>JAABUL010000078.1_pt1 | contig 177535 bp, 352 predicted proteins | sample 5559151 | NCBI WGS metagenome assembly JAABUL01 (sample SAMN10711876, study PRJNA513368) | rock metagenome | isolation source: Antarctica rocks | place: Antarctica: Victoria Land, Pudding Butte sud | reverse complement strand
GACATTTATTTCGAACCAAGTTTCTTTCGTGATTCACCTCGCCGCGCTCACGTTCCCACGGGAGTTGCCGCATTGTGCCGCAAGGTCTTGTCGTGAGATTTGGCCTTGGTCTGGACGCCCTTTGTAAAATCAAATCAAATCAAGCTTCTCATGTCCAATTGCTACAGAAATATAGCAGAAATTGTCGCAAATGGTGGCACAACAAGCCGCACAAAACAAACTTGCGGCACGGGCAATTCTCGGAAACTGCTCCGAGCGGCATACAAGGTTTGAACGGCCTGCCAGCCTCACATGATTGGAATAAAAAGTCGCTGCACGGGCCGCATATAGAGTAGCGACGGCATAAGACTTGGCAGCGGACTACAATTGCTTAATGGTGTGCCAAGGCGCATTTGAGAGACTTTGGCTTTGAGTTGTCTGCTAGCGAGTGAGCCTTAGTGATGTGGTTCGGCATTCGACACTTTCTTGCGAAAACCCCTTTCATCCGATCCACCTCTCCCTGTTCAACTGCTGGTGTTGAGCTGTTATTGTTTGCCGCATGTCGCTCCCGCTAGAGCCCCTCCGCACGCCAGCACTCAGTACTATGATGGGAATGTGATTCCTTTAGGCTACCTTTGTACCCGATACAAACTTCGGATGTGTTTGGGTTGTGGTCTGCTAGCGAGGAGGCTGTCGTTAATGCAGTGTGGTGCTGGTGAGCATAGCGCCCAAATGTGCTAAAGCCCATACCGCAGGTGCATATGTACCTAGCCCCATCTGCGCTGTATTAGATTGCCTAGCGGAAGCACCAACAAGTGGGAAAATTATTTCAATGACATTGTCGGGCTTTTCCACCTTCCTTTTACGCCAGTCCAAAAATGCTGAATCCAACATGATACACGCCATCCCCGCTTCATGACTGATGCTTCACTCTAGCTTTACAACAACGTATAGAAACTGGTCTGCAGCATGCAGCCTGGCATGCAGCCAGGCTAACGGAAGCAATAATGACGGCCTTGTGCCCGCCACCAGCACCTGAACACAAAGCAGCAACTAAGATGATATTGCGTTGAACGGCCCTATATCTACTTGGGGCTAGATGTGCAGACGTTTGTGACATCACAAGATAACACGACAGAGCTAGGCGCACAAGAAGATTGCTTCATGCAGAGCGTAGGACACGCACAAGCTATTGTGTCGAAGCTACAAAGGTCTGTACCTGAAGAAAGGGCGATGATTGGCCGCCCTCGGTGTCATCTCGCACGTACTGAGGCAGCACATGATGCAGGGCATGGAGCAGGCTAAGCGGCTGCCCATCTGCATCGCACGCCGGCAGTGGAAGCGAGATGATCTCTTGCTGGTGCTCGCCCACAAAATCGCCTGGGGGACATCAATCAAGAGAAACTTAACTTTTCAGGGCATTTCATTAGAAATCAAATCAAATTGGCAATGTCATGCAGCCCTTGTTATTACACCGGGCTCATCAAACAGAACCAGTCCCTACGCCTGGCTGCTCAACCAGGCTGAGCACTGAACACGCTTGGCGGACTTGGGTTGCAGATGTCGTGAGGGCAGGTGCGCACCGCTCGGTGTGACCAAGATCCTAACGGGGAGCCGCGCGCCGGCTGCCTCAAAGCCCAGCTGTTGGCAGGCGGCCGCCACCTGCTGGCCGTCTCCGGTCCGGACCCCCTGGTGCATCTCCTGCTGCGCTGCCGACGTCATATTCATCACCCGGCCGGCGTTGCCAGTGCAAATTACGGCAGCCTCCTACACGGCCATATATACCGTTGGATCAGAAGTGGAGAGACACACCGATGGATCCGAATTGACCAGGATAATTAGGCCATCAAGGCACGGCAGCATTGCTTCACACACTTGTCGCCGGCAGATACACACCTTCAGCGAGTTGATAAACATCGCCTGTCCCACGCTGACGCTCCACGGGAGCACCTGATCTGTCGGGCACGCTCTGTAATGCACCTGCAGCGCGTGTGGACAAGGATGACGCATAGAAAATGTGTCCGGGAAGATGAACTAGACAATGCCAAGAAAACGAGTAAGAGCCTATTTGCCTACCGCCAGAGTCCATGGCCGTTCACGGCCCTGGGTGTGCAAGTCGTACAGAACGCCAGCTGGGTGCTGCCTGCAAGCATTACTGCCAGCAGTTCGCCCAGGATACCTCGAGCTCTTCGGACCGGTTTTGTGTCAGATGACAAGCACCCAAGCGTCCGCTCGGATCCAGTGCTTCAGCATCGGCAGATTGCTCACCACTGAAGAGGCTGTCCCTCGTACTCGAACCAGGGAGTATCTTCGCCAGGCGGCAGCAGATGCTGCAGAGAAACGCGCCAGAAGTTGGAGTTACTGCACCTGATTGTGAGTCAGTAACATGCACAACTGACATCACCGTGTTGCAACAAGCGCCGGGCTGGACAGCCTCACCTGGAACAGCGACTTCACCTGCTCCGCCACAAACGGCAGGTAGCCGAATCTCGGCACCATTGCCTGCATTTGAAACAATCAGCATGACGGTGTTGGTCCCTCGTGAAGGTTTTCCAGCGTGAAGATTGTCCGCCGCGCATGGCTGCTGGTTAAGCACAGTGCTCGGATTGCCACAGTGAGATCCTCACCAGGACAGCTCGAGGCTGCCGCGTCGTCACCACATCGCTGGCGGCCAGCATGAGTTTCAGGGGAATCTGCAATGCGGCATGGTGGGAGGGTCAGCAACACGCGCCTGGATGCCCCTTGAGCAGCATGGGTTCAGCAAGTCCAGCAGTGCTCGTAGCAGGATACAGGATCGCATGTTACTTACCGATGCACGCCAAGCAGCTGCCTGCGCAGAGTCATCCTGGTGGACACCGCGAGTGTTCATTGGGAGCGGCAGATACCGTAACCTCAGGCCATGCTGCTATTCCTCTGCTGCCATATGCTGTCACTGCTTGCTGATGCTGAATCAAGATGGCCTTCACCAGTGTGTCTGCTTTACTGTTGTGTGTGCTGACGAATCCCTTCCTTTCAATGCGAGTTATCGGGTGTTGACCAAGCAGGCTCCCCTGTAGCAGGAACTGCGGCAGGAGTCAGAGATTTTATCGAGGTTGTCTTCTGACTTGTAAATGCTGCAAATGTTTGCAGCGCGCGCTGCAACCAGCAGCAACTGCCAAGGCTCCGAGGCAGTGAAAGGCAATTCCGGAAGCCTTTCGGGCCGGCTTTGCCCTTTTGCATTGTTGCCTTTCGTTTCAGCAGCCATGCAAGCCGACCCAGCTCCTTTTCCGTGCGCAGAACGCAACACCGCGCAGGTAAACAACCATTCCTGTCGCATCGGAAGTCGCAGATCACGCAGGAGGGTCGGCGTCTTGCGGACAGTAGGCAGTCGCCAGGATGCGATCGGCTGCTCTGTTCGACCAGCCGCGCGACCGGTCGGAGGGCGGGCGGGGAAGGGGCGATGGAGAGCGGCAGCCTCGGACTAGAAACCCAGACTGGTGGGTGATAGCGGCCCTTCCGTTCCACGCAGACCTGACAACCATCTGCATCAACCGGCTGTGCAGAACAGTGGGGCTCGGAATGACGCCTGGCGCTGCGTTCGTGCAGGTTCCTGCACGATGACCGTGACGCGGCGCCCAAGTCCGCACCGCCTAGGCGCGCGGAGGGCCCGCCACAGCCCGCTGGTCCGTACTTTACTCTGCTGCTGTTGCAAGAGCAAACGGCGCATGCATGCACCTTGAACGCCTCACAGCATGCATGCTGCATGCATTTCGCATGCATCGCCATTTGCATCCTGACCACTGCCACAACCATCTCTGGCGGCCATTGCAGCCCCCCGGGCGTGGGAGTACAAGGACCTGGACGGCAAGACACACGGCCCCTTCAGCAGCGAGAAGATGCTCCAGTGGGTGACGAAAGGCTTCTTCCAGCAGGATCTGCAGGTAGGCGTTCAGCGTGACTTGACAAACACGCCAAGACATGGCCGGCAGCCTTGCGGCGAGAGCGCGCATCAAATTGCATGATGTGTCATGGGCCGTCAGATGACAGACTTGAGATTCGTCAGGGCACAGTCGTGCGGTGAGTGCGTAGTTCGTTCTAAAAACCTCGTTTGCCTTGCAACTTTGACAAGATCTGAACTGTGCAGCATTTGCCCTGCAACAGGTGCGGAAGGCGGGGGCCACTGCCGGCTGGTCGCCGCTCGGGCAGATGATGCCTGTGATGTCTGGGCAGCAGCCCGCAGCGCGCACACCGCGGCAGCCCACCGCCGGCGGTGGCAGTCGCGCTTCTGCCTTCGACCGTCTGGCGGCCAGCGGCGACGGCGGCGGCGGAGGCCCGGGTCCGCAGGGCGGACGCCGCGGCGGCCGCGGCGATGGTGGTGGCCGCAGCGACTTCGGCGGCCGCGGCGACGACGGCGGCCGCAGGGGCAGCCGCGATGTAGATGGCCGCAGCGGCCGCGGCGGTCGTGGCCAGGTGCACCTGTCGCCCATCAATGTTGCAGGCTGCCCTGGAATCCAGCACAGTCGTACATGGGCTGCGATATGCTCTGGTAGTCTCTGAGACTTTGGCACTCGATCTATACAGCCACCGCCATCCGTGACACCTGTGTCTTGTAAACAGAGGCACGAGGGCCGAGGTGGTGGCGAGGAGGCGCGCCCCGGCCAGGGGCGTGGCGGCCGGAGCAGTCGTGGGGAGGGCGGTCGTGGGGAGGGCGGCCGGGCCGGTCGTGGGGGCGGCTCCCTCAGGACATTGCGGGCAAAGCGGCTGTTCACCAACAAGGCTTCGCTGGTAAGGGCCTTTGCACCTAGTGTACTGCTCAAGACTTTGTAACGAGCATCCTCTGTGCTGCTCCTGTTCATCTGTTGCATCAGTGGTGACCAGTTTGTCCCCAATCATGTCTGCAGGCTGCAGACCAGCCGCTGTGGCGGTATGTCGATCTGTCCGGCAATGTCCAGGTGGGAACACGGAATCCTTTGACGAACAGCACTCACCACGATCGGCAACCTGTTGTTGTCCCACTTTGTGGGCCGCCCATGTCGTGCACACTGTGACTGAAACCTGGTTCTGTGCCACCAGGGGCCTTTCACCGCAACAAACATGATCGAATGGTACAGCCGCGGCTACCTGGGCGATGACAACCTCATGATGATTGGCCACGTACGCGCCCCGCATCTGTGTCTGCACACGAAGCGCTGTGCACTGTGAGCCAGCTGGGTTCTGTACCTTCTGCAGAGTGTAATGCATGAGTTGCGAAGCTGATATTACCATGACTGTGCTGCAGGACCGGCAGGTGGCGCCGCCAAACCTGCCTCCCGTCAAGTTCTACGAGCCCCTCGGCAAGCTGCTGGAACAAGGTGCTGCCTGCCGCTAGGCCTGCATGGCCCAGGACAGAGGAAAAACAGAGCATGAAACGAGCAGTGGGCGATCGTGAGTGCCGTGTCCTTGGAGTCGTGACTGACACCGATGTCGACCAATGCAGGCGAGAACTATGTGCCGCTGACGCCAGAGGACATCAAGCGCGACCAGGCGGCCGGCGAGCCGACCGCCGGCAGCCCCAGAGCGGCGGCGGCGCCTGCCGAGGCTGGTGAGCAGTGTGCAGCGGGGATGCTGGAACCTCGAGGAAACACTGCGCATTTGCGCTGCCCCAGTCATGCAAGCGTGCCGGTCGCACCAGGGTGCAGGCAGTCCTTTGAGCCGCGCACCGATTGCCCAGCATTTTTGTGCTCTGACTATTATTTGTGTGTCTGTGCAGGCGACTCTGAGGCCCAGGCCCCGGCAACTCCCGCAGCGACTGAGCCAGCAGTCGTCGAGACGGCGCCGGCGCCGGATGCACCTGGTGAGTTGATAACCACTGCCGCACAGAGTTCACAGATGTTCAGAATCTGGCATGCCTGGATTGAGCACATACTTGATCAGACTTGAACACAGCACCACGCACATGGATGCGCAGGCGTGTCGACAGAGAATGGGGAGGAGGCAACTGATGCTGACAAGGCCGCAGACACATCCAAGCCGTCTGCTGAGCAGACTCCAGGTACTGGCAGCAATATTACCTGTATCAACGATATCACCTGTTTATATCATACATATCACGCACAATGCAAGCACCAGCGTTGTGTTCTGCTGCCTTGGCTTGGGCGCTCAACATGAGCAGGGAGGGGGCTCGGCAGATGAGTGCGCTGGCAGTCAACGTGTTGCACATGCCTGCAGGTGCTGACGCGCCTGCGAGTGCAGATGCTGCGCCGGCTGTGGAGGCGAATCCTGCACCCCAGGATGCACTGAGCGATTCAGGTACAGGCGGCCTGCTATGCACTGGTGTTCCGGCAGCTGAAAACAGGACTCTGTTTGCTGTCCTCACATATACAGCGAATGTAATCCGACCAGCATGACCAAGAACAATGCGCGCCACTGCAGGTGCTGAGGCGGCGGACGGCGAGGGCGAGGCTGAGGCTGCCCAGGCGGCGGCCCTGACAACGAAGGAGGCCAGTGCGGAGCCGCAGGATGAGCCTGCCCCCGACCAGAACGCCGCAGCCGCGCCGGCGGCGGACGGCGAGACCAGCGCCGGCGAGGCCGCGCCTGCTCCGGACGCGGAGGCGCCTGAAAGTGGCGCCGCCGCGGCTGAGCCGGCTGCAGCTGAGGCGGACGCTGCGGTTGAGCTGGCCGCGGTTGAGGGTGAGCCGGGGGTGGAGCCTGAGTCTGCAGCACCGGCGGCTGCGGCCGCAGGGGCCGCCACGCAAGACGAGAGCAGCGTGTCGGCGGCCGACGACCACAAGGAGGACCCCGACAGCGCAGCGGCAAAGGCTCCAGGCGCCAAGGCCGCCAACATTGGTGAAGGCGCTGCCGCTGCAGCTGATGTCATGGACGGCGGCGTGGCGCCGGCCGAGGAGCAGCCTGCAGCAGAGGCGACTAAGGCACACGACGAGGATGCAGAGTGAACCGTGGACGGATGAGGTTGTCGCAGCGGGGGATTGAGATGGACGACACATCGTGATGTGAGATTTGCTCTGCCGATTGACGCGTGGTTTTCTGCAAAGATGATGCGCCGACGCTGTCTCCAAATGCGCTTAAAATTACGCAGGCAAGCACAATGCAGATGCAGTCTGGGGCGCAGCTGATGTGAACATCTGCACATGTGTGCAAGACAAAAGCAGAGTTGTGGAACCTTCAGCAGGCCTCGTTCGCGCAGTCAAAAATCGGCTATTGGTCATCTAATCTTGACCCTAACGCCACTAGAGCTGCGAATCGTGAAATCGCCAGGTGGCTGCAAACTTGCGTTGCATCGCGCATATCGCCCGGGCCGCAACGCCACTCGCCCGTCAGGCGTCTAGCTACTTTGTATCTGGTCGACTGCAGCACCGTTTGCCACACAACTCGATCCAGATAGGTTTCAGCATGTGATCGCATCATGTCCTCTAAAGCCAGGGCTCCTTCCGGCAGCGCAAGGAAGAGAGCACCAAGGGAGGCGCCGTCGGCGAGCTCGAGCCAGTGGACAGCAGAGGTGAACAATCGTGCCGCATTGCCAGACAATCCAATGGTCGCCTGCGAGGCATGGCTGCCACAGGCGCTGCCCAACTCTGACATCGTATCGGGCACGATCGCAGACGGATGCGCAGCTGCGGAAGCTGGTGGACAAGCACGGCCCCAAGCGCTGGTCTGTCATCGCGAAGGAGCTGAAAGTCAAAAGCAGCAAGCAGTGCCGGCGGCGCTGGAAGAATGTGCTGAACGCCGTTCGGAAGACAGGTGCGCAAAGACGTGCTGTCAGCTTCAGAGGCTTCGATGGCAGTGCTGAGATCTCCCCAACTGGCGCTGGCCGCAGCATCGCAGTATCCACAGGCGTGTGAACTTACTCAGGTGACTGGACCAAGGGGGAGGACCAGACCCTGACTGATGGCCACAAGGTGCACGGCAACAGATGGGAGACTCTGGCCCGCCTGGTCGGCGGCAGGTGAGCTGCTACAGTGCCACAAAACCCTCATGGCGACTCTTCATATGATGTCAAGCCAGAGCGCCTTGCAGACACGCAAAGTGCAGTTTGCTGACAGCGAAGCGGAAGTCCACTAGAGGAAAGGATGACAGCATGATGAAAACGCACACCGCTGCAGGACGGACAATGCGGTGAAGAACAGGTGGTCGGTCCTGTGCAAGAAGGCGGCACACAAGCCGGCCCGTGAGACGCGGCCGCCCGCCCAGCAGTCGCCGCGTGCTCAGCAACCGTCCGTGGTGCAGCCAGTGACGCCGCAGCCCCCGCCGGCGCAGCCTGCACGGCCGTCTGCAGGTGGCCTGCATACAACTGTGCGGATGCATGAGCGTACAGCCGCTGCTGCATGCTTCCGGGTAACAAGGGTGCTGTGCTGGTTGACATATTAAGGCTGCTACATTTCGACACTTTCTCCGGTGCTCAGAGCCAGCCCAGCAGACGCATGGCGCGCCCGCAACGTCGCCGGGCGCGCCTGTGGTGCCAGCAGCCGAGGCTCCGAGCAGGAGCGTGCGCCCCGCAGTGCGGCAGCGGCGCAAGCCCATGCGGGGGCTGACCATCACCATCCCGTCGCAGCCACCGGAGCCGTCCATCGACAGCCGCGACGGCAGCGAGCAGGGCCCGGTGTACATCCGCGTGCACAAGGTAAGCTAAGCGAATCGTGATCTCACCATGTGACTGCGTCCAGGGTGTTGGCTGCGACATGCTTGGAGGTCCCGCCGAGAATATCGCTCGCTGGCGCTTCGGTGGCGCGCACGTCTACCGCACAACAGCTGGGAGGCTTCTGTGAGTAACAGGAGCTTGGAAGCTCCTGCAGACCCTCTTCTCAACCCCAGCTGCCCTGCCGCTGCTGCAGGCGCTGCTGACGCCGGCGCAGCTGCCAGCGCCTTGCAGCAGGCCAGGAGGCATATCCGAGCATGATCAAGGAGAATGTATCGTTACATTCTCCTTGGCACGATATCGTTTGTCATTCCTTCCTTCTTTCCTGCCTGCCGCAGGCGCTGCTGACGCCGGTGGAGGTGCAGCTGGCGGGCGACATAAACGCGCTGGGCGGGCAGGTGCAGATCGCGCTGGAGGACGACCCGCCTAGCAGCACCAGCAGCGACGGCCGGCAGTGGGCTGCGGCCGCCGCCAGCAGCCTCGCCAGCCCCGCCGCCGCCGCGCTGCAGAGCCCGGCCTTCCAGAAGATGATGAACTTCTGCCTGCACACCGGCCTCACGCCGAAGCCGCCAGGTGCTTGTTCCCGCGCCCTGGGCCGCACTTTTTTCACGAACAGAGGCTGCAGTGCCGTGGTGACATGTGTGATCGCAAGTAGTCAGCATGCATCAACATCATACATGAGCCGTTTCACCGTCACGCAGCATCCAGCGGCCCTGAGTGTTTTCCCATGTTGGGCGCAGGGCTGCGGTCGTCGCCTGGCCGCAACTATGATATCGCTACATTTCTGCAATGGTTTCTATCGGCCAGTTGCAATGATGTGTGATTGCTGGGCGCAGGGCTGCGGTCGTCAGCGCGGCTGGTCGGGCAGGCCAGCTCCTCGGAGCTCAACGACCGGCACCGGCAGCTGCTGCACAAGCTGCTGTGGCGCGGCAAGGTGTCCTGCTCACCGGCGCCGCGGCACAATAAGGACGGCGGCGGCGCTGGCCCCGCGGCGCAGTCTGGCAGGGTGTCGGGCCGGCCAAAGACAAACCTCCCAGGTGCTTGTGGGCTGACATAGAAAGCTTTTGTCCTTGTTTGGGTAGCACTCGGAAACTTTCCGGTGTTGCAAGACCGTACTCGGCCGATGCGTCAGACTGCGTGCCTGAAGCAACGAAAAATGTGAGCATTGCACACCTATAGCGAGGATTGCATTATGCAAGAAAAGGTTCTGACGACTGTGGTGACGCGCCCCTGCCAGGCGCCGCCGGCGGCGGCAGCGGCGGCGCCAGCAAGCAGCGCCCCTTGAAGGAGTCACCCGCCGCCGCTAGCGAGCCAGCGCAGGAGGACCAGCAGCAGCACTGCGACGTGGTGCTCAGCCCGGTGTTCAGCCAGGAGGAGATCGACATGCTGTTGGACGTGAGTCCTGTGCTGCTTCTGTCTATCAAAGCCGTCCACTGATATGTGCCTGCGCACTGGTCATGCGGCCGAGTCATTGTGGCAGCATGGTTTCGCACGTATCTCAGGGTGTGTGCTGATTCGTTGTTCATGCTGCACGTGCAGGCGCTGTCGCAGCCTTCCGAAGCGCAGCCTGGTCGACTTTGAGCCGTGCGCTGCTGCCGCACCAGGCAGCACCTGAGCACGTGCATCAGGGCCCGCTCGGGGGACGACGCTGCGCATGGAAGTAAATTGCCTTACTAATCGAAGCTTTGGCACAGGAGTGCAGTCGTGCCTCTCAACGTAGATCTAGGTGTTTGTTCTCATGCCGACAGACTATTGGTTGATGATGGGCATGTTTGGTCTGCAGTCGTCATCCTGCGCCGCATTTGTACATTTGCAGTGTTCATTCAGCTAGTAGAAGTCTTGTATCAGCGACACTTTGCTGATCAATTGAAGTGTTCGTTGAGGTCTGCAAGCCGTAATTCGGTAGAGCCGTGATTGTCCTGCGATTGAATCCTCAATTAGCGCACATCTGGTCACATATCGCTCTCACCCTGAGGACACGGCCTGCAGTCAAGCACATGCCGGCAAAGCTATGTAGCGCCTGCGGCACCAACAAAGCAGTGCTACGCCGAGCTGCCACGGGGTCCCTGGTGCGTCCATAATGCTCACCCTGCACTGCTCCTCGGCTGCAAGCAACCCGTGCCTCAAACACATTGAGCCAATACCCTCTCGCAGTTCTGCCGGGAGTGCTTCTTCACGGCCTTCGAGGAGGAGGTGTACCAAGCCATTGTCAACGAGCAGCTGCTGGTGTGCGGCGAGCGCGTCGCCGTGGGCGCATCCGGTGGCAAGGACTCCACGGTGCTGGCGCACGTCCTGACGACGCTGAACAAGCGCTACGAGTGAGGCGCATGTCCTGTGCACAATCGCACATGATGCGGACTTTGTCGCAGAGGCATTCGAGGTTGCACTGTGCTGTGTTTTCCTGCTTGGCGGCATCATGCTTGCATAATTGGTTGCATTCTGCTACTGCAGCGCTGGCTGGGACCTGTTCCTGCTTTCCATCGACGAGGGTATCAGCGGGTACAGAGATGACTCTCTGGAGACAGTGGCTCAGAATGAGATCGAGGTGCACCCTGCTCACTTCAGTGCGGCTGTGCAGTTGTCCCAGCTGCAGCATATGCCATCTCACCTATTGTCAGCTGCCTCGCCTACATTCGCTGACTGGTCACATCGTCTGACAAAACTGTTGCACCCCTTGCTGTTCTGAGCACCTGAAATGAGCCAGCAGCCATTTTGCTGCCGGATCTGACTGCCCTGTGCCCGGCTGCGCACAGTATGGCATCCCGCTCACGGTGGTGTCCTACAAGCAGCTGTACGGCTGGACGATGGACGAGATCGTGCGCCAGATCGGCACGAAGAACAACTGCACCTACTGCGGCGTGCTGCGGCGCCAGGCGCTGGACCGCGGCGCCGTCTTCACAAAGGCGGACCGCATCGTGACGGGGCACAATGCCGACGACGTCGCCGAAACGGTGCTGCTCAACATCCTGCGCGGCGATGTCCCCAGGTGGGCAAGTCGCTGCTGCACCCTTCGCTCCCTCGGCCCCATAGAATGAGTTCAAGTGCTTGGCCCTCGCTGTCCCTCTGCACCGTTCGTTGCTGGACCATCTGCCGCCTCCAGTAGTAGGAATCGTGTTTGTTGCGTCACGAACCTCGCACCGCAATGACCATGGAGCGGCCTCTTGGGCAGGCTGGGGCGGTGCACGGCGAGCACCACGGGGGAGGGCGGGCCGCTGCCGCGTAGCAAGCCGCTCAAGTACTGTTTCGAGAAGGAGATCGTCATGTACGCGCACTTCAAGAAGCTGCTCTACTTCTCCACCGAGTGCCTGTATGCGCCCTTCGCCGCGCGCGGCTTCGCCCGCACCTACGTCAAGGTGGTGTCTCCTCAGCCTCTGGTGTCCTCTTTGGAACCTGTAGCATTTCGCAGGCGTTTCCAGGTTCTTATCAAAAGGTTCTGGCTGCTGCTGTCGTGAAGCACCTTGTCTCTGTAGTCCCAGTGTGCCCTGATGGACATTGGCTTGAATCAATTCTTGAGTCCTGAAGCTTCAATCTCGAGTCTTGAAACTCAAATCAGTTCTGAAACAACCGTGCAGGACCTGGAGGCGACGCGGCCGCGTGCCATCCTGGACATCATCCAGGCCGCCTCCGAGTTCCGCTTTGCTGCGCCGCCGACAGACGCGCCGCCGCTGGTGCCCAAGGAGTGCATGCGCTGCGGCTACATGACCAGCCAGGTGTGGAAACACGTGGGCAAGCTGTCTGTGTCCTTGTGTTTGTACCCATTCTTAGCTCACACACCAAGCTTGCAAGTCTTGCTGATACAGGATTTGAAAGCTGACATCCTGTATCATGCGTGCCGCAGAAAGTGTGCAAGGCGTGCACGCTGCTGGAGGGGCTGAACAAGGGGCTGCCGGGTCTTGGCATCCGCCGCGTCAGAGGCGAGCCGGCGCAGAGCTGACTGGAGTGGTGGCGGCGGCGGCGGATGCTGCCGTGACAATTTGCATGCTCTCCCCCAGTGGTGGAAGTGGACGGCGCACTTACGGGGTCTGCACGCGGGCTTGTGCACAGTGCACGAGCCTGCATGCAGGCACTATCTCCGCAGGAGCAGCGCCTAGGCAGCCATTATGCTGTGGACCTGTGGACACTCGACTTTTCCAGGAACCCAGTGGCTGCGCGCATTGCGCAGCTTTAAAGTAGGTTGCACGTCATTCTTCCAGACATGGAACGGATTATCAGTCGGCCCAGTCTCCCTTACATGTCAGAACAGCGTAGGTTAGCTTAGCCATGACTAGCCTGGCCAGGGTTTTGTGCTTGCGCGGAGGACAGTGTTGAGCCAACGATGCCACACGAATTACCGCCAATTGATTGCCATTGCTTATTCGATTTGGCGTGCCTTTCAGGACACTGGGGCCATCTGCTACAGGCAGCCGGAAAGACGCTTTCGGGTACTCTGCTGCTGGTTTGAGCGTCTCGTATACTTGATCTGTCAGCAACAGTGACATCCCCCAGCTGCCAGCATGTCCGGCGCTCTGTGAGCCGAGCAGCATTTGCGAATGTGTGGGATGCTGACGAAGGTCGGTTCCGGAATAGCGCGACTCAGGCGCTGAACCCTGTCTCAGATCCTTCACTTGCCTAAATAGGGCAGCTGTATGCGGCGACGCACCCCCAAAAGCTACCAGGAGTAAGCCAAAGCGCAAACTCTGCTGAGCGAGTGAAGGGGCTGGGATTGATGAGGGTTTAAGCGTGAGCGAAGGGCCGGAATCCTGAGCGATCAATCAGTGTTGGGCCTGACACACTGGGGAGGTGTGTCAGTGTCAGCGCTGACACACTGACACAGATTGACACAGAACTGACACATCACGTGGGACCTGATAGGACTCTAGTAGCATGCCTTAGAAACCAGGGGGAACAAGCTCGTATGCGGCTCAAAAGTGGTGCAATCGACAGCGCTGCTCCTGGCGAGCACGACCGTGCTCTTGTTTACTAAAAGATTCCATTCTTCAAACATTTAATACTGAGCTGCCACTAACCCTAATGCCGCGGCCCGGCTAACTCCGGCTAACTCCGGCTAACTGACACAGCGCTGACATTTGAGGGGATGTGTCAGTGTGTCAACTGACACAGTCTGACTGTGTCAGTGTGTCAGAATGTTAGTGTGTCAGGTGTCAGCGCCCAACCCTGCGATCAAGGCAGGGGGAGTAGAAGGGTTTAGGGTTTAGGGTTTCTTCTACTCCCCCTGATCAAGGCAATATTTTGCACAGTTCCATTTCTCCGAGCGTAATCGCTCAAATACTGTGTTGCGATACGCTGTGTCGGAGCATGTAGGCGCTGCAGCCCTGGGAGATACTATAGAGACACTTTGATTCGATCACAGCAATTATCAATGGGAGATTCTCAACAGGCGCACCTGCCACCACCTCCGGCGCGGCCTCCGGGTCCGCCTGGACCGCCTCGCCGGCCGGGGCCGCCCACAGCAAACCGCTTCGCAGTCTCGCCGCGGCCGCCCGGCCCGCCACCCCCCGGCCCGCCTGGGAGCGCTGCGGCCAGCCAGCATGCCGAGGTGGACGCCGTGGCTCGGCAGGCGGTGCTGCAGGAGCAGGAGGCAGCCACGCGGGAGGCGCTCGCACGCGGCAACGACCGCAAGCGGCCCTTTGATGAGGCGGATGGCGGGCAGGACAGTTCCGGCGACTACAAGGTGCTTCCATGCGGCAGCTCTACCCAATGCCCATCGTGCCGCGCAACGTTGCTAAGCACTCTGGATCTATGTATCGAAGCACCCAGTACGCCGCCTCATCCAAGCAGCTTGCAAGAGACACCGGGGTCAATACCTGCACGTGCCGAACAGCTGGCTGTGTGACACGTGCTGAACAGCTGGCTTGTGACAAATGTCGCAGGAGCGGCTGCTGAAGATGACGTCGGAGGCGCGGCAGGGCTTCGGCCAGCGCGCCGGGGAGCAGCAGCAGCGGGAGCGCGGCGCCGGGGACTGGACGGGGTACCAGCCGCAGAGCGCGGTGCTCGCCAGCATCGCCGCGCGCGGCGCTGGCCAGCAGCCGCAGCCGCCGGGCCCGCCGCCGCAGCACCTGCCGCAGCTGCAGCCGCCAAGGCCGCCCGGCCCGCCGCCGCGGCCGCAGCAGCCGCAGACGCAGCCTGCCGCACCGCCGGCTGGCGGCGCTGCACCAGCTGATGGCAGCCAGACGGCTGCGGCAGCGGCTGCGGTCAGCGGCGCCCCTGCACAGCTGCCTGCTCCGGCCACGGACGCCGCGCAGCTTGTGGCGCCGTCTGCTGACGCCGCGGCGGCTGCCTTGCCGCGTGAGGGCGCAGCCGCAAACGGCGACGCCGGCGCAGCTGCCAAGCCGCGTCCCGCGCCGTCCTACTTCTCGAAGCCGGTGCTCAACGAGGCAGCCCAGCAGGCCGCAGCAGGTCCGGAATTTCGAACGTGTCAATTACTCCGAGTAACACACCTGGCCTGCTGACTTCAAGCTATGCGTGCTTCAACACAAGCTCCACCCCACTGCATCAATGATACATTGCAAGGTTGTAAACAGCTGGGTCTGCTTCCGCAGCTCGATCACAGCAGAATAGCTGATGCTGCTCCATCCCCGCTGCAGAGGCTGCGGCGGCAGCGGCAGCGCCCAGTGCTGGAAAGAAGGCGCTGCCGCCGGCGCTGCTCAAGCGCCTGCAGGCGCGAGGCATCGCCGCCGCCGCGGCTGCCGAGGGCGGCGATCCCGCACAGCCGGCAGCCCCCGCGCCGCACCCGCCCGCGCAGGCGCAGCTCGCTGCCAGCGCGCCAGCTGCCGCCCCAGCGGCGACCCTTCCAGCCGTGGGACCCCAAGGCAAGCTGATATTTATCGTGCAAGTAACAGTGTGCTCCTGACGTCTGTGTGCAGCCTATGGCAATGTCTTTTGTCTTCTGCTGTCATCGATCCGACAACATGAAACTTACATCAACATCCGATGTGCAATGTGCAGGCGGCCTGCCGCCGGGCTGGGCTGCCGCGCTGGATATCAAGTATCAGGCAACCTACTTCTTCAATGCGTCCACGGGCGAGCGCACCTGGCAGCGGCCCGCGATGCCGGCCGCGGCGCCGCTACCGGACGGCTGGGCGGAGGGAACGGACCCGCGCTCCGGGATTGCCTACTATTATAACACCAGCACTGGCGTGCGCCAATGGCAGCGCCCCGGAGGTGCGCTTTGTCTGCAGCCGGCCTCTCTGCGCAGCTTCAGAGGCAGGACGTCGTAGCGACTGGCTGCTCGTCATTCCATGGGTCGCTCAGTCTGGAGGCAGCCTTGTGTCATGGCCGCAGACCGACTCTGTGCTGCTGAAACGCAGGCAGCGGAGCAGCAGCGCCCACCGCCGGCCCGGCGGCCCCGCGGGACGCGCCGTTCCAGCCGTCGGCCACCTTCATCGGCACCCGTTCCGGCTACTTCTTTGCGATGGGCGACCGCGGGCTCGGCTACTACAAAGACGCCCCGCTCGTGAGTGCCTGCAACCCTGCTTGTACAGATCCGTCTACCTCCCTGCTTGCCCCTCACCACCAAGGATGATCAGGCATCAAGAGCTTGAACATCGACTCCATCGCACAAGCGTCGCGATTGCCTGCGTCACAGTTGCACACGGACTGCCGCAGGACAATCGCATGGCGGAGGCGGACGAAAGGAGCCGCGTGGCCGACGCAGCGGCGGCGTCGGCCGCGGCAGCGGCGGCGGCGCCCGCGGCGCCCGCGTTTGACGCGGCGCCGGCGGCCGGCAAGGGCATGAACCGGCTGGAGAGGGTGCAGGCGGAGCAGGCGGCCCGGCACCGCAGCCGCGCCGCGGCCCTGGCCCGCACACGCGACGAGGTCGACCCTATGGACCCGGTGCGCCCAATGGATACATCTTTCTTCCGAGACGCAGTGAATCCCTCCCCCTTCAACAAGATGATTTCAAGTGCCATGAGCTTGAAGTGCGCCAGCGGCTGGTTCGCCCTGCCGAAATTTGATGTGGTGTCTGGCGGGGCGCTTGCAAATTGGCTTGTTCAGAGCTTTCCGGTTCTGCCTGGCGCAGTCTGCCTACTCAGACGCGCCGCGCGGCGGCTGGACCAGCGGGCTGGAGGGCTTCCAGCCAACGGCGGCAGACACAACGGCCTCCGGGCCGCTCTTTCAGTCTAGACCCTATCCGTCTCCCGGTTCCGTGCTGCGCCAGAACCAGAAGGCGGTCGGCGGCTCAGCAGATGGCGGCAGCATTGGGCCCACCGGCATGTAGGCCGGCACCCGCTGCCTGAGCGGCCCCACCTCCACCTGGTCAACAATTTTGCCGAGAGGAGGTGTGCGGTGATGATGTGCGGTCTAAAGGGGACTTGCGCGGTGCTTTCGTGCGTGAAGCAGCGTTGAGAGCTCAAGACTGAAATGATTTTTGGCTACGCGCCTCGACCAAATTCTGGCAGCTACAGGGCGGACCAACACTCCGAGCTCCATTACATTACCGCTGCTTGGGCATCACTTGCAACCTGCACATGGCATCGTCACTGATCGTTCGAGAGTTGCTGTGCAATCGCGTACGGCACCAGGAGCACTTTGCGACAAGCTTGCAGGGTGCCATTACAAGCACTGAAACCTTGGCCGGACGCACTGCTGGCTCAGTATGTTCTTTGGCATGAGCTATGGCGAGGTGTTCGTCATCGTCGGCGTCGGAGCCGTGGTGCTAGGTGCTGATGCGTGTGCACTTCTGATGGATACTCCTTCTTGCTGCCGCATGGTGTCGGCGGCAACACACTGCATGATGTGCCTCCACGCAGGTCGAAAGGACCTGGTGAACGGCGCCAGCCTTGTCGGACGCCTGACAGGCCGGGCGGTGGGCTACGTGTCCGCTGCCAGAAACCGTTTTGCCTCGTTCACAGAGAGCGCCGAGCTCACAAAGGTGGGCGCCGCAGCCCCCTGACGGACATCATTCCCTGTGAAGACGGCTTCTTCCTGTTCCATGCACATTCTCAAGAGCACTGCGTCGTCACCCTAACGTTGACATGCCCGGCGCAGCTGCACAAGGACGTGCAAGGCACCATGGCGCAGCTGGAGAGCATCCGGGAGGAGCTGCGCCACGGCATGGTGCCCCGCGGCACCTACAACAGGTGCGGCGCCAATCCCAGGAATCTCCTGCGTGTATTGCGTGATGTATGGGCACTGCGATGAACTGCGTGGTCCAAGGGTGTGCTGGGTACACTCACGAGGGTAACAATCGACGCTGTGCCGTGATACAGGATGGCGTACGTGATGCCTGCAACAGACGAGCAGCACGCGTCAGAGCAGCAGCAGCAGCAGCAGCAGCAGCCACCGCCTTACGCTGCTGCACGGGCACAGCACCAGGCAGAGCAGCAGCTGCTGCCACCAGCCGCTGCGGCGGCGGCGGCGGCTCGACAGCACCCGCAGGCCACGTCAGAGCAGGAGCAGGCAGCAGCTCGTCAGGTCGGCAAGGCGACAGCATTCCCAGCGCTGAGTAGCATACACTTTGCCACAGCGGGAACCCCCGCTGACGGGGCGGCTGGGCTGGTGGGCGATCAGTCATTCGACTCGGCCGCGTACGCTGCGTATCAGTCGATGTTTGACGTGCCCGGTGGGCGGCACGCGCCGACGCTGAGGCGGCGCCGCGCAGCTGCCGACGCTGGCGCGCACGTGCAGACAGGGCCAGCAGCAGCGGCGGCACCTGCACAGCCAAATCTTAGTGCCGTGCCTGCACCGCAGCTGCAACCAGGGCAGCCGGCAGCGTCATGCCCTGCATCATCAGCCAGCCTCACAACAGGCGAGTCAGGCTGCATTGGACTTGGCTGCATGACCATTGCCCAGAGCTGCAGTGCTTGCTAAGCATTGCCAAGCGTTATTCAAGGCGCTGCCATGAGCGGCGAAGGTTGTTGAGCGGGGTGAGGCGTGCAATGCTGCAGATGAGGCGGCACCGCGTCTGGCCATGGACGTGGCCTTGAACGAGGAGATGGCACGCAGCTTTGCAGAATTTCTGCGAACGCCAGACGCGCAGCGGGTGCTTCGGCAAGCCTTGCACGCTGCAGCGGCTGCAAACCCGCCGCCAGCAGCGGGCTGAAGCTCAGCAAACGATCAAACGGAAGTGGAGCCGAACCACAGCCGGGTGGCGCACGCATGCATTGCAGGTGTGCTGCTCAAATTGATATATGTTTCAGTGGTACCGTAATCTACCGACTTGAGCTCGCTTTCTTACACTGCGTTGCTTACAACGCAATCTCACGACCAGGCTGTCGCAAAATCTCCACTGCTCGCATCTGCTGGCCGTCAGGTCTACCCAGTCGTGGGCACATGAATAGTGCTGGCAGAGGGCACACGGGGATGCGCGTTCGCATCGCCCCGTGCACTCTGCCGCCTCTCGGCGTATGTCCGCAGATGGTCCTGCGCCTCCTTCAGCACGCCCCTGCCGCACTGTCCCTGCAGACACATATTGACGTGTTTCAGCGCTGTCAGGAGGAGAGGGAAGGTTTAGATAAGCAGAGTGGTTGCATGCAAATGCGTACCATGAGCCAGGGATGCGCCAGGGCTTGCTCGGCTGTAAGCCTTTTGGATGGCTCGACAACCAGCAGGCGCGCCTGCACAGCATGGCAGCAGAAGAAGCACAAGCCATTCAGGCATATAATCATGTACAGACGCACAGAACAGATAGAGAGGGACGCACCACAAGATCTTTGGCAGACACCGATATACCGTCCCAGATCGGGTCGTCAGCATCGTACTTGCCACTTTTGATCTTGCGGAACAGAACCGCGTCCACGTCGTCATCTGCATCAGCCGTAGCACACCGTCCATGCCAGTTGGAGGGCTTCTTGAGCAACTGGTGACTGGCATGGCAGGGTGCATGCCGCAAGTCTGAACCGCATGTCAATTCAACGCCAGCCAATGGGTATGCGCACCGAATGGCGAGTAGCCGGACAGCAGAATGAAGAGGATGACGCCGACGCTCCACATGTCACATGCCAGGCTGTATTGCTCTGAGACGCCGTCGCTCATGTTCAGAATCTCCGGCGCCACATACTGCGGCGAGCCGCACATGGTCGACAGCACGTCGTTCGGTGCAAAGTTCTTGGACAGCCCAAAGTCGGCAATCTTGATGGGCGCGTCATGGCTGTTGTTCAGCAACAGGATGTTCTCCAGCTTCAGGTCGCGGTGCACGATGCCTGCGGCAACATCAGGGGCAGCACTTGTCAGCCCGAGCTGCTGAACCCAGGGCGGTTTTCATACCAGACCAGTCGACCATTCCCACCTTTTCTGTGCAAGTACGCCACGCCGTCAATGATCTGGTGTATCAGGTTGGCGGCGTCCTGCTCCGAGTAATTGCCTTGCGCCGTCACCCTGCAATGCGGCAGCTTCGTTGATGAGGCGTAGCACACTTTTGGCGAGCCAGGCGGGCTCGTCAAATTCCAATCGATGCTCAAAAACCTCAGTCAATGTGTACCTGTCTAGCAGCTCGCCTCCAGAGACGAGCTCCGTCACGATGAACACGCGCTTCTCAGTCTCGTAGATGGCGAAGAGCTTGATGCAGTTCGGATGGTCGACCTGCAATAACCAAAGCGCATGAAGAACGCATGTGACTGGCTTGCGGCAAGCATGGCAGGTTGACTGTTGGCGCACCATCTTCAGAATGCCGGTTTCACGCTCGAGACTGGCATCACCGCGCTCGTAGCGCGACCTCTCGACAACCTGCATCAGATGCCAAAATTCGATTAACAGCATAAAGCCGGACCACGCTTGATCACACATGAAGGTGTACAGCGATAGCCACGACTCAAGCAACAGCCATAATGCAGCGGCAGACCTTGATGGCCACGGGCATGCCGAGCTTCTTGTCAACGCCACGCTTCACCACAGAGAACCCTGTGCCAACAAAGCGTATGTTTGTAGTTTGGAACAGACTGCATCCAGAGCAGGGGTGCAGTGCACCAGGTGAGGCAGGGCATCAGCCAGATCGAGTGAGGGCGCCACTACGGCCAAGACAGATATGTGCGAGGTGCTCACCACCGACGCCCAGCGTCTCTGCGACTTCGTATCGCTCTAGAAACTGCTGCATGGTGGCTGCAAATCAATGAGAAACATCTTCAGACGATTCCGACAGACAATACGGGCGGCGCACATACTTGCCGCTATCGAGGCACGAGCAGCGATCCGATGCAACCAGCGCTGAGACCCGTGGCCCAACAGTATGGCAAATCAATTGCAAGCAAGTCGATGCAATTTGCTTTCAGTCTGTCTTGCATCTGACACGATCATCCCCGTCGACCACGACACACGTGCAACTTCTGTTGTAGGTTCCCTCACCTTGCCGATGGACTTTCATTGGCATGCCGTCCATTTTCTCCTGCTTCGAAAAGAATGACTGAAGCACGCGGTGCCTGCAGACCTCGTCTAACTCGGCGACGAGGCCGTGACAGGACGGATGGGATCGAATGTCACGCCATCATCAGGTCCGATAGAGGCTCCAGCACCCACACATATTGACAATCCATAGAGTATCATATGTGAATTGCTCACGATGTGATCGCTTCTGGCGGCCGTGCAATCGCGCCAGACGCAGGTCCTGGCAATTCCGAGACGTCTGGGACTACAAAGTGGGAAGGCTCGTTTGCGGTTCCCTCGCAACAGGGTTTAGCACTTCGTCCGAGCAGGATGGACAATCCGCGTTCACAGCTTCACGTTCCGTCACGCCGCAGACGTCAACTGTGCTAACTTTGGTCTGGGATAACTCACGACTGGCCCTTCGGCGTGTGAGCACTAGCATCGCAGGAATCCCAATCCTTCAAAAGCCTGTTGCTCCGCCCATAATCGTGAGTACGTACAGCAAACCAGCTTGAACACAGAGCCAGATGGTGCGCAAGCGCAAGTCAGCCGCGAAGGAGAAGGAAGTCATCTTCTGCTTCTATTGCGACCGTGTTTTCCAAGATGAGACGACGCTGATCCTTCACCAGAAAGGTGCTGTCTGATCAACGTCCTCTGATTGCTTGTGCAAGCTCCGTCGAGGCGTCTCTGTGAAGGAGATCTGCATGTGGAGCGCTGCACTGTGCCGCTGCTGCGGACTGCACGTTGCATATGCGTGTGACGCCGCGCAATCTGATGGTCGCACCTACCATCAAGAGACACCCGCCAGCCTCACTCAGGCTGAGATAGCATCAAATCATAGACAAACTATCTAACTTTCGTGCTTGCAGGCAAGCACTGGAAGTGCAGCGAATGCAACAAGAAGCTCCACTCGGCGAACGGGATGAGCATCCACATGATGCAGGTGCACAAGGTGCCTGTCACAGCGTAAGCTTTCCGGGCCTCTGCTGATTTGCGGTGCCATCCTTGCGGCGTTCAGCTACTACCATTCCAAAGCCCAGTCTGCCGTTGGCGTTTCGCTTTGCGTACATCACGGCGGTTTTGCGACGTGCAGGGTGCCGAATGCGAAGCCCGATCGCGAGTCCATGGACTGGGAGATTTTCGGCATGGCGGGTGTACCAGACGGAATGAAGCCCGGCGGCCCCGTGCCAGATGGTGGGGTTGTTTGGCACAGCGGTACCTGTGCAGTATGACTTGTGTTCCAGGCAGTGTCTCTCCCACCGGCTGCGCGTGCATGCTTCTCAAACATGCCTGTGGATATGCGCAGAGAGCCGTAAGGCGCAGAAGACAGGCGATGTGCCGCCGGCACCAACGCTGCAGCCGCCAGGCCCTCCGCCAGGCAGCAATGGCATGCTGCCGCCGCCAGGGCAGTATGGCATGCCGCCGGGGTACCCGCATGTGCAGGGGCCGCCGCACCACCCGCCACCCTACATGATGGGCCTGCCGTGCGTGCTTTTCTCCTCCACCCCACTGCTGCATGGGTGCAGCCGCGTGTGCACAGTCATTGCACAGTGATTCCTGCCCTGCTGCGAGAATGTGAGCGCCCTTGGTCCAGGACAGAGCGGCGGCGTTCAGTTAGTGTCAGGAGCTCAAGCGTCAAATTTCCAAGCGGCAAGTCCCTCTGCTCGACAGGATGGGCTATGGGATGCCGCCTCCGGGGTACGGCATGCCTCCGCGGCCGCCCTTCGGCTTTCCGCCAGGCATGCCGCCCCCTGGCTTCACGCCGCCGCAGCAGTCAACACCGATGCAGCCGCCGGGCTCGCTGCCGCCGCCGCAGTCGCTGCCGCCGCCGCAGCAGCACCAGCAGCCGCCCTTGCAGGCGCAGCAGATGCAGCCGCCCGTCAGCAACGGCGGGTCGGGCCCTGTGCCAGGCGGCGGCCTGCCTGGCGGCGGCGGCGGCCCGCTGTTCCCCATTGCCAGCCACGAGGCGGCAGCAACTGGGCCTCCTGGTGAGCCTCGTCCTCTGTGACGCTTTCTGCTGATTGTGTGTGAACAGCTGCATTTCAAGGTGCGCTGATGGCCTGCCCTTCTGAAGGCTCCGAGACCATAACAGCACTGCTGATGAAGAGGCAAAATCTCCGTGACACAACCTCGCTGCTGATGACAGCAGGTTACGGAGGACGGCAGCAGCAGCAGCAGCCGGGGGGCCCGCCACAGCACCAGGGGCCGCCGCCAGAGCAGGGCGGGGCGGCGCCGCCTCCTGCCGCGGCGTCCCTGCCAGCTGGCCCAGACCTGGCGCTAATCTGGAACGACGAGCAGTATAGCATGGTGCGTCTGGTGTGCTGCAATGATCGGAGCGCGTTTCCTGCTACGGGTGGAAGGTCCATGAGTCGGCTTTGGACTTGGGACACCTCAAACTGGAGGGTGCTGTCTTGCAGGAGGAGAGGAGAGCGCAGCACCTGCAGTCTCGTGGGCCGCCACCCTCAGATCATCAGGTGACCGGACTGCTTCAGACATTGTCATAATATGCTCATCCCCACAGACGCCTGCGCCCCAGCATGTGAGTCACACATTAGCTGAGCTTGAAGATGCTCTGGACCTGCAGGCCAGGCATGCACCGCCACCGCAGCATAGCGGCTACCCATGAAAAGAGTAAGACGATTCAGGTGAGTCTCGCCTGTTTCTTTGTTGAAACAGGTGAGTCTCGCCTGTTTCTCTGTGCAGCACTGCCTGTTCACAAGTGTGCTGGCATTGCCGCAAGCTCAAAGCGTCATCAGTGATGCGCATGCTTGGTTGACTGTGGTCTATCACGCTCAGCTGTCTATTGAAGCGCCATATGTGGTTTGCAGGGCTTTCAGGGAAACACATGCAGTCGGACGAATGTAGAAACATAGAGCAACATAGAGCAACATGCGAGCTGCTGGCTGCACCGGGTGGGTGCACAGTTTGTTGTGTGATTGACGCCATGTGGCCAACCTGTGTTGCAATCTAGAGCTAGACACAGGTCTGTAACAAAACCGTACAGCACAACAATGCATCGTCAAAGGCGAAGCAACAGCATTAGCCTGGAATTAGGTCGTTGCATTTGTCAAGACATCTTTCAAGAATCCAGTTTGACTCCAGGCAGGGCCGATCTGACGACGGCCCAGAGTACCGTAGTCACGGGCACGAGTCGTGGATTATTGAAGATTTCAGCTGTCCGCGAGCTGGTTTGCAAATGCTACGGGCGAGTCCGCGAGCAGGCCAAAAGCTTCGAATTTTCCGGGAAAATGCACTGAAAAATGCAAATTTCGGTCCAAACTTTCGCCGATTGTTCCCAACGCGTGCGAATGGTGTGCAATCGAATCGTTTGCTACGTTTCATTTCGATGTCATGCGCTGTCTGAAGGAGCCAGAATCGGCCGTTTTTGACTCGGCGGTAAAGTCGGCGGCGGCTCCGCGACCGCTGTTTTTTTCGATCCGCGAGTAACCGCTAGTGACCCAATAAAATGGCATCATTTTTCACCCGCGACTCATGCCCGTGACTACGGGAATTCACTTTCTAAATCACAGACGACTGAGGCGACGCCCCTTGCTCCTTCTTCGCCGACTCAGTCTTCCGTGACGAATCGGCCCTTTCGTGCGCCTGTGAGCAGGCGTTGTATAATCTGGCCGTAGGCTTTGGGCTTTGTGAGCGCCCGAATGTACGTGGCCTTGGTAGAGCTCTCCTGTGGCACCTGCGCACAACAAGCTTTGCCTTGAAGGCGGCATCAATGTCAACGCCAGCGCATTGCTTGCTTGCCTTGGCCAGAACAGACAGGCAGCTTGAAATGAGCAGCCGGGGCAGAGCAGCAGGGGCGCGCCTTGCGGATGAGGGGCACCAATTCCTGCGCGACGTCCTGCGGCTCCTCAGCAAGGCAGTTGATGAAGAACCTGCGAATTGAACGTCATTCGTGGTGATGGCATACCGATTGCAGCAACAAACGTTTGCATTACAACAGGTGCGTTATTAATGCAACCATCACACCTGGAGACTTTCGAAGAGTCAACTCCAGCCATCAGCAGCTCTGCGCCACAAGCAGCACCCAATGTCGCAGCTTGCCACTGTCCATGCCCAGTAAATTGCAAGCTTTCACAAACAGGAGTGCAGCCGCTTGCAAAACGATGCTGCACATGTGATCCCACCTACCTGTCGCTACCATGCCCGGGCTGAGGTTGTGGATCACCACGTTGTCCAGCTTCTGCAGCTTCAGCTCGGCGCTGAGGCTCTTTTGAAACTGCGCGAGACCGCGTTTGGTGCTGCCGTATGCTGCAAACCGCGGTGTCGCACCACCGTCCGCTCCGGCACCTGACGCCATGCAGCAACACCTGCTCGCGTCAACGGCGTTGTGGTGCATGACACTGCAGGCAGACCATGGCAGAGCACGCACGTGTCATGCTCTGCGCACCGTCCATGAGGAAGATGTGGCCGCCGGTTGGCTGATCTCGCATGACGCGGATTGCCTGCAAGAAGCATGCCGAATCTCGCTGCAGCTGTATCCTCTCGCAGAGAGGGTGCCACCGCAGATGTCGTGGCTGACATGCACGCCGGCTGCCATGCACGCACCTCTCTGCAGCAGAGCATCGTGCCGAGAGTATTCGTCTCCACGATGCTGATCAGGTCCTGCACATTGTTTTCCGCCAACGGCACGTAGCTGTGCACAGCACAAGATCGAACTCTGTGTCACAAATAATGTTACATGAATAGTATTGCACCAATAGCATCTGCTTGTGACTAACGATGCCACACTCGTTGCTCCGGCCCCACCTGTAACCGTTGCTGCCGGCGTTGTTGATCCACAGGTCAACGCTGCCGAAGCTGTGCCGTGCGAACTTGGCTAGCCGCTCCACATCGGCGGGCTTTGCCACGTTCGCTGAGGTGCCCTTCACGTTGCCATAGCCGGGGCGCTGCTTGCCAACAGCCTGAAGCGCCTTCACAGTCTCTGACACCCGAGCATCTGATCTCGAGCACACGCATACGTTGTCGCCGGCCTCCAGAAATGCCTCCGCCAGAGCTCGCCCCACGCCTGCATGCGGCAGGAAAATGTCACTCTCCCATTTCGGACACACTGCACAAAGCTCACATCTCACCAAATGCTGGTGGACACGCCAGTCTGCACATGCACCGCTGAGCGCATGTCAGCAACGAGATTCGCGCACACCCTTGGTAGAGCCGGTGATGACGACATTATAAGGAGGCACTGGACCGCCGGGGGCGGTTCCAAGCGCAGTGCATTCGCGGCGGATTGCTGAGCGCTGGAGCCGTGCAGGTCGATGCAGCCGCCGCGTCTGAGATGGTCCTGCAAACTTACAAAGTGGCAGCTTCAACGTGAGCTTGTGGCGCATTCACATATGATGATCATTGCATGCTTGCGGCATATGCGCATGATGCATGTCGGACCCAGCGGCTCCGTACGTTCACCTGTCGACCCGAACGGTCGCCTCTGAAAGATTGCCGCGCTGGATTGTGGGCAGCTGATGCGGGGTAGCACCAACGATCTAGGACCTGAGACAGTCCTCATCCGTGCCAATCTGCGGATTGTTTTGGTCAATGCTCGCTCACCCACTGCCTGACAGTTGCACTATTGACCAGTACTGCTAACTTACCGCTGTCTGAACACCAGAAACGTCTGAAAACGAGAATTGGCTCCAGAAAATGCAATTGCTTTTGGTTCGAACTGGGGGAGGTTGCATGCCGTCATGAATAACCTCCTGCTCAAAGTTTGCAGTCACGGGCACAGCTGTTTTGGGTGTTTGCATGCAAAGACGGGCCCTGTCAAAGGGCACAACTTTCGTACTGCAGCACTGCAGCTTGGTCGCAGCCTCGGAACCAGCCGCCACGCCTGCAGAGCCCGCGTTGCGACAGCCAGCTTCTCGATCTTGTTGCATCGGAACTTTTCTTCTAGTGTACAGCGGGTCTCGCCGGCTGATCCCAGGGTTGCAGCAAACTCAGCAAACCGCAAAACAGTCGGCTGCTGGGTGAGGCACCGCGTCGTCCCACCGAAAGCTGTGCTGGCAACTGAGTTTGCACACAATTCAGGAGCGGCGTGTGGGTCCAGCAGCACCGCGACGCGGCCTTCCTGCCGGCTGCAGGCTGCGCCGATCGCCGCTGCAGGGCTGCCCCAGGCCGCGCAAAGGCCGCAGCTGCACCACGGCCGCGCCGCGACCGCGTGACGCGTGACGCCGGCGGCAGGCGGCAGCAATGTCCGCCAGCGTGCAGCGGCGCGTCCTGGAGGAGGAGCTGCGGCTGGTGCTGGAGCAGAAGGCCGCCATCGAGGCGCAGCTGGCGGCGCTGCGCAGCGGCGGCCGGGGCATGTCGCAGCAGAAGTCGCTGAAGCGGAACAGCTCTGCCATTCCGCCCAAGACACATGTGCCGCCCACTAAGAAGCAGAAGGTGGGCTATCAGGTTGGTGCAGTGTTCAGTGTCCACGTTTGTAATCTTGTAGTCCACCTGTGCTCTGGCCTCCCGACCTTGAAAGCATGGCACTCTTGAAAGCAGCATAGCGGCAACTGATGCATGTTGCTTACCGCATCAGGTGGAGGACCGGCAGAAGCGCGTCCAGAGTCTGTGGGGGCAGATGAACACGGTGCTAAAACAGATCAGCAAGCAGCGGGACGCGACGCACTTCCTGACGCCCGTTGACGCCGAGAAGCTCAAGGCACGGCACAAGCCGCATCCTATTGCACTATGTGCAATCAACATCAATTTCCGTCAATAACGGAAATGAGCAGCCAGTGGCTTGTGCCCTGCTGCACGTCACCCGCGTGTAGCGTGTGGTGCCAGCAACTAACTAGCAGCCACTGAATGGAACACAGGTGCCGGACTATTATAAGATCATCAAAAACCCCATGGACCTGGGCACGGTGAAGCAGAAGCTGGAGTCGCGGCCGGACAAGGGGCAGGAGCGCATGTACACAAACCCCTACGATTTCTGCAACGACGTCCGCCAGGCAAGCTGCCGTCCTGCTGCAGGTTGCCGAGTCCTGCCGATTATTGGTGTGTCGTGAATGTGGCTGCGCAAGAAGCGTTGCTTGAGTACCGATACTGCGCTCTTTTCCGGCGGCAACTTGTGCGCCCACAGCGCGCTGTCAACGCAATCCGTTGCGCGCACACAGCACCAGCCGGTGGTGACTCACAAAGGCTGATGTCGCTGCACAGGTGTGGCAGAACTGCCGGCTGTACAACCCGGAGGGGCACCCGGTGCGGCAGATGGGCGACCGGCTGAGCGATGCGTGGGAGAAGAAGTGGCACGCTTCCCAGATCGAGGGCAAGTGGGAGGCGCTCATGCGGGAGGAAAAGGAGGAGGAGGTGCCCTCTCGATTCCCCCTTATTGCTCCTCCCACAGTCGAACGAAGGAGCCCAAAGCAGCCCAAAAGCATCATTCTTGCTGTTCGTTGTTCGAACCATGTCCCTGCATTTGCAGCTGGGCCCAGCGATTGTGCCGCACCGGATGAAGGAGATGGGCAAGGAGCTGCGTGAGCTGAACGCTGTGGCGTCAAAGGGCGGCGTCGCCTCGGGGCCGCGGGATATGACCTTCGAGGACAAGCGCCGCCTCAGCCAGCAGCTCGGCTCCCTGCCCGGCGAGGTGCTGCCCGTTCCTGCTGCTGCTTCAGCGGCTTGATGAAATGATTCCCACGGCCTGCGCCCGTGTGACTGAATCAGTCTGGACCTGCTGTCAAATGCGCCCGTCTGCTGCTGCACTTCGCAAATCTTCTCTGTGCACACTCGAATGCGAATTTCTGTTGGGCAGTGTCTGACGGGCTGTGCGCCGCTGACTCTGTGCACAGAGGCTGCTGCGGGTGCTGGAGATCGTGGCAAAGTCGGCGGCGGCGCCGGTGAACGAGGAGGGGGAGGCGGAGGTGGATATTGACGCGCTGGACAACGGCACGCTGCTGGAGCTGGAGGAGTACGTCAACAACGTGCTGGACGTGCGCCCCTTTTACACCTTGGTTCAACTGAGTCATGACAACAATTTTCTTGCGCTACGACTGAGTTATGACAACAATTTTCTTGCGCTACGAACATGCGTCATGCTGGGTATGGAGGAGTGTGTCGACAATGTGCTGGCTTGATGTGAGCTTTCTCTTTTCACTCTTGCTGGTCCTTCAAACGGGACGGCGTCCTTCGTCACCACGCTGCTCAACATCGTGTTACTGGTTGCGGCCCTGACCCGTATTTCTGCTACAGCTCCTCGGACACTGCTTTGTCGTTATTCGTCGTCGCCCGAGCCCCTGTCGTATTATTGCATGCTGCACCCTGGGCCAGAGGACGCGGGGACAGGATCATGCCATCTACTCGTTTTAAGAGGCAGCACACATGGTCGTGACCTCCTGGTGGCTCTGGCCCAGCACGTGGCATGATGCGCACTGCCCGACAGGGTTGCACGCGAATCGCAGTATCTCAGCAATGCTCTGGGCGCTGCATGTAGGACCTCCAGAAGAAGACCGAGGCGGCCAAGCCCACCAACCCGAAGCAGCCGCAGCAGGCGGGCGCGCAGCAGCAGGGGGAGCAGGAGACGACGTCGCGGCCGCTGGACGCCAGCGCCGCAGCCACCAGCGGGGCGGCCCCGCTGCCGGGCGCCACCGCAGGCAAGGAGCCGGCCGGCGGCGGCGCCGGCGGCGCCTCGGCGCAGCGGGGCTCCGCCTCCCGCAGCAGCGCGTCCAGCGGTCAGTGATCCTGCTGCAGTTCGCTGCTGCCTGTGGCAGCGCCGGTTGCTGCTGGTGCTGAACGCCGCTGCCTGCCGCCTCTGCATCAGTTGTGCAATGTGATGATGGGTCAGTGCACATGTGCAGCGGCTATTTGAACACATGAGTTGCCAACACGGTTATGGGTGCTGGCTGCCGGGCTACAGATTCGTCCAGCTCGTCGGACGACTCGATGGGGGAGGTGGGCTCCAAGCACGAGGGCGGCTCGTCTGGCGACGGCGGCGGCGCCAAACGTGAGTTGGCGGCTGCTCCACTTCTTGTTGCCTGAAGGCTCTCTTGCATTCAGGCGAGATGCTCCTACGATCTGATGGCACACTGTGCATGCTTGCACACTTGCCAATGCCAGTGCCATCGCAACCTACCTGCTGCATCGTGGACCATGTTCGAGCAAGGAGTGGTGTTCATGCTGCAGGCGCGGAGACGGCGGCGGACCAGTCGACGCTGGTGTCCGCGACGCACCCGCAGCAGGCGCCCCCCATCTACCAGCCAAAGTCGCGGAAGGTGCTGGCGCTGTGCTATGTATCCTGCCGCCGTCTGCTGTTGCCTCGCACTGTCGCTAGGCTGTGCATGCACTTTGCCAATCGCGGTGTCTCCACTGCGCAGGCATGTGCATGAGTCAGAAAGGCACAGGCAAACAGGCACAAGCCGGACCAGCATCGTACGCCCGCTCACGAGACGCTGCTCTGTTCGGACGCGCAGGACGTGCAGCTGCAGAACGAGGGCGCGTGGGGCGCGCTCGCGGCGGCCAAGCCTGCGGAGGCGGGGGGCGCCAAGGATGGCGCCGCCAAGCCGGCGGACGGCAGCGGCGGCGCCGCCGGCAGCGGCCCGGGCTCTTCCGCGCCGGGGGAGCAGGACGCGCTGTGGTCCGAGTTTGCGAGCCGGGAGCAGCAGCAGCGCAAGCGGGAGGCGGAGAAGGCCGCCGAGGAGGAGAAGCGGCGAGCTGAGAAGGCCAAGGTGGGCGCGCGCCTTGGCTGTGCTTTGGAAGGTGTTCGGAATCTCTGTGGGCTCTGCCTCCAGTGCGGCACCAGGCTGCAGTGAACGGAGTGGGCTGCAGCGCGAGCTTGGTTCCGGCGCCGCTGGTGCCAGCCAAAAAGCAGGCAACTTCACTGCGCAAGGGACAGCATTGCTGCTCGGTCAAGCGGGGCGTGCTGTCTGCCAAAAGAGGTCGTACTGCTCGTGCCTCAAAGCAAGCATCAGTCGTCCCGCTCCGGCCATCGCTTGCCACCATCCACAGCAGGTCTTTCATTCTTGATACATCTGCCCCATCTCATAAGTCTATGGAATATTATTCCCACAGGCGGAGGAGGAGGCGCGGAAGGAGGCGGAGGCGCGGCGGGCGGCGGCGGCGGCGGAGGCGGAGGTGGCGCGCGCAAAGGTGGCAGAGGACAAGGCCAAGGCCGACGCGGAGCTGGAGGAGCAGCGCCAGCGCGAGATGCAGGCGCTGCAGACCGATGCCACAGACCTGGCCGGGCCGCAGGTGAGATCTGAACATCACCTTGGATGTGCGACACATCCTCTTTGCCGAAGAGGATGCTTTGTTGCTCCGCTGAGGGGTACCAGCACCCCTGCCGGTCAAGGTCTGCAGCCGTAGCCTTGCAGTTGCAGGCCTGCCGCTGCAGCCTTGCAGCTGCAGGCCTGCCGCTGCATCGGCTGCTCTATTCAGACCGATGTCCCAAGCTTTCGATCTGGCTGGTAAAGAAACACAAGTTGACAATGCGTCTGCACGTGCCGGCAGGACACGGGGAAGTTTGAGGGCGGCGGCGGCAACGCGCTCGCGGCGCTGGGCCTCATGAAGGCGGAGGATGACGACGATGATGATGACGACGAGGATGAAGACATGGCGGATGCCGAGAAGGAGGAGGGCGAGGCCTGAGGCCGCCTCCCAATGCCACAGCTCGCCTCGAGTCAAAAAGCCATGCCGCGTGCGCGGCTGCGGTTCGTGCGCAGTCGTGCAGCTTTGCGTGCAGAGTCGTGCAGCTTTGCGACAGTCTGGGGAGTCCTGGTCACCAGACAGAGGCGAGGGAAATGATCATCTTCGCTCCCATTCGTGGCAGCCGCAGCAGGTGGCTGCTTACCCGGCATTGGCCAGTGATGTACCAGCGAGACAACACGAAACGTCTCCATCACAGGGCCCGCAAGATATCAGGAATAAAGATTTTGGTTGGGCAGTGTGCCTGTGAGTTGCGCTGTGCTTTAAATACCGTGATAGAGATGTAAACCACCAGGTTCACTTTCCTAGACAGGAAGGTTTGATGCCAGAATGAGATAGGTACATAGCTACATGATACATGTACAGAATCAGTGCCGGCAAAGATCCCCACACGTTCGAGCCTTGCCAGCATGCCCAATAGACCACCAGTCATCCTCACAGGGCTTCAGATTCGGGTATGCCCGGCCGCGGCCCCGCGGGGCATTGCCATTGAGCTTCTGAACGATCTCCGAAGAGTTAAGCGCGATGATCGTCTCGAACTTGGTCTTCTCTTTCGCATACAGCTTCAGCTGCGACTCGTGCAGGGCCTGCTTCATGGCGGTGCCCTGCGGACTGCAGACGACAGGCATATCAACTCCGCGCTTTGCTTGACATCCATGAACCAGCACAGGCTGTGGGTCATGCTACGAGCACAGTGCACTTTGCTGCCTTATGCTGACTACTTTGTGACATGACCTGATGCTTAGGCGCCACAGTCTTTGAGTGAAAGTTTCCTGCGCACCTGCCGCCACAGCTCCATGCGGTGCACCTCGTTGCCGGCCAGCAGCTTGCGCAGCTTCGCGCCTGATGCTCCGGCTGTACGCCTTCCCGGTGCACTCTGCGTCTGTGGAGCGGCTCTGGTCTGAGCTGGGCGGGGTGCTGACCAAGACGCGCAACAGGACGGCTTTCGAGAAGGCCTTCCGGATCGTGAAGGTCAGGAGTCAGCTGCGCTGCAAGCGCAAGGCGAAGCTGCCGGCGGCGGGAGCGGCACTGCGGCTGCACCGGCCGGCCCGCAGCACTGCGCAGCCTAACAGCGCGGCGGCTCAGGCGTCAGCGGCGGCGCAGGACGCGGCTGTGCATGAGGCGGCAGAGGACGCCGTGCGGCGGCCCGGGTGCACCAACACCCGGAGCGTTTTCTAGCATGCAATAGCGTTTTCGAATTGAATCTTTCCATAGGATTGATCGTAGACATGTGGAGGAGTTCGTTTCCGAAGAGTTTTGGACAAAACGGAGCAGGTAACCGGCGGGATTTGGTGAGTAACCGTAGTAACCGTTGACCGTAACCGTAACCGGCCCTAACTTCCGGTAACTGCCAGCACCGACATTCTCAAAGTGCAAGTTTGCTGGCTCAAAGTACATCATTGCATGAGACCCAGACAACTGCAATAAGCCTGCAAAGCAGCAACTGCGTCAAGCCCGCCGTTCCAGAAGCACCACAGTCGCAGATTCGTAGCACCTCCCAGGCGTCAGCCAGCCCTGCCTTTCTGCGCATGGGACAATGACGAGCTATTGTCCGAGCTGCGCAAACTATCTACTAGGTGATCCAGGGCTTGCTGCTGAGTTTCGACCTTGCGCAGACCAGGCAAGTCGTTCATGTGGACATCACTAATACGCCGCTCTCCTGGTTGCAGTCGAGTTTGATGAAGACCAGCTCAGATACTTCTGCCAGACATGCGCCTACGTCTACCAGATCGAAAGCAAGGTGGGCGTCCGACGATCGATTGCCTCATGAGCGAATGCATACGTTCCAGGTGGTCATCGCGCGGCATTCGCCGCATGCCTCGCTACCGAGCTGTGTGGTCGCCGTGCAGATCTCCCGGTCAATGAAGACTGCCAAAAAAACCCAGGATGACGTGCTGAGCACGGAAGCTCAGATGAGCAACGCGCCAAAGACGTCAGGTGCATTGAGCTCCGCATGCAGGCGCCTGCATCTCCCGCCGCGGCTCCTGGGCGACGCCACCTGTGTTTCGCTGTGGTGCTGACGACCGCTGTCCTTTTTCTCTACAGTGACCTGCGGCAAGTGCAACTACGACAAGGCATACTTCAGGGAGGTGCAGACGCGGTCCGCAGATGAGGCGGCGACGCTGTTCTTCACCTGCGTCAAATGCGGGTGCGTGGGCATTGCATGTGCCGGCTGTGCCTTGACCAATAGCGAGCTCACAATGGCTCCGGTTCAAGGCCTTCGACAGTCGATAACGTTGCTGCTCTCATGCGTTGCAGGCACCGCTGGAAGGGTGAGTCCCATGTTGATGGCATGCAATCTGCATGGTGGTTGTGTCAAGATGCTTCAGATGCTCGTGTGCACAGAGTCTGCTGCAGCTGACAGTCTCACATGTGGCATCCGCTCTTCTCACACACCTAATCTGACTCGTCCGTGTTCTGTGGACAGAGCAATGACGGGAATACTCAGCGTCCTGGTCATGCCGCGCTTTTATTTCGTGGAGTTTTTGGTCGTGGTACACAGTCTGCACGTGCAGCACGCTGCTCAGGTACGCAGATATATGTGCCAAACAATTTGACACAGCATGCCAAAGGTGTGCTTCCATCCTGTGGAGCCCTGTTGAGATTCTGAAGTCAGGTGGTGAGTGCAGGGGTCGCTGGAAACGGAGCAGTGCAATGCTGCGAACTAGAAGAGCCAGCAGCATGCACTTTGCTATGCCATCGGCGAGGTCATGTACCTACCTGTATGATGGTTTTCGGGTAGTCCGCCAGTGCCAATATAGAGGGGAGAGCGGTGTTTATTGCTTCTCTGTTTGGGTTGCAAATGTGTCGGCGCCTCAACATTGGAACAAGGCCATATGGAACAAGTCCAGCTGCTATGGTGCATCAAAACAACAGATGCATGGAAGGACTGCCATTGGCGCATGCTGCAAAACGGCAGATCACGTCGACCCGCAATTGCACTCCGAAACTACACACCTAGAGAGTGGTCCTCACTGCACCAGAAGGCTGGAGGCTGTGACGAAGACATCGGTTAATTGTTCCAAGTCCCCCAGCAACGTCTTCGTCCAGCAACACACTGTGCTTTCTGACCTGCAGACCCACCAGATCCCCCGTCGCATCTGCGTCTCTGCCGTGCACCCGCCATGAGTAGGTAACACAACCACGAAGTTCCGCGCCCGCAGCCGCCGCCGCGTCGAAACGTCCGCGTCAATCAAAAGCTCCAGTCGGAGTGCATGCTGACGCCGGACAGCAGCGTCGTCCAGGGCGGCATGCGCTCGGCGATCAGCTTGTCCAGCGCCGCCGTGCTGCGCTGCCAGTAGGTGACCGCCACCTCGATGTGCAGGCGGCCGCCCGTCGCCAGGTCCACCCAGAAGCGCCACTCCTCGCTGCCCGCGTTGCCAGCGATGCGCACCGCGTGCTCCGCCCCGCCCCCCTGCATCGAAATGAGAGTGACCATAAATGCAGCCAGTGCGAGAAGCCCGTGGGCGCGAAAGAGCAGGCTCGCATGTATGCATCTGGGCGGATCATGATCCCACAGGCTTGCCGCTGTGTCTCTGAGGTGCAGCGCGAGGCGAGCGGCGCCTGCTCAGCCCGTGTGGGCTCGTTCTCCGCCTGGCGGTGCCCGGACAGCGAGCTGAGCATGTTTTCAGGATGCAGGTGCAGTGGCAGATGCTGTGCCCGGGGTCAGGCTGCTGACAGACTGACGATTGCGCGCACCCTTGAGGTGGCGCTGTGGGGCAGCCCAGCCGCAAACGACCAGCCGGCGATGTCGCCCGTCATGTTCAGCGCGCCCCAGCAGGGCAGGCCCGTGTGCAGGCGCAGCTGCAGGCGCTGCAGGCCGCCGCCGGCGGGGCTGGCCTCCCGGCCCAGTAGCTCCATGCTGGGCGGTGTGTCCACAGGCGGCCGGCTGGGCAGTTGCGCAGCGACCACCACACCGTCCAGCCGCGCCGTCAGCGGGTACATCGTCTGCGCAGCCGAATCGCACGCGCAGCTTCAGTCCTCCGCGGGTCCCATTATAATGCTGACCAGGTCAACATGTGTCTGTTGCACCCTCAACATGTTGCACAATGCCACACCCCAAAAGGCTGCCCCCACCTGCCAGTCGCGGTGCGACTTCCGCAGCCGCTGCAGGCCGCCCAGGTCCAGCGCGTCCTCGACCCCCACCACGTCCGAGCCGCCAATGACGATGTGGTCGGAGGCGAGGCTGCCGTTGTTGGGCTGTTGGCTGAAGACGTGGTGCAGCAGGATGCGCTTGGGCGCGCGCACGCTGTACGGCTCTGCTGTCAGCGACGCGGCGGCGGCGACGCCCACCGCAAACAGCAGCAGCAGCCCCACCAGCACCTGTAGAGTTCCAGGTGTTTAAAAGTTAGTCAGCGTGCATCCGAGCGGGCTTCAACAAGGCAGCTCAGGCCTCATGCCGTCCAAACAACAACAATAAAATACACGCAGCATGAGCTGCGCAGCTCATGCTGCGTGTATTTTATTGTCACAGGCTCAACCACATGGCGTCCCGCCCTGTTGGCTTGGCTGTGCGCGCTGCGCAACTCAGCAGCCGCCACCGCGGTGGGGTTCCGCAATGTATAAAAGCAACGTGCCAAGCGGCGCAGTGCCAGCCCACCCGCAGCTGGCGTTGCGGCAGCAGCGCGGCCAGCCAGACGCCCAGCGAGCCCGCCGCCAGTGCCGCGGACAGGCCGATCACGGCGCCGATGATGATGTCCGGCACAGCGGGCCCCAGCGGCGGCGGCAGCACGCCCATCATGCTGGTCTTATCAATTAGCACGTTGGCCAGCAGGAAGGCGACGGGCAGCGAGAAGGCGACGGGTGCCGTCGCCGCCGCGAGCCCCGTCAGCAGGCTGCGCCGCTGCCGCTCCTGTGCCGCAGAGCACAGCACACTGGTTTTCAGGTCCTGCTCTGCACAGACCCACTGGTCAGGATGCCTCAAAAGATGCGGGTCACTTTGTGACCCGCTTCATGTTTCATATTGACAATGTCGCTTCAGATAAAACAGAAAACGTTGACATTTTTGCGTTTCATGATGACCATATCGATTCAAAAGTGACAGACTCTCTAAGCTGCGCACACGCACCCGTCCGGCGGCGGGCATGCCGAGGAGCGCCGCTGCGGCCCAGGAGGCGAACAGGAAGGCGGAGCCCAGCTGCAGGCTGGTCATCACGCTGGCGAGGCCGCCCAGCACCACCGCCATGCCCAGCAGCGCGTTGCACAGGTCCAGCCGCAGCGCCCGGCACGCCCACCCCTGCAACACGCCAACAAGGCCGTCAAGCAGTTGGCTGTGTGGATTTGAAGCCGAAAGCCAGTCGAACGGGCAGATGATGTAAGAGGTCTGACAAAAGACTGCTCAACATCTGCAGTTCCAGAAAGTCTGTCATCGTCACCTCAGCTCCGCAGACCGTGCAGATACCAACAGCTTGCTGTCATGACCTCCGACACTGCCTCCGCACCTGCACTGCCAGCAGGCCCGCCAGGGCAGCGGGCACGTACATCAGGAACGCCAGCCGGTGGTCCGCGTACCAGATCATCGGCCTGCCTGCGGCAGGAAGGTGCACCCAGGTCAGCAGGGCAGTTCATTCCGTCATTCTAAAAGCCTTGCTGTCGGGTCCAGTCCTGTGGGGTCTGCCCAGCACAACAGGCGGAAGCAATTGCTTGAAAACGACCTCAAGAAGGGTGGCGCAATTCGCAATCAGATTGTGTCGATATCGCAGAATATCGCAGACTCCACAGCAGCGCCGGAACAGATAACCGACGCACCAGACAGCAGCGCGCGGGCAAGGCCGAGCAGCACGGGCGTGAGCAGGGCCGCGAAGAAGCTGGCCAGAAAGGCGACGCCGCCCCGGAGGATGGCGCCGTATGTCGGCACCTGCCCTGAAGCGGACCGGACGCGCCGACCCGTCATGAGCGGCACCGCCAGCGCCAGCGCCACCTGGGACGATAGGCATGCGCCAGCCGAGCGATGACGAAGATGGGAGCTAAAAGGAGCACGATCGCTGTGGGGCCATGTAATTTCATGTGATTGGAGTGCGCTCAGAGCAACTAGGCATGCCCTGGGTCACTGACAGCTGCGTCTGACATGCGCAGCACGCACCGGTATGTTGTGAAGCATCTTGGCCACCTTCTGGGAGTAGACCACCTGCTCGAAACACGGACTGGAATTCAGCTGAAAAGTTGGCAGGCGCATGAACGATGTACAGCAATGCCAGACGGCACCGGCAGCATGAACATGCACAGTAGCAACAGAGCAGAACGCACAATTTCCAGAAGCGTGTCTGACGCAGCTTGCGCACCATGTACAGACCGAAGAGGTCAAAGTACACCGCAGGGGCGTTGTACTCGGCCTCGGGCTTGACTTCGTGCCGCGCCAGGGTGCGCGCAATCTCGGGGATGGCGCCCAGCACGTTCTCGCCCATCGCCTGCACACAAGACAAGTTTGCATTCATTTTCTGCGGTGTCTCTGTGTGGCAGAAACCAAGTCGCCCCGTCCACAGGACATGATGCATTTCTACATGCGGCTCTACTCATATCCATATGTCATATCCTCAAAGAATGTCCGCTGAGGGCACCCCACTTGTCTCAACCCTAAAAAAAGCATGCCAGCCCCAGATTCATCCTGCATCTTTCCCACATATCGCAACGACCCACCCCCTGCCCAGACCAGAAGGTTGCTTGGGCGCAAGCAAGAGGCAGCCTGCGATGCACCTTGTCCAGCTGATCCTAGAAGGCAGGATGCCGGGGCGCAGCCGGTCTACGGTGTCGCAGCCTGAAATTGCCTGTTGTTCGACTGAATCCCATACCCTATAAATAAATCACCTGCAGGGTGCCGGGCCGCAGCCGGTCCATGGTGTCGCGGTCGGTGTGGTAGGCAGCGCCGTCCAGCAGGAACGCAATGTCCAGCCCCGGCAGGCTACCATAGTGCTTGTACGAGAACATACGGTAGTCCGAGTCCGCCGGCAGCAGGCCTGTATACCGGAGGACAGTTCATCGGTGGCGATTTTTCTGTATGGCAGCTTGCTGTGAGGCGATCAGTGCTCTTCGCTGGATCTCAGGTGGCATAACCTCAGGTGGCCACACGCTGGCAACTTGAGAATCGTTTCCCCGGCATTCTCGATGTGGAGCTCCGCTGGATTCACCAGCACTGTCCAGCCTGGTATCTGGTCTGCCAGCAAGAAATTTGCACTCACCTGACTCGAAGATGTCCTGCCCAATGACGGCGCCGCGGGCGTGCTTGGCGCCACGCGCATACGCCGCCACGGTCCAGCCACCTGCGAGAAAAGACAGAGACTAATGCCTGAGGTGAGCTGGTACCGCCAGCGCCGCACCAGGGCAGAAGTGCGCTAGTGCTTTTTGGGGAGCCATGCACAACATGCTCTGTCATCGGCGCGGCCGGCATGTGTCTGCTCCAAGCAGCAAGTGCTCCAGGGCATGGCCCGCTTGCCTGTCTGCTGAAACACATAGTCCGGACCGCCGGGGCCAGTAGACTCCAGGTTCATAAAGGCTCCCAGCGGCCGGTCGTACTTCTGCATGAACCCATGCGCCGCCTGCCCGAGGGTACAGAAATAGGCTCTGTCAAGCCCTGCTGGAAGCTTTGGCACGTGCCAAAGCAGCCAACGTAAGCACACGCCCGGACACTGTGGATATTGGCATTTGAAGATGAACCAGCGGATGATGCATCAGCAAACATATGCGGCTGCACACCTGGCTGAAGGTCTCCTCGCCGCCGTCAAACAGGAACACGATCGGCGCCACCAGCTTGATGCTGCGGTCCGCCACCAGCGTCCGGGCCACCTCCAGCATGACCGCAATCTGCGAGGCGCAGTCGGATGCACCTGCGCAATGCGCACCCGGTCGAAGCCGCGCCATGCTGCTGTGGGAGACGTCCGCCTGCCGTGACAGCATCAGTCTGCTGCAAAACCCATCCCCGAACAAACAATCTGGCCTCTGAACCCTCGACGTCATGCTGTCCGTGGATGATTCTCCATCTCGGCATGCTAAGAAGATCCTGCACAGCTGCGCCGGGGCCCTCACCCGGGGAGCCAATGAGGCTGTCGTAGTGCGAGGCGACGAGGACGCCCTTGGCCGTGCTCAGCTCGGCGGGCGTGATGGTGAGGATGATGTTGGACAGGTTCTGGTACGCGTTGCCGATGACATTGTCCAGGAACAGCATGTGCACCGCGCCGTCCACCGTCTGCACCTCCGCCTGCAATGTCGGTGAGCATTGTGCATGAGCAAGGAGGCTCGGCGCGTCACGGTAGCAGCTGCGGCCGGCGAGCCGTGGCAGCGCACTGCGTGTCTGATTGCTGCCGTGGCTGGGTGCCTTTGCAGCAAGGGTAGGATAGCAGCATGCAGAGCATGTGGAGGCGGTGTTGCGCCAACCAAAGCACGTCAGAGCACGTCAGAGCTAAGTGCTGGCAGGCAATGTATAGGTCCACCTGGACATGGATGTCGTGCCGGCTGCTGGCCGCAGACGCGATCTCCTGTGCCGCCGCCGTGATGTAGTGGATGCCGGCCTCGATGCTTGGGTGGCTGACGAGGCGGCCCGCACCGTTCTCCGTCAGCTTTGCGGCGTGCTGCAGCGCCCGGGCCTCGGAAAATTGTCCGGGCGCGGCATCAAGACCCAGTGGTTTCGGCGTCGAAATCAGCGCACAGTAGGACAGGGCCACCTGCAGGATTGCAACAAGTATATGAACCTATGATCCTGCGCAGCAACAGCCATCATGGCCGCCGCCGCCTTCGGCAGGCGGTCATGGCGGGGCAGGTGCAGTGCACAAGCGGCCAGCTTGCATGCCTCGTGCGAATATGTTGACGCATTAGTATTGCGCTTACCATGATGGCATAGAAAGCCGCAACGATCGGCAGCGTCCAGCCTTCGCGGGACTTGGGCGACGGGACCGGTCGAAATCTGAGATCGCCGTGCCCATCCTGATCTCCTCGCATTTTTCTTTGACGTATCGACATCACACAGGGATGGTTGCAATATGAATTCTGATGTCTCCTGCCAGCCACTGCGAGTGCGATACAAAAATGTCCCAAATGGCAGCCAACGTCGGCCAATTCGTGACTGCACCACAGCGCGCCACCCAGCCGATCGCGAATAGAGATCCGCTATGCTGCGTTCGTCGTGTTCGGCAAACAAGAATGAGCGATTTCCTTACGCTGAATCTGTCAGCATTAGTCATCGTGCTGCTTCCGGCTTTTTGAATCCATTTGCTGTTGCCGTTCCCGTTTGCCTTGCAGCGCTGCACTTGCCGCATCGCAACCTTCGCTTCATTAGACATTGCGTCACCCTGCCGGACCGGCGGCTGGGCATGCTGCAGCCCCTGTGCTCAAATTGAGTGCCATTGCAGCAGCGCCCAAACTGGGCAGGAGCCTGCCACGAGAAGGCGTACTCATCCTCGTAGCAGCTACAGCAACGCGTCCGTTAAGGAGCGGCTGCGATGGACGATGACTACGATGAGGTGAGCTGCATGGGCGGCAGTCAGCACGCTCGAACACATGACGCGATTCGACTCGCCTCGACGATATCCTAAGGATGCCAACGATGACCGTTATTCGCGCAGATCTACGGTGACAGCGGCGGAGGCGGAGAGTATGGGGCGCCGCCGCCGCCGCCGCAGCAGCAGCAGACGCAGGTGCCGCAGCACGCGCAGCCGCAGCAACACGCCGCCGGTATTGCCCCAGGTCCTCCGCCAGGTATTGTTTCCTGTGGCAGCGTAAATGCCTGCTGCAGAGCGATCATGCCAACCAGCGAGCACAAGGCTGATGCAAGCTGATTGCGCTGTCCAGGTGGCCCGGCGGACGATGACGATGCAGACGACTTCCTGGTGACACTGAACGAGCCGTCACAGCCAGCAAATGCAAACGCAAACGCAGATGCGGTGAGGCGCCTGACCTTGTCCGTAAATCCATCAGCTTTGCCGGGCCCAAAGCACCATCGTCACCCACCAGCTCGCATTATCATCTGACGATCATCGCGTAGTCACGCTACCTCTGGGTGTGCAAACAAATAAACAGATTCGTGACGTGCTGCCGCAGGAGGATGACTTCGAGGTGCAGCTGGACGAGGCAGATGCGCCAAGCGGGCCGCCCGCCGCGGCGCCGCCGGCTGGTGCCTTCCGCTACACGCGCCCAGGCGCGCCGCAGCAGCCGCAGGCGCGGCCAGAGGCGCCCCGGCCATACATGGACGCCGCAGCCAGCGCCGCGCAGCCGGTGGGCCCCTGGGCGGGCGGCGGCGGACGGGGCGGCCCCGGCGGCGGGCGGGGCATGGGCACCCGGCCCTGGCGCCCCCAGTTCATCCCCCTGAGTGAGACTCGACGCGCCGTGAAACTGATGAGACACTGCACTTTGCCTACACACTGAAATGGACAGCCTGCTTGCAGTACGAATTCTGCAGCAGCGCCCGTGCCGCAATGTAAAGAGGCAGGCGGTATCATGTCTTACGCCGATGCGCTGAACAGGCGCGACGGCGCTTGAGAGGGACGACACGCTGGCGTTCCCAGAGGCGGCCAAGGCGGGGCAGCCGATCAAGCTGCCGGGGCAGACCCGCGTGACGCCGGACGAGTACCACGAGTTCATCACCCTGGGCCAGGGCGGCGTCTTTGAGCTAGACCTCGACAGGTCTGCCTGCCCCTGCCCGCTGAAGTTGATAAATGTGCAGTATCCCGTCTGCACAAGGGCGTCGATCCGTCAGTTCTTGCAGACTGGGAGCTCGAACACATGGCTCAAGAAACTGCAGGCACGTCTCGCTGGTAGCGGCACTCGAGCGCTGCGGCTGTGCATGCTGACCGCCTCACCTGAGGCATGACGTCATGGACCTGTGTGCAGGGTAGTCGATGCGCCCTGGAAGGTGCCGGGCGTGGAGACGAGCGCCTTCTTCAACTACAGCCTCACGTCCGCCAAGTGGCGCGCCTACATCCGCGAGATTCAGCAGGCGCATGCAGAGTCTCGCATGCAGGTGCGATACTTGCATCGAGCTCCTCAAGAAATCATCCGCAGCGATGATGGAAAGTATGAATCACAACCAAGCGCTGACCTTGTCTTGCTCAACAGGCAATGAGCCTGAACAGACATGCTGTTCACCGTCGAACCAATTGTGATTAGGGCCGCATCCAGCTGTACGAGCCGGCGAGCGCAGGGGCGCGCGACCCAGACATGCCTGCGGAGCTGGCAGCAGCCTACTCCAGCAAGGTGCTGACCTGCTTCCTCTGCATTTTCGACGCTTTTCGCCTGAACTGTGCAGCGTGTTCTGGATGAATTTGCAAGGCCTGCCGGACACTTACTGCTTCTCAGTCTTTGTCTGCATTTGCGCCGATGGTCCCTGTCTAAGCTGAGAACCAGCTTGCGCCTTGTTGCAGGGCTTGGTGGGTTCACAGTTTGGCCTTCGGCCGCCGTCAGCTGGCCAGGTACAGTTGCTGTGGGTTTGCAGATGCGCATCTCACGCAGCTGGCTTTGTTGCGCTGCGACTTGTGAGCATCCGCGGCCTGAGTTCTTGTGATTTGCGCAGAGCACGCGACAAGACGCTGCAGATGCCGTCATGCGGCTCGCTGGCAACTATCAGTTTTCGTGACGACACCAGCGAGGCGGCTTGGGCACACAGCAGTGCTTTCTGCACTGCAAGGTGAGGGAGAGGGCAGTGCTGCACTTGCGAGCGCAGAACCTCTTGACCTGTTGTCGAGGCAGAAATGGTGGCACATCGCATGCTGCCAAGAATATTCTGGTGGCTGTCTGCAGGAGAGGCTTGTGTGAGCAGCCGAAGTCGCATTGGTGTCGGGAGCCGCAAGTGGCATGCGTTCATGTTCGGGCCACAAATGAGCGCATCCAAACCCAGTGTATAGCTTGCTTATCCTTCAGCTTTGCCAATTGCAAGACAGGATTGACACAGAATCGGGTCAGTACACTTTGTAAACATGTCCCGAAAGAATCGATGGTACTTCGGGCCCACAAAAGCGGCTCGCAACACATTTCTTCTTGTCCAACTTCAATCACTTGCTGCCCTTGAATGCCTTCTTCATGCTAGCCTCGACCTCTTTGAGAAACTCTGCCTGCACGCGCTGCGTGTGCGAGCCGCTCTGCACGCTGAGCACCACGTTCTCCATGCGCCGCTGCAGCGCCTCTGTCACCGCGCTCTCGTTCAGGTCGTCTTGCGCGGCCCGCTGCCTGCACAGAAACACATTGCAAGCACATCACCGAATATTGGGTTAAAACATTGGTGCACCTGTTTCGATCCAGCTATGTTGCTGACTCAACGCGGAAGTTCACCAGCTGCGATGGCATTGATTGCTGTTCCAAGTACTGCGGCAGCAAAGGCACACCTGAAGGTCTCTGTCCACGTTTGTGGCTCCGCTGCAATGACGCTGTTAAGGCAGACCTCTGCGGGCTTGCTGCTGTCCTTCACGAGCGACTTTGCTGCATAGCGCTGCAGCACCAGCTGCAGCACAAGGTACACCTCTGCAAGCAGAAGCAGCCCAGTCAGAGTCAATCTCATGCCACCAGCTGCCTGCCATACCCAACCTCCCCAGCACGAAAGGAGTGCGCTGATGCAGGTTTTGTTCGACAGTCACCTGTGAGGCCGTCGTCTTTGCATCTCCGCATCCACGCAAAGGCGTTTGACAGCAGCGCCTCATCCAGCGAAGCAAGATTGTCCAAAATCGCCTGCAGCGAAGATCGAGAATCAAGCGCTAGGCATCGAAAGCCGTAGGACATGATGACCAGGGATGCACCGGCTTTGCAGTTGATCTGATAGTGTGCTGTGATTGGGCACAAGCGCCACACCTGCTCGAATGACGCTGCCTGGGCCTCTGGCAGCGGCCAGTGCCACTCGCCGCTCTCATTGGCTGCTGACGCGAGAATCTGCTGCAGTAACTGCGCTGACTGCGCTGTCTGGGTCTCTGAAGCATTCACGATGGCCTCTACGAGCCGCGCCACCGTGCTCGCCAGCGTCGAGAGCCTGCACCACGCGGTTCAGTCGCCGTTATGGACCGCTGAATTGGGGCAGCTGCAGATTCTGTGCGCCGTGCGGACATCAGACAGCTGCAGTGAACGTGCGCACTGTGTCTTCTGCTCTTCTGTGGTCGCTTGGTCGTGCCGCAGGGCGAGTCGCATCCAGAAGCTCTGGTCGAATGTCAGCACATTGTCCGCGACCACCTTGCCGAGCTGCATGGCGGCAGGAACAAGCTGTGACGCATTTACGACTACATTGCCATCTTGCATGAGGGGCTTTGACTAATACAAGGAGCCAGTGTGATTCATTACAGACCTCTTCTTGGCTCTTGGAGTCCAGGAGAGTGTCGAGGACCTGGTCCCGCGCGGCCAGGTCCTCAATAGATGCTGGCTTTGGCGCTGCCGCTGCCGCTGTACTCCTGCGAGCGGTTTGTGGCAGCGATTGGAACGCATGCCTGCGGCTGCTGCGGTGTCTGCACGGGTGCAGCGATCCAATCTGCGAGCGCAGAGGCTGCCGGTTGCCAAGCACTCGGTGGCACGGGACGCCCAGCATCATCACCGTCGCAATCATCGCAGCTAGCCCGCAAAGTCTGCCTTAATACTACTCGATGCAAGATGCTGTGAAGCTACTGTGCCGCTTGCCGCAAGTTCACTAGTGCGGAGAGCCACGGTTGCCAAGGGAACGAATCGCTACTGGGCCTCCGCTCGAAAGGGGGAGATTGAAAAGAGCCGTGCAAAGGAAGGTGTTTGCCGATCGCCATTTGCCGGTGTCATATATGGATCGTGAAACGATTGGCGATGGTGCAATTTCAGCGAACACACGATTGCATCGAGACCCTGTCATGACCACATCGTGCTGCAGTGTGACTGACTGGCTACGCTGGTGTCTGCATGACGCAAAAATAATCTACAAATCAAGCCACTGGCGGCATTTGTGTTCGTCTAAAAGCATATGCAAATTAAACAGAGACAAGAACAGTCTCCCCGCATCAACGGTCAACTATGTGCAAAACATAGAGATTCGATGCCTTGCGACACCGGCTGCGCGCCCCCAGCTTATTGTGTCTTTGGTGGTTCGCTCGGCTCCAAATCTGCATGCTTCCGCTTCACGCCTGCGGCGCCGGCATGCTCCTGCTCCTGCGGCTCCTTTGCAGGCGGCACCTGCGGTGCAGGCTGGCCGGCTTGCTTGTCATCGCCGGGCGCAGCCGCCGCTGCCGCCCCGGCGGCTGCGCCAAACTGCCAGCCATCGTCACCAGCGCCATCAGCCGCCGCAGCTGCGCCTGGTGATGCTTCCGCAGCTGCTCCGGGTCCGGGCTCTGCTGCGGGGCCGCTGGTCTGGGCGGGCATCGCCGCTGCGACGTTGCCGCTGCGCAGGTCTGCCGATGTGCCCGCCGTGGGCGACGCCGGCGCGTGGTCGCCTGCCTTGGCGCGCGCCAGCATGTTTTGGTACACCTGTCGCAGCGAACGCGCAGTTATCAACTAAGACACTGATCCTATTCACACTCATGGTTCATCGGCAGGCTTGACAGCATGCATTCCCGCAGCAGCACAAGAGCACCTGCTTGCTGCCGGCGCGCTTGTACAATGCTGCCTCCTGTGCGACGGCGTCCTTGATGGCCGCGAACCAGACTTCCTGCTGGCCCAGGTACGCGAGCTTCTTCTCACGCAACGCGCCCTGAGCCGCAAGCCGCAAGTGCTGCGCCACGAGCCTGCGCACACAATGATATTTGTACGCTTTTGTCGCCAGTCGCACTGCTTTCCCAAATTCGATGCGCACACATTAAACCGCCCAACACAGTGTATCTGGAAGACAGGTCGCTGCGGCGCTGCGCGGTCAGTACCTGCTGTGAACCGACAAACACACCTGTTGAGAGCGGCCTGTCGATTCTTACGGGGAATCTTGGCGCGCGGGTCATACGTGATGCTGGGCCGCGATGCACAGGGCACCACGGCGTAGTACGCGTCGTCGCTAAAGTCGGGTCTCTGTGGCGCTGCGGGCTGCTGTTTGGGTGCCTGCGCAGCAGACTGCGCCGCGGGTGCATTCGCCTCTAACAGCCGGGCCGCCTGTGCGCAAGGTCGCTGTCTCATTGAAAGACTGCACGAGATGTCTGCGCCTGACGCCTACGAAAAGTAGGTATCTTGACCGCAATGAGATGCTGACCTGGAGTATCAGATCTCGGCCGTTCTGCCCATAGGTGGGCGCCGCCGTGGCCGCGTCTTCGGCGACATCTTCCGGAGGCGCATCCGACATTTGCAATCCGCCACTGATTGTCAGGTTGCAAAATCTGATCCAGAGTCTACGGTTTTGGGCGCCTGTGAGCCGCGCAAGGCAATGCTGCAACTCACCCAAGGGTGCGCATGCGGCAGTCAAATTCAGCTGTGCAAACGGTGCCGCTTGCGTGCAGCTGCACTGAGACTGCACCAAGAGGCTTTCAGCTCATGCAAGGTGTGGAAATGCGTGAATGCGCCACGGCGCGTCATGGAGGGTGCCCCCCGTATGGTGTGTTGCTGCAATCCCCTGGGGCGAACGAAAGCGGTGCCAGCTCCGCGCGGGGGCGCTCACTCCACATTCGCCTTCCCCAATCCACCAGCAACAGCAGCAGACGTGCAATCTCCCACGTGCGGCCACCTGCTCCCCCTTGGCGGCACCGCTTGCTAGATTTGAAGCAAGCAGATCAAACACATCGTCAGTTGCTGGGCAACAGGGAGCCAGCCAGATGGCAGAGGAGAAGCTGTCGCTCTCGCTCGACGACATCATCTCCAAAACCTCCAAAAGGGGTGGCAAGCCGGACGGGCCCGCCAAGGCCGGCCGAGCCCCTCGCAGAGTGAGCAAGGGCGATGGCAAGGCCCCGGCTCCCGTGGGCAAGGCTCGCGCCCTCGGGGTGGCCGTGAAGAACGCCACAAAGCGTCAGGCGCCGCGGCGGACCAGCGGTGGCGCGCGGAGAGAGGTGCAGGTCGTGGACTATGTCGAGGTGCGTGCGACGCAACGCGCTGCCACTGCGGAACGGACGCCGACTCTTGTGCACATGGCCAAGTTCCTCGCTGGCGAAACGTGTAATGACCTGAGCATCTGCTCGCATGCCATAGCTTCCATTCACTGACAAACTTTTGGCTGTCCAGCAGTGGTGCAAAGCGCCGCACCACTCAGTGCGTAAATTGTGCTTGTGACTGCAGCCGAGGGAGGACGACCCCCGGCGGCCCCGCTTGGACGTGGCCAAGGTGAGGGCCGCGTTGGACGGCAACGCCAAGTGGCAGCACGACAAGTTTGAGGGCGGTGCGGGCCCCCGCTCCGCCGCCGGCGCGCGGCGCGCAGAGTCTGGCTACAAGCTGTGAGCACCTTCACTTCTCCCTTGTTCATTTGTGACCTGTTCCATTTTCTGGTTCTCACAATCTCACGCTCTGGACAGCGCTTGAAACGCACATCAAGGCAGTCTGCCCCGAAGTTTGCTTGCGGTTGATGAGTGTCGATTTGCCGCCGCCAGTGATTACACATCAAACTGAAGTGTGTCTATTGCTGCAGGGTCATCTCCAACCTGGACTACAAGGTGTCCGACGAGGACGTCAAGGAGCTGTTCGAGTCGTTCGGCGCCATCAAGCGCGCCGGTATCGTCTACGACCGCAGGTGCTGATGGGCCTGCCCGGCGCTGACTCTGTTATTTGAAGCCATACTGTGCCGACAGCAGATGCAGCGGTGCATTTTCTTGCGTGCCACGCTGGGTAACGGCCTCTATATTAGCGTGCTACGGTTTGCATGCTAAAGCTCACCCGAGTTGCACGTCACGGCAGCGGCCGGTCGGAGGAGATGGCGGAGGTGGTGTTCCTGAAGAAGCCGGACGCGGAGCGCGCAATGCAGCGGTACAATAACGTGGCGCTGGACGGCAAGGCCATGAGCATCGAGCTGGTGGCGCCCTCCGTGGGCGGCCGCCTCGTCGAGACCCTCTCCAGCGGCCTCAGGTGCGCCGCGCAAGGCGTTTGAGCACGCCTTTGTGCAAGCTGTGCAGCGACTTATAAATCACGCACGCCTTGCATCGGCCAGCTCTGCTTCCACTTCGTTTGCAACATCCTCGTGCTGCTTTGCGGGACTTTCTGCGGCTTGCCTCATACTGCGGACAGACGACTGGCGCACAAACGGCACACCATGCATCGTTGCTGTCACTAAAGGGTGCCACAAATGCCTTGCATGCAGGCTGGGCGACAGGCTGGGCGGCCGCAAGGCTGGCGGCGGCGCCGCCGGCGGCCGCGGCGCTGGCGCCAGGAGGATAACAATGGGCAGCGGCAACCTACGCAGCGAACAGGGCGGCGGCGGCGGCAACAGGCGGGCACAGGGCCGGCTGGGCGGTCGCCGGGTGCGACATATATACTTGCAACCTCGTTGCGCAACCAATGCACAGCATGAGACGACTTGCAAAGGCCGGAGAGGCGGGTTGTGTCTGCTTTGGAGCGGCTCATCCAACGTCTCATTGCTGAGCCACCCTGCTTGAGCCTGCTTGCAGGGCGGCAGCGACCTCATGGAGGAGTGACCACCTCCCTTACGCACGGCGGCGCATGGCGGGCCGTCAGCAGTGTGTGGGCCGTCCCCCTGGCAATCGTGAAACGCTTCGCGAGGGTGACAGCTGGCTTGCCGAATGCCCGGGCATGTGCTGGAACCTGCAGTCGCTAGCCGAATGGCTCTGCTGCAGTTGGGGAGGCAGCCATCTGGCGGCAATGGAGGTGTACATGATGTGCCTAGATTTTGAGCGGCTGTTTTGCTGGACGACTGATACTCTGGAGTGGTTCCAGTACGTTGGATGTAACAAAGCGCGGTCCTTGACACGACCTACAGTTCACAGTGCTGCGAGACGCCGCAAAGTCGGACAATGCTAACGGCATTGCCACTGACATGCCCCCGAACACAGTATCAGCCGCGGGCCCGAGCTGATTGCTTCAGCTCCAGGTTGCTTCAGCTTCCGAGAGCCGCGTTCATCGCCGAGTAGACCTCCACGCCAATCTGCGCGGCGGCGATCTCGTAGTCGTCCGCCTTGCCCTGCACAGCACGATGAGCACCCGAATGGTTCTGACGGCATAACGAAGCAAGTGCGCGCCACACCACGGTCACGAACGACACACTACGGTCAAAATTGACCTACCTCGTCCTTCTGCTCGGCAGGATCATACAGAGGCGCACCTGCAGGGAGCCCAGCTTGGCCTGGTACTCGGCGAGGCCGGCGCGGACGGCCTCGGGGTCCAGGTCCTCCATCTTGACCGCCTCCACCGCGCACACGTCCGCCGTCGAGTCCGCGTGCACAAAGGCAAAGCCTGCATGACACATGCAATGCATTGACCAGAGCGTCGCTGAGAATGACTTACAGCAATAGAACTGGACATTTGAGCCTGCGGAAGTGCCACAGAGACGTGATCCGGAGCAAGTGGGTGTGGGGACAGTGACGGCATGAGCAGCATAGCCGCAATGGCAGGCGCAGAGAAAGCAACGAGGCACATCCGGTGATGAGATTTGGAATGAGTGCGGAGTCTGCTCCACCACAAGGGCGCACCGGCAGAGACGAAGTACTTCTCCACCTCCTTGTCCAGCTCGGTGTGGATGGTGACGACGCCCGGGCGCAGCTGCGCCACCGTCGGCACGTGTCCCGGCATGACGCCAAAGTCGCCTGTGGTCGCCGGCAGCAGCACAAGGTCCACCTGCACGCGGTTGCGGTCGCCAGCGCAAGTGAGTTCGTGGAGCAGGGTGTGCAGCAGGTGCAGAGGTCATTGTCTGGCGGCAGTCTCACGTCGGCAGCACTGAAGACCTGAGCGACACGGCTTCAGGCCAACGTGTGCTTTGCCAAGGAGAGGCAGTGACGGCACAGCACGAATCTGACACTGAACACACACCGCTGATGATTTTTTGGTCAAGAAATTTGATCGTCAAGTACCTTCTTGCCCTTGCCAATCGTGGCGTGCGGCAGGAAAAAGCTGAAGGTCAGCTTGTCTGGCATGCCGGATGCCGGCGCTGCCTCCTCCCCGGTCTTCCCCTTCACTGCCGCCCTGTCCTCCGCAGCAAACTCTGACGGGAAGCTAGGCGGCGCCAGCGTGCTCGGCGCCACCTTGGTAAACTTGTCCAGGAAAGCCTGCTCGCGACAGAGGCAGCATGACGTCAGTGTCAGAATAGAGTCGAGGTTTGGATGGATCCAGCCGAAAGGTGATTGGGCTGCGTATGCGCAAATAAAACGCAGCTGGGTCCAGCATGGTGCTGATGCAGCGTGTGTGCCGCACAAATGGGTGGTCAGCGCTGGCAATGAGGTTCGCTGGTGACAGGGGGCAGGGGGCAGGGGGCAGTGTATGCCGCGCACGCCATGTTCACATCACCCTCTGGAGAAGCACGTAGCCGTGCGGGTGGCGCACAGAGGTGCACGGGCTAGCCAGCAATCAGCCAAACTGGCTGCCAAGCTCTGGGCATACCTCTATCTTCTGCTTATCTGTCGAAGGAGCATCGCCACCATCTGCGAGCCGAGCAGCGCTGGTGGTGACGCCACGCACGCTGGTGGTGAGTCCCGTCCTCCGGGCCAGTGTCGTGCCTAGCGTGCGAAGCATGCTGCCCCTGCCCTCAGGGCACTGTCGCGGGCAGGCTGCAACTGGAAATCAGGTTACCACGTTGTGCAGGCACGCGGGCGGTTTGGGCACCGATGCGATGGGCTTTGGACTGGCCCACTGGTTGGAGATTCGCGCTCAGATGCGACGCAAACGGCTGTTCTGAGGCCATCGCGCCCCTGCGATCATGACTATTTTCCGCCGCTTGCCGCCAGAGCTTCTTAATCTGGATGCATGAAGTGACCCGCCCACAGCCGCCCAGGTCCTCAGTGTATTTGAGAAACAGCGAGCATCACTTCTGAAGATCTTTACTATTCGCTGCTGGATCCAGTACATCGCTGTCGGGCACGTTGTTTCGATTGCCTCGTGTTGGAAAGTGAGATTTACGCTCCATATCGTTCTGGCTCCTCGCCTGCCCTCTCATACACACTACATATTACATACTACATAACCTCCTTTCGCTCTTCCCACCGGAGTGCGCCTCGATGTAACGTCAAACATCACAGCTCAGAACGATGTCGTTGAAGAAGGGGCGGCGTGTACGAGGTGGCGGGCCTCGCTGAAGAAGGTATGAAGCTATCGGCAAGGTCCTACTCTATGCCACGGGCTGAAGCTTGAATCAAGGGATGCTGACATGGAGCGCTGCCGCCCGCGCAGGCTTTCCGGACCGCTGGTGGAGGACTGCCACGGTGCTGGCGCTATACATAAACAAGACGGTCAAGGTCCAATACCATGACGTGAGTCCATGCGCACGGCGCCTTGAGAAGTGCCCATGAGCCGCTCTCACACAGAGTCAGGTTTGCAAGGGTGCCGCTCCTCCGCCGCTCACTGCCAATTGAGATGGGCAGGTTTGGCGGTCTCTTGCCCTCGCTTTGAATTCACCTGGCGCCGAGCCCCTATGATTGGCCCTGTCCCTGAGTCACACCCGCTGCGTGACGATGACCGCAGATGCTGGTGAACGAGAACGACCCCACCAGCTTCGAGCAGGAGGTCGTCGATAAGGAGCGCGTGCGCCTGGTGCCGCCAGATGACAGCGCCCGCTCCCGCTGTCCGCCCGCACCTGCGGTGCGTTTGTATCAACATTCTTACTTTGTCAGAACGCAGTGGCGACCGTGTCCCGCTGTCCGCCCGCACCTGCGGTGTGTTTGCCCATGTCACTATGCCCGCTGGGTCGTGCTGCAGTGGGCAGCCGCGTTGAGCTGTCGGCCCGCACCTGCAGTGATCGCATCACATCCCCATGCCTGCTTGATCGCGCCGCAGTTGGCGCTACTACGCGGCCTACTACGCGGCGTGCTGGGTCTGCTGATAGCAGCGAAGATATCGGTGAGCACTCAGCTGAAGTTGGTCGGTGGAAGGTGAAGTTTGCGGCGCGTGCACCTGCAGGCGAGGCGTTCGACTGCTGGACCAAGGACGGCTGGTGGACGGGCTGAACACAATCGTGTCAGGTTGGCGCTGCCGCCGCTCCAGTCGAATGCGATGACCAGTACCCTGCAATTGGCTGGGATGCATTTGTATGAAAGCCGAGGTTGAAGCACATGGAGGCGGGAGGATCTCACCTATCACAGCTCAAGAGGACGCAGTCAAGCGGCCGCTGGGTGCAATGTGGTGTGCGCGCAATGCGTTCGAGGCCTTTGCTCGGCTGATTGCCCGTTTGAATGAATGCAGGACGGCCAAGCAGTGGCTGCCTGGAGCCAGCACCTGGCGGCCGATTCCGAAGTCAGCATACCAGGGCAGCGGCGGCAACTTCAGGACCACGGTGGCGCCGCTTTTTGCGCCGCCGGCCTCCGCGCGCACTGTGTCCGCACCTGCTCATGGAGCATCGCAGGCGCGTGCCGGTGCGACCTGCAAAGACAAGCATGAGGCTCCTCCAATTGTTTGATTCGGCGTACAGCAACCTGACACTCTCCTAAGTACAGGGTCACTTGACCCGCCCCACGAAGGCCTCATAACAGACACGCTGTTGCTGCAGCTCTTGCTGCAGCAAATCGGATTTTTTTACGTCCCGTGTCCTTGCGCTCTCTCCTGAGTGCTGCTGCGACCCTACGGTGGCAGGCGCCAAGCGGAAGCAGCAGGGTCAGCTGGAGGATGATGACCTGGCGCCAGAGCCCAAGCGGCGTCCGGCGCCGCCCGCCGTCGCCAGGCCGCCGTCTGCAGCCGCGCCGCGGCCGAAGCGCGCGCCCACGACCGGCAAAGGCAGCTTTGCAGCGGCGCAGCAGCAGCTTCAGCGGCAGCAGCAGCAGCAGGTGCAGCAGCAGCAGGCGTTGAAGGCTCAGCCAGCGTTACCTGCCAACCCTAGCTCACAGGGGAAACGATTGGAGGCTTGGCGATTGGGTGGAATCCCTCGATTGTTTGAATGAGCCGACCAATGAATTACCCACAGGCATTAGGAGACACCATGACTGCCACTCAGATGTGCGCTGCAAATGGATCCAAGCGCAGACTTATGCGCCGGACGGCCGTCCTAACACCTGACACGACCTCCTCCGAACCCAGTCATAGAGACGCGCGTGTCCTGAGACGAAAGAATGCGCCAGCTGAATTGCCATACTGGCAAGAATACCGCATGTGCTAGCATGGGCACATGATAGAGGGTGACGATACACTCGCTGCTGATGCTATGTCAGCGCATCAAGCGGCAGCCTGCGCAGTGTCGCCGGCGGCGGCGGCGCGCCAGGCCGCAACGCTCGCATGCGCAGGATCCGGCTTGCCCTTCCAGTTGACCACATACCTGCACCCAGGAGCTCAGTTGTATCATATATAAGTCTGCATCAATACAATTCCCGCTTATACCAGCATGAACGTTACTGCAAAACTGCACGTGTTCATCATGTGGTGCCGCAAAAGGTGTGCCATCAGCTGGGAAAGCAGCGCACTTGGCCATCTCGTCGGGCGTGAGCAGCGCCGTGTCCAGCTGCGAGGAGATGGCCGTCTCGTCCATGCCTGCGCCAATGAACACGATCTCCTGCCTGCGCACACGAGACAAGCGGCATGCCGTCGGCAGCAGCGGGCACCAAGCCATTCAGCTATTCAGCTGAGAAGGGTCTCCTCAGAATCTCAAGAGCAAACCTCCGCCAGCATTGACTGGCACGAAAACAGCTTGGACCACCATGGTCCGAGGTACCGCAGCCACATGCGGAAGCCTGCAGATGTCGCAACAAATTCAGTGGCCCTACACCCTACCTGCGGTCGCCCCACTCCGTGGCGGGGTCGAAGTCCGCCAGAAGGGTAGCCGACTGCTCCTTCTCCTGAGGCCACTCGTCATCCGGTACCGCCGCCCACCTGCACCATATGCACCACGAAGATGCACTGGGTGACAGCATCGTATCGTACTCATGCTGAGACCAGCTGCCAGGCGCCATGAGACCAGCTGCCAGGCGCCAGGCGACACGATACGTCAGAGCAGGTCCGCTGGACAATCCAATGCAGGAATCTGGCTGCTCTGCCATGGTGACACAAGGAGGTGTCGCAATGCCCACCAGTCGCCCTCGTCCCGAATCTCGAAGTGCTGCCCCGCGTGGCTCCAGTAGTAGGCCGTCGCGTGCGCGTTGCTCATCCACAGGAAGCCCTGCACCACTTCGCCAGCAAGCTCAGCAGTTCACAGCACTGGGACCATCTGCCACCGAGGCTGCCCTGCAAGGTTGTGTGTTGCAGCAGGGGTGGCTTGTATGTGTTCGTCACAGCAGCATGGATCACCATGCTGGGTTTCATTGCAATTGCGAGAAGCAGCTGGCCTTGGAGCGCAGCACGGCCTTGATGGGCGACGCGCCCTCGGCACGCTCCTCGCCGTCGATGGCCTTGTTCGTCGCCACCGGCAGCCAGCGCAGCACCATGCTCTTCAGCCTGCGATGCGAGATGATTGAAAGCTGGACTCATCCTCCACCGCAGGCTGTGACCCGGTGGCAGCCGATGGGACATTGACGCCAGGCCTGCTCAGTCAGGGGGCCAGCACAGACGAGCTTGACTGCGCATAGTGCTGCAAGTCGGTCGCAGCGCAGACCCGGTGTGCGAAACTGGGCAGCCACCACCGCACCTCTGGGGGTGGAAGGGCAGCCGCCGTGAGTACACAAAGCTGCGGATGCCAAAGCGCGCCGCCGCCGTGGTCTCCTGCCGCTGCGCGTGGCTGTGCCCTTGGTCGTGGCCGTCGTGGCCGTGGCTGTGGCCGTTGCTGCCGTCGCTGTGGGGATGGCCGTGCTCGGTGTGTGCGTGTTTGTGGTCAGGGTCGTCGCAGCCGCCGCACTCTGCGCTGCCGTGCTCGTGGGCGTGCCCGTGGCTGTGCCCATGGCCGTCGCCGTGGTCCTGGCTATCCTGTGCCGTATCCGCCGCCTGCATTGTGCAAGAGCTCGTGAAGCTCCCTGAATTTGACTGCCTCTCAAGCAGACCTTGACCCACGGCTCGCCGTCAGGAGTGGCTGTCTGGCAGACATTACGAGAAGGGAGCTAAGTGAAACAGAAGGGGCGGAGGGCGGACCTGGGCACGGGCGGCGGCGACGACGCCGCGGTGCTGGCCCTCGATGTTGAGGTTGGCCACCAGGGAGCGGGCGCCCTTGCCAAACACCTCCTCCAGCGGCACCACCCCCTGCTGGCACGGCACCACCTGCGCGCGCAGGGGAGCTTCTATCAAGGCATCTGCAGCAAGGCGCATGTTGTGGCGTGCGGATGGATGGACATAGAGCAGTGCACACGCTTTTTGAGCGGACAGCAAACACAAAGGCCCTAATTTGCATGCGTCAGTCAGGCCGATTGAGGGTTGTTTGTGCATGTGCTCCGGCAGACTTGCATACATATGTTCCGAATCACGCTGCTGAATGGTGGGAGCAGCACTCACGGTTGCGAAGGGGTTGAGGGAGGCCACGATGGCCTGCAGCTGCTCCAGCTCCCCCTCCTTCAGCAGGTCCGTCTTGTTCAGCAGCACATAGTCCGCGCACCTGCGCCACACCCAAGAGCGCGGCCAGCATCAGGTGCAGCATGTGTCCGGTGCACGCATCGCTGCATTGTCGAGCAGAAGAAGCGAAACAGTCTGCAGGCGCTCCTGGATGTACCGATTACATCCTGCGTTGGGTACAGGCTTGAATGATAACGACCAGCAAGTGTAGATGCATTGCCGCAGCTACTATCTGAGTGGAGGCCCGCACTCGAGCTGCTCCACCAGGAGGTCGACGACGGGGCGCAGGTTGCCGCCCTCGCCCAGCTCGGGGCGCGACATGAGGGGCGCCCGCGACGCATAGTCCGCCAGGAAGCTGCCGCAGTCCAGCACCGTGACCAGCGTGTCCAGCCGCAGGCGCTGCATCAGCGGCCACCGCGCCTCGGTCGCCTCCGTGAAGCGGTCGCGGATCGCGTGCGGCTCTGCCACGCCCGAGTTCTCCAGCACGATCCTGCTCGGAGTCGCACCATGCGACTGTCAAAAGTGCGAATATTGAAACAAATGCCCCGACAGATGACTGACGTGGCAGGCAGCTCAAGCAGACCCCGGCAACGTGTTTTGTGAGAGTTTGCAAGTTGCCAGCATTTATATATGAAGCTTGGTATTTCATGGTTTTTGAGAAAAATTAAGATGGTATGTCATTTGAACCACAGCCACGCACCTGTCAAAGGGCTGGCCACGCTTCTCGCTCAGCGTGATGAGCTGCTCGAATGACGCAAACAACTCGTCCTGGATGCTGCAGCCTGCGCCATGCCAGCAAGTTGCCAGTCACCTTCATGTGCTTGTGCCCCTCTTATCACTCCCAAATCAACACGGAGTCTTGATGCATTCGCCAGTGATGTTTCTGCTCACATGCGCAGCCGTTTGCCAGCTCGATGGTGTCTGTCAGGTCGGCGGTCGAGTTGAGCTGCTGGCTGCGGCCGCGGTTGCGGTCATTGCGCAGCAGCTTGGCGTCCACATTGATGGTGGCCACGTCATTGACGATGCACCCGATGCGCAGGTCTGCCGTGTTCTCCAGCAGGTGCCGCAGCACCGTTGTTTTGCCTACGGCGTCATGGCACCAACATGCGGCATATCTGTGTGACATAACCGGAGCCTGAACAAATCGACATGGCGCAAGCAGACGTACCTGCGCCGAGGAAGCCACTCAGCATGGTCACTGGCACCCGCTCCGCTGCTGATGGCTCCGCCTCTCCCATCGCAGCTTGATGTTCCTGGTCGAGATGAGAGAGGGATGCTGCCTCCTGCATGTAGTGCAGTGCCCTCAATGTCGCCAGTTGCTAGGACTGAAAGCGGGGAATTGGGAGGGCTGCAACCGGCTGCAACATGTATCTGGTTAGCAGGTGCAGAAGCATGCACGCACAAAAGTGCCATGCTTTCGCCATTTGTATGCAGTCCAAGAACGGTTCATCTGAAATCAAAACAGAATTCCTCTGTGTTCATAGAACGCCATCGCACACGCAAGGTTGACAGTCGAGATGGCGATGCTTTGAGTTCCTCGGAACAGGACATGATGCTGTCAGAGCGACTGCTGTCTTCGTCTCACTGCAGCACATCCAGCTGTTCACATGAGACCTTCCTGCGGGGTTCAGCACGCTTACCAAGGCTGACGAGGCATCGACATCAAATCACACGATGCGCTAGCGCGGCGGTGACCCGCGGCGGCAGCGGCAGCAAGCAGCCCTCTGCAGACTGGCGGGAGAAGTCCAGACCCATTAAGCCAGGTACCAGCTGCGCTTCTGAAATGCTCTGCAGGCCGCATGCCGCACCTGCTAATGCTGCACTGCCTTCTACGGATGTTGCGTCGACGCGCAGGCGGAAAGTACCCTGCCAAGGAGTTCTGCAGCCAGTGCGGCCTGTGCGACACGTGAGTCCCTCGATGGATTCTGGTGTGGATGCTTGCATGGTTTTGCAGCTGCATATTGTTGGTTCATCTCGTGTATGTTGGCGCAGGTACTGTGTCCACCGTGTTGGTGCAGGTGCTATATCCACCATGTTGGTGCAGGTACTATATCCATCATGTCAAGGACGCGTGTGCATTCCTGGGGCCGGGCATGTCGCGCACGGAGCAGCTTGAGGAGCAGGTTCACGGCCGCAAGCGGTAAGTCTGACTCATTATGTTGTGCTGCGGCGAACACTTGGTCTTGTGAGCCCTTTGAGCTTGGCGAGAAGGGGCTTCTTGATCATTAGCTTCTTAAAAAAATATGGGTGTGAGAGCTCGAACCCTGCCGTGCACGCAGGGACCTCGACAACATGGACGACCTGCTGTTTGGCGTGCACGACGAGATGCTGTATGCACGCAACTCGCCGTCGGTGGAGGGCGCGCAGTGGACCGGCATTGTGACGCAGATAGCCATCGACATGCTGGAGTCCGGGGCGGTGGAAGCCGTCGTGTGCGTGCAGTCTGCAGACGGAGACCGCTTTGGTCCAAAGCCGGTGCGCCTGTCTTTGGAAACCCTCTGCGACGGGTGTCGCAGCAATGCCAGTGCACCCGACAGGCTGCGACTGGGCGACTCGCAGAGCACGCGTGTCACAGCGCACATGAAGCAAACATTGAGCAACATAATATAATAACGTCAGGTGGTGGCACGCTGCAAAGAGGATATTCTGAGAGCCAGGGGCGTGAAGCCGACGCTGTCGCCAAACCTCAACGTGCTCGCCACAGTCGAGGCACTGGATGTCAAGAAGCTCCTCTTCATCGGCGTCGGTTGTCAGGTGTGGCGGCCGCATCCTCCAAATGCCAACCTACGTGTCGAGTCTGAATCGTGTATCAAGGCTGGAAGGAACTGACTTGCGTCCAACTTGAGACGCCAATGATATTTCCCTGTCCCATCAGCAGCAGCATGCACCATGCGTTTTGTGCGGCGGACAGGTCACGGCGCTGCGCAGCATCGAGCAGTACCTGCAGCTGGACAAGCTGTACGTGCTAGGGGTAGGTTTTCGGTTTGATTGCAATTGATTGAAACTGAAGCCTAGCTCTAGTTGGCATGAACGAGCCTCAGAACACGGCAAGCCATGGGTACCAGCACAGCGCTTCTGCCAGACATGCAACAGACAGGGTGCGATCTGATGACAGACATGACGATTGCGCAGACGAACTGCGTCGACAATGGGCCCCGCGAGGGCCTCCAGACGTTCCTCGAGGCAGCCAGCGACGATCCAGACACCGTGCTGCACTACGAGTTTATGCAGGTGCGCTGTCCTGTGCATAATTCAAAATTCCCTCGTCTCATGCAGTTCGGTTTGTGTGTCTCAAAGCCAACATGATTCTTGCTCCATTGACCATCGCATGTGAGTGATCTGCGCAGGACTACAGAGTGCACATCAAGCACACAGACGGCCGCTTTGAGTACGTGCCCTACTTCAGCCTCCCAGCCGGTGAGCTCTGCCATTTGATCTGGCGTCGGCTCACTGGCTCCACAGTCTGCTGGCCACATCTGATGCCAACCTCGCCATTTTTGTGGCAGGCGAGCTCAATGAGGTCATTGCACCGTCGTGCTACTCGTGCTTTGACTACACCAACTCCCTGGCGGACATGGTGAGTTCCTTCATTTGACTGCAATATTGGGAACGGCGCTGCATCCTGTGGAGCATGCCTCGGAGCGACGGACAAACCCAATCTTTGCTGCATTTCGGACAAAGTCTAGTCTCATGTCTCAGGTGGTGGGCTACATGGGGGTCCCTTACATGAACACCGACATGACCTCACATCCACAGGCACACCGTTACCCTCTCCTGCAGCAGACGCACAGCAAGGCGACCGGCTGCAGGCCAGCTGCTTGACTCTCTGCCCATGCAAATTTGCCTGGAATCCTGGACGTTCTGCTGGAAGGCGCATCAGAATCCTGATTCGCCGCGCTGTGCAGTACGTGACGGTGCGCAATGAGCGCGGCCGGGAGATGCTGGACCTGGTGCGCCCGCGGCTAATCGTGACGCCCACCTCCTCCACCGGCGACCGCAAGCCCTTCGTCCTGCAGACCGTCGAGGCCGACGACGAGTGCGTTTTTCTGTTTCCGGTGCTGGATCGCACACCTACACCTTGAAATTTGAGAAAACGTTGTCTTGCTGCTTTCCTTCACCCGGCAGTGGTCGTTGTCACTGTCATGTTCACAGCTTTCTGCCACAATGACTGCGACTCTTCAGCATTCTGCACGCGCCAGCATGAGGCTCTGATGACTGCGTTCCAGAGCAAAGCTGGGGCGCGCGCCGAGCCCGCTGCCGCGGTGGGCGGGGGAGATCCTGGCCAAGCTGCTGCTGCGGGTGGGACCGACAGGGCTCGAGTTTGGCCGCTACAGCATCGAGTACCACTGTGCGCGCCCGACACTCCATCACTCCCTTCTATTCTAGCAAATTGGTTCTCTGCACCATTTTCTGAACCTGCCATCATGCCTGCATGCTGTGTGAGCGCACACTGTCATGGAAAGGCATGTTGCAGCTTTTATCAGTCACATTTCCAGCACATCTGACGGCTGACCACTCCCCTATGCACAGGGATCCGCAACTACCTGTACATACAGCGCCACATGGGCGCCAAGCGAGCAGCGCAGCACATCCCAGAATATGCGAAGCGGGTGGTGGCAATGTACGATAAGGACGGCACCGTCTCCAAAAGGTTCGATCTGCTCACTTCTTTTGAACATGGTGGCGATGGCGGTCTCTACTGGCGCAATGTCATGCTGATGGGTTGTACAGCCTGCTTGGCTGTTTTCCGACACACCGACGGGCATCTCGCGCCGCGTGCGCAGGCTGGAAATGGCGCCGGGGCCGACAGCGCAGCACCAAGCTGTGCCGGCAACCTCGCCGCCGCTGGCGCTCATTGCCGCCGTGGCCGCTGGCGCAGCCGCAGTCAGCTGGTGGTTCCTGACACACTGAATAGGAAGGAATGCTGAGGGATCAGGAGTTGTCGGATAGGTAGGCCAAACAGCAGCTTCGAGCGACTAGCGTGGCCGCCTGTTGCTTGAGAGGAGGGCCTGTGCGCTCCAAGAGGCAGGGATGCGTCTTCCCTGATGCGCTGCACGTCTGAGAGAATTGTACATTGCGGAATTTTCATGAGATAGCCGGCTTGACCGTGCGAGTCAAATGTTGGGCGACATAGCTGCACTTGTGAAATGGCTGGGTTGTTCGTCGGGCCTGCCCTGGAGTGTTGCTTTGCAGGGTTTTGCGACACGTTCAAGAAACCCGTCTTTCTTAGAACCGTTCCCGTTTGGTGCCAAGCCGCGACGGCTCGACCACATCCTTGACGCGGCGGAATGTGCGCAGAAACAGGTATACAGTGCTCGCTGGTAACGCTTGAAATGCTTTGCTGTCTGCTTGATCTGATACGCCTCGGTGGCCGGCTGGTCGAGAGAAACGGCTGCAGACAGAGGCAACAAGCATGCAGAGAAGAAAAAACAGCAGGGCCACATGTTTGTTCGCAATCTTGACGCGTCCTGTAGATCGGAGAATGGTGCACTGTGCGCCTGAAGATCCGCGGAAGGCTACGGAAGTGAGTTGCAGTGGGAGGTGAGTAGGACTGAAATTCTGCGACAGCTCACGAGAGTCCCGCCGTCTTCGGCAAAAAGCCCACATTCTGCTTGACCCGGCCTCTTGGAGGGTGCCTGGCGCGAGGGCGTGACGAGCAGGTGTGTGACGGGATTGCGGCAGCCAGTGCCGGCTGGTGTGCATAGTGCCCGTTTGGGCATCTCATTTGGCTGCTGCTGACCATCCCTATGCTGGTGGATGTCTTGAGCTGGCCACTGACGCTTTCTCTCATCCTGCGCGCAGCCATGGTTCTCAAGTAAGGCGCTGCTGTATCTGCATGCGTGTTCGTGCCTGTGCACCTGCTGAGCTGCTGAGTTGCTGGCACCTCGCTTTGTTTGTCTGATGTCCCACTCTCCTTGATGTAGGACCGTGAACTGCCGCTTCAGCGGCCTGCGGATCTACCCGGGCCGTGGTGTGCAGTTCATCCGGTCGGACGGCGCGGTGAGCTGCGTCATTTACAACGTCCTTTCAGGACTTTGCGTGTGCGGTGGCGAATGCGGCGGTGCGTCTGCGCATGGACCAACACGTCGGGAGGGTCATTGAGCGTGCTCATTCCATGCTCCGCAGACCTACCTGTTCCTCAACCGGAAGGCGAAGTCGCTGTTCCACCAGCGCAAGAGGCCGGCGAAGCTCGCCTGGACGGCACAGTTCCGCAAGGCACACAAGAAGGTGCGGCACTGGGCAACATAGTCAGCGTTGTGAAGCCGTTTGATGGCTTTGCAAGCCTTGCAACATCGCCATCTTGTTTTTGCAGTGGCCTCGTGGAGCAGCAGTGCAATGATGATCTGCTTGATAACATTGCTGTCGCAGTCTTGGACTTGAACTGGGATTTCAGTTCAAGCTCTGACGTGTCTGCATGCTTCCGTGTCTACAGGACCAAGAGTCGCAGGTGGCCCGCAAGAAGCGGAGGGGCAACACCCGTTTGCAGAACCGCGGCATCGCCGGCGCCTCTCTGGAGGTGCGCGTTGTAGTCAGCCACCTCCAGAGTCTGCAGCAGCATTGCGAAATGCCACGGTCAACATTCGGATGCTGTTTTGATTCTTTCTGGGTTTGTCTCAAGAGCGTGGATCCGAACTTGAATGGGAGGCATGAATGGTACATGCAGGTGATCCAGAAGAAGCGTGCGGAGAAGCCGGAGCAGCGCCAGGCGTCCCGCGAGGCGGCCCTGCGGTGGGTGCCTCGTGTCGTCCCTTGCTGCTCGGCTCGTGCCAAGTGCATCTGTGCTGCCCCAGAGCAAAGCTGAAGCATTTGGCAGCAGGCCAGCAGACAGCAGTAGGATTATGTGGATGGCGGGCCGCAACCGACACAGCCGCAGCCGCTAGTCGAAGGGCTTGGCGGAGCTGCCAGCCAAGTTGCTGCAGCTCGCGCGCGCTGCCTCCTTCCTGCGCTTGGGACTCGTCTGGACAGCTCCGAAGCCTGGCCCGGGTGCAACAACCTGCAGGCGAATCCCGGCTTTGACCACACTTCCCTGTCTTCCTAACGCAGTGAGGTGAAGGAGCGCATGAAGAAGTCCAAGGCAGCCAAGGCGGCGGAGAAGGCGGCAGAGTCCAAGAAGGCCGGCTCCAAGGCCGCCAAGAACGCGCCGCGCGCCGGCGGCCGCGGCGGCAAGCGGTGATCAGTTCCCTGATCGCCGCAAACCACTATTCTGAAGCAGCTCAGCGCGCCAGACATCCGGAAGGTTGTGGACGCCGGGGCAGCTGCCGCGCTGGTTTCCTTCGCAATGCTCGAGTCTGTGCAGCCAGCACCGAGGGTCACAGGCTGTTGTGGAGGCTCATGGCGACCCGACCCTGTAAGCCCATCAACAGACAGTGGAGCATCACCTCGTGGACACGCTCTGGGGCCTTGGCGTGGGAAGCCGTCAGCTGTTCAGGCGTGGGAAGCCATCAGCGGCTGCAATGCCACACTATGTATATATGCAGCAGGATGTGAGCACCCGTCATATACGAGTACGGCTTGCACCGACAATGCACCAGCTAAACCCTCCACGTGCCACTAGCGTGTACGGGCAAAAGCTGGGGTGCAGGTCGCCAATTCCGAGCTTTGCGCAAATCTGACGGTTCTATATTGCTTTCCTGCTGGCTCGCTGCAGTTCGTGCAGCACAGCAGTCGCTGAAACACCTACACAACCTTCCTGCTTCTGCTGGGCAAGTCAGATTGACAAGCAATTCCTCCGGATCAATCACACATTGATTGCAAATATCATCAGGCGACACAGCATTTGCTTCTACAAGGCAGGTCCCGCAGAATAGGCGGACGCTGTTGCCTTGATCTGTGGGCACTATGAGCGCTGCGCCTGAACAGGAAGGCAGGACGCGAGTGGTGAGTCCTTGAGCTTTGGTGACCGAAATGAGGCCGTGCAAATGTTCCTTTTCGCTTGTGACTTGCTGGATGCAGTGCTTCAACTTGATAATATTTTCCTGGTGCATCATGCGGGTGCTGCGGACACAACACGCCGTAGACAAAGTAAACTCTGCCACATGAAACCAACAGTATCTTCTTTCCCCATTACAGGTCGGCATCATCCCTGCCCGGTATGCGTCGCAGCGCTTCCCCGGCAAGCCGCTCGCGCTGATCACCGGCAAGCCCATGATTGTGCGCACCTACGAGCAGGCCAAGCTAGCGACGTCGCTGGATGCGCTGGTCGTGGCCACGGACGACGAGCGGATAGCTGAGACGTGCCGGGCCGCGGGCGCGCAGGTGGTAATGACGTCGGAGAGCTGCCCGAATGGTGAGCTGCGGCGCCTCATGCGGACTGCAGTCTGGCCAGCAGCCTGGCCGATGCTAACATGGCGAGGGAAGGCAACACATAGGCTACGCTCAGGTCATGGTGCACTCGGTTCCTTCACACTCGACGGCAGGCACAGAGAGCTGCAACGTTGCTGCCGGCATTGCATGACTGATATCTGCATGTTGGCGGCTCGCCGCTCGCATCGCCACTCGTGCCGCTTGAGGTGCAAAGCCCGGTGTGACCATTAAAGCATTCTCATTGTGTATCATGTCATGAAGCTACTCGGTCGCTGCACCCTGTGCGGCAGGCACGGAGCGGTGCAATGAGGCGGCGGGCAAGCTGGACGGCGAGTACGACATAGTGGTCAACATCCAGGGTGACGAGCCGCTGCTGGAGCCGGAGATCATCGACCAGGTGGTAGCCGCCCTGCAGGCCGCCCCCGACGCCGTGTACAGGTTGCTATCTAAAACCCTCTTTCACGGTTCACAACACTTGCAGGTGCCCGTCACCTGCTCTGGCCCCAACACCCATGGAGCACCTTCACGTGGCATCTGAGCAGGCGCGGCGCTGCATGCCGCCGCCGGCTGAATGTGACGCATGCGTCTGCGCTGTCGGTGTCAGTGATTATGGCTTCGTGTGCTGGCTGCATACGATGTCGTCCAGGAGAGTGTCTCGTCTTGGCGGCTTCCATGTGCTGCACGAGCTTTTCAAACACCAACGTCACCGTCTTATCAGACTGCCGGTGTGCGCTTGATTTTGCAGCACGGCGTGCACGCCGCTCAAGGGCGAGGAGGTGCAGCTGCGGCAGCGCGTCAAGTGCGTGACGGACAAGAATGGCTACGCCCTCTACTTCTCGCGCGGCATGCTGCCGCACAACAAGGACGGCGTCGTAAAGCCTTTTCCGGCGCCCTTCCAGGTCATTGACGCTATCGACCCCCGGAGCTCCACCTCCATGCTTGCATGCATTTTTGGATGCTTGACACTGTGTGAGCTCCACCTCCATGCCTGCATGCATTTTTGGATTGTTTGTTTTATGTGTTTTGCAGCCCTGCTCTCGCGGTTTTGATTGGTTGCAGCCTTATCGCTCTCGCGAGCTCCTCCACAGGCCTGTAGGCCCGCAGGTGCCCTCGTCCGTGGGCATGATGTTCATTCCTTCCTTCTTTCCAGGCCAACCCATACCTGCTGCACCTGGGGCTGCAGTGCTACGATCGGGCCTTCCTGGCTGAGTACTGCCGCATGCCGGCCACGCCGCTCATGGTGCACTTTGCCGCCCCTGCATGCATGCCTGCCAGCGGAAAGTGAGGTTGCCTCCCTCCTCGCAGTTTCGGAGGGCGCGTGATTATAACTGCGATTGCATGCCAGCCATTGATGCCACAGTCACAGCGCCGCACCTAGAAACTGTTGCATGGGTGCTTGTGCCATGACTGCGACAGCGGCGCACCAACCTTCCCGCACCTGCCGCCGCAGCTGATGGAGGACCTGGAGCAGCTCAAGGTGCTGGAGAACGGGTACAAGATCAAAGTCATAGTCGTGGACCACTGCGCGCACGGCGTCGACGAGCCGCACGACATCGCCTCCATCGAAGAAATCATGCGGAAGGAGGAGGCGGCGGCGGCACGATGACGGTCGGCCGGGCCAGCAGATGCTGCAGGCCGGAGGCTGCGACACAGGGCGCGGCACAAGGACGCCCGGCGACCAGCAGCAGCAGGACATGAATGGCTCCAGCCGCGGCCGCCACCCATCAGCTGCTGTATAGAGCGCTGGGTGTCCCAAACTTTAAAAGCTAAAAGCAATGTATTGTTGCTCTAGCTGTGTATTTGTGGACCGACAAGCAATAGTAATCGCGGGCATGTAACATGCGCTATCCTGCACATCTGACAGTCATTTCCTCCCTGAGGGATGTTTCAGAACTGTGTGACCTGCTGTATTCATGGGGGTCAGAAGCTACTGATATCAGAGTCCGGAAAACCAGTTGCGATTGCAGGCTGCTGCTAGAGTGCGACGCGCCGCTGCAAAGACTTCTGTCGACATTTGAGAGTCTTCACGCCAGCATTCGGGGTCAGCCCGTCCAGTCGCTGTCATCATCGTTGCCGGCGTCGCTGTCGCTGCCGAGCTCCACCACTTCGGCCGCCTCCGCAGACTCCTCCGCAGAGTCGTCGCTGTCGACGACCTTGCGCGACGCCCTGCCGCCGCCCGCCGCCGGCTTGCGCTGCCGCTTCAGCGGCTTGGCCTCGTCAGCGGGCCTCGCCTGGCTCGCCGCCGGCCGCTTCCTGCCGGCGCTGCGCTGCGTTGCCGGCGTCGCCTGTGCAAGCAGAAGGCCAACTCAAGCTTACCGCATCGGCGACTGCTTCGTGCAGTGCCTTGCAGGCGTTGCCTGTGCATGCAGGGGGCCATTCAAGGCTGCTCCGCCACAGCTGTTCTGCAATGGCCGAGCCGGAATCTGAGGCGTGGTGCCGTCATGTGCTGTTGCTATCCAGGCTCAGCATCCGGGCATCAGTCGGGCGAGCAGTGGCTGTCGCGCAATGCACCAACGTGCAGGAGCCCTCCTGCCGCACACAGCATTGCGGGCCACGGCCCTAAACACTCATCCAAACCCACCTGGCTGGGCCGCGCATGCGCCTCGGGGCTGCCGTCCGGCTCTGAATCCGCTGCTGCCGCATCCTCCGGCTCTGTATCCGCCTCCGCGCTACCGCGCGCGCCATCACCGTCGCTGCCGCTGTCGCCGCGCTCAGAATTTTCGTCCCCTTCCTCATCGGCGTCGCTGCCCGCCTCTAGCAGGCGGCGCTGCGCCGCGGTCTTGGATGAGCGGCCCAGGTGCTGCCGCTGTGACAGCGGCGGCTCCGCCGCTGCATTGGCGATGAAATTTCTGATGGGTGAGCTTGTGGGGCACACCTCACATGCCTGCTCCTGGCGGCACAACCTGAGCGGCAGTTCTCGCATAGCACCAGCGTACCCAGCAGCACAACGCCAGCATGATCCTTCAATAGCATGCAGGACCTCGAGCAATCCAGAGGCTCTTGCAGAGTGAGGACAGAGGAGATTGTACCGTCATCGATGTCATCCTCCTCGTCTGACGTGTCGCCCGCTGACGCCGCTCTCCGCTTCGGCTTCTGGGCTGACCGCAGCGCGGAGCCGCCGCGGCTGCGCTGCGACGCCGGCTGGGAGGCCCGCTGGGACGCGCCTTCTCCCGCCGGCGACCGCTGCCGCTTGGCTGGCGTGCTGCCGTCCGCCTTTGCCTCGCCTGCGTGCATGCAGAGCAACGATCACTCCGCTTGCCTTCCTCTCGCACGGCGGCAGCGGAGCATACGATTGAGCGAGAGGTGACAGTGATGCAAGACGCGCCACTTCGCCCGGTCCGGTACAATTCGGTGGATTCCTGTTGCTCGGGCAGTCCAGATAGGCAGTCCAGTGGATGGTAGAGGTCTGACGGTAGCAAGGGGGACTTGCCTGCGGCGGGCGCGTGCTCGATGGCCTCCTGCAGCTCGGCCGGCATCTCCAGCGGCGCCTCGCTGGGGTTGGCCTCCGCAGTGCCAATCCAGTGCATCTCCGCAAACAGCACCTGACACACGGCAAGCTTTGGCTGTGAGCTGCAGCAGGCATTGCAGCACCATCCAGTGCCAGTGTGCGCCAGGCCAGGCAACAAAGTCTGGCTGAGGAGATGATGCAGAGTGCTCACTGATCATCATGATGCAGCGCTGGCGTCACAACATGCGCACGCACGAGGCGCGCACCATGCTCTCGAAGACGTCCTCGCACAGGACGTCCTTGGCGCCGAACTTGAGCAGCAGGTATTTGGCTTTGGGAAACAGCAGCGTGCCGACCATCTTCAGGCGGCCTGAGGGGAAGTCAAAGTACAGCACCGGGTTCCGCGAGTCCAGGTTTGCCAGCGTGCCCTGTGCAGCGTACGGTATGCAGTCAAATTCGAACTTTTTCTGCGCTGTCATGCGCTCAGCGGCACGAAGTGCAGCATGTGGGACCTAGAGCAGACAGCCAAACAGGAGGGGGCGGCATCGTCACCAGCAGGCGCCTGTCTCACCAGTCTGCCGCCAACCGCAGGGGCGAACTGAGCGCTGATGTGCAGCAAGTACCTGCAGTTTAAGTAGATCTGTTCCGCGGTTTTTTTACGACCCTGATTGCATGCAGCGTGGCATGATGTCCCCGCTCCGCCCAGGCAACAGATGCACAATGAAACAGGCAAATCACCTGCCCTTCCGCGTCGAGCTCTTCTTGAGGATGTCCTTGCCGTCTGCAGAGGACAGGTCTGCAGCAGACACAAGCAGGCATTATGCAGCGATGTGTCCAAGGTGCGGCCATGACGACTGCATCATGTGACACGGCAAATGCATCATCATTAACGTATGAACTCACGCTTTGGCAGAGGCTCCTCCGATGTGCAGATTTTGCGCCTCTTGGAGCATATCTGCAGGCCCAGAAACCTCCAGTCAGGGCAGATCTGGACTCAATCTTGCGGCGACAGGCCAGGCTTCAGCAGAGCGCACTCACGTTGTGATCTTGAGCGAGCTGACGGAGCCGTGAGCACTCGTCGTCATCTTCTTCCTCATCTACGGGCTTGCGCTTGCCTCGCTGAGACATCTCGTCAAGGCTAGAGTGACTGCGTCTCAGATCGATGTGCGCGGCGTGCTGTGATCTCCGGAATGCACGTGTGCCTTTGCAATTGCTGTCCAGCGTCGGAGCTTGACTGATGACCTTTGTCAAGATATGCACCGCAATTGCAAGTAGAAAGTAATGCTCACACTGCTGAATAGGCCTTCGATTGCTTGAAATCAAACTGCGGGGAACAGTACACATGTGTATCTCCCCGGGAACAGAAGCAACCAAATGGAGCTGTCAGTGAGAACCAAACCCAGCTGATACTCTGATCATCAAGGAAACCATACTGCAAAACAAATTGTGAGCCCTGCCCTGACTTCTAATCAACGCAGCCCTGCTCTGCATGTCCCAATCGGTCGCAGCTGCGCCCTCTGAGTGTCCCAACAGAGCCAAAGGGTGCTCATCATCTGACTGTGCAGCGCATCGCTCTCCGCGCCGCCGCTATCAGAACAAGCTGCCCAGGTGCAGCCTCCAGCCCTGCAGTATATGCGTCAGGCTGAAGCGGATGCCGCGCGTGTGGTTGCACAGCGGCGGCGGCGCCGCCATCAGCTCTGGGTCCTGCTCTGCCAGCCGCAGCAGATCCGCCTCTGCAACATGTCAAGCCCGCCTTCAGCTTCTGACAGCATGCATGAGCGGACGCAACACGTGCGGGCATGTATGTGCAATAACATACGGTCAAATGCCCAGCGTCAAGGATGCACCTGCATCACGCTTCAAGAGTTGGCTCATGACATACCTGCGTCCCTGCCGCCGCCGTGTTTCCCGAGTGCCTGCAGTCGGATGAGATACACATCAGCTTCAACCCGTGGCCGACCCATAGACAGCGACGTGGGGCTGATGCATGCTCTCACAAAAGTGTCAATGGAATGTGGAGAGTTGGGGAAATGCGGACTGGGGGCACTCACTCTGCTGAGGATCTCCATCCAGGAGAAGGGCTTGTAGAAACGCCATAAGGCACTATCTGCAACAGACTCTGTCGCTGAAGGCCACTCATCGGCGCTGATGATCGCTGCCTTGAGCAAGCGCTGCGCGTCAAGAGCCAGAGAGAGGACTCAGGCTGTGCGTGGTGAAAGCATACAATACTCAGTGTGCTTTTACACTGTCCCACAAGGTCAGGCACATGCAGGGGAATCGCGTTGTGAGGAGGCAAGTCAGAAATGGAGCAGTCCTCACCTGAGTTGCGCTCTCCCATGTCAGGCGCCTACAGGCGAGATACGGAACATGAGCAGACAGCAGTGCACATCACAGGAGAACAGTGGATCACCATTGACAGACAGTATGCTGAACTCACTCGAAGTCTTCCTGCGTCAGTGGCGGCGGGTCGCTGGAGATCGCCTTCTGCCACAGCCTGCAAGCCGCGTGACCAAGTATGCATTCTCGCATGCGAGAATAACATTTTTTGCAATGCCACAGGTTTGCATGCAGAAGAATTGTAGTCACTGCCCAAGCGAATATGGCACACACCTGACGAAGTCGGCGCTGCTGTCGTAGACCAGGCAATTAGCAAACTGCTCGAAGAAGGCGTTCTCGGGGTGCCTCGCCACCAGGATCCACTTGCCCATGGCCAGCGCCTCAGCGCTGGTCGTGGCGACCACGTCACTGAGGCTGGCGTTTACGAGCACCTGCACAGGCGACGAGCAGAAAGACTTTTCATTGTCATATTCCGCAGGTGTGAAGCACAATCCCATTGCCTGCATGCACAGTAAGCAGCGTGCGCCTCTTGGCAGAATGCAGCGAGGCACGGCGCTGGACAGCAGTGGAGGCTGCCATGCGTCTGCATGCGGGTGCACGGCCGGCTGTTCTCACAGACAGGCAGTGTGCATTGCGCATGTTGCGCCGCACCTTGTAGCCGTGCACATTTGGCGACAGGTGGTCGATGGGGCCCTTGAAGCTGATGTCGAGGCCCAGCTCCTGTGCTCGCGCCTCGATCTGCAGCAGCAAAGGAATGCTCTAGCACAGGAGATGTGTGTCCACTGTTGCATGGCGGTGTCACGGGTTGTCAGGCTTGCGCATGGCAGACATACTCCTCACTGCTGCAACAGTCCCACAGAGTGCTTTGGAAACACAGCTTTCCAGGGATGCTTTGGGCATCGGGATCTGGCGGCAGGCCATTGGGATCTGGCGGCAGGCCATGGGATCTGGCCACACCTCCTGCTGGTCTTCGCCGCTGCCGAAGCAGTCCAGGTGGAAGCTGCTGCCCGCGTCCTGCGCTGCCTTCATGTGGTCCTGGAGCGTTCTGTAGCCCTTGCCCCACACCGCCTTGCCTGCGCATCCGCAAAAGCGGTGCTAAGCAAAAGGACGGCGACCACATTCGACCAGCTTCCTGTGTACGACTATCTTGAACAAACAAGACCTGATGACCACTCTGGGCACGGGCCAATGTGCCAAGAGCCAGCTGACTCCGCCATGGCGACCTGGGCCGCAGTTGCACAGGAGGGACGAGGAGTCCTTGAATTTTTTCATTGTGGACATGCGCACCTATGAAGTAGGCGCCCTTATCGAATTTCGCCTCGTTGCCTGCGGCAGGAGCTGCCGCAGCGCCGTCGCTGTCTGCCTGCTGCACGTCCTTCGGCTGGTCTGTGTGCATGCGCCACATGGTACATGAGTCGAGGGCGAAAGTGCCTCTTGGACCTCATTCGGAATGGCAGGTACGGAGGAGGCAGTTCACAACTTTCTGTGCTGTCTGGGCATGCTCGTGCGTTGACTTACCTGCCGACGTATGGGGGCTGGCCAGCTGGACCCCCCGCTGCGCTGCTGCTTTCCTTCCGACTTCCAGGAAGCCCCTGGCGACGCCTGCACAGATTTGGGCGGCAGGCGAGTGAACAATGAATGCCTCAAGTTCACATGCGCAGATTTGAAGCGGGCAGGGGACAATGACTTGGGCTCCACACCGTGCGTGAACTCGGTGGTGGACCGAGGAAGCTCCTGGATAGCGTCGCTCAGCTTGATGACCTGCCAGTTCACGACACATTATATGTGCGCACGTGCTGTCAGGCTATGATGTCATGTCATTTGGATGCTCCGACATGTTGGCAGCGGCACCTTATGTGTGTGTATTCGCGTCAGCCAGCCTGTTGTGCGCTTCATGATGTTGGCACCGGCAGCGCCTGCACAACGTTGAGTCAATTAGGATCGATCAAATCATCAAGCGGTGCACACGATACTGGCTTTCGATGAATGCGAAATAAAGCAGGCCAAGTAGCCGCGGCAAAAGCAGCAGCGGCAACACTCACCAGCTTCCTCCAGCACATACTGCAATCACAACCAAACAGGTGAGGAAATGCTCATCTAAGGATGTCCAGCAGCATGCCCCGTCAGCAAGCACAGCACAGCGGGACAGGGAAATGATGTGTTTGCAGGACGGGCACCTGGTAGTAGTTCGTGTGCATGACGCCGACCACATGCTGAAAGTCCTCCGTCCACCGGTGCCTCCCTTGGGAGGTGCAACATCCACATTGTATCACTGACTGAGCCGCTATGCCGTCAACCCGAGAGTATGGCGTTTCAGCGTTCGCCCAGGTCGGCTGCACATTGCTTGAGCCATATGTGCAGGGGTTTTGCGCTCATAAGTGAGGTATCCAGGAAACGAAGGAGGGCAGTACGCACTTTCAAACCAATTCAGGTGCTCAGGCTCCTCCAATATCGCGCAGTCCCGCTGCATTGCACAAGAGACGTTCTCATCGGCACAAGAGCAGGGCAGGGCTGAACATCGCTGCACCAATTCTTGATGCTCCGCGACACGTCGTTCACCTTCTCCAGCGGGATGGAGTCAACGATGCTGGAGCCCTGTGCCGGTGAGATACTGAAAAACAGCTTGTCGTAGCGCGCTGGGTAGAAGACGAATTCAAAGCCGGCTTCAAAGTTGCACCGCTCCAGGACCCACTTCCTGACGTACTGCGCCTGCGCTCGGAAACCACATGCCATGGCTGTCGTTTGTGTGTGCTGATTCTCTCACCGCAATGCAGCTGCGATCGTCGCAATCTCGGTGATGTGTCCTGTTTCTAGAATACGTGCCCACCTGATCGCTGGGCGTGTCAAATGTGAGGTCGCCGGGAAAGATTGCGGCCTGCTCCTCCTTTGACAGCCATGGAATGACCAACGTCACCTGCAGAGACATGAAAGCCTTCCAGCCACGGCGCTGCACACGTCTCGCGAGAACCCATCACGAAATGTGATGCACACACGCTGTACAGATGAAGAGAATTGACGTGCCTTGCATGGGGTCTCGTGCGCCAGGTAGGCTGCCCGCAACAGGGGGTTGATTGCGGTGCCCGTTCTCCAGGGCAGCGACGCCGTTGTCACGATACACACCTGCATCGAGGGACGAACGCCAAGTTCGGGCGTCTGGATGGACCCATCAACCTACACGTTGGCGTGGCAGAGGCGGCACGGCAGAGAGCAGCAAGCACCTGCCGGCCCGGTGGTTCAGTGAGGCTGCTTTCGATGCGGTTCCTGGAGCCGATCCTTTTCATCTAATGTGCCACTCCTGAGGAATCGTTACTGCAGGCTGCACCTCAACCCTGTCGATGCGATCTGCTCTGTGACCTTCCTCAGCTGGACGTGGCTCGTCATACGGCAGCAAACCAGGTATTAAAACCTTCTGCAACACTTGAGACGTAACGCGCTCCGAGCTGTGTAGCTGCACCTGTTGGCACCTGCCTTGCACCCACGATCTTGATTATTGTGGCTAGCATGTTTAGCTTTCGGACTCTCAGCGCAGCCTGAGCAGGGTCGTTCCCAGTATGTCTCGAAGGCACTGAAGCAAGCGCAAATTGTGCACTTGCCCTGCAACCATTCTGTTAGCCCTTCAACATCGTACAGAGGCTTTACAGCCGTTGACGCCGCGGTCTCCGCTCGATTGACGCATCACCTCTGCTCATCTCAATCTTCGAGCAGGCCTCAGGCCGTGCTCCGCCAGCTGCGTTGCCTCAGAGCACCAGTCTCGAATTGATTCGGTATTTGCGTGAGCTGGTGAACCTTCAGCGTGAGCTTCCCGGCCTCCGCGGCAAGTCCTGGCAGAACTGCAGCGGTTTTCGGGCGCGCCAACACAGACTTGTGCGCCATCAGGCAGGGGGCCTGAGGCTGCATAGTCATGTTTCGCAATCAGGTAAGATGATCTGATGCTGGTGCAGCTATCAGTCTGGCAACGAACGAGGTAATGCAACTCGTTCCGCTGTCGTCGCCCCGCCTGCTGTCCACCGGCACATGCGTGAATTCCACCCCCTGCCCTGTGCAGTATGACACGGACGTCGTCACATGGAGCCCGCAAGGCCGCATCCACCAGATTGAGTATGCCATGGAGGCGGTGAAGCAGGGCGCGGCAGCTGTTGGCCTGAAGGCACGCCGCTGCAACCTTCTTGCGCCTGCTGCGCTGGGCTTTCTGTTATCGACCGTTCTCTATCCATGCACCTCCGCTGCTGTTGTTGGCAATGCATATCCGCAGTGCATACCCCGAGCCTGCCTGCAGGTGCGAAGACGGACTTTGCTGTGGTGCTGACACCAAGTATGCTGCGTATACTTATGCCGGTCGCTCCACAGTGATCAAATGTTTTTGTACTTGCTGCAGAGCGACACACACGTCATCCTTGCCAGCCTGAAGCGCGCGCCGTCGGAGCTGTCATCGTACACGCAGAAGGTCTTCAAAATCGACGACCACATGGGCATCGCCACCGCCGGCCTGGCCGCGGACGGCCGCATCCTGTGCCGCTACATGCGCAACGAGTGCATCAACCACAGGCAGGCCCTCTTTAAACGCCTTTGTTTTTTCAGTTTAATTTGCCCCATGCTTCCTGCTGTGCACATTTCTGTGTGTGTTGCATGCGGAGACATGCACTTTTCGTTTTTGAAGACCGCATAAGCTGTCTCCGCTGAAACCTTGGACACCTCCTGTCTGCAGGTTTGTGTACGAGTCGCCGATGCCGACAGGGCGGCTGGTGCGGCAGATAGCGGACAAGTCGCAGATCGCGACACAGCGATCGTGGAAGCGGCCGTACGGCGTCGGTCTGCTGGTGGGCGGCTGGGACAAGGCCGCCGGCCACCTGTACTACAACTGTCCCTCCGGCAACTACTACGAGTACAAGGCCTTTGCCGTCGGCGCACGCTCCCAGGTCAGCTTGCATACGTCTGCGAACTCAGCAACGTCAATGACTGACACCCTGTGCTTACTGACAATACAGGGTGTCAATCATAGACGTACTCAAATTCGCAGTTGGTAAATCAAGCATCAGGAACACAGAGAGCTCCTGAAGAGCGCACTCTGAGTGTCTGTCTCATGGCTGAAAGCATCTTGGCTCTGTTGACAAGCGTCAGCAACAACAGAGGAGTCCAGAAGAGCGCACTCAGCGCGTCTGTCTCATGGCTGAAACCATCTTGGCCTCTGTCGACATGGCTCTGTGCTCGGAATGCAGGCGGCAAAGACGTACCTGGAGCGCAATTTCGAGGCGTTCACGGGCTGCAACCTGGACCAGCTGGTGCAGCACGCGCTGAAGGCGCTGGCGGCGTCCGTGCAAGACGGCGAGCTAAAGCGGGAAGCAGTGACGGTGTCGGTAGTCGGCCGCGACATGCCGTTCACCATCCTTGACGACGCGATCCTGGACAGCGCCCTGTCGGCCCTCAAGGTGCAGACCGGCATGCTTCATTGCACCTTGGAACCAAGTTGGCAGGACACTGCGCTGTCGATTGGACATGTCTCGACTGTGGCCTGGTCTATCATCATCCTTGCTGAAGAAGTGTGCACGACAAGCTCCTCCGAGCTTGGTCTCAAATGTCTGATCGCAGGAGGAGGAGGGCGGCGACGGTGACGACGGCGACGCAGCACCTGCTGCAGCTCCGGCAGCTGCGGACGAAGCGGCGCCGGCTGCAGCGGACGGCAATGGCGCGGCACCGGGCGGAGGTGATGACCAGGCCTCGGCGCCCATGGAGACGTAGTTGAATTAAGTGGCTGGTGGCTGTTGTTGAGGGCTCAAGCACAGTGCACCAGAGGCTCAAATGTTGTCTGACAGACCAGGCTGGACACCACAGATTTGCCCGGGGGACTACCAAATCGCACTTTGTGGCTAAAAGGATTTGGCATCAAAAGATCGAAAGTTGTAACACGCCGTGTTGCTCAGTGTCAATCGTTACAAAGCCCTTGCATGTCCTGAGCAAGCAGCATGGCGCAGACTGCTCTGCGGGGCCTGCAGGCTCGGGGTCCCCTCGAATGCTCCAGCCACCTTGGTGGCGTCACGCGTTCTGGGCCCCCACGGCTGCCGCCACAGCACCACCTGCACGCGCACAGTCTGCGCAGAAGGGCCGCTAGCAGGCGCGGCCAGTCGCTCGTCACCCGCGAGGTGCGTGTCCAGTCAATGCCTTGCTGTCGGGCTTGGGTGCAACCTGCGCATTGGCGCGCCAACAGGCTCGGCCTTTGTTGAGTGTGTGAGCAGAAGCATCTTGGTGCCGCAGTCGGTGTCGGACCGCATTGCAGAGGAGCTGCGTGGAGAGGACCTGCTCATCCGCTCCAACGGCAACAACGGCGCCGGTCCCAGCAGCAACGGCGCTGCGGCGCCCCTGAACGGGTCGAACGGCGTGGCTGTGAACGGCAACGGCGCGTACTTGAACGGCAATGGCGCGTACTTGAACGGCAATGGCTCCAGCAATGGCGCCACGAACGGCGCCGGGCCGAAGGTCATCCCCGCCGGGTGCGCCAGCAAAGCTTGCAGGCAATGCACATGAAGCTGTGTGCGATTGGCATGCCCGATTTGAGAGGCTGGCAGAGCAGGGATCATCCTGAGAACTGATCGATTGAAATTGCTCGTTTCCCGTGTCAGGACGAAGACGGAGGTGAACTATGCCACCAACAGCACCAGCCCGGCGGCGACGACGACGGCGCCGGTGCTCACCGCCGGGGAAGTGCACGGCTACGCGGACTCGTGCGACGTGGGGCAGCTGGAGTCGTGCGCGCAGCAGCGGCTGACGGACTCGCAGGACGGCGCCGACGAGCCCGGTCCCTCCCCAGCGGCGGCTGCTGCGCCAACAACTGGCGCGCCGCGCGGCACGCCGTATTCCAGCCCCGGCGGCAAGTGGAGCAACTTCAAAAAGTACTCCACCTTCCAGGTAAAGTGAAGCGTCATGGTCTCAACACACGCAGCAGATTGGCGCCGCATGTGCTGACCACAATTCATGCATGAACCTCAGAGAATCACAATCCCTTCAAAGCAGCAAGTAGGGGGCGCACCAAGCCCAGCCTGCCGGCAGCCAACTTTGCGAGCAAAGACTTTCCCCAGTAATGGAAAAACATGCCTGCTGACAGACTTCACGCCTGCAATGCGCCTGCAGCGGACATGGCAGATCTGGAGCTTCGCCTTCGCATTTGCGCTGCGCTACTTTGCGCTCAAGATGCGCATCACCTACGGGCGGAAGGGCATGACGCCGGCGCGCGTGGTGGAGCGGCGGCAGAAGCTGGCGGCGTGGCTGCGGGAGGGGCTTGTGCGGCTGGGGCCCACCTTCATCAAGATCGGGCAGCAGTTCAGCACACGCGTGGACGTGCTGTCCAAGGAGTTTGTTGCGGAGCTGGAGAAGCTGCAGGTGCAGTATTTTCCACACTCATGTTGCTGGTGTCTTGCCAGGCGGCAGCATGCCTTTGCCAACCCTATGGCGCGGCGGATTATCTCCCAATGGCCTGGCGATTTGCGTGCTTGCTCTGCCGTTTCCGTCGGAAAAGCCGAGCTTGTGCTGGAAGCAACTGCGCTGCATGCATGCACAGGCATCACGTTTCCAGGCTGAAGGCTTGAAGACAACATGCACCGCAACATGCGACACGCTGCTGCAGCCATGTCGCGTGAACAGGGATGATGCGTCTGCCGCTGCAGGACAACGTGCCGGCGTTCGAGTCCGCACAGGCGATTGCCATCGTGGAGCGGAACCTGGGCGCTCCCATCTTGACGAAGTTCGAGTCCTTCGACCCGACGCCCATCGCAGCAGCCAGCCTGGGCCAGGTGCGGGAACCGAGTCGACGAGGGGATTGCTGGCATCACCTGCGGCGCTCATTCATTGATTGCATCACATCTGCGCGCAGCTGATGTTACTGCGGACATTCCAGTCCTGCCTGGCAGCTGCGTGTGCTCAGGCGCTGCATGAAGTCGTCCAGATGGACTGGGCAGGGAAAACGGTCACGGCAGCATCTGTGTGCGTCTTCGATGCATGGTGCAACGTGTGGGAATGCCACCACACTTGCAGGTGCACCTAGCCAAGCTGCGAGGCGAGACGGTGGTGGTCAAGGTTCAGCGCCCGGGCCTCAAGTCCCTGTTCGACATCGACCTCAAAAACATCCGGGTGCTGGCGGAGTGGCTGCAGAAGTTCGACCCGCAGTCGGACGGCGCCGCGCGCGACTGGGTCGCCATCTACGACGAGTGCTCCCGCATCCTGTACCAGGAGATCGACTACACGCTGGAGGGCGCCAATGCCGAGCGCTTCCGGTGAGTGCCGCGCGGCAAATGTGCTGGACGTTATGCAACTTTTACCAGGAGATCCACTGCTGGCTGGAGCGCGAGAACGTTCTCTGAGCGCTGTTGCTGAGGGGTGTTTCATTTGACCAGCTGGCGCGCGCCTCTGCTCTGGCAGTTGACCATGCGTCGGGCAGCTGCAAACGAGCAAGCCTGGTCTGAAAGGAGTCAGGAATGGGGCGCGATCGAGCGATGCATGCAGCGGCAACATGTTGTGTGGCATTGCCATGGCGGCGTGCATGGAATGGAGGCAAGACAGCAGCGCAGGTTCAGACAATCCCTGACGAGCATGCCCACGGCCGGTGCGCAGGAAAAACTTCGCCAACAAGGACTGGGTGAAGGTGCCGAAGATAGACTGGGAGCACACCACCTCCGAGGTGCTGACCATGGAGTACTGCCCCGGCATCAAGATCAATCGCGCCGACCAACTGGACGCCAAGGTGCACAACACATTTGGGGTTTTCAAGGGCTCCGAGCTAGAAATGATCCGGCGTGCCCTGCACCACCTGCGCATGTTCAGATGGTGCATGTCTGAACTTTGCTGGTTGTTGTGAACTTGATGCACCAGCGTACGGCAGCTGTCTGTGCCACCGGCCTGAGCGCGTTCGTCGCTGGCGCCGCTCGCAGGGCATTGATCGCAAGCGGCTGGCCAAGCTGTCTGTCGAGTGTTATTTGGAGCAGCTGCTGACCTACGGCTTCTTCCATGCCGGTGCGCCACCGTTTCAGCCGTGATACATTTGACATGTCAGCGGACAGGTTGAAGAGCAACCTGAGCGCAATCTGAACACCAGTCGCCTGTGGACTGTGCACTGACTGACTGGCATGTTGTTGAGGTCGCTGTGGCCCCACCCATTTGCAGCCGACACTGTCGAGGTGCAGTCCGCCTGTTGATGCTCGAGGTGATGCGACCTGCAGATCCGCACCCGGGCAACATCGCGGTGGACGCAGTGGGCGGCGGCCGGCTCATCTACTACGACTTTGGTGAGCACCGCGTGGTCTCAACAGCCCACTCCCAGTATTGCAGCGTGTCGGCATGCACCCGTAGCAGATGCACGACATGAGATGCTGGACGTGACATGCGTCGTCAAGCCCAATGGACTTACAATGACTGGGCGGTCCCGTGGCCGCGCAGGCATGATGGGCACCATCCCCTCGGACGTGCGGTCGGGCCTGCTGGAGCTCTTCTACGGCGTTTACGAAAAGGACCCGGACAGGTGCGCATGTCCTTGACTGTGGTCTTGAGGATAGCCTCCCGTCCTCACAACTGTTCCCAGTGGTCATCAGCGGCTGTTGTGGCAGAGGCTTTGCGTCTGCGTCTGGCAGGTGCTTTCGGCCGGGCACAGACATCCGAGCATTGTCTCGATTGCTGGCGCAAGTAGCGTGGGACAGCGGCATTGTGGGCATTAGCCACCCGAAAATCTGACTGATATATATACTGTGCCTTCTGCGCGCAGGTGCATTGGCGCGCTGGTCACAATGGGCGTGCTCATCCCGGGCAACGACATGACAGCCGTCCGCCGGACGGCCACCTTCTTCCTCAACAACTTTGAGGTGAGCAGCGCCTCTCGCCTGGAGCGTGTGTGTGGACTTTTGCTCATGCGTGGGCGGCAGCAGCGGTGGCGGCGGAGAATGCTGCAGCAGTGGCAGCAGCAGGTTGCCCCGGCTGCAGCAATGCAGCCCCGGGTCGAAGACACAGAGCCGAGCATGAGCTCAGCAGTGCCGACAGATTGTTACAGACTGCACCGCGCGGCGGGACTGCGCACTGAGCCTGGGCATCGTGCAGGCGTTGGCAGAGCCACCAATCTACACTGATGTGCCAACCCATAAAACCCTGCAGGAGCGGCTGGCGGAGCAGAAGGCGGCGGCGGCGGTGGACCCGGATTACGACACCGACTTCAAGGGGCCGCGCTCCAAGGAGGAGAAGACGGCAAAGCGCAAGGCCATCCTGTCCGCCATCGGTGCGCGGCGAACCCAAGAAATGCCGCCGCCCCCTGCCAGCAATGGCACACCACCCAGTGCAGGAACACTGCACTGAAAGCCATCATGGTGCCAGACTGCCAAGTGTGGCCGCCGCCAGGGCCCCTCTGTTCCTGCGGCTCGCCTGTGCCAGCGCATCTGCCTTGTGAGCGGCGCTGCGCAGCCCCATGTCTCTGCAATGCACGTTCTCTGCAGCGCCCACTTGCATGACGACGGCGTAGCTCCCTGCATAGCTCTCAAGCCCTGACATGCCTGACCACCCTGTACCATACCATACACCCTGAAGCTGCTCTTCCGGCCGCACGCAGGCGAGGACCTGCTGGTGGCGAGCGCGGACAAGCCGTTCCGCTTCCCCGCGACCTTCACCTTTGTCGTGCGCTCCTTCACGGTGCTGGACGGCATTGGCAAGAGCCTCAACCCCAAGTTCGACATCAGCGAGATCGCGGCGCCGTACGCGCGCGGTCTGCTGCTGGAGGCGCGCCCGCAGTTTGCCCAACTGACCAAGAACTTCCGCAAGCGCGCCGCCACCCAGGTGCCGGCCCTCTCTCCCCACTCGTTTCCCCCTCTGGACTCCATTCAGCATTATGACAAGCGCACCGTCATGTCCACACCGGATTGTCATTGCATTTCAAGGCCACCAGAGTAACATCGATGTGCTGTTTCAATGCCCTGTCTGTGCCGCCCTCAAGGTTCGTCAACAGCCTGTGATGACAGCGCCCTCCAAAACTCGTGTCCCTGTCCCTGCTTGTCGTGTCCAGAACCGGGCGGTGCGCAACCTGTTCACGGCGCCCAACATGATCGAGGACGTGGCGCTGACGATGCGGCAGCTGAAGGGCGGTGATCTCAAGCTGCGGGTGCGCGCCCTCGAGGCCGAGCGCGCCCTCGACCGCGTGCAGGTGGGGGGAGACAAGATGAAACAGATGAAAATCACATCGTTCTCAGCAGAGATCTGCTTCGCCCTTCGTCTGCCAGCCTGCACCCACAGGCTGTTACGTGACAGCTCTGCAACTGCGCAGCTCTGCCATCGCAAACGGGACCGGCAGAACAGCTGGCGCCGAAAGTGAATCTGTGCTGTTTCGTGCTGTGAGGGAAAGCCGCAGTCCCCTCGCCGCCGCTTGCTGCTCAGGAACTTCGACAAGTTGCACTTTCGGTTCCTGATGCTACTCTCGGCACGCAGGCGCAGCAGAAGGCAGTGACGACGGCAATCATCGCCTCCACGCTCGTCAACGTGGGCACGGTGCTGACAGTGTCGGCGATGCGGATCGCCGCCAACGCGGCGTTTGGCGGCGCGGCGCTGGCGGGCCTCTCCACCCTGCTTACCCTGCTCAAGGTGTCGCGCCAGGAGAAGAAGGAGGCCATGATCACCGGCGCCGCCTGATGCGCCGGCGTACGCCGGCAGCAACTCGGGGACGCCCGGTTTTGTGCGGAGTACCACCCAGGAGCAGGGGCACTGGCGGCTGAGCGGAGACAACCGTTGAGCCGGCGGCTGTGCGGCGGCATGGAGAGTGTGCACTCAGAGTGCTCAAAGCGGCTGTGCCTAAGCATGTCAAACAGAGCACGCTGACTTGGGTCGCTCCCGCCCAGCTGGAGCGCGTCCGGAGCTGGGGTCGGGGGGGTGTGGCGCCGGCGATGTGACAGTTCAACGTACGGGCTGCAAGCAGCAGCAGCAGCGCTTCAGATGCAGATTCTTTGGGGAAGTCCTCGCCAGATCAGGACAAACTGTGGTTGGTTTCGCCAATTGTAGCTGTGAGGACTCTAGGTGTACTCACGTTGACGATGTTTTCTTCATCGAAATTGTATGCCATGAAACCACTTGAAACGATGGACATCACCTTCCCCTAGGCCATGTGCACACTACTCTAGCTATCAGAGGCCTGGTGCAAGGGCTCCCACCGCCACAAGTGGCTGGCGATGTATGCTCGCCAAATACTCAAAGGCGTTGTCGCAGAGATCTTTGAGCACACCGCATGCAAACGAAATCAGCACACCGAATGCAAACGAAATCACCATCATTGTCCGTACTGGCGAAGTGAGCCCAGGAGTTGAGAGCTACTAGGTCTGGTTGCAGCAGACTGCACAGCTATCAGAGCATGTCTCACCTGCCATAACTAGTTCCTGAGTAGGACCCCTCTCCCAAAATGAAGCCTCTGTGCGGCTGTCTGCCTGGTCCTGCTGCTGAGCGGTAGTCATGCTTGCTGCCGCTGCCAGACTCGAGCAATTTTGACCGCTGCCAAACCTGAGCAGTCGTTCCAAGTGATGCGCAAAAGCCTACGCAGTCACGCGCTCTCTGCGAGCACGACCAGCGCCTCGACCGTGTCCCTGCTCAGGCTGCGGGCCGCCTTGGTCTTGGGATTGAGGACGACTCGGCCGGTGCCGCGCACGATAAAGCCCAGGATGATCTCCCCCTTCTGCCGCCCACGGCGGATAACGTCATAGAATGTCAGCTCCTCCTCGGGGTGCAGGTACTTCTCCACCGGGTGCACGTACAGCTGCAGCAGCATTTGACGCAGATGTCAGCGCCCTGGTGATTTGGACGTCGACAGAGGACACAATCTCTCGGCTGCTTGCGCACGCCTTTGCAGCCGCTGGTGATAATAGTGACAGGCAACAACAGCAGAGCTCCCTCACCTCGTTGCCATCCTCTGTGAAGAGCTCCTGCACAGCGCACAGATCACAGTGCTCATTGCCTTGCACCTCAGACAGGACCTGGCAGCAGCAACAACGCTTCGAGATCGCCACACGAGGCCAACACGGCGGCCGCCGCACCGAGAGGATGGCGATGACGGCGGGGTTCTCGGCGCACATGGACAGCGCCATGGACACCAGCTCGTTGCTGCGCACACAATTTTGCACTGTAAAGTCAACAGATGAACTCATGCACGATTAATTTGAAAGAAAGGACTTGCAGCGGCTAGAAATGCCGCTGCTACCTCGCATGTCATTATCCAATGTTGCACCTGAGGATAAACTCGCAGATGCCCAGCTCCGAAACCACCCGCTTGGCGCGCGCCTCCAGGATCTCTGCGCACAATCGCAACAGGAGTGGTGCCAAAATAAACAATATGCTCTCCGGTGTTGTTGGCAGCGCAAAACGGAGTGCAAGGAGTGCCAGGATCAGGCATGAGCGCATCTGCCACCACACACAACGGAGCCACTGGCATGATGCGACCCGCACTTTAGGCCCGCTCCAGAGAGCCGCACCAGAGATGATGACGGTGTGGTGCTTGCCCGTGCGCAGCCGCTTGAGCAGGCTGGCGCTGGGCTGCAGGTGCGCCGGCGGCGGCCCGCCCATGCCGCTGCGGCTGCTGGTGAAGGAGGAGCCGCCGGCGTTGCGCAGCCGCCCCATGCTGGTCACCGACCTGCGGCGGTCGAATTCACACTTACATGCCGCCGCCTAGCTCGCAGTGTCATCTGCATGAGCTGCTCCGCAGTCAGCCAGGACAGCCTCCTGTCCAAAAGCGCTCCAGTGCCGTCTTGACACATCGTGAACAGCCAGCCGGCTGTTCACAGAACATGAAGCCTGTGTGCATGCATGGCCAGCTAAGGGCAGCACATTTTGCAACTACGGCACCTGAGTGCGGGCAGGTCGAGGGAGCTCAGCTCGCAGCTGGTACAGCCGTCCCCGCCTTCCAGCTTGTTCAGCGCCGACGCCATCTGCCGGTTGGACTGGATGTCCCGCAGCAGCAGTGACACTGCACACAATCGAACAGATGGTCTGAATCCCGCCGCCAGTCCACGGCTGCACATTGTGTGAGGGCTTCGCGGCTTTGACATGGAGCTGGAACTCGCAGTTGGTGTGAGCCACACCGCTGCAGTGGCTCGAATATGCACATGCCGCTCTCAGAAGTCTCTAAATGGCCGCACCGGCGATGCAGCGGGAGTCCGAGTCGACGGTGCCGAGGCTGTCGCTGTCACTGAGGATCAGGATGGAGGTGAACCGCCTGCATGTGCGGCATGAGCTGGTGTTAGAGGTACACTCAACTGTGAGGCTTTCCTTTGAGATGATAAACAACGTGGCTATCACAACATGGCAGAGAGACGCCTGCACAGTGCAGTGGCAAGTGGTGTCTGGATCAGTGGTGCAAGCGACAAGAGAGTGGCAAGCTTTGAAATCTACACTTCTATCAGGGCTACATTATCAATATTTGGGTAGCACAGCAGCTTCTCATCTATAAGGAATGCTGCTGAACTAAGAGTGACGCACTCGGGGCACAGGTCCTCAAGGCGTTTGCGGTCCACCAGGTCGCCCTGCAGCATGCGCTCCTTGTACACGAGCGTCAGGTTCTGCGGCCAGGCGCACACCCCGCCGCCGTCAGCTGCTCAGAGTGCAATCACTGAGTATTCACTACTCTGTCAGCTTGATGGTGGAACGTATCACATCACACTTGGCCATTACCAGGCCCATTTTTGAAGCACAACGCCTCAAAGGTACCGGACCTGCAGGTCGTCCACGTCAAGTCCGCCGTCCAGCAGCAGCCGGTCCCGGTCCTCGATCGGCACGTCGTTGTACAAGTGTAGCTCCGAGCCCGGCGGCACAAAGGCGTCCAGCACCACGATCAGGTCGTCCAGATCCCGCCGCCTGTTGCCACACCAGCGGCCGGGTCAGGCGACCACGTTGCACAGGTAATTGACCCCGCAGGAATGGCTCGCTGACTGCGGCCAGCTGCGGCAGTGGTAGCCGCGGCAGACAATAAGGTGGCAAACACAGTTTGGAGTACAGTCTGCAGGTGCAGATGATTCGCCGAGTGACAAGGATGGGCAGCGCCGAACCAGCCGACGAACAGCAGGCGCTCGGGCTTGGAGCTGACAGTCCAAGCGGGGCAGGAGCCCGGGCGCGCCGGCGCCGGCGCGGCCGCCGCCTCGTACGTGTCATCATCCTCCGCTAATGCCAGCAGCTCATCACCTTGAGAGTAAGAAGATGTATCAGTGAGTGGCGAGATTGATCGGCTCCCAACATGCTGATAAAATGCGCCAGCACCAGCAGCTGGTCGCCTGCACAGTCCTAAGCACAAGCGATCAACAGTCGTTGTACAGTTGATGCAGCTAGCCCTCGTCACGATCCCATGCCCAGAGCGGCCCTTATATGTCAGAAATTTCTGCAGATAGTCGCTAGAGATTATCGAAATGCAACTATTTGACATGTGTTTGGATGTGTTTGGATGTGTTTGGATGTCTGATGGTGACAAGATACCTTCTGCATAGATGTAGTCGTCGCTGGGATTTAGCACGATTTCTCCGCTGTGCGCGCACTTCACGCCCAGCGGCACAGCATCCGCAAACATGAGCAGGATGTCCGCAAAGCGGCGGCCCACCAGGCCCGGCCAGGCCCGCGTGTAGAACTCGTCGCCGCGGAATCCCTGCTCAACGGTGAATAAAGGATGCATGATCGACGCATGTTCAGGGCAGTGGCACCAATCATCCTTTTTACCATGCACCTTTTGCGCTTTGGCAACGTGCTAAGCGAAGGTGTGTGATGAGCAGGCCAAGCAGCAATGTGGGGGACCCACCATGACCTGTTCCCAGACGGCTGCGAGGCCCGGCTGCCGCGCGCACTGAATCATCAGGCGCCCGATGATGTCGTGGCTGCAGAGGGAGATGATGCTTGCGGTAAGAAACTGGCCGCATGGCGATGTCGAACAGGACCTTCGAGCGCAGCTCCAGCAGCCGTACATCCTGCAACGCACCTGGTGACTGTGTACACCTTGCTGCTGCTGCCCACCATGCGGACGAGGGGCTCGTTATCGATGTCCGCCAGCTCTGCAGCCCACACAGTATCGAGTAGGACCAGATCTCTGGACCAGGTGACATGCTCCAAAGCTTCACTAAGTGCGCAGGTGTTCCCTAAAACCTGCCGACAGTCCGCTGCAGGTCAGCCGACAGAGCTGCCGATTCCAGCACGACATGAAGATGCTGTGGTTGTGCTCGCCGGGGGTATTTATCACAGCACCTGCCACGACGTGGCCCTGCAGCCCGGCGCCGCCCGCCTTCAGCAGCCGGTCGTGCTCGCCCATGAGGGTGAGCACCGTCCGCAACACCCGCGCGTCCGCCTGCCGCCAGCAGTCAAAACAACAACCTGAGCAGCCTGCCAACCTGTGGTCCAGCTGCATCATGCATGTGCTGCTGTTGTCACTCAGGTGTGCTTTGGTCAGGTCCCAGCACCTGGTCTGCCGAGTCGCAGGTGGACAGGACCACAATGGCGCGCGCCCGGCTCATCGACACACGCTTCAGGTCGCCCTCCAGATGCGGGTTGCCCTTCCTGAATCGCGGATCACGAAAGGCGTTCCATACCTTCTCCAGGTGCATTTGGAGCAGCAATATCGGCTAGCAACATTCGGCAGCCATCATGGTGCTGGTCTGCTGCCAAGGGCAGCGGCCAACCATCCCGCATCGGGAGGTGGTCACCGCATCCAGGCAACAACTTGTACGAACCGATTTGGCGCACCTGCACACCACGTGCGAGCCGCGGAATTCGATTCCGTGCATGCCAAGCTCAAACTCCATGTCCTCCTTCTCCTTTTCCGCCAGGATCACGATGGGCCGACCTGCAGTGCTCACATGGCTGCCGTTAGGGTTCCCTGTGTGACGTGAGAAAATGTGGAGGTGTTCCATTCTATTTTGCTCCATCGAATGCAGAATGTTTTGCGCAGGCGCAGTGACCTGGTCGCGGACTCACCTCCTTCGCTCTCGTTTGCCAGGCATACCTGGTCCACAATGGCCACCACCTGCAAGCGGAGCATACATGCTCATCAAACGCTCCTGCAGTGATGCGCCTAGAATCTGGTGCTGTAGTCGCCGCCAGGCTTGCAGAGTTATCAAAAGAGCTGCGCGTGCGTGTAATCCCGCATTGCCACAGCCGCCTCACCTTGTCAGACCAGCCCAGGATCAACGTGTGCCCAGACTCTAGGACCTGCATGATGAGTTGGCAGCATTGTGAGATGCATGTCGGACTATCCAGCATGTGCATGGTGAAAATGCAATATACATTCCAGGACAAGCTGACCGCCCACCTCTGATCTGCCCTTTTTCAGATCCTCGATCATGTGGCTGATCTGCTCCGACACGATACCCAGCATCAGCGCTGTGACGCACAGGCCACCCAGCGCGATGAGCATTGCGACGCTGCGCGCCAGGAAGCCTGCCAGCATAGTGCTGCCCACGTCCTCATAGGACGCAAACGTCCAGTCGATGCCAACTCCTGTGAGGCGCATGCGCCCGCTGTCACCACGGCTTGCGCCGGAAGGTTGTTTGCGAGCATACATGCACCGTCGAGATCGTGTGCGTGCCTAATGACGCTTCACACGACGTTCGCACACCTGCGATAGCCTCCCAGATTGCCTGGTAGAAGGTCTGGTGGCTGACAGTCTTGATGCCCACGGCACCGATAACCACCAGGCCCACTGTCAAGTACAGCAGCGCCAGCACCTTGGAGTACGGGTTGCAAGAGAACCTGCGGAATCAGGCACCTCATCAGGATCCCGTGGTTCATGGGACGGCACCGCCGACACGGCACAGTCACAGGGTTGGGACATGTGATATAAGAGCTCGCCAAACGTCCACATGGTACGCGAGCTGCTTTCTCAGCGAATGGTCCGCTGGATGAGCGATGGCCGCCGCCATGCTGGGTGACACCTTGCCCGCAATCTCCGGCAGGCTGTCCACATGTCGCCATGCCCACACCGCACCGCCGACGATGCTGAGGAATAAAACGGCTGGCAGCAGGCTGCTCATGAGCTGCAGTGAACATGAAATACGCATTGACGTTCCACGCTGGATTTAGTACGTCCCGCATGCCGGAATGGGGTTGGCGGCGATGCCTCCTGCGCCAGATGAAGGGTTCACAGACTCACGGATGTCTGTGCCGGTTCTGCCGGCGGCAGTGGGGTTGCGCCGTGCGTGCCGGCGCACTGCTGCCATCCTGTAGCTGTGCCATTGAGCTGGTTGTGCAGGGACGCCAGCGCCGCTGCGGCCCTGCAACATTTCAGTCACGTCCCGATGAGCATTCTTCGGAATCATGTCCCAATGTGTTTTGTCACCTTTCATCATTATTCGTGAAGTGTCCTCACCGGACATTCTGCGCAGCCAGCCTCCGGTAGGCACTGAAAAGGCAGGCTGATGAGAAGATCGACAGAGAAGTCACGGGATTGTTTCGAAGTTTCGCAAAGATGAGCGCAATCATTTAACACTGTATTTGTCACACACACACTCAAGCATCACTGCTGCAATTGATCATGGCAGAATATCGAAGCAATTCGAATGCTGCAGATTGGAAGCACGGCGACGAAGGGCGCAACCTCCGTAATGGCTCGAGCGTGTATCAACCAGTCAGTTACAGCCTTTGGGAGTTTTTCCTGCTAATCAACCGCTGTCTGTACTCGTGATGTGAGTGCTAGGTGCGCGTAGCTGCTCGCTCACCTGATGACTAAAGCGAGAGAGAGTTTTCTTCTGTCAGGGGGGCCCAACCAGTTGCATCTCGCCAGATGGCAAAGTGAGCGAACAGTGACATGCTTTTGCACATTCGAGCAAGCTTGCCGCCCAGTTTTTGAATTTTGCATTTTGCTTGGCCGACTGCAGATCGTCTGCAGCGAATCTTCGGGCAGGGAAGTCAGGATGTTCCACAGGCGAATGGCGGAATACTGCCACTGCGTTTGCAGCGGCAGGAAATTCGGCTCGTGCAGCATGACAGCTGCTGGAACTGAGCGTCGCACTCCGCACAGATTGCGGAGCACACCGACAAAGTGAGAACCCAGGCTCGCTCTTATGTCCTTGAAGGGGCGCGGCATGTGCCGCAGGCCCCAGATTTCACTGGCATAGCATGCCGTTGGCTGCACTATCGTTTGATGCAGCTCCAGCATGAGTGTGATGGCACAATGAGTTTTTAACCTTCTGTATCTCTGCCGCAGCAGGCCATACGCGGCGTTCTGCCGCCGCTTCAGTTCAGACATAGCGCCAGCAACACCGTCTGGGGAAGTGAATGGTAAACCAAGATATTTGTAACCGTCTTGCTGCTTGCCGCCGCATGTCCAGGCGAGAGCACACACAATATCGCAATATCCACCACAGGGTGTGATGCTTGCGAGTCCTGCCCCTGTGTCTTTGCACGGCCTCTGCATGTGACTGCATAACAAAGTGTCAGGGCACATGACAAGGCGTGCACGTTGACAACGGCAAGAGTTCCTGGAAGGTTCGTGTGGCGACCGCCGCTGAGGCTGATAAAATCGAGTTGAGCAGAGCAGCGGTCCCCTCTAGCTTGTCAGGATTGCAACCACGCATCAGGATAGATATCGCTGCCCCCATGGAGGCCATGGACGCGAAAGCGATCGTCAACGATTTCTAATCATGCTGCACACTCGCTGTGGTCGCAGCTATGTTTGCTGACCCTCTTGCGCAGGTTCTTGGGACGGAGGCTGCGGTGCTTGCGGCTGCGATGGCGGCTGCTGCAGTTGTGGTTCGGGGGACGCTGCGGGCTGCTGCGGTTGTTGCTGCGGCTGCTGCGCTGGAGCCGCGGGCTGCTGCTGCTGCTGCTGCTGCTGCTTCACAGGCTTCTTCCTGGGTGGAGCTGCACACACATGCAACACAGCATCCATTAGATGCCCCAAAGTACACAGCCCAATTAATCGACACCGCAGGATGACATGTTGCAGCAGCCAAGTGCACATGCAGGTGCCTTTGCGTGTGCATTATCTCATGTGAGCGAGACTTTCTTACGTGGCAGAGGCGGCTGGCAGAACGCATAGTCCAGTGGCTCGTCCTGCTTGCTAAACAGCGGTGGCGGCACCGTCAGCGGAGCCTGCTCCCTGCCGAACGGGCCGTCCACCTCGGGGCAGTCCGCGAGGTCCTCCGCGGTGGCAGGGCGCGACAGGTACTGGAAGTCTGCCATGCCGGCAAACCTGCGCCGCAAGGAGCTCCTCTCTAGGCGGAATGCTTTTGGTTCCTGCGCGATCCTCAGGGTAGTGCAGCAACACCTTCTGCAGCCAAACGAAGACTCGTTGCTGCCCTTCGGAACACTGGCGCCGCGTCAACCCCTTGACAAAAGCCCTGAGCACAGGCAGGGGCTTGAAGGCTCGTGCACTTGCATATAGCATTAGCACCTGCGCTGCAGTCCTTACTGCGACTCTGCACCGGCAGCGACAGGCGGGATGTGTACTGACCTGTAGCCGGCGGTCACGTGGGCCACTACCTCCGCCTTCACGGCGCCGCCGCCCTCGCCGCCGCTGCCGCCCTCTGGCTTGGTGATGCGCACCAGCAGGGCGTTCCGCGGCTGCCGTTCGGCAAACATGGGGTGCGCCAGCGGGTCCCTGTGAAGTGCGCACATGTTTGAAGTGTTCAGATGACGCTGCAGATTTGCCTGCAAGCTGTGGCACATACCGCGATATGCTGGTGCTCACCCGGGCCGGCAGCTAACTTGCACGTAGCTGGAGCCGCCGCTATGATGCGCGTCTGAAATGCGATCGATGCCGCCCATGGTGTCGAGCGCGGCTTGCACGTTCTGCACGTAGCCAGGGTACTCGAGGACCACCGCCCGCTGCGGCGGCACTTGCACGCGCTGCGACATGAGCGCCGGCCTGCCCTCCATCTGCGGCACTCACGCTACAGACTTGAATCAATGTCCAGTGCGAACTGCCTTCGAGGTGTGACAGGCTTGGAAGCTGGTGCCGAGGAATTTTGAATCAGCTCGACAACTTGCAACCTGAAACTCACAAACGTTGCAGGCGCTTGTCGCAATGCCCAACAACACAGCAAACACCACACTTTCCAAAAAGACCAGGGTGTTTGCAAGCTCACATTTGGCGCACACCAGCTGCGATCTGGCTCACATTTGCATGGCACGTGCACCTTCATGAACACGAGGTGCACTTCTCCCAGTTGCACTGCTTGACGTCCTGTCGCTGATAGCTTGTTCAATATTGACTCCTGATCAGATTAGAGCCGGCTGCAAAGGCTTTCCAGTTGGAGTCGCACTCGCCGAATCGACAATGGCCACAATGAACACAAGGCCGCTTGCATCCCCCGCCTCACGCGCTGTGGCCGGCGTGCAGCCTTTCAGAAAAAACGCGCAGGTGCTGCACTTTCTTGCCTTGATCATGGGTCCTGCTGCCGTCGCACGAGGCAGCATGCACTGCGTGAAGCTATCATGCGGCGCAACATCGACCCGCACCTGCCCGTGCAGGTCACCAAGTCTCGGAGGCGTAGCAGCGCCCAATGCTCGAACAACGCAGCGGCGGTGCCCGCTGACCGCTGCATCGCGCCATCTCTCGCACGCCGTGAGCTGCTCGCGGCGGCGCTGCTGGCACCGTTCCTGGCGCCCGCAGCCATTGAGGCTGCGACTGTGTCCGGCGGCGCAAAGGTGAGCATTGCTAAGCGGCACTCAGCGACTCAGCGATCACTTGCTCGCTTATCTCGACTCGACGACTGTCTCGCCAAGGCAACTGCAGGAGGTTCACTTTCTCAGTGCATGCTGAATCTCTGTGCTACAGGTGTTTGTCGCTGGCGCCACTGGCAACACGGGCAAGCGGGTGGTGCAGCAGCTGTCGGCGAAGGGTTACAAGGTCCTCGCTGGCACCAGGGTGAGCGCTTGCATGTCCGGTGCTTTTGAGCGAAGCGGATTGCCTGCCTGAGTGCGCTCTGTCTTGCAATATTTGACCTGAAGCTTGACGTTCCCAATATGGTGCAGGACCAGAAGAAGGCCGACTCGCTCTTCGGAAAGGACGACAATATCACCATCGTCAAATTCAACCTCTTTGATTCCGAGTGAGTCGGTGCTGCTGTCAGCACACCATGCCTTGTGACTTCGATGGGAGTTTCAGAATCATCTTGCGGGAGCTGATCATGATTGGGTGGCCAGGACCTCAAAATCGATTCATGCGAAACGATTGCAGGAGCATTGCCGAGGCGATTGGGGATGCAGATGGCGTCGTCTCCGCCCTGGGCTACTCTGGCTTCAACCTTGGTGCGCACTGGGAACGCTGCCTGACATCTCATGTGGCCATACATGGTCTTCCTGACGCCATGCTCAGCGACGCCCCGATGCGGCTCCTGACCCCTTGTGCCAGAATAACTAAACGAGGTTGACATTGCCCTCTTGTGGCGACTCCAGGCAAGTATAAGGAGGTGGACCTGACGGGAACAGTGAACCTGATCGAGGGCGCGAAAAAGGCGGGCGTGAAGAAGTTTGTGCTGCTGACTTCGCTCTTGACCAACGCCAAGGCGATCGGGCAGCAAGACAACCCCAACTACAAGTTCCTCAACGCTTTTGGCGGCGGTGAGAGCTGTGTGACACAAAAGCATGAAAGCATTGAGAGCTGTGTGACACAATGGAGCAAGATGTTTCGGTGTGTTGTTTCAGCATAATTTACTGGTCTCTACTGACCTGTGTGCGCCGGCGGCGCAGTGCTCGACAACAAACTGGAGGCGGAGAAGGCGCTGCGGAGCTCCGGTCTCGACTGGACCATCGTGCGGTGAGTGCACCTTGGATCTGCAGCTCGAGGAAGGACAGAATCACATCATGCCAAAGTAGGCTCCGGCGGTAGCCTACAGGCCTGTGGAGGGGCTCCGGCGGGAGCGACATGCGGCAGGCAAGATGAGGGCTCGAGGGTGTGTACGAGAGGAGCACACACTAGACCAGTGGCTGCGCTGTACACACTCACCAAGCCTCTGAAGCAGAGGCCTCTCCCTGAGCAGGCCCGGCGGCCTGTCCAACGAGGCGCCCGAGAACCTGGGCGGTCTGTATGTGTCGAAGGAGGACACGCTGCTGGGCGTCGACAGCGACCCCGGGCGGTCCATCTCCCGCGACACGGTGCGGTCTGCGCTGCTTTCACCCAAAGCGCCGCTTTCACAGCTACTGCATCTGTCTGGGTGACAAAGATGTGGTCTCGTTGCCTTGATGAGACACTGCACAGACAAGCCGAACGGGCAGAGGAAGGTCCGAGCCAGTGCACTGTGTGCACAGCTGATCTCGAAACTTGATCGAACACTCTGATTTCTGGTGCGCAGGTGGCGGAGGTCATTGTGGAGGCGCTGTCACAGGGCGATGCCAGCAACAAGGTGGTGGAGATTGTGCAAGGCAAGCTGGTCGAGAAGCTGCCAACAAGCAAGTACTTCAGCGTCTAGGCCTGCGACCTGCCATGACAACCATGCAATTGTTCCAAGAAAAGTAATTTGACAAACCATTGTCATCAGCCCTTGACGTGAATCTGCTGCGCCTTGCCATGTGAGCTGCAAAACTTTGCATCAAACCTGTTGACATTATTTGGCAGCATGTGTGTGTGCTGCAACTTCGCCACCCTGCTAGTTGACACCACCACTCTTCGAGAACATCGTACATCAAGGCAGCGGGATGCCCTGCGCCTGCCCTCGAAGGTGCTGGTCGTCTGCCGCCAGCTGCTCACTCATGCCCGCCACATCGACATGCCTGGGCCAGCAGGGCTCTGCGCAGCCACGCAGCGTCATCAGCCTGAGCCCAGCTGTGTGCAGAACTCACAGGATTGCAGACGCAATCGCATTTTGCTGTGCACCAACATGTGAATGACATCACTGCGGACCCATCATCGCTTTAAACGACAACATTGCTCGCCGCACCTGCTGCCTTGGCGGCGAGGCACTGCCGGCCGGTGGCGAGCAGCCGGCGGCAGTCGGCCAGGACCTTGCGCACGAAGCGGGGCTCCTCGTCCCTGCCGCGGTGCCGCTGCAGGTCGCCGGCGGCCCGGCACAGCGCCTTGCAGGCGCCGGCAAAGTCTTTTTCCTCCGCCGCGGACAGCCCCAGGCTGCCGCCGGCGTGGTCCAGCGCCTCCAGCATGCGCCGCGGCTCGTGCCACGGCGGCTGCGGGGCCAGGCACTCGCGCCAGAGGTGCGGCCCCAACGTGTGCGAAAGCACCGCCGCCACCGCCGGCTGCAGGAACGAGAGAAGGCAGAAATCACACCATGCCCAAGTAGCTCTACTGGCCCCTGCAGAGAGCCAACGAGGAAGAGTTTCAGCACACGCTGTGCGCAGGGTTCATGAGTCATCGTCATTATCACAGAATGCAGACTTCTGTGCACGCGCAAAGGATGTCTGCATCAAGAAATGTGTGCATCCAGAGGGGTGTGGGAACCAGTGAGATGCCGACCTGCAGGCTGGACAGCAGGATGCGCAGCGCGTCGCTCGCGGCGCCGTGCCACTGCGGAGGGGTGGCCATTGCCGCGGGGCTGGCTGCCGGACTGAACGCGGCACCTGCGCCCGGGCTGCTCATGGACCTGGTGAACGCCACCCCTGCTGCACGTCATCAGAGGAAAGTCCTTTCTCCGGGCCTGCATGTCAGCACGTCGCTGTGGCAAGACGACGCAAACCGGATGCAAGGGTCACCAGCGGAGGTCGGACCCACCAACAGGTGACTGGGCAGGTCGCATGGCCGGGGCCGATTGCGGCAGCGGCAACCGAGATGGCGGCAGCGGCAACGGAGAGGCGCTGTCCCCTGAGGAGCGCTGCCGCTTTAGACGCAGCGGCGGCGGCCGCTGCCGATGCGGCGGCGGCGCTGGCTGCAGGTGCGACGCGTGCTCAACAGAACCATCTCCTACCTGGCACGGGCGGCATGTCACTTGGTCACTTCCTGCTGTTGCTCAAGGGAAATTGCCCACTTGAGGCAGTGCACCGACCTGTCACAGAGCAAGCAGCATGCTGTGCTGGTGGCCTGTCACCTGGGGCTGCGACTCCACATGCACCGTCTCCTGCGGCAGGTGCACGCGGCGGTACAGCTCTGTGGCATCCCTGGGCAACACACAGATTGCTGCCTCAGATGCGCATCATCGATGTGATCTTCGAGGATATGGCGTCAGAGTGGTGGCTGGAAACTTGCGTCAGCTTGACTATATGACAGCCTCGCGGCTGCGCCCACCGGGGGCTCAGCGCGTCTGTTGAGAACGCCAATATGCCGGCGGAGTGCGCTTTGATGCGCAGGAGGTTGTCGTTGCTGAGCAGTATCACCGCGTCCGTGTGGCTGGCGGGCGTGTTCTTCTCCTGTCGCACAGTGCAGCAAAAACAAAAATGCGTTCGGTGTGTGAAATCAAGTCGTTGAAAGATGAGTCCTGCGTCACAGCATCGCAGCGCGAGCACAAACACGGTACGAGCACTCCCGATTTGCCCGCATGGCCCGACCTGCAGTTGGTTTCGCCACTGAAGGCAGCATTGCAGGATCCTGTCGTCCGCATTCACCCGTCCATGTGGTGGGGTGCTCCCGCGCTGCGTTTCTGCCTGCAGCTGAATTGAGGCGAGCACGCTATAAATCCTAGGTGCTCAGCAATGTAGTTCGCCACTCGACAGACGTGGTGACGCAGTCATAGTCATGTGCAGCAAAGCCTGCGACATGGCAGCATTGCGGGTTTCCCCACCTTTTCGTAGTCATCTGGGCTTTGAAACTTGAAGTACCCATAGCCCTTCTTCTGTGCGTCCACGAGCGTCCTGGCGGCATGCTGCACGGCGGCCAGCTCGTCTTGCCGCCGCAGGCGGCCGGGCATCTTGAGCAAGTCGAGCTCGCGCAGCACGACCTCCACACAGCACGCAAAGCATGTCACGCGGTTGGCGGAGCGCAATCCTCGCATAATATGGTGCGCGAGTGCATCTCGACAGCAAACCCCGCGAAGTGCACATGTTGTGCACTGTTGATGCAGATGCATGGGTGCAGGAACAGATCGTGGGGAGACATGGCCCACCTGCGGCACCACAATGCAGACCTCGAGACCGATCATGAGGTCCGCCACGGCGCCCTGGCCGGGCCCCATGTGGGTGACAAAACGCTGGAGGTACGAAAAGGAGCTGACGTACACATTCGTGTCCGCTATCACGTGAATAGCTGCACTTTCTGTAGAGTAGAGAACAGGAAGGGTGATACGGGGCCACGGAAACATGTTCAAGATTGCATCACACAAGGCCTCTGAGGCCCGTGGCCTGTGCATGATACAATGGCATCATGGGGCCAGAAAGGCTCTCAAGATCCACTCACGGGTGCGATCCACCATCATCGCCGCGCGGATCTGCTGCGGCGGCGGTGTGGCGCTGTGGCCTGGGCTGAAGTGGCTGTCAGCGACGTCGTCGGCGTCCTCCATATCAACGTCCATAATGAGCTAGTGCTCGATTGGTACTGGGATCTGACTGGGTAATCAAAGACGAGGCGGAGACAGTGTCGAGGAGGTTTCACTTTCACTGCATGGAAGCTAGCGGGCATAGCCTATAAATCGTGGCAGCGACGAGATCCCTATTGCAACAAGCTTGCAGATTGTATTTTATTTTTGCAGAAAGATGCAGATTCAAGTTATTGTGGCCGTGCTTGCCCTTGATGCGACCTGGCTAATCGCCCGCCCTGGAGCGTAGCCACAATTTGGCCTAATAACTCCGCTGCACGTGTGGACCGGATGTTGTGTGCACGTGCAGGCGCCCGAAGTGCAGAAGCAAAGCAAAAAGAAGAGTAGACTCACTGAGGGGTCAGTGTATCCCGCTTCTTGTTTGAAACAATGCTTCTTGGCAGCCACTGTTTGGCGGGCCACGCCGCCTCTTGCATTTGCCCGCCGTTGTCGTCGAAGCAAGGAGCAGTGCAGGTGCAGCGGGCCGCGATACGCACAGCCCGCAGGGGAGCGGCCAGCATAGCTTCAGTAGCTGCACCAGAACCATCACAGTGTCTCGCTGGCCTTCAAACAGCGACAATCGGCAGCGGACGGAGGCTGCTGGCGAAAACGTGATGGCGAGAACTGGACGGGCAAGTCCGCTACTGCAGCTGCGTCAGGCTCCAGAATCCTCCGAATGCGACTACAAGGTGATTCCATTTCAAGATGCAGACGCTGCTTGATTCGGTCCGCCTCCTCCTGCGCACACGCCCACACGCCCGCGTCATCAGCCTGACGTATATGTTCAGCTCGGTCTCCTGCAGGAAGTGTTCACGGCCCTGGCGCTCACGGAGGCGATATACAGAGTCGTGTCGGAGGGCCGGGAGGCGGCCGCAAGCTACTTTGAGCGCCCGCTGGGCGACCTGGAGTGCAGCCCTGCGGCGTCGTCGCCGATCTGGTGGTCCTCTGATGGCGGCGCGCAGAGGTGTGCGCGCCCATTAGCCATCTTTGTTCGCTGCACTCTGTTTGCAATCCACCTGAATTCTGCACTGCAGACCGCAGACAGCTTATGAAACACAAATGATGCACAGCCCATCTCCAGTCCTTGATACAACAGGTACTGCCACTTCGAGGGCGACGATGCGGTCTACGTCGGCGTCATGGGCTCCCTGACGCTGTACGACTGGCTCGCCAACCTGAACGTCCTGCTCACCGACATCTGGCACCCCAACACAGCGGCACAGGTGCAGCGTCACTACAATTGGCCGCATGTATCTGACGTGCCGCAGGTTTATGATGTGCCTGTCGCTATGCACACCGCTGAGGTTGACTGCCGGTGTTTTCCCCAAAATGTTATTCCTACATGCTGCAGGAGCGCCCAGCCGCGCACAGAGGCTATTTGGGCAGGTCGCAGCACATTCCCGTGGCAGGTCGCAGCACATTCCCGAGGAGCTGTTTGCCACCGCACAAAGCAAGGGCAAGCGGCTCATCCTGTGCGGTGAGAGGGATGGCAGTCAAAAGCAGCACTGCAGATCTACGATGCTGATCTATGATACTTGCGGTCCACCAGCCATGACACATTCAGGGCTAATCGCACATTGCTGAAGGCGTCTTGGAACTGACGCAAGCATGCAGCTCCCGTGCAGGGCACTCGCTGGGAGGCGCCGTAGCGTCGCTGTGTGCGCTGCGGCTGCTGCAGCAGCTGCCGCCGGCAGAGGCGGACAACGTCAGGGTCATGGCGTTTGCTAGCCCGGCGGTCGGCAACCAGGCTCTGGCGCGCGCTGTTCGCGAGTCGGGCTGGCAGGACTGCTTCGCCACGTACTTGCTGCCAGGTGTCCAGTTGACAGCATCCTTGTGTGTCTCAGGAATCGTGTCCTCCGGTCATGAAGACAGGATCGGTCGTCGCTCCTGGAATCTGCCACTGGCATGCATCTCGACAGTGTCAGGCTTTCATGTGTGCAGAGGACTACGTCCCCCGGTTGATGACGCCGCTGCGGCGGCCGGTGCTGCCAGACTTGCCCAGCCTTGCAGCGGTCGTGGCGCTGCAGCACAGGAAGCCGCGGAAGGAGATCCGCAGCAACATCCAGCCGTTCAAGCGGCGATCAGCGCTGCGGCGGCAGGCAACTGCGCAGTCAGCGGCTTCTTGGCAGCAGCGCAGCCGTGCAGCCACCACGATCGCAACGCCGCCGCAGAAGCAGCAGCAGCAGCCATCAGCGATGCCCCTGGTGCAGGCGGCGTCAGAGCAGCCGACGATCAGCAGGCAGTGGCACCTGCGGCTGCGGCATGCTGTCTCGGCTGGCGTCAGCGCGGCGGTGCATGTGGCGGGCTCACCACTGCGGGCAGCAAAGACCTACGTGCCATTTGGTGCGTTCCACAGAATGAAAGGGATGGTGTCTGCTGCCACAAGTTGACTGCCTGAGGGACCCATCCCGCACTGCTGAGGTGCACTGTCATGTCGTCTAGTTGCTGCCTGCTGACAACGCCTGAGCTGTCAGTGCCCTGCATTGCAGGGCACGAAGTGTTCCTGGTGGCGCCGCACAGCAATGGGCGGAGCCTGCACGCTGCTGTGCTGGAGGGCATGACGCACAGCGTGGTGTGCCCGACCGCGCACCGCATGCCATCATACAGGTGTGCTTTGGTTTCAAGCAGCCTGCTCACTACAGCCAGCGAGCAAATGCAATGTTGAGGCACTGGTGGTTGAAATGGTCGGTTGCAAATGATCTGTGCCGCTGATGACAAAGGCCTGTCCGTCCTGCAGGGCACGCATTCTGGATGTCATCCACGCGTCGGCAGCGGGCGCGGCAGTTGAGCAGGCGCTGGCAGGTGTGCACGATGTCGACTAAGTTGCCGATTCGAAATATGGTCGTGAGTGCCATGGTGTGCATGTTCTGCTTGCACCTCCTGAGCCTGCAACACTTGACTCAAATCTAAATCTTGCCGTGACCTGTTGCAGATGGAGTGCAGCAGCAACAGTGGCGGCAGTCGCTGATGTCCATCAGGCCGTTTGCGGTCGCAGCCTACCTGTGGGCGCAGCTGAGGTACGCATCTTCAACATGGCATCGGTATTAATATGGAACTGCACTGTCATGCTGCAGCTCCATTCCCGGCAGACAGCCGCCGCCCGTCATGCAAAGGATGCAGCGGGCGTGACACTGACAGGTGTGTGGTCCACTTGCAGGCAGCCAGCAGCAGCACTTGCGATTTCAGGAATTGAGGAGGACAGCGGCCACATCCAGGACACCTGCCTGATCTCGGCCACCGCCGGATGTCAGAAGGCGCGCTCATAAAGGCAGGTGTCCTGGATGTGTGTATCAACGGCGGACTGCGCCAGCATGTAGGTTCTGTGTTCTCGGCTCGTATCTCTGCACTTGGCGGAGCATTGGCCATATTTTTGTACGATAGAGCTCTGAATGGCAGACGAGAAGAATTTTGCAAACACTGGATAGGACAAGGACACAATGGAGTAGGTCAGTTGCCATCGCTGAATTGAGGATGAGACACGTAACATAGAATTGGCAGCCAATTGTAGTTCATGCGGCAGCGACAAATCTGACATTGGGACCGTGTGATCTATGCAATGTGACAACAACCAACGGATGGAGCTTTATGCGAAACAAACTGTCCCTTCCGTTCCCCTGTGACCCGATCGCCTCTGCTCCCATACTCTTCAGTCCGCCGGATCGCCGTCGCCGTCAGCCCAGAGCCTTCTCAATGTCCGCCTGCCACACAAAAGCACTTGATCAGCACCTGTGAGACCACGACTTGCGCCATTCGAATGCTTGGCATCAGTTGATCACATCATCCAGCATCCAGCAGCGGCAGCAGCGGCAGCATGCATCATGAACGCAATGTCCAGGCACGCCCAGCCATAGCAAACCACATCAATGCGGTCGTTCAGATAGTACTTTGCCCAGAGGGGCATCGCACAGCACTCGCCGCAGCCGCCACACCCAACCACCATATCCTGAACCAGCACTTGAGGCACCTTGGTGTCCGCAAACGCGAGGACCAGGGGGTCGTCGGGCGGCATGCCCAGCGCTTTCGCGAGCGCCTGGCCGCGCTCGACGGCGTCGGACGCGTCGCCGTGCTCGCCGCCCGCGTGCAGGCACATCGCAAACAGGTACCAGGTCTCGATGACGCGGTCGTCCTCCTCTATCAGGTCCTGCAGCACCTGCGCAGAAGCAAGTGTGCCCGACTGTTGGTGTTGCTGTCGTATGTGAAAGACAGCATGCCCCGCAGATGCTGCCGCTGATTGCCGATTGCGAGGATGCTGGTGGTGGCCAGCCTCGCCGGTATCGCGGCTCCATTCCGCCCCAGGCAGATGGTGAGGGCACAAGCACCAGGGACTGGCTTTTCTGCAGCATCCTCACCCAGCAAGAAATTAACAAACAACATGAAATCACAACACATACACACACCTCGGCGGCGGTCTCGATGGTGTCCTCCAGCTCCAGCAGCAGCTTCACACTCTCCAGCCGGAACTCGTATGACGGCGCGAACCGCGGCGGCTGCTTCCGCAGCGCTTTCTTGCCGCCCTTTGCGGCCGCCGCCGCCGCGCCCTGCGTGCTCTCCGGGTGCGGCACGTACCACAGCGCCATGGACTGCTGCAGGAATGCCAGCGCCTCGTCCGGTCGGCCCTGCTCCACCCGCAGGCTCGCCAGCGCCTGCCGACACGGCGCACACGCGATCACAGGAGCGTTTCAACACACATCCACTGCATTGTGCATCAAGATTCAGCCTTCTTCACGTTCGTGCCTGTGCTGCACGCATGCGTCTGCCGCAAGGCAATGATACTTCCAAGCCCAGATGGCTGCCGCAGGCAATTCCGGGCAGGATCGCAATGAAACTCGTCCCCGTCTATACTTCCATAGGCCGCCTCAGCCTGCCCTCGGGCCGCCACGGCCTCCCGAGTCCGTATCTGCGCACCTGCAGCGGCTCGGGGCTGGCGCCCAGGCGCAGCGCCTGCTGCAGCAGCGACTCCACCTGCTGCCCCGCCTCGTCCACATCGCTGGCGTGCAGGTGCGCCTCTGCCAGCGCGCACAGTGCCTCCGCCAGCGCCTCCCTCCCCTCCCCGTCGTCCGGATCTTGCCCGTCAGGTGGCTGCATGTCATTTTGTTTTCTCTCAGGAATACGGCTCTAAAGTCTGTCCTGGTCCTGCCATTGCATCATTTGTGCAGGTGCGCCTCCGCCAGCGCGCACAGCGCCTCCGCCAGTGCCTCCCTCCCCTCCCTGTCGTCCCGCTCCTTACGAAGCGCGTGCATGTTTTCAGGTGTTGGATTTTCGGTCCGGCTCCTGCGCGCCAGGCGTGTCGTGCATGTCCGCGCTGCATCCCAGGAGATTGCTGGTGTGGGATTCTTCTTTCAACCCCCGCTGTGCAGAGGTTCAGAAGTGCTTTCTGCTCTTCTGTTTCCGTGTTGGCCGGTCGGATGCCATTCGTACTGCTGCCAGCAAGTGTCATAAGGATACGGTAGCGGCAGACTCACGGCGTATTGGCCGCGCAGCACCTCGATGCCTCGCTCGAAGTTTTTGACGCTATCTGGCCCCTCCAGCAGCTGCCCGAGGTACCTGCGCCGTGCATGCGAGGCAGGTTGGCGGCTGGGCTAGGTTGGGCCACCAGACGATGCAGCGTCTCCAGTTCCGGCGCAGCATGTGTCCTTGAATGCACGCGGGAAGCTCGCAGCATCGAGAGCCCATGGGCGTGCATGCCGGCGGGTACGAGTACTGCGGCGTAATGTATGCGCACATGTACTTCTCGTGGCCGTCGTCAGGAGAGACGACCACCGCCTGCTGCAGCACCCGGACTGCCTCGTCATGCGGGCCATGCTCCGCGAGCAGCGAGCCGAAGGCGTCCAGCACCTCTGCGTCCTGCATGCAGTGAAGTGCAGTTCTCACTTGAATACGAGGAAACTGCTGGAAGCATGAGACACGTACAGTTTGCGGTAATCCTCGAGCGGCATGCAAGTGGGAAGCCATGCGCGGCCGCTGCGCATGCATGGGGGCTGGCGGCTGGTGGTGGATGTGCCGCCGCCGATGTCAATCTGTTGGCCAGAAGAGGATGCCAAAGGAGCGTTCCAAAGCTGCAGAAGAACAGCTTGCCTCTGGAGCCAGCTCCGCCGCATCGCGCAGGCACTCGCGGGCCTGGTCTACATCCTGCCGCTGCAGCGCCAGCTCCGCATGCTCCAGTTTTTGGTGCGCAGTGTATTTGCTGGCTTTCTCCATGCCTGTTGCGTTTAGGTAGCTGACCTATTCACACTTCAATTCAGCGATCGACGAGCAGAGCTGGGCATTTTGCCAAAACAAGGTCGGAAGGATTGGCATGTGTGACTTCTACTTTTGAAGCTAAAGTAAGGAGCGTCCTGCAGGAGCAACAACGCTACTCCCTACACACATCGTCTTTGCACAGAGAATGCGTATGATTGTATCGGCTCCCATGGCTGGCAAGGGCGCAGCGCCTGTCTCCAACTGGAGACCATTCGTGTTAATTACAAACACACCGGGAATTAATCTGCCCACACAACTTGCGCACCTTATTTGCAGGCCCGTACTTTCGTCAAAGCGAAGCATCTAGTGTTGCTAGCTCCGTCAGCCCGCGCGTATTGCGTTTGTGCCGACCGCGATCCAGGGTCCAGCTTGGTTTGCGTGTGGGTCGGAGTGCCGGTCGGAGTGCCGGCAATGAGCCTCTCAGATCATTCCGTGTCCGAGCATGCGGAAGGCAGCGGCAGCATGCACAGTCGGAGGTCAGTCGGAGGCATCAGTGTCAGGCACGCTGCTAGCTCGGCAGAGGTGCGTCCCTCCCCACGGCAGCCCTGCAACAAGCTTCAAGTGCATGACTTCAACTCACAGAGTGCAGTTGCCCGACTCGAACCGGGCGCTGACTTGTCAAATGGGCCTAAACTTGCGCGGCAGCGTTCGCAGGCACTGGCAGCGCTCAAGGCCTTCGTTGGCACCCTGGGCGTGGAGGCGCCCGCAGACACGGAGGCGGAGTTGCTGATGCAGGCGGCTCCGTTCATGTCGGACAGCCTGGACGACAACCTGAAGAATGCCTGGACGGAGGACGAGCGGTCGCGGCTCGACGCACAGCCGATGCCCAAGCAGCTGGACCACACCAATCGGGACCACGAATACGTGAGTCAATAGAAAAAAGTCTGTTTCCCCCTTGACGGCGCCCTCCACCAGCATGATGGAGAGGTACGGCAGTGCCGCGATGGACCGCATCATACGTATGATGAGGTGGCAACGGGACAAAGGATGTGGTTCGACGTGGTGGCAGAGTGTCAGATTAATCTCACACCCTGGTTGTCAACAAATCGTGTTGACTTGACCCCATCTCAAAGTCGACTTGACCCCTTCTCAGATGTTGAGCCGAGCGCTTTTCCCTCTTCCTGCAGTTCTTCTTCAAACAGATGCGGGACTCGCTGGAACGCCGGGTGTCCCGCTCATCAAACAGCTTCAGCAAGCAGCGCAGCAACGCGGACACGCGGCGCCCCAGCTCCAGCCCCAGCCTCGAAGTAGCGGCGACCAGTTTAGACCCTGCACAACTGCGCGCCGACGCAAGGCGCTGCAACCTGCAGGCGGTCTGGGGCGAGGAGGTCAGTTCTTCTTTGCTTCTGCTTCTGTGTCCATCCTCCCTGACCGTGGTTTCAGTTGTCAGTCCTGCGGTGCCTGTTCTGGCTCTTGATCTCTTAAAGTTCTCTGTCGCATGCGCAGGGCCGCGCCGTGCTAACGGCTCTCGATTCGCTGCCAGAGGACGTGCTGCTGGACGCGGAGGGCACGCCTCCTGCGAGCCCCACATACAACATGGCGCCGGCGTCTGAGGAGCAACAGCAGATCAGCCAGCACAGCCCGCAGCAGCCGCAGCTGCTGAAGCAGCAATCAAAAGGTGCAACGCGCAAGAGCAGCCAGAGGTGCATCGTCTCGTGATGCCGCTTCGTGCGCACTGCGCTGCTTGGCAGCGGTGATGGCGTTCTGATAGGTGCTGTGCCGTGTGCGCAGACAAGAAATTCCGCTGCTGGTTTTAGGGCGCCCATGGCAAGCAGCAGTTTTGGAGTCACCCGTTCGCAACGATCAGATACTATATATTGGATTGAGACACCTAAGCAGACACCTAAGCAGCGCTTGCAACCCGTTAGTCGAACGTTGGCCGCCAGCTTGCCGCATGCAGCAAAAGGATTATAGTCTCCTGGCTTTGACCAGACAGCCGCGTTTTCCGCGCGCATAGTAGCATTTCGGTGGCAGCTCGGCGTCAAAGGAACTGCAGTCTCTTCAGAAATCAGAAAAGTTCGGCTTTGTCAAACGTTCACAGTCTGGTACTCCGGACCTTTTCACTGTAAATCACCGGTACAGCTGGACCGCTGCAACAATGAAAGGGAAAGTTCAATGGCAATCGCCCTTTCCCCCCAGGTGAACCTCCCAACGAGTCTGAGTCCAATCAAAAGCTCGTGCCCTGAATTTCACAACTTGCTCAATCGGTCCGCCTTCGTCGCAACGCTGCAAAAGATTTATTGCTGCCCGCTTGCCAGTGCAGCAGTGTAGCGTTGTGTTGGTGTCAGGCAACCTCTCGCAATCATCGCATCCTCCAACACTCCACGTCTGTGCCTCGTTGGGATTCAAGAGCAGCGTAGATGCGATGTTCGGGGTGCTGCACCCACCTGTAATCCCAGGCTTGGCGGCGAGGCTCGTTGCCGGTAAACTCGGGTCCACTGCAGCTCGAGGTGTCCCTCCAGCTCGCAGCTTCGCCTTCGCCTTCAAAGGTATTGGTGAATGCGAAACTCGGCACCACGTCATATCCAGCACTGTAGATGCTGGCAGGTGTTGGTGTGGAGGGGCGAGGGCATGGGCATGCTAGTGGAAGTGTCAATTGGCTTGTGGTCGACCACGCAATGCACATCCATTGTGCAGGTGGTGATGTCGATGGCAGACCCAGCACGCCGCAGGACGCCACGGCGTCGCAGGATGCCGCGACACAGGGGCCCAGCATCAGGGAGCGCATCGCCGCGCTGTCAGGGCGCATGCGGCGGATCCCCCACCTGACGCCGGAGGACAGCGCAGCGCTGCAGGCCGCCTTCCAGGCCGAGGACCTGTCACGAGTACAGGTGCTCCTTGTCGACCTGTTTGCATTGACCAAATGTGCTTTGCAAGCCGAAACAATAACGAAATCGTGCCGCCACAGGCACTCGCTCGCAAAGTGCGGACGCCACCACAAGCGGATTCAAGCGCCAGATGATGTGCAGCATGTGTAGCATTCTTAGCATATGCAGCAATTGAGCACCAGAGATGCATTCAAAACCCTGCAGGACATCCTGGTGGCGGCGGCGCTGGCAGAGTGCTCGTACAAGCCGGTGGACCACCCGCCGGAGGAGGCGCTGGCGCTGACGGCGGAGATCCTGCAGAACCTGGTGCCGCCGCAGCTCATCAGCCTGCAGGCGGTGCAGTTCTGCCAGCCGCACGTGCGCCACCGCTACATGCTGGCCGAGTGCGAGGATGCTCTGTACGTTGGCATCATCGGCACCAAGCTCAGGTGGGCAAAAAAAGGCGAATGGATGCATGTGCGCTGCATCGGTAGGCACTGAAACAAGAGAAGGCAGTGCCACACCACTATGGGTCTGTGCTTGCAAGTGGCATGTGCTTATGCCAGCGCACATGCCAATCCTCTTTATAGCATACGCATCAGCGCTGATGGAGCGTTTATATTTTTTCTCGGCACAGGCGGGACCTGGTGACAAATGCCAATGCTCTGCTAGTTCGCATCTGGAATGACGACGAGCAGGACAGCGCAGACCAGCAGGAGGTATGCGCTCTGGCTGGTCGGGCATGCTGCTGTAAACAAAGATGCTGGTTTGCCGTCCACCCCTCATGTTTTCTAATGCTGGCATAAATGCATTTGCTGATAACATATTTGATGCCGCAGGCGCCTGCCGTACACCGCGGGTTTCTGCGGCGTGCGGATGCGATCCCCATTGAGGCCCTGTTTGCAGAGGCCTGCCGCAGAGGGAAGCGCCTGGTCGTCTGCGGGTGCGCTGACCCCACTTGGTGCACATGCACAGCCATGTTTTGCTGGAAAGTTTGCATAGTCAGAATACGCCAGGTCATGGGACTGACACTCGACTGAAAGTGTATTCACAATCTGTCTTCAGAGGCTTGCAAACCAAAACCACCCTGTCTCATGACGCGCAGGCACTCCCTGGGCGGCGCGGTGGCAACGCTGTGCACGCTGCGGCTGCTGCGGCAGCTGCCGCCCCGCGCCGATGCGTACCCGCTGCGCTGCATCGCCTTTGCGACGCCCAGCATCGGCAACGGCGCGCTGTCAGACCTCGTCGCGGCGCGGCGCTGGGATGTGTACCTCAGCAACTTCCTGCTGCCGGAGGACGTGGTGGTACAGCTGACCTCGCCGTCGCAGTATCGGGCTGCCGGCGAGAGCGGGCCGGCTGCCGCCGGCGAGACGCGGCCCGACATGCGGCGGCTGCTCAATCCAACGGTCAGCATGATCGCGACGGCGGCGACGCTGACGGGGCTCGCCGCCGCGGCGGGCGTGCCCGCCACGACGGCGGCGGCGGCGTCAGCCGCGGCGGTGGCGGCGCGAGCCCGCTGGAGCGGAGGCGGCAGGGCCGGAGGCGACCAGCCGGCGCAGCAGGAGAACGCGGCGGCCGCCAACGACGCCCGGCTGCCGCAGCCAGCTGGCAGCTCCGCATCAGAGCTGCTGGCATCGGCTGACCAGGCGCTCATAAGAGCCAGGTGCGACCCACATTGGGCATTCGTGTTGCCGCTGCAATGACCCCCGACATATGTCGTGAATGTGCTGCTGTGTAAAAACTGCTGGCGGCTGACCGTGGTCGCTCCATTGCGCACAGGTTGGTAGCCAGCCCCCCAGACAGAAACAGCCCGCCGGCAGCACCGAGCAGCCACCTGGTGATGGAGGCCCCGGCGCGCTCTGGGCTGCTGGAACGTTGGCAGCGAGCGCGCTTCGAGCGCAGCCCTTCCGGCAGCAGGAGCCCGTCCGCCAGCCTGAACGAGCAGCAGGAAGGCATCAGCAGCAGCGGCAGCGCAGGCGCCGCAGGCGCAGCGGAGCGGCAGGCAGGCAGCGGCAGCCACTCGGGCAGCGGCGGAGGCCGCCAGCGCTATTTTGGGCTGCTGCGGCGATGGCCCGGCGGCGGCGACAGCAGCCCTGCTGATGCAGATGGCAGCAGCCCCGCTGGCGCCGAGCCCCACAGCCACGGCATGGCACTCAACCTGGCGGGCGGGGACCACAGCACCGACGGCCACCCGCACACGCCCAACTCGGCGGCCGGCGGCGGCGGCGCGCAGCTGACGTCGCAGGCGGTGCAGCAGCAGCGGCCGCCGCAGCGCGGCAGAAAGGGTGGCGCTCCCGGTAGCCTGGTGGTGCAGCCGGCCGTGCGCATCGCACCTTCGCCACCGCCGACGGCGCCCGCTGCGGCAGGCTCGATGCCCACGGGCATGATCAACGGGCGCCCAGCGACAGTCCACAGCGGTGCAGACGCCGCCGCAGCCGACGAGCGGCCAAAGCCAGACGCCAATGCGCCCGCGCCGGCCGGCTGGCACTGGGGGCCGCCAGACCCGCGACGGGCGGCAGCATGGGAAGGCGCTCGCCGCGCCGCCCGTTTCGCCTCGCTGCCCGTAGCTGAAGCCGCCCGTGGCGCCGCTCACATCGTGTCGTACCCTGTCAGGTGCCGCCTCCTGTTTGTGCTGCAATCCAAAAATGTTGCGTGTGTTCATGTGCAAGTAGACTGGGCGACATTATGAAGCCAGTCCTGCATACCAGAGTGCCTTCCATCACGCAGCGCCACCCAGATCGAAGCTTACTGTAAGCGGTGTCGAGATTGCCAGCTTCGCTTCGCTTTGCAGGAAGGCGATGTCTGTGTCACGCGCCTACGTGCCCCTGAGCGGCTCACAGGTGTATGTGTTGCCAGCGCGGGTGACCAGCAACGCGCAGGACCTCGCCACCGCCTCCGCCCGCACGCCGGAGCTCGACGCCCAGGTGCGCTGGCCTCAAGGCAGCAGGTTCAACGCCGTTGCGCATCATATACTTATTGTCCAGTCTCAGAGCACGTGCTTCATGCGGACGTGCATATCGTTCATGTACCAGACCGCCCAGTGAAGTGAGCATCCCCTCTGAAGTGAGACACGTCAGGTCCGTCTCACAAGTTGGTGCTTCTAAACAATGAGATGTCATGCAGACGGCGGTGGGCGATGGGGCGCTGCGGGATGCGGCGGATGTGGGCAGCGGCGGCGATGTCAGTGGCGCGGCGGCGTCGCTGGACCGGCAGGAGGCGGAGGAACTGTCGGCTTCAGAGGCGGAGCGCGGCGCCCGCGGCAGCCAGCGCCGCAGCTTCTTCCTCATGCACCGCATGGCCAGCTACCGGTGCGACTGCAATCTTCTCGTGGCAGTGTGACCGAGCTGTGACCGCAGCTGTGTACTGCGACAAGCAATGTCGTTGCCTTCGGAAACAGCAACCTGGTGCTGATCCGTGTCTTGGTGGAGTGGGCGTGCGCATCAGCGCCTGCATGCGTATGCCTGCAACTCTGGCATTGTGTCGACTCTCCAGCTGAACATCACACACAGAACTGACTGCTGACAACGGCCCCGCAGATCACGGCTGAGGACCATCTGGCAGAATGCGGTGGGGTCGGACCGCGTGGCCACCTTTGCCGCAGCGCCCGGCCCGCAGCTGCAGCTGGCGGACAGCCTGGCCCCGCGCATGATGCAGCTGCAGGCGAGCGCCACGCTGCCGGCGCCGCCGCTGCCCGGTTCCGAGCAGCTCGCGCGCCTGTTCCCGGCAGATGCCCCCGGCGGCAGCCGCCTCGCACGGCAGCTGCCGGGCGCTGCTGGCGCCGCAGCACCGCCCGCCGCCAGGTGGGCGAACGGTGCCTGCTCAGTCGACAGGGCTGGCTGCACACGCTGGCCGGATGCGCTGCTTCCTCAGCTGCTTGTTAGCTCATATACTTTTCATCAAAATCTCCAGCTTGCAGTCAGATGTAATTGCGTGCGCACGCTAGACATCAAGAATTGACATGCCTCGATTGTGACTGGGCAGACTCATCATCTGCACAGGAACTGGCCGGAGGTATTCAACCCGCTGACCTGGCTCGGGCGGCGGGCGGCGGACGCGCGGCCGGCGTTTGTGGACATCGACGTGACGGTGCTGGGTCGCGGGCTGGAGCACTGCACCGGCGTGCGCATCACCGTCAACGACACCAGCGCTGCCTGCCCCTGCCGCATTGTGCGCCAGCCGCAGGTGCGATCGCCACAGAGCTGGAGCAGTTCTAAGAGGTCCAGTTTGACGATCGATTCAAAAGTAGTAGGCGTATGGATTCTTGCAGGCCACCTTTGATGCGCTGGCGTGGCTGCCGCCAATGCACGGGCGGGAGGACTGGGACCGGCTGCTGGAGACGGTGCCGCAGTTCTTTGCGCGGGTGCAGCAGGCGGCCAACGCCGTCATCAGGTGGGCACGCTGAGCTGTCTCGTGGTGCACGACCTTCGACCTCGAGCACACATATGTTGCACATGAGTGCAACCACTCTTCATGCTTGCTTTAGCAAAGCGACAGATCAAATTTGACAAATGTGAAGGAACCGTAGGGGGCGTACTCAGAACGCTCCTGCGACTTTGGACCCGATTGCGGGTCTCGCATTCAGCTCGGATGCTCAATGACACACAGGAACCGGGCGGAGGCAGCGCTGCTGGATTCCATGGTCGTGCGGGTGACGATCCCCGCCGCCGTCGCACAGTCGTGCGCGCTGGTGAGCAGCAACCCGCTGCTGAGCATGGGCAATAACGCGCCGAGCGGCGCCGGCGCGCTGTCGATCCAGCTGCAAAGCGACTTTCAGGTGTTTCTTTTGTACAGCTTTTTGTACAGCTTTTTCTTTGTTGCGTCAGGTTTTCTTTCAGCTTTGTCTTGTTCGCCGCACGTCGCTCCCGCCGGAGCCTACCTGGGCATGATGCAATCTCGCTCCTTTCCTTCCCAGAGCGCCACGCTGCCGCTGGACCTGTGCGCCACCGACGTGGAGGCGGTGGTGCAGCGCCTGGCGGAGTCGTGGACTGCCCCGGGCGGCCGGCAGTGACCATTGCAGTCAGCAGTCATGGTTGCTCTGTACTGCAGTTGTCGAAGCCGCAGCTAGTGCTGCACGAGCAGGACCGGCTGCAAGCATGCAGCAGCACTGGCAGCACGCGCTGCCAGTGTGATGCGGCGAATGCAGCGGCGCGTGTGGGTGCGAAGTGCATGAAGAGCGCAGCTACTGTACAAAATTCAGAGAAGTGGAGCATTGGCCGCATCACAACGACGTGTTATTGGATAATGCAAAGGGCTGTAAAACCCTTCTCGTGAGGCAGCACATCCCCTGTTGCCAACTTCGCACAGCCCTGCAGATCCAGTCAGCAGCTGATTTACGAGACGGTGGTGCTTTAACACGCAGCTTACGGAGGGCAGCGCCGATCATGACGTTACAGCCCTCTGAGACGTTGTAACGTCTCGCTTTCAGTGGTACAATCACACTGCACGCGCAACAGAACCACTTGCTTTGCTTTGCGACGTGCACTTCGGTCATCTGGGGTGCTGGGGTACGGCTTCCGGATACCGAGCATGTTTTAAGCAGCCTGCTGTGGCATTCACACCCATTTGAAGTGGTGCATAGTGCGCAGTGCATTCAGCAATCGTGCTTTCATGAGTATGTCCTGGCGCGCAGGCTGTCACTTTCTTCAGTACAACTCCGACAGCGAATATGCATGCTGTGCAGGGCGGAAAGAAACAATTCACTGGATTCTGAAGCTTGCTGCAACGATCCATCATTGCAGCATTGTCGTTGAGCAATCATCAACATGAACCTGGCGGAGTCAATCAAAGCAAGTGATCTTTTGGTGAAGGCGCTTGAGAATGAGGGTGTCCAGTACATTTTCGGCGTGCCGGTAAGTATCAACAGCCACACACCTTGGGGCATGAGCTGATCGTGGTGGGATGGGAATGGTTTCGAAGCGGGGCGATGCCTTCTGTGCATTTGTTCCACACGCCTTCTGAGCATGCCCTTTGCACAGCCTGTGACCTTCACCGCACCTCCAAAAGCGAATGTACCATGCAGGGTGAGGAGAACCTCGACTTCGTCGAAAGCCTGCGCAAGTCCTGGATTAAGCTCATCGTGACGCGCCATGAGCAAACGGGCGGCTTCATGGCGGCGACGGTCGGGCGCCTCACGGGCACCGCCGGCGTCTGCCTGTCCACCCTGGGCCCTGGTATGTACCCATCGCGAACGCTGAAAGCGCTCTCCAAGCTCGTCGACCATGTGTCCAATCTATGTCTTCATCCATCAGCTCTAAAGTGCACGACTTACCCCACTTGCGTCCTCTGTCGAATGCAGGCGCCACCAACCTGGCGACGGCCGCTGCGTACGCCTACCTGGGCGCCTTCCCCATGCTCATGATCACCGGCCAGAAGCCCGTGCTGAAGAGCAAGCAGGTGGGACTGATTGGCTGACAGCAGCGCTATAGGCACCATGCCATGGACGAATACCATGCCATGTGCAAGAGCGGTTCGGCAAGTATCTGTGCCCAATCCTGGCATGGTGTCGTGCCGCAGGGGGCGTTCCAAATCATCGAGACGACCAGCATGTTCCGGCCGGTCTGTAAGTGGACCAAGCAGGTGTGTGGTGCTAGTGCACGTCTCTGGCATGCTCATACTTCACGCCATCAAGAGCTTGGCTGGCGTGCACGGCAAACATTGAAGCGCACAGGCTTGCGGATGCGCACCCCGCTGCACCTGTAGCAACCATCAGCGTGATGTCCAGCGGGCGAGCGGCCCTGCAACACGCATGATGTAATACCTTCCAGCGCATGATGTAGTGTCATTCCAACCTTTCTCTGCAATGCGCACGACAGCTGGTGCACGGCGGGCTGGTGCCGAGCTACGTGCGGGAGGCGATGCGGCGTGCCAACGAGGAGCGCCCCGGCCCCTGCCACATCGAGCTGCCCGAGGACGTCGCCCGCGAGCTGGCGAGTCGCCTGCCGCCTGAAGCGCTTGCTGTCATCAGAACTGATCAGAGATGTTCGGCCTGCCCTTCTGCGCTGTCCTGCATGATGCCAACACGGATCCAGCCCTCACACGGCACGGCAGCCGCGCACCACTGCCAGTTCAGCCTGCTACTGCGACTTCTTGGGGAGCTATGGCCAATGGGCCACAGGTGGACGAGGCGGAGTGCATGATCTACGCCGTCAGCCGCGTGCGGCGGCCCATCGCCGAGGACAAAGCCATCGCCAAGACCGTGGAGCTGCTCAAGGTGGGGCCAGCTTGTGGCGCGGGGCTGCATCGATACACGCACATGTTGCCGTGCAGCGCATGAAACCCGTGCCCTGTGTTCTGCTGGGGCGGTGAGCTGTCTGGCATCCTGGCTCCGATCCTGCGAACGACAGAGCGGTCCTGGAACAGACTTGAGTGCGTGCTGTCCATTGCGCAGGGGGCGCGGCATCCGCTTCTGATAGTGGGCGCCGGCGCCAACCGCAAGATGACCAGCAAGATGTGACTTTGCGCCGCCCTGCAGTAAATAACGAAGCTGGCCGTGTGACATTGGTTGTCGTTCTCATCTGCAGTCGCTGCCCTGTAGCACACTCACTGCTGCTTCCGCTGGTCTCATGGAACGGTCAGTGCTGATGGTGTGGCGCTTGTGCAGGCTGCGGCAATTCGTGCAGAGCACCGGCATCCCGTTCTGCTCCACGCAGATGGGCAAGGGAGTCGTCGATTCACGTGAGCACGCATCAGCGCCTCCATGCCTCCGTATTGCACTGCAGTTGCAGTCACCTGCTGAAAGCGCTGCATACATCCTTGGCGCACGTGTCATCAATCGTTTATGTTCTGTTGCAGGAGACCCCAGCTACATGGGCACAGGTTCGGCCACCCTCGGCCTGCCTCCTGTGCAACGATGCCCCGCCTGCGCATCCTGCACTGCCAGTGCCGTGACGCCTCAGTAGGAACGAATGCGAGTCAGCCCAGCCCCTGTCCAAAGGAGCCCTGACTATATATAACTGGCTGCAGCGGCGCTGTCGGACGGGGACTACGTGCACGCCGCCATCCTGCACAGCGACGTGTGCCTGCTCATCGGGCACGACGTGGTGGAGAAGCCGCCCTTCTTCATGTCCGCCAACAGCAAGAAGATCGTCGGTGCGATGCATAGCGGGGCGTCTTGTTGTTTATCTCCCTGCCTTGGTCCTGCGTATCAGTGGTGCCAATCAAGCCCAGGTTGCCGGCAATGCAGACTGGCGGCGGTGCAACGCAAAGTAGCTGGATACCGATGGCGGCTATCATAAACTATGCAAAGAGTCTGAACGGTATGTCATTCCTGTCGCAGTGCACATCAACTACTCCAGCGCGCAGGTCGACCAAGTGTACTTTCCGCAGCTCGGTATGCCGCCTTCCCCCTGGCGCTCCACCGCCCTGCTGGTACCGTCCACAGCTGCGCGTGCCACTGGGCCACATGAACGCGTGACTGAACTGACCGAACATTTTGATGTGATTGCAGAGGTCGTGGGTGACATCTCGAACACGGTGCGTGTCCCTATGCCGCATTTTTGTTTCCTTTCCTGTGCTTTTTGGGCGCAAGGGTGAATGTGCGGGGACCGGTCCTGCCGAGTGTGCGGCCACAAGCAGGGCTGACCTGAACCTTTGACATTCCTGACCCTGCAGATCTGGCAGCTTTTGCAAGCGATTCCAGAGGCGCAGCCGTCCTGGGACCTGCGGTGAGCTGTGGCACTGCCTTTCTGTGGCTCTGCAAATGAACATATGCGTTCAGGAATGTGTTGATCGTGCAGACGTCTTGTGTTTCCGCGCCCGCTGTGTGCACCGCAGCACATCTGGGGTTGCTGCTGGTGATGTCCTGCACGTGTGCCTGGTGCGCCAGGTTCTTCAAGTACGTGAAGGGCGAAATGGAGGCGGACTTTGCGAAGGACACGGACAATGACGCCTTCCCGATGGCCATGCCGCGCCTGGTACGCCCGCAAATGTCACCTGGAAGTCATCACCAAGTGCTGGTACCGTTATAGAGCACCATTAATCGGCAGAAAGTACTTGCTGGATAATCATAGAAGTTGCTAAGATATCTTCTCTCTCATGAGCAACCTGTTGGTCTGACTTCTGCGGCGCAGGTGCGCACGGTGCGCGAGGCGGTGCCCGACCAGGAGAGCATCGTCACGCTCGACAACGGTCTGTACAAGGCACGCACACTCGCAGCGCACCCAGAATGGAAGCTTGCGGAAATGCGGAAAAAATTGTAGTTGCCGGTTTAACAACGGGCAGCAGCAGCAGCAGCAGCATTCCTCACAGTTGACATGCAATAAAGTAGCTGAGATTGCGACCGCTGAGACTGCTGGGATCGCTCACTGAAAGTACCGGGCGCACCGCAGGTGTGGTTTGCGAGGGAGTACCCCTGCTATGCGCCGAACTCGCTGCTGCTGGACAACGCGCTGGCGACGATGGGCGCCGGCGTGCCCTCCGCTATGGCAGCCAAGCTGGTCAAGCCGGAGGTGCGCGCGTGCCGTAAACCTGGAACCCTAACACCTGATCCTCAGAGACACTGCTCACCCCAATTCTCGAGTGCATCATCACTTCCGCGTTGTTTTCCAGTGTGGACGTGGGCAACGTCGGCGCACAGGCCCTGCTGCTCATCCCTTGTCGAATGGTTGCTCGTGAGCGCCCGTCCCGCTCGACGCGGTCTCTTCTTGCTGACCGCAGGCGAACGTGTTCTGCGTCGTGGGTGACGGTGAGGCCTGCTGGCTCACAACTGCCTCTTGCAGCGGGCTGCAACTGCGCATGTGCATGATGGCATGACAACTCATCATACACGGGGCTGTGCTCTTCTCCGAATCGAAGGTGCACGTGTGCATGCAGGCGGCTTCCTGATGAACGGGTCACAGGAGCTGCTGACGGCCATCCAGAACGACCTGCACATCACCATCCTGATCCTGAGTGCGCCCCAACCGCCTCGCGCACCTGGCAGCTTGTTCTCTGTCTCTGGAGCCGGGGGCAGAAACATTCGCTTGCCCCGTTGCGCATTCTGTCCGGCCAGGCCTATTCTGACATCTGACTGCCTCACACGACTCAAGACATCAGCCCTCGCCTGATGACAGCACTGTTCAGTCCAGCTAGCAATCACATGTCCCTGCTCATCATGACTGACTCCAATTCAGCATGCTGATCTGGCGCGCAGACGACCAGTGCTACGGCATGATCCGGTGGAAGCAGGAGGGCATGGGGCTGCAGGACTATGGCCTGGGGCTGGTCAACCCCGACTTCATGAAGTTGGCGGACGCGTACGGCGCCAAGGGCCACCGCGTGCAGTCCGCCGACGACCTGGAGCGCATCCTCAAGGAGTGCCAGGCCGAGAAGGTGGGAGGTGTTACATGGTTTCTGGAGCCTCGCCGCTGCGCTGTCTCTGTAAGATGGCTATCCTGCTGGATTTCAGCCGCCCTGGAGTGATGATGGACATCGCCTGCACAAGCTGAGGGCGGTAACTGCCGGCTGCAGCCCGCTCGAGGCATAACACGGGCATGCGGCACAGAAGGGCATGCACTCAACAAGGGGACAACCCCCTTTCCGAATGAAGAGGCCATGATACTGCTCGTGCTCCCTGCAGGCTGTGCACGTCGTGGAGGTGCCAATTGATTACGACGCCTCAGAGCGCCGCCTGCAGGTGTTCCTTGCCCACACTTCCACGACACCTTGCAACCGAGACTTCATCCATGTCAGCTGCATTTTTGGTTGAGCACCGTGTGCTGTTCATCGCTGAGGCCGCCTGCTGATGCCGGCCATGGAGCTGTCGGCATCAAGCTGACTGGTCGTTCCCCTTGTGTCATTCCAGGAGAAGATGCTAAAGAAGCAGCTCGCGAAGGAGCTCAAGTCTCCGGCTCAGGTGAGGGGCCGCTGCAAAAGCCAGGGTCGCTTGGAACGAACACCAGTGGCGAGACACGCGATTGGCGCCGACAGTGTGTTCCAGGCATTGCACTGCAATCTATCGTTTCGCGGGTGTGCAGATGCCCTTGCTCTGAACACGATCTTGTGGAACTGTTGGTCCTGACTGACTGACTGGCTGTCGGGACTGCGCCTGCAGATCCTGGGGAGGGCGCACACGGACCCAAACGAGCCTCACGCGTCAACGGAGAGCGAGGTGGTCGCGGCGGACCCGGAGCGCGGCCCCGCCGACCCCAATGATGGCTCGCGGCCGCTGGACGCGCTGTCCGAGCCGCAGCCCAAGGCGCCAAATGGTGAGGGGGATGGCGAGGCCAACTGCAAGGGCGAGTCCGGCGGCAACGGCGGCGGCGACGCGGCGTACGCGGCGCAGGACGACGCGACGGCGGGTGCCACCAAGGCCGATTTGAACGTCGTCAAGGCCCTTCCGTGCGCCGCTTGTTGTCACGCATTTTTGGTTACTTTCGTTTGTTTTTCCTTGCTTTTGTTGTGCCGGTGCTCTCCCTCTGCTGCTGTTCCTCTCTTCACCGCTTCAAATTGGCGCTCTGCAATCGGACTACTGTTGCGTGCTGCCTGACCTGGGCTCGCATTGCCGAGCCCGTGACCGCGCCACCCCACTGTGTCGTGCACTGACGGCGCTGACAGGCTGTCTGACTTCCGGCTCTGTTGCTTTGCAGGTTCTTCCTGGCTGCTGCAGGTGCGACTTGTCACCCTGCGCAAGCATTTGGCATGCAGCCATTCACATCCTGCTGCGTTGCTCCAAGACATATTTCCTACGCACAGCATTGACGTTGGCGAGCTACCCAATGCCGTCCCCCTGACGCCTGCGTGTCGCGTGTATTGCAGCCAAGAAGCCGGACCGGTGACCAGCAAACAGCAGACGATCGACGCCACACACTGCTTACGAGATGTCGTAGGCTGCCGAACTGGCAAAATATTGCGCATGCATCTACAACATCGTAAGGCTGTGCATTTTGTGCCGGCATGGTGTTTTTTGCATGTGTGATTTAGTGGTGCTTTGACAGGTGCCAGACAATTTGGAACTGTGCATGTTTCATTGGTGAATTTTGTTGGAAGCTGTCACTGAAATGTCATAGCTGATGATTGATTACCTAGAAGAACACCGCTTGGCACAAGTCAACAGCTAGAAAACCGAGACAGCTGTCAATTTATAAGCCTTGCGGTGCCGCCGGGGCGGCAGCATGCCTGAAGAAGAAAGAGTTCAGCTGGCCGTCTTCATGCGCAGGGGCGTATGTCATTGCGTTTATAAGTCGTGGACGTAATGTGCAGGCGTCAAGGGCGGCGGTTGGCAGATCAGTCCTATGAGCAATTTCCGATGCCATTGAGCCCCTGAATGCATTGTGCCCAGCCTGCACCGCAATTGCGTTTCCGATGGTGTGGGACAATAGAGGCCATTGAGCCGCCGACTTTGTGCTCCGCGGCACCGCGTCACGTGGCAGCTCAGGGATTTTGCATCATCGCGGATGTTCGCCTGTAGCTCTGCAACCTACAGTTGCAACTCTTGTATCAGGCGCTGACACTGGACGTCAGCTATCCGACGGTCGCTTTCCGTTGGAGTTCACGCGTTTTGATCATCATCGTATCGGTCACGGAACAGCTTTAGCTTGCTGTTTGTGCCAGCCCTGCAGATTGGTCCCTTCAGCTTGTTGAAAAGTCTCAGCTACGGCATCTTGCTTGCAGCACTCGCCGCGTTATATGCGATCTCTGAATTGACTGCTGGGACGGATGTCAGCAGCATGATGTGCAGCACATCCAGCGTCAACACGATAGGATGAACGCTGATCGTTGAATTGGCAAAGTGTCGGCCGCTGGGGCTGGTCCGTGTGGCGCGGTTTCAAGATGCTCACTGCCATAAGATGCGTCGCGGTGCTGCTGGCACTTGCGGCGGTGCCCAAGGCAGTTTTGGGCAACGTACATACGGTCTTCACGACGGAGTGTGGCACGTACTTCACATGGCAAGCCCTCGGTAGGTACACTCGTGACCCATTTTGCCTGCCATCAACATGCATGCACGTACCTCACCAACGGCGATTGTCCTCAAGCAAATGGCCTCGATGCTGCTTGAAACTTCCATGCGCCTCTGCAGGCATGATCTACAGCCATCGCAAGTCGGGTCAGCCCGGCAAGATCACGCGGCTCATGAGCTGCACCGATGAGCAGTGGGCCAACTATCCCGACAAGGATTTAGTGCCGACCCACCGGGTGAACCTGAATGTCAAAGCTGCTGATTCCGATGCAAAGAACAATTGACGTCTCGGCGAGTCCCTGTTGTACTGCATCCAATTTGCCGCTGGCATCGGCGGTTCAGCGTTGGCCATCTGGTGACGTTTGGTGAGCGCCGCCGCATGCAGGCGCCCTCCTTCACCAAAAACCCGCACAACAACGACCTGTACAGCGCGTACAACAAGCCGGAGGCGGTCATCGACTGGCTGGCGCACAACGAGGTGGCCGAGGAGTTTGTGCTCATTCTGGACGCGGACATGATCATGCGGCAGCCCTTCATCCCGGAGGACATGGGGTGCGCCCAACTTCTCTTGACAGGACCGCCATTCCTAGGTTGGTGTACACTCGTTGTTGCGAGACTCAACATGTGTGAAGGAGACGGGGTCGAGCCGAGCCATACACTCCAGCTTGGTGCGGGCCGAGGGTGTAGCCTAGATTTACAGAAGACAAGGTGATGCATCGCATGTACCTTGATCGAATCGAGTGCATGAAGCATCTTATTTGCAGGGCAAAGGAAGGCACCGCCATATCTGCGTACTATGGCTACCTGAAGGGCGTCAACAACGAGCTGGCGCTGAAGCATGTGCCGGAGGTGCCGCCGCGCAACGACACGCTGGCGGGCCCCTACGGCCGCCGCGGGGACCAGGTCAGGCGGGGCCGTGTCCTGGAACATACCGCAGCAGCGGACTTGGCGCATGTTGCATTGGGACAGCGCTCAAAGAGTAGACAGCATTGGACTATCAGGCTGCCGCTGGCATGACTGCGACCCGTAGACGCGGACGTGGCCAGATTGATGCAAGCAGCGGCCGGATGCAAGCAGCGACAGGCTGCAAGTTGCATGTAACGCATGTAACTATAGGTCAGCCACGCCTCACGCACCCACTCTGCCTGCTGCGCAGGTCGGCGGCTTCATCCTCATGCACAAGGAGGACCTGAAGCGCATGTCGCCGCTGTGGCTCAAGTACGCCGAGGACGTGCGATTTGACCCGGACGTGAGCTTTCTTTGCGCCTTCAAGTTTCCCCTTGTCTGTTTTTGCCTATGTGTCGGACCCCCAGCAGACGCAGAAACCAGGCATCTGACATCATGTGCTGACGGCAGCTGCATGCGTCTCAGGTTCATCATTGAAGCGGTTGATGCTGCTCCAGGACCACCCAACCGACAGGTGGCTAAAGCTCTGCCGCAGGCGTGGAACCTGACGGGGGATGTGTTCTCCACGCACCCGGGTGACAAGCCCTGGATCTCGGAGATGTACGGCTACTCCTTCGGCGCCGCCAAGGCCAACGTGTGGCACAAGTACCACACCACGGCAATGATCTACCCCGGCTACCAGCCCGTAGGTGCGCGCTTGCGCTGTGGTGCACATCAAAATCTGCAGCATCTGCAGCTGCGGCGTTTGCACCGGCCATGGGCGCACCGCACGCCCCGCGCATGGACCTCGCCAGAAATGCTGCCCACCAGCTGCCACCACCCCAGTAGCGAACATGTGCCTGAACGTGCGCCAACTCGCGGCAGGGCGTGCGCCCAAGAATATGCAACTCAGACTTGTTGCGTCTGCCCCCTGCAGAGGCGCCCAAGGTGCTGCACTACGGGCTGCTGTGGGAAGTGGAGGGCGTGGACCAGAAGTACAGCTTTGACAAGGTGCAACCTAAAGACCCACAGCAACCCAACAAAACCCATCTGCTGCCGATGCCCCTCCGCCGTATCCCATGCTGTACTCGAGCGCAGTGTTGTGGGACTGCCGTGTGCACGCTGCGGCTGCCGCGCAGCAGTGCTGCAACATGCAGGCCATCACAGGCATCATGTGTGCATCTGACAGAAACAGCGTGTGAGCACTGCCTTGTGCCCTAGGGTTTACTGAACATCTATCCCAGTCAGACTCTAGCCAACTGCCGCTCCGCAGCACTGGCACTACCAGTTCCACGCGACGCGGTGCCCGCCCTGGGACCTGGAGGGGGCGCACACCGACATGAAGGGCGGCCTCTTCCCGCACCCGCCCCCCGCCTCCGCCTTCAAGTCGCATGTGCGGCCCCTCAGTTGCACCGTGCCTGTTACAGAGCGCCAGCGACGGCCGCCTGGTCTGTCATGGACACACAGCAGTGCCCCTAGCGCTGTAGCTGCCCATGCCTTGGCGCTCGAGTGTCTTCGAGGACATGTGTTCCGAGGGCGAACCATGTCCAGAGACCACCCAAACGGCCGTTTCTATGTCTGCGCATGACCTCTGCTGACGTGTTGCGGCCCCCGCGCAGGGTCTGATGCTGCTGCGGGACCTGCTGAGCATCGAGGTGCCGCTCACTCTGAACGAGGCGTTCTGCGAGCACCACCGCAAGCGGTGCCCTGCATCTGAGGAGCTGGAGCGGGAGTGCGGCCGGGTGAATGGCTTTTCCTCCATAAAAGTTCGACGCTCAGCCTGATGTTAAGTCCGAGCGAATGTTTTCACACAAGCCCCTCCTCGTGGTGCAGCTGTGTCAGCTGCCACGCAGCCATGACAGCATAGCGCCTGTCAAAATGGGTGCACAAGCGCTGGTAACCAGGGCCGCCAGCACTGGCCATCACGTCACGCTCTGGCAGTCCATGGCACACGCGCAACGAATCCACCACCCACCACACCATTGGCAATCGCGTGGCCACCAGACAGTCCCTCTCTGCGCTGGCTGGCTTGCTGGATCCCAGATCGGCATGTCCACTCGTCGACCCGAATCTTTCAGGTGGCATGGGATGCGGCACAGCTGGCGCAGGGACAGTGCACGACCGCCCCCTAGATGTCAGCCGGCGCTGCACTTTGCAGGGAAGGGACCCGGCAGGAGAGGCGTGCCTCGCGCTGGCAGTTCAGGAAAGACGACGACATGCCTTTTTTCGATGCCGTGAACCTACTATCTCTAGGAGGGCTGGCGCAGGCGTCATCTCCAGGATCCGCACACCGACATCTCCAAATTCAGTTTCGTGCTCTTGCTTAGCCTTAATTGCCCTGTCCTGTCCTGTCTCATTTCAGGTGGAGAGGGACGCAAAGGAGCTGGTGGAGGCGTTCCGCACGCTGCAGCTGCCCGCGTCACTGTGCGAGGACCTGGTGCCGCAGTGCGGCAAGTGGGCCAAGGGCGGCGAGTGCGTCAACAACCAGGCGTTCATGGCCGCGAAATGCCGCCGCGCCTGCCACCTGTGCGACGGCCAGCCCGACAAGGGCGCCGGCAAGGTGCGGGTTTTGGAAGGAACGGCTTGATAGGGTGAAGCTTTCATATGTCACATGTAAGAGCGGCACCGAACATAGTGCGCTAGCACTTGGCATGCGGACCTGAAGAGGAGTCGGAAGACCCAACACCAGGAGGATCACTTGCGCTCTGCTGGGCTGACCTGTTGTCACAAGAGTATGGGGTCTCTTGTCAAAACGCGCGATCCAGAGACAATAGGAGGAGGAACAGCGCGCCGGTCGTCCAGCATTGCTGCTACATCCACCTGGTGCATCGAACTCGAAAGCCCCTCCGATCACACCGCAGGCGCCTGAGCTGAAGCCGAAACAGCTTCGAAAAGGACGCGAAGGTGCAAAGTACGATGCCAGCGCCGGCGGCAAGGCTGCGGGCAACGCGCCAAAGCCTGCCGACATCGCCGCAAAGGCGGTTGCCAACGGCGCCGGCGGCGCGGACGACGGCGCGGCCGATTCGGCCGGCCTGAAGGGCGAGCAGCACGCGGGGCAGCTGCCGGCGGAGGCGGTCAGCAGCCCGAAGAGTGATAGAAATAAGGCCAGCCCGAAGAAGGACAGCCCAACAAAGGACCTGGTGGCGCAGCTCGAAGATGCAAAATTTCCCAAGGCCGTCAAGTCGCCGCAGCTCAAGGTGCTTTGGCCTCAGACAGCTCGCATATATGCACTTGCAGGTGCTCTTGACGCTGTTTCGACCCCTTTCTCTCACAGCACGGCCGCATGCCTCTTATCTGTTACTTTGATGCGCATCACCCTACAGCACGCTCATGGAGCCTCTCATGGCTTGGTAGCACCGTTCTTGCTCTGCCGGCCAGCCATGGGAATCTCGATATTTGTGGAGGCTAGGTTTACTCAGCGTGCTTTGCTGCTGTGCCCGCAGGAGGAGGCAGCGCCGCGTAAGGTGCCGCGCGCGCATGCGCAGGCAAAGCGCATCCACCACAGGGTGCGCTGCTATGATTTGTCTATACCGAGCGACCCATGTGTCAACTGCCCCCGCTTGCACACGCTTCCGCCGTCTGCACCCGCCTTCTCCCGCCGGCACTGCCTCCGCATCTGCAGCAACTGGCTCGCTCATGGTGCATGTTGAAAGTGGATGCTGGACGACTGCTGATGCCCTATTGGAAGACGTTTCTCAGACCAAAGACTCGTTTGCCGTGCTCTCTGCAGCACAACGGGTGGAGTCCACAGGAGGCGCTGGTGGCAAAGTACACTCTGGCCTGCACCTCCAACTCCCGCCTGTCCATGACCCAGGTCCGCTGTCTGCTTGGTTCAATATCTGCTGTATGCAGGGCAGAGGCCCATGACTGACCCAGCAGGCTCTGTTCAACGGCGTCCCACGTCAGCAGCATTGTGCACAAGCGAGACGAGGATGCATTTTACAAAGCAGCAAGCTGATTCCTTGCGGTGGGTGGCACACGCCACGCCTGTGCGTAAGGGGGATTCGCGGAACCTCTTTCAAATGTTCTCAAGTGCGCCGGCTGCGCTGCCAGGACGGAGGGGGCCAGAGGCGTGCTTTTCTGATTTACTCACATTCTAAGAAGCCATATGCTACATGTAGTAAAGTCGCGTCATCATTGCGCTGCGGCTGACCTACATCATGTGCTGGTCACCAGGTGAAGGAGTGCTTGCAAGCCGCAAAGGACGGGCAACCATACGTGGTGAGCGCCGTGGACAGCGGCAGCGACGCCAGCAGCGGTGGCGGCGGCGGCGGCGCCGGCGGCAGCGACGGCGGCGCGAAATCCACAGAGCAGCAGGCCGGCGACGGCGGCGTGGCGCTGCAGCAGCAGCTCAGCAAAGAGGAACTAGCGGGGGGCAGCGACTCGGTGTCGCGGCGGCTGCGGGGGCGCACGGTGCGCCTTTCGATTCTTCGACACTTGCACTAGGAACCTGCACTGGAAACCTGTGCCATTGTTTCCGGTCGGTTCGAGTCCCCAGGAATGATCTGACACACGAATGCTGTCTGCATGACATTTGTTATGAAGTGTAAGTTTGATTTCCGCATGGATAACAACCTCGCATTGCAGGTGCATGCGCCGGCAAAGACGGAATCGAGCGCCCGCTTCCTCACCAAGCTGGGCGGCATTGGTGAGTTTCCATCCTGGCTGTGTCGCAGTGCCCGGCATGAGCTGATGTGCTGTACTGACAAGTTACTGATGCGCTTTCTCATTATCTGCAGGGCTGGTTTTGTGGTGCGCCACCGTGCTGCTGTTCCTGTGCCTGCTGCCACGCAGCCGGCCGGCGCGGCAACGCTTCTCGCCGTATCGAGCTCGCAAGGAGTCGATTCTGTGAGTGTGTCCAGCACGGCTCTAGCTAGTGATGCAGGATGGCGTGTTGAAGCTGATGTTGGTGTGAGAATAAAGTAGCAGTACCAAGTATTGCTCAGCGGTGAACCGGCCTCAATCCCACTGCGAGCATCCGACCTCAAAACGGATCCATGTTCCTCTGCCACCAAGAGGACTGGCATGACTACACTGCTCCTGCAAGTCACACAGTGTCCTGAAGTCTGCTCATCTTCGCCTACTGACGTGCAACTGCACTCCGCAACTACCGCCGCAGCGTCCGCGTCATCAGTCCGCGCCTTCATCCGCCGCCCATCTCATGTCAGCTCGACTGCGTGGTCGGCCAGAAGCGTTCGTATTGCCCCATACCTCACAACGTACAAGTCTCCCCGGTTGAACTCCTGTGACGTCCTGTAGGATACGAAACACAAGACGTGACGCTTGGATCCCCAGTTCTCGCACCCTCAGACACGACCCCTTGTGCCGTCGAGCTGCCGCAGCCAGTGCAGTGCAGCACCATGAGCACGGGATGCCCTGGGTGCACCAACCCAATTACAGGCACACACCGTCGCAACGCCTGCCGTGGCCAAGCTGGTGTGCTGCCTGGGTGCAGTGCCGGTCAACATGAGCCGTGCCACGAGGGGCAAGCAGCGTCGGAGGGTGCGGCGCAGGGTGACAACAAAACAAAAAGCGCACCCGTGGCGGTCCAGGGCCACGTGGCCGCAGTCCTCCAGCACGCGGCAGAAGACGTGGCGGTCCAGGTCTGGGCGGTCCACCATGTCCTTGTCTGCACTGGCCGACGACTCCCGCACCAGCTCCCGGAAGTTGCTGCGGCACCACACGGCGAGGCGCCGCAGCGTCAGCGTTCTGGTGTCGCGGTGCAGGCGCAGGGTCGCCTCAGAGCGCGGTGGTGGCTGGCATGCAGCGGGGTGTGTGCATCGGGACGCCAGGGGATGCGACACTGTAGAACCATGCACCGACTGCACCGCGCCACGTCAAGAGCAACGTCGTTGAGACTTGCGCATATGCAGATGACTGTGAGAAAAAGATCAAAGGCCCGAGCCAGGGGGACACGCACTCTGGCAGGTGCTCCATGAGGCAGCTGTTCATCTGAGCGAAGAACAGGCGCAGGTATTGCGTTGCATACGCCTGCTCCTTGTCGCTCATACGCTCCGCCGCCTGCAGCCAATGCTGCTGGGGATCAAGCATCGATCAAGCAGCAGCATAACAGGCGTAACAGGGGATGACATAACCTCTGATTGCAGGGATCATCTTGCAGAGCTGGAGGTGTGTGAAGCGACGCTGCATCTGCTGATCACAGCACACCGAAAGTGCTGGGTGTCCACTCATGAGGAAGGCTGATGATGGTAGGTTTCAACTGCGCTGCCGCACTCACCTCCACATCGTCCAGGATGGCCATGACGTGCGTCTCCAGCTTGCGCAGCCGCACCCGCAGGTAGCCGCGCAGCAGGTACCGCACTGCAGGGGAACTCAACAGAGGGATGGTGGCAGAGCAGCGTCAGTGCGGCAGGTCGGAGCATCGGTCATGCCGTGACAGCAGTCTGGGTAGCGGCAGCGCGATGCACCATCACGCTGCCTGGTTGCGCTAGACAAAAGCAGCGATGCATCATCAAGCTGCCTGGTTGCGTTAGACAAAAGCAGACAGCAAGTGCCACCAGAAGCATGCTGCGAGTGCCACCCTGGCATGTGCGGCGACAAGCTCGACCCGCCTGCAGAGACTTATGGTGCAGAGCCGGCTCCACCGGGAAAGCGTGGCATACAGTACATATACATGTCTGCGTTTACCTCGGTGCAGGTCGTATTGGATGATCGAGGCCGGAAAGGCCTTGTCAGGGCGCCCCTCCCAGTCGGCCAGCAGTTGCTCCTGTTTGCACCACGGGCCGGCAGCCGCGTCATGACGCGGCCGAGGGCACCATGAGCCGATGATTGCAGCAGCCTCCGGGTGTCGCTAGTGCTCGGCATCGTGCAGATCTCAAGATGCGGAAGGCTGCATGCAGAATGCGTGCATGGCCTCAATGCTTGTCACAGCCACCTGTTCCACGAGGCGCTTTTGCATGCTCGTCACAAGCTCGCCCTTATACTGCAGCAGCTCCGGCGCACCCTTCTCGTCGATCAGAGCCTGCGATAAGATGATGCCTTATCAGCTGCCGCGCCGAGGTGTATAATTGCAGCCCCTTCGCAGTGCTCACGGTATGGGGAGCCAGCATGGCGTTCATCGGCAGCATGTTCGCACCGCGTGACCGGGACACCGACCTGCTTCAGGGCTGCCGCGTCTGAGGCTACTTGCACCGTTCCACCGAGATCGGACGCCGGCGTGTAACCTTCCTGCTGCGTGAAGTCGTCTTCCTGCGAGTCCATGCCTGCCGCGCGCCGCTATGCCGCTATGCCGTTGTGCCGCGTGGCTCCACTACGGCACAACCCCGCAGATGCGCCGGCCCAAAGCGTCAAGTTAATTAACTGTGATATGCAGTTGCGCAGATGTGGCCCTTGGATTTCGCATGCTGCCAGCTCGAGGCGGACCCTGACACAACGATCGACGATCAAATTCAAATTCAATTGATCCGACTAAGCAATAGCCGCTTTGCACGCGCAGAGAGGATCCACACTTGCCAACTGATCCGGTGATGTCTGTCAAAATATCAATGAGTGAAGCGTTCTGTTTGCTTTCGGTTGCTTTTGCATCGCACGGCAACATGGAAGGACCACCTGCTTCCAGCTGCCGCGCCATCGTAGTGAGCAGGACATGTGGAGCAAGCTTCACGTCACCCAATTTACTGTACAGTCAGACACCGCCCACCGCGGTCCACTTCTTCTTCTTCTTTTTACTGTACAGTCAAGATGTCGGCTGCAAACCACAATATCATAATCATTCCAGTTGGTCTGACACAGCGGCGCCCCCAGATGCGTCGCTCAAGTGCACGGTGCGGCAGCATCATGACGAGCGGTCAGCAGCGACTCTCAGAGCTGGCCAGCATCATACGGTAAACGCTTCCTCAGGCTCCTGATCTGCATTGATGCTGCTTCAATGATGCTGCAAGCAATCCTGCTTCCATCTGCTGGCGGCGGCGCTGGCAGCGGCACCGGCATGCATTTCTCGTTCAAGGATATAGCACCTTGGCCTGACGATTCATATTTCCACAGCATTCTGGCGTCCAATGTCCCTCTACCAGCCTAGCAAACTGCGCGTGAAAAATGCAGAATTTTCCGCCGGTTCAAAACTTGACGGACCTCCGGAAGCTCAACAGCGAGATTGCGAGAGGCAAAGAACGTGCTTACAGCGACAGGATTTCATAACAATAGCATAATTGGCCAACATCTCGGGTGCATCCGGCTGTGACAGTCATCAGCAAGGCTCGGTGAAAACAACGCCTGTACTGGCCATCTGAATTTTATTCCGTCGAACCCACTCCGCAAGACAAAACAACAGAGGCTGATGTCAATTCTAGTGCAGAGGAAGCACTGATGTAGGCTGCAGGTCTGCATGTCCACTCTGGCCTGCTCTCGTTGTCCAGCCATCAGACCATTGAGCCTGCCAACCGACACTTCGACGACACCATGGCAGCAGCGGAGGCAGCCTCGAGAGGCGACGCTGCGCCAGACATGTCGAATGCGCTGCGAGACCTGCTGGCAGCGGAGGCGGAGCAGCAGGCAGAGCACAGGCGTGCGTCATCAGTGCCGTCCAGCGGCATGGACACGGCTTCGGAGCCAGCAGCGACGCAGCCGCAGGCATCAGCAGAGATGGACCTCGGCCAGAACCTCGATATCACCAGCACCGACGTCAGCCTGGAAGGCCTGGACGAGCAGCTAGACAAATTTGCGGACCATGAGGTTGTGCGCGCCATCCTAGATCAGGTGCGGTTCCTTCTGCCTTCGCTGCAGAGCTTTCTGGATATCGACGATGGCAGCAAAAAATCTTGTGTGACGAAACGCACGACAAGAGATCCTGCTGCTCTCCCATCATACCATGGTGGATGCGCACAAGCTGCTGCATGCAGCTGCGGCGTGACTCATCCGCTGGGCACACAACTGAGGGCAACTGCGTTCGTGCGCTCCAGGGATGTGACCCCAAGCAGTACCGGCAGCAGTACGAGGAGAAACTGCGGGCAGCCGAGATGGAGGCCATCCAGGACTACATTGCGGAGAATGACAATCTTGTCACGCTGCACAAGGAGGTGACAGCGGCGCATCCTCTGCAACAGCCAGTGCAACAACAGTTTTGGCGCATACTCCGCAACCTGAAGCAGTCCCAAAGCGTCACGAACTCCCATGCTGTCCAGACAGCATCTGTGGCGGAGAGCGCTGCACTTCGACGGCTTGGGACACCGAGGCGTACAAGTGCTGTTGCGGAGCGCTCCACTACGCAACAGCTTGGAACAAACATGTCCGCGGGGTCACAATGCGACCTCATGCGGCGGTGTTGCTGCGTGCGTGCAGATCAGCGCCTGCGACAGCATCTTGGCGAGCATGGAGTCGATGCTGGGCGGCTTCCAGGTGCATTTCAGCTGTGTATGTTTTCTTTTCATCTTTGCTTGTCTGCCGCATGTCGCTCCTGCTGACTTCCATTCGCACGCCTGTTTAGGCATAATGTGATCCTTTTCCTTCCTTCCAGGAGGGGCTGGGCTCCATCAGCGCCGAGATCCGGGGCCTGCAGCAGCAGTCCGCCGCGCTGTCGCTGCAGCTCAACAACCGCAAGTCCGCGCAGGCGAGAACTGCTGGTTCGAAGTGACTGCTAGGCTGCCTGCATGGAGCTGCTGGGTTACATCGTCTGGAGCCGCACACCCTGCCGGGAGTCTCAAATCTGGCCGGTCGTGCCCCAGCGGTCGGGCGCTGCTGTGCACGGCCAGGCTGTCAGGTGCAGATGCTTGGTCAAACGTCAACATTTGAACGGGAGCACGAAGGAACGCGCTGTGGCCCGCAGGGGCGGCTGGCGAACTTCATCGACAACATCGTCATCCCCGGGCCGCTGATCCACGGCATCGTGCAGGGCGAGGTCAACGAGGAGTGGCTGGGCCACCTGGAGGACCTGCACAACAAGCTCGAGTTCGTGCGCCAGTCTAAGATCGTGCAGGTGCTTTCATTCACTTGTTCATCATCCATTGGGTGGTCTGATTGTCGCTCGAGGATGTTGCACGGGAGAAGCCAAGCCCTTGGCGGACAATGCCCTGAATCGTTTGGGCGGTGGCGCCGGAGCTGTAGGCCTCTGCATTACAATGGCCTCTATATAGTGACCCTGGTTGGCTTGCCGCCGGGCGTCGGCAGCGCACCAGGATGCGGTTGGACCGACTGCAATGGAGAGCGTGTTCAGCCAAATTCTCATTCTTGATCGCTGTTCTCCTTGCTGCAGGCGTCGGCAGCGGCGGACATGGCCCCGGACTGGAGCGGCTGCGGGCGAAGAGCATTCGTACTCTCATCGTCGATCCAAGTGCATTTGCCTATCTGGCTCTCACGTCATTGTAACTTGATTGTTGCTTCGGCAGGCGTCGGCGGCGCACCAGGACGTGGCGCCGGAGCTGGAGCGGCTGCGGGTGAAGGCGGTGGCCAAGGCGCGGGAGTACCTCATGGCCCGCATTTACGCGCTGCGCAAGCCCAAGACCAACATCCAGATCCTGCAGCAGAACATGCTGCTGCGCTTCCGCTACCTGGTCACCTTCCTGCGTGCGCACGGCCCCGAGGTCTTTGGCGAGGTGCGCCCCCGCTCTTTTGACAACATGCAGCTCGGATTCTTGTCAAGCTTGCGAAACTCTGCTTGCCGACACTGGACGTGGCAAAACTTCACCATGCGACTGCTTTTATGCGAAGCATGATTCGAATATTCGAGCAATCTGTCTTATAGTTCCGCCACCTGACTGCCTATGCTGCTGTCGCATCGAGACTTCTTGTCATCGCCACAGGTGCGCACGGCGTACGTGGACACGCTGGCGCGGGTGCTGTCGTCGCACTTCCGCGCCTACCTGCACGCCCTGGACGGTCTCCGAGTGAGGCTCAGACCCCTTCCGTCCCCACAGCAATGGCACTGGGGAGCGATGTCTTTGCGATGCTGCACTTCGCTGAGCAGTCTGCGTCATGGCGCCATGTGCACCATGCAGAGCGCACTGCTGCGTTGTTGGTGGCCAGGATTAGGAGAAGGCGCTCCGCACGCGGAGGCTGGAAGCTGCCATCGTGCTGAACGTCCTGTAGGGCCACGGCGCCACACCCCTGCATCATTCTGCAGGCGCCAGGCGCTGCGCAGAAGGCGCGGGCGCTGCTGAGGCGCCGCGCGGGAATGTGCTGCGCCTTCATGCATTCTCTTGGAGGCCACAGTTTGCAGAAGGCCTCATCAACAGGCCTCATTAACAGCTGTGCTTGCCTGCATACTGCAGGCGCCGGGGCCGGCGCAGGCGGACATGGTGGGCGCGGCGGAGGCGCCGCACTGATGTCCTGCAATTGAGCGAAGGCCTCAAGTATTGTGCTTACCTGTGCTTACCTCCATGCTGCAGGCGCCGGGGCCGGCGCAGGCGGACGTGGTGGGGGCGGCGGAGGCGCCGCGGGAGGGCGTCATGTCGCTGTTCGGCCGCTCGGGCGCGGAGGCGCGCGCCGAAGCCTTTGCGCTGGGCGAGCGCGGCAACATCCTGATGCACCTGGACGCCGCGGCGCTCATCCCGCACGTCGTGGAGGCCGAGGGCAAGAAGTTCCCCACCGAGGTGGGGGTTTTCGGTGCATCGTATTGTGAGGCGACCAGCTGGTGATGTGAGGCGGCAATATCGTGCTGTAAACGTCAGCGCACAGCATGGCGATATTTTTGTGGACTTATTGGGAATGCAGGTGCTGTTCCGCAGCGTGAACAAGCTGCTGATGGACACGGCGACCAGCGAGTACCTGTTCTGCGCCGACTTCTTCGGCGAGGACGCCATCTTCCACGAGCTGTTCGCCCTGACGCTGACCGCCGTGGAGACGCACCTGTCCACCACCGTGCAGGTGCCTGCTGCATCCTGCTGCTTTGCAGACGCCTTCCCGCTGCCTCCAACCTGGCACTGGGTGGGCATGGCACCTGAACTGCTCATGGATCATGGTGCTTGTGCACGAGTGCGCATTTGCAGGGGACAATGGGAGTCAACATCCCCGCTGATCCGCTGTGTGACTCGTGAACTGACAGGACATGTTCGACATGGTGGGGCTGCTGCTGATGATTCGCATCAACTACCAGCACCGGCTGCTGATGAACAAGCGCCGCATCCCCTGCCTGGACGGTTACCTGGACCGTGTCAACCTGCAGCTGTGGCCCCGCTTCAAGGTGCGCCCAAGCAGCTTTCCGTCTAATGCTTCTTTCTGTCAATGCTGCAGTGCGCTCTGTATGACCGCATCAACCTGCAGCTGTGGCCCAGCTTCAAGGTGCGGTCGCTGCTACCTGGCAAGTGCCACATGTGCAGGCAGCCACTCCTGCCACATCGCCTGTCGTTCACATGCTTCTCTTCCGTACTGCTTTGCGTGTCCGGCAATGCCGCGTGGGAAAGACGGGCTCAGCATGTGAAAGTCGGGCTCGGCATTGTGAAAGACAGGATGTGTGCCAAAGACAGCCAAGAACATTGCATGGATAATATGGACCTTCACGCCATCGAGCTCACGCATGCTGTGTGCTGTTGGGCCGCAGCTGGTGTTTGACAACCAGCTAAGCAGCATCAAGAACTTCCCGGCAACGGCGCCCAGTGCCAAGCTGGACGTGCACCCCATCACCGCGCGCTACGCGCAGCTCACCGCCTCGCTGCTGCTGCTGAATGCCGACTACCAGGTGGGCCGATCGAGACCCTCTGTGTCCAGCAGCGCCGCTGATCGCTGCAATGCCGGCATGCATGCCGCGTGAGTCTCGCCAGCGAGTTGGCACTCCAGCATGCTGCTGCATTGGTACTGGCATTCGAGCAAATCCTCCAAACAACGACATCTGACGAGGAAACAATTCCCACCGTGCAGGACGGGCAGCTGGACCACAACGTGGGGCGGATGCGGTACCAGACGATGGACCTGCTCATAAAGATGTCGCGTCTGCTGCAGCATAAGAAGCTGGGCACCACCTTCCTGGTCGTCAACTTCCACCACGTCTGCCTGGTACCTTTCTTTCCACAAGATTAACTGCCCCCTGCTCTGCTGCCCGCATTGCAGCGTGTTTTGGAAGCGATGTGTCAGGATCAAATGCATCGGCCCGGTGCCTCGCGAGGCAAAGTCTGTAGGGCGCATCGCGAGGCTCTGTGCAGGCCAGACCTGCTCTGCAAGGCAGATTGGCGGGCAGAGATGCGCCCACATGACGGAATGCCGGCGGACGCGGCGTCCTGAGACGCCGGCAGAGTGTTCTGATCACTGCATTCATCGCTCTGTATCAGAGAATTCACCCCGCATTGGCCCCCAAGTCTTTGCATCGCAAGTCACCTCTTCGTGATCGCCCGCAGACGATGAGGGAGGCGGCGCAGCGGGGCGGGCGCTCCAGAGCAGAAAGCCTCCACTACGCTTTGCATCGGCCCTCGCTTCATATGGAGTCGCTCCTTCCTCACAACCTGCAGACGCTGAGGGAGGCGGCGCAGCGGGGCGGGCGCTCCAGCGCGGACGTGGCGGTGCCGGAGGGCGTCGCCGGCCACCTGCACGCCGTCGCCGGCGCGCTTGGCGCCCTGGGCATGGACACCCTGAAGGAGTTTCAGGTGCTTGCAACTTTGAGCTCACTCACTGTTTTGACGAGACGCACATGGCTTCCAATACGTCGCGAAGCTCGTGCGAAATGCACCAGCATCTTGGAAAACATGTGGCAGGGCACCCACTGATCATTCACGGCAGCCACACGAGGGGGACGCACAGCAAGCAAGCAAGCGAGGACATTTCTGCTGACACACCATTGAACTCCTGCTCGTCCCCGGCCCGCTGGCCTGACACCAATCGCCAGCGTCCGTGCAGGACCAGCTGACGGCGTGCACAGGGATGTATGTGGAGGAGGCGCTGGGGGGCCACTTCCAGCTGCTGCTCAGCTTCGTGCAGAAGGCCGACCACGCAGCCGCGTCGCAGGTAAACAAACAGATGCGTGTCGAAGGCCTGCGTCCAGATGCAAGCTGCACCCGAGTGGCTTAGAGAGGATGCTGCATTCTGATTGGTGCAGACAGGTGCTGCATTGCTGACTCGCTGTCCCGGGGGCAGTCAGCGGGTCTGCAAGAACAAATCCGTTCCATACCTTGTGCGGCGCAGGGCCTGCCGGCGGGGCAGGCACCCGAGGGCTTTGGCCCTAAGGAGGCCACGCCCGTCGTGAAGGACTTTGCCGCCCGCTGGACATCCGCGCTGGAGGCGCTGCACCGGTGCGCTGCTGAATTGGCATCACGGCACATCACGTACAGTGTCGGGGCTCTGCTCTCTGGCTCAGTTCAGCTGCCTTTGCTCTGTCGCTGGCTCTGGATCGGTGTCTCCTGCGTCCTGGACCCATCTCCTCCTGGTGCAATTCGCGGTTCAGCCGATGCCCGCTTGGATGCACACCTCTCCACCGTTCAGCCGCCGCCCTGACCTCCGTGGCCCGCAGGGAGGTCATGAAGGACTTCAACAAGAGCTCCTGCGGCAAGGAGGTGGTGCGCGCCGCCATGACGCAGCTGCTGCTGTACTACAATCGCGCCATGGACCTCATCAAAAAGGCCGGGAAGGAGGGCGCCGAGCTTGCGCGCGACGCTGTCACGGTGCCCAGCATCATGTACGAGTGCAAGAGGTGCGGCATCGTTCCACCTGCTGTCAAGACTGCTGCGTCTCTCCTGCACACGCAACGGTGTGACACTGGGCATCATCAGCAGTGTGCGTCGCTGTAGAGTGGAATTTCTGACAACTGTGTCAGGTTTCAGCCGCTGACGTGCAATTTGCGTGCATGTAGGTACACGAAATGAGCTGCCAACTCAGGCTGTGCACGCAACTTTGTTCGGACTGTTGGTTTAGGGCGCAACTGGCCACCAAAACGCCGCTCAAGCGGCATCAGCCCTCTTGCGTGTATTTCAACGAAGTGTAAGCTTGAAATACTCACAAGCAGCAGGAAGGTGCAGGAGTCTAAACTGCATCCGCCGCCGAACATTCCGCGCAGATAGTTTACTCCCCCGAGAGGGATAAAACTTGGTATTTTTGTCGGAATGGTTTTTGTCGGAAAGCTGCAGAATTGCAGATGGCCAGGTGCAGAGCGTCGGGCGCCGATCTTCTGCCTTGAAAGTGCGCAGCCATGGCATCGTTCACCTCAAGCTTCGCGGGGCAGGTGTTGCCGGTGCGATCGGCGCCGCAGCATCATGCCAGCCGCGGGCGGGCCCGGATGATGCAGGTGCACAGCGTAATGACAGGCAGACCGCGGGAGGACAGCGACACGCTCGATGTGGACGAGCAGCAGGCCAATGGCTCTGATGCCTTCAAGCAGCTCGTCGCGTTCAGCCGCAAGCAGAGTGTCAACCGGCCGCAGACGGTGGGCCCTTAGGCACCGCATGCATCACGCATCATCAGCAGCGTTTGTCGACTAATCTCGCATTGTGCAATTGATTCAGTACTGTTGCTTGGCGTTAAATCAAATCTGAAGATGCCAAAAGCGCTAGAGCAAAACATGAACGTGGTTCGTGATCCTGCCAGGATGACAGCAAATTGTCGTTCCGCCAGCGGCCAGTCCTGGAGGACTGTTTCCCGGCGTCCTCAAAGCAGTACAGGACCGTCGATCATGCAAACGGACCCATCCAGGTGCGCAAATGTGCCATCTGCTGCATTAATTTTATCTCCTGCGGCTGCGCGGCACCACATGCTTTGTGCGGCCATGCAGCCATCAACGCGTGCGTTGATTTTGTTGCAGGTGCCCTTCCGCCGGGTGCAGCTGAGTGGCGGCAGTGGCCACTTCGACATCTACGACACATCGGGGCCAGAGGCGAGTGCCACATCCCACATTCAGCCGCAAGCATTCCCCTGTTTTCAAAGATTTTTTAAAAAACCTGCTTACGCAAATGAAAAACTCGCCGCTGAGCGATGTCACCCCACAGAGTTCCATCACTCATTAAGGGCCACCACAACTCCATGATACCCACATGAGCCTGCCATTTGCAAGTTTTTGGGCCAAGACGTCTTCTTCGCGTCACTGCGCAGGGCATCGACCCACGGGAGGGTCTGCCCAAGCTGCGGCAGCAGTGGGTGCAGCGGCGCGGCGACGACGGCACGAAGACGTGCACCCAGATGCACTACGCCCGGCAGGGCGTGGTGACGGAGGAGATGGCGTTTGTTGCCGCGCGCGAGCAGCTGCCAGTGGACTTTGTCGTCAGTGAGGTGCGCCAAGCGGCCTGCTGAGATGCAGGCTGGCTCCCTTACATTCGGCTCAAGCCAAGCGCTTTGAAAGGAGCTTTTGGGAAAGGAGCTTCCCGGCGCTTCAATGCAGCTTGTGTGTTTGCTCGGACGCCAGTCGGTCGATGCAGCTGCATGTGCTTGCAGGTGGCGCGCGGACGCGCAATCATCCCAGCAAACCGCAAGCACCTGGAGCTCGAGCCGACCATCATTGGTGACCTTGTCAAACCTGCTACACACACATACACATATATACACACACAGTCATACTGCATATGCACACTGCACGTTTTCTTGACCACGACGTCGCAAACCTGTTCGATGTCCCTCCCGCAGGCAAGAACTTCCTCACGAAGGTGAACGCCAACTTTGGCAACTCGGCGGTGACCAGCAGCATCGAGGAGGAGGTTGAGAAGCTGCAGTGGTCCGCCATCTGGGGCGCTGACACCGTCATGGTGCGAAATGTTTCTTGCATCCCTTCGACAGGTGCCACTGCTGCAACTGTGGAGGGGACGTTTGGAGGGGGCGTCTGCTCACTGCAACTGCATGCTTGCAAGCATGCGGCTCGGCATCTGAGATCTCAGAGCCGAACTCGAGGGTCTGCTTTCTGGGTGCAGGACCTGTCCACAGGACACAACATCCACGACACCCGCGAGTGGATCATGCGCAACTCCCCCGTCCCGGTGCGCCTGCCCCTGCCTGAAGGATGCATTCATTCAAACGCATGCACACAACTGCAAAACGCTCATCATTCGAGTTCGATTCATGTTCGTGCACCATGATGTTGCGGAGCGTACCACAAATGCACTCATTGCTCTTGACATACAGCAACACTGATGCAGCGACTCGTCGGCCGCACAGGTGGGCACGGTGCCGATGTATCAGTGCCTGGAGAAGGCGGGCGGCGTCGTGGAGGACATCACCTGGGAGCTCTTCCGGGAGACGCTCATCGAGCAGGCCGAGCAGGTGCAGAGGCAGCACATTCTTGAAGATCCCCCATCTCTATCGCATGACACAAAACCAGGCCGAAGCAGTGAAACTTCATTCATGACTATCATACATGATAATTCAACCAGAGGCATAGCATCAGAGAACGAATTTGACACGACACATGTTTGAATTGAGGACGCAGAATCTGCTCTCACCATGCCGCTACCAGGTCGTGTGTGATTCGGCTGGAAGGATAAGGCGGTCTGTTGAGAAATTTGTGCAATATCACGAGGACGTTTTTGTGCTCCAGGGTGTGGACTACTTCACCATCCATGCGGGTGTGCTGCTGCGCTACATCCACCTCACCGCAAAGCGCATCACCGGCATCGTGTCGCGCGGCGGCTCCATCCACGCCAAGGTGAGCCTGTTCAAAGTGCAGGTGGTGTGACTCTGATAACTTCAGCTGCCGGGGACTGCCCTGGCTCCAGTGCAAATGTAGACCAGAGATGTGCATGGCGGCAACAGCCCGCGCACTCGATGACTGAACTTCCCAGACATCTGGTGTGATGTCGTGGATGCTTGCTGAGCTTTCGTCTTGCTGGCGCAGCTATGCCTGCTGAACCACACGGAGAACTTTGCGTACGAGCACTGGGACGACATCCTGGACATCTGCCGCAAGTACGACGTCTCCCTGTCCATCGGCGACGGCCTCCGCCCTGGCTGCATCGCAGGCGCGTCTCCCTGCCCTCTGCCGTGCATGCAGTGTTCCCCAGTGTCTTCCTGCAGCACCACATGGGACGTCAGCAGGGGATGCTAAGTCCAAATGAGTTGGACTTGGGTTCCCCTGTCGTTCCCCGGCTCCTCATGTGCAGAGCCTTGCATGCGTGCAGAGGCCCTACTAGGCAGGAACCTTGCCAGGAAGCCTCCTGATGGATTGTTATGTCTGGGTTGCAGATGCAAATGATGAGGCGCAGTTTGCGGAGCTGTTCACGCAGGGGGAGCTGACGCGCCGCGCCTGGGCGAAGGATGTGCAGGTGAGCACGCATTAAATGCCCAACAGGCTGAGCTGAGTGCCGCCGCTGCCGCTGCTGATGACGCATGTCTGCTCCCATTGGTCTAAGCACTGGTAGCCACGGCGCGCCTTGAGGTTGAAGCTCTGGCATGGCGTCAGGCGTTGGGGACCAACATGTGAGGGTCTTGCTCAAAATGCCGCAGGTCATGAACGAGGGGCCGGGCCACGTGCCGCTGCACAAGATCCCGGAGAACATGCGGCTGCAGACCGAGTGGTGCAATGAGGTGAGCCTGGCAGCATTGGGTTCCGTGACCACACTACGTGTACCGGCGCTGCAAAACCTGCAGGCTTCTTTGTTCTTTCACATGGTTGACCATATAAGGAACATCTAGTAATTGTCAATCCGCCTTTTGCCGCGGACTTGCAGGCGCCGTTCTACACGCTGGGGCCGCTGACCACTGACATTGCGCCGGGCTACGACCACATCACCTCCGCGATCGGCGCCGCCACCATCGGCGGCCTGGGTGAGCGTCGTGATGCCCAGCCAGCATCCCCTGGCCGCCTTTCGCTGTGCAATACACATTCGAGCGCATCTTAGGATCTCGAGCACAGACAGCAGCGATTGCACGCCAGTTTGCCATCGGCCAGGAGGCGATGTGCCAATCTAGTGCTGCGGTCAATCTGGTGGCCAAGCTAGTCCTTTGCTTATCTGATGAAATGCATCATCGCAGGCACGGCGCTGCTGTGCTACGTGACGCCGAAGGAGCATCTGGGGTTGCCGGACCGGGATGACGTGAAGGCGGGCGTCATCGCCTACAAGATCGCCGCCCATGCCGCCGACCTGGCCAAGGTGCGCGCCCCTGGAGCTCCCACGGCTCCTGCATCGCCTGCTTGGTGCCAGCGGCGCCCCGGCTTTGCTCCGCACTGCGATGCCGGTGCTCGGCTGTGAGCTCGGCTGATCACAGCCGCTGCCGTCAGGGCTGATGTCAGGGTCGGGCACAGTGTATACACACTGTTGACTTGCTTGATTCTATGATGTGCATCGGGGAATCTGTTGCGGCAGGGCCACCCGGCGGCGCAGGCGTGGGACGACGAGCTGTCGCGGGCTCGCTTTGAGTTCCGGTGGTACGACCAGTTCCACCTGTCGCTGGACCCGGTCACGGCGCGCACCATGCACGACGCCACCCTGCCGCAGGAGCCCGCCAAGACGGCCCACTTCTGCAGGTGTGTTCACGGAAGCAGCTTCCGCTGATGGGCTTGTCCCTCACTTGGTTCTCTTCTCTGCCTGCGATAATGAAGGGGAGATATATGCGGATGATCTGACTGCATGCGATCTGAGATGCTGTTGTCTGCCGAAGAGCAGTGAGTTGTTGCGGCTGCTGCAGTTTCGCTGCAGTCAGTCCTGTTCCTCATTGACAGCGCTGAGCCGCGCGTCTGATTTTCGTTCTTTCCTTCACCGCAGCATGTGCGGCCCGAAGTTCTGCAGCATGCAGATATCCACAGAGCTCCAGGCGTACGCAAAGGAGCACGGGCTGGGGGAGGAGCAGGAGGCGCGCTCCGCCGGCATGGAGGAGATGAGCAGCAAGTTCCGGCAGCAGGGCGCCGAGGTGTACATGGTGCGCTCTTGATATCATTCGATGCATAAAGAGTTTGCACTGAGTCTGCACTATCTGTGTTTTTGGACTTTGGCGACGATATTTGCACGTGCGAGCTGAAATCCGCCAAACGCGGCCATGCAATTTGCAGGCGTCTTTGAAGCGAGCCCTCAAACAGTGACGGCGGGCGCGCCAGTCTCGTCAGCCTGCTTGCATCTGAGGTTGTGCTGAGACTGATCTGCCGCACCTCGACCATTGCAGGCCCCGGACGAGATCCCGCACCCCAGCGCTGGCGCAAAGGACATCGCCCACCAGTAGGCACCTCGGGAGGAGTAGCTCCCCTGTCTGTGCAAGAGCGGAGCCGCAGACAGCCAGCCCTCTGGAGGACGGAGATCTGCGCATTTGCAGAACATCCAGAGGTGTCGACTGGTCTTGTACATCAGCTATAGCTCTGTCCAGGTCATTGTGTGCTTTGTACACGGCAGCAGGTTCTGCTTGTAAATTATCCGATTTCGTGCCTGCGCCGCAGCGGCATCCAGTACCTGCTCGATGCGCATGCTATTAGCATGCTATTCCACCACTCACTTGCGGCCAACGCACTACATGTCTCACAGTGGTGTCGACAATCCGAACGGATTGCCTCGAAAGTGAGAACGTCAACACCTTCTGCAACATGCATCATTTCACGTTTTGTAAGGCCGTCGGTCTTCGCGCTCAAAATCTTGTGCTCCTGCTGTGGTTGCAATGGCTTGTTTGACTGTGGTACTGCGGACTTTGCTTGCAACACTAATGTGCTGCCGCTGAGCTTGACCGTTCACCACCAGATTCACATTTGTGACGCCGGTTGCCTGTCGCATCGTGTCCCGTTCCTTGCGGAATGATGCACAGTTTCCAAGCTGCATCAGGCCTGTGCCGCGACAAGCTCGCTGCATGTTCTAACAAAACAGTGAAGCATCACAGGACAGATCTATGTGCTAGTTCATTGAACGAAACAAACTCATCAGCCGGCATGGAGCACCAGCTCCGGTCCACTCAGCTTGTAACTGCCCATCCTGCTCTGCTTGATCTCACTCCGCTTGCTCACGGCTTGCACATCTTGCCGCAGCCACTGTCGCTCAGCAAGCAATTGCCGTCAGGCGTTGGGGATCGGCCTGTAGCCCTGGGGGTTGCGGCGCGGCGGCTGCATCCTCCAGGCAACAGGATTCGTCAGTTCCGGTGCTCAATCTGACGCGCCTCTGCGGCCGCTGCCACCGTGCACGCGGCATCACATGCCCAAACAGAAACGAAAGATTGTCCAAGGGACACGCTGAGCAGGCTGACAACGCATGAATGCAACATAGAGTCAACACAAGTAGAACCAACAGAAGCAGGGGGCGCACCAGCTTGCGCAGGATGAAGAGGACGAGGGCGGAGGGCACGATCTCGACGAGGGAGTAGTAGATGATGTCCAGCAGCGGGTGCTGCCACACGTCCAGGTCTGCGTCCTGCTTGTCCAGCGCGCTCCACGCCACGATCACCGCGCGCACCGTGAAGCACGTCGCGCAGATAACCGTCACAAAGCCCACCTGGGTAAGCAGGTCGCAGTGGCACATTCAGCGCCTTGCGTTTTGGCAGCATAAAGCACTGAATGTTTGAATGTGCCATCCAAACGAAGTGCAAAACAAAGGGAATCAGACGCCACCGGCAGCAGTAAGAACGACAGCAGTCTCTTCTCAGAAAGGCAGCGTGTTTTCAGCTTCTTGATGACCAAGAATGGCGTGATTGCACGTCATGCCTCCCACCTCGCGGAGCTTCTTGGTGCGGCCGCGGGACTCGACGGGGAAGCGCCGCAGCATGAGGAACAGGCGGCCGCCGTAGACGAGGAAGCCGAGCGCCGCCGCGATGCTGACAATGGCCAAGAAGACGCACCCCGCGATGCGGCCCACCTCCACCGCCTCCCCCGTCGCCAGCGCCATGAAGATCCACAGGCCCGCCTGCCGCACATGATGTCACCATCAGCAGTCAGGAATTGTCCTGACACGCAGCAGCCCTGAAGCTTCAGCGCCAGAGCCTGAGTATGCAGGTCATGCCCGATGGTGTAAAGCGGGTCAGACTGGAGTGGGATCACACTGCTGTGCAACCCGACCTCTGTTGGCTGGGGCAAGCAACAATGCCAAGCCCACACCAGTGGATTGGATCGGGAGGCTGGCTTCTGCAGCACATCTCGGCGTTGCGCAAAGCCATAACTCGTGCCAGAAGTGTTGGTCTGCAAGCTTCTCACAAGAGCATGCAGTCAATGGCAGGCCGGGGGGCGGGCACCTGGACGAGGTAGACGATGGCGTTGGCGGTGACGAAGATGGGGCGCAGCTTGGAGGTGGGCAGGCTGCGCGCCTGGTGGTAGATCTCCGCCCAGAACAGCACCAGCAGCGTGTAGGTGGAGAAGAACAGCAGGCCCGGGAGATCCGTCAGCACCGCCTGCACCACCGGCGGGTCCGCCAACTGCACCTGCGAGCAGATTTGGAGGGACAATTGAGTAACAGGAGGTTCTGGTATGGGCTTCACGTCAGCGTGCCCGGGGGCCAGGTCCGCCAACACCGCCTGCACCACCGGCGCGTCCGCCAGCTGCACCTGCGAGCAGATTTGCAGGTGGGAAGAGGGCTTCTTGCCGGTCTCAGCACGCCAGCACGCCAGGGTACATTCATTTATCCATTTGGCGTTCGGCAACATGTGCGAGGCTTGTAGCTCAGGTCGAACGTCGTCAATAAGCCTGGCTGCTAAGCAACCTAGCCAATTTTGCACATCTACTCACAGCCAGACCTGCATACCCAGCAGTACTCGTGTGTGACCTCATTAGGGACCTGTGTCTGCATCAAGCACACATACAACTTGCCCGCATTCGACCAGCAGGCGCGTCTCTTTGCTTCATGCACGTAGAAACATGCCCACCTTCTGCCAGCAGGCGAAGACGCCCAGCCGCAGGGACGCCACCAAAAAGTTGAGCAGGTGGAACACCTTCTGTGTGGTCCAGCCGTACTCGGGCACGCGCATCTGGATGCGGATCAGCTGAATCGCGGCCACCAGCGCGATGGCGCCATAGCCCACCGCCAGGCCGTACCTGCAGAAGTCCAATGGCAGCCCGGATCAGGTTGTGATGTGAAGGCGTACATGTAGCTTCCCCGCAGCCCCTCAGCCGCCGACAGCGTCGCATTTGCGTAATGAAGGCGCAGTCTTTGAAATGGCTCAGGAGTGCTGCCCGTTATGAGAAGGACACGTTCGATGCCAGGTGATGTTTCCACTCGGATGTTGTGCGTGTCACGCAGGGGCAGAGCAGGCACTCACTCGCTGTAGGAGCGCCACTTTGGGTCCGAGTCAATGCGCTGCCACCAGTCCGGCATCGCATTGGCGGCCGCTGCGGCCAGCCCGTCGGATAGTCTCTCAAACGCGAAGGCCCTCATGGCGCCGCACGCCTCGGCGCAGTGCCGGCTGCAAGCGCCGCACGGCAACCTCGAGGCACCGATGTCCGCCGGGGCTCAATTTGTCAGCCCCAGGCCTGCAAACCACCAACTCCCCGTTTGCTGATCTCGGACTGTGATTGACCAGAAGAGACCGGCCACATGACACGGTGTGCAACAGCGAGGATGCTCGCTAAATCTGTCTGAGGTCAGGCCTCTGGACTCGGCCTCCACATATGTCACAACAGCGTGCTCATTGTTGCCGACATCAGGATCAGCCAATGGCTGCGCCGTGACGGGCACGCTCTTGCAGCCCAGGCGGCAATGCTGACGAAGCCTCAACGCACACTTTCGCAATACAGCGGGGCAGACATCGCATTGCCAGGACCAGCGCTGAGGCATGGCCCGTGCAGCTGTTTACCCGCTCGAGCCGTCAGCCCACGAGCGTCGCCGGCTCTGCAGCCAGGGATGCGGCACCAACTGTTCTGAGGATGCAAGGAGAAAACCTCCCGAGACAACCCGGGACGACGCAGCTGGGCAGGCGCGTAGCAAGTCTGGGCCGAATGGCAATTCTTTAGCTGCAGGAGTGTGCGAAAGAGGAGGTCAGGCCTGAAAATAGCGGAACAATGGTGAAGAGCTGCACCGGAATCTAGCGATAGGGATTCTCACCACGAGCCTCGTCACTTCCGGTGCTGCGAGCCGGGAGCGTTTCGTGAATTCACCCAGAGGATCGGAGACAAATTGATGAAAATTCGCACGTCTTCATCGATATTGTCATCTTTCAAAGCTGCATCGACAGTCTTCCCGCTGGACCGGCTGCAAGTGGGCATCGAACTGTCAATCCTGTAGTGGTTCCAGGCTGGCAGCATGGCAATCCAGCAGGAAATGGATGAGGAGGCTGACTCGTTTTCCCTTATTTCACTGGCTCGGCGACGGCTACTGGTGCGTCAGGCCAGAAATGCAAACGCTGCGCGCCGAGAAGGACGAGTTAGCACGACCAAATATCATGCTGCTGGCGTGAGAGTAGCTCATCCCAAAGCAAAAGCTTGCAGGAGACCTTATAACTGTATCAAACAACTGATTTTTGACCTGGTTGACAGCACGAAATGCTGGGATCGGGGCTGGGGTTGGAGAATGGCGCCTGGTCAGTACTCATCCTGGACACCACCACCGTCAAGGTCTTCTCTTCCTGCGCCCGTGTCTCGGACTGCGTCGACCACAACGTGGCGCGTGAGTGGCTTTCCCTCGTATGTACTGCATACATTGCTAATTGCCTCTGCGCGGGATGCACACGATACCGGCGGACTGCATGATGATGTGACAGAAGCATCGCCAGGTGTGCATGATGCTGAGGTCGTGTATATTGATCTTATTTCATCTCTGTATCGCAGTGCTAGAGGATCTGGCCAAAAACCGCATGCCGATGCCGAACATGACGGGTAGGTGGCAAAGTGTGGCGAAAATTCTGTCTCTGGCAGCTACAATTGAACTGTTGTACGTAAAGTTCCGTCAGGGGTTGACAAACAATGCGGCCATGCGAAGTGCAGGTGTCTATTTTCTTTCCCCATGCGCTGCCAGCGTGGCACGCCTGTGCTTTGATTTCGGATCCTGCCCCATGTACAAGGCCGCGCACGTGTTCTTCAGCGGCAGTCTGGCTCCTGAGCTGCTGGCGGAGATGCGATCGACGCCCGGCCTCACTTCGCGGCTGGCCACGCTGCGGGAGCTGCACCTCGAGTTTTCCGTCGTGGACCGCCACACATTCCACACGAATCAGGCGAGTGCAGGCTTCAGACCTGGCATTTGTGCAGATTCGCCCAGTCACATCCACCAGACTTCTCGTAGACAGCATCTCAAAAGCCGAAAAACCGAATTGGGGCTGCGCTGCTCGCTGCAGGAACGGGCGCTGCACCACTTGTTTGGCGATGGCATTACGGCAGGCGAGTCGGATGACAGCTACCAGATGGAAGTAAAAGTTGCCGCGAGCCGCGTGGTGTCCCTGCTGGTCTCTCTCCAGGTAAGGGGCAAGTAGCTTTGATACGAAAGCTATGTGAGGGTGTGATGTGTGTGTCGCATGTGGCTCACATGATGTCATGTTACCGATGGCGTTTCACTCCCAAAGTGATGAATTTATGCGTCTGCGCTGGCAGGAGTTTCCGGCCATCCGCTTCAGGGCGGCCAAGCCAAACGCAGCCGAACCATTGCTGGAGGCGCGGTCGCTTGTGGCGCAGCGGGTCGCTATCGAGATCCACGACCACGTGCTGGCGCTGCAAAAGTCCGGGGTCCTGCCTGCAACAGGTGCCTTTTCCTAAGTTTGGCGATGCTCATGTTCTCGCATTTCGTCGCTCATTGCAGGGGGGCTTCTGACCGCAGTGCTGGCCTGCTTGGCAGCGAGCCGACACGTGTCTCACAACAGCCGGCGAAGTGCAGCCTTTGGAAGCCTCATGAATGCAGCACGATCTCGTGCGCAGGCGGCGAGACATGCGAAGTGCTGGTCATCGACAGAGCCTTTGACTGCGTAGCTCCGGTCATACACGAGTGGACATACGAAGCCATGGTCGCAGACCGGCTTGCGCCGCAGAATGGGCTGTTCCATTACGATACACAAACGCAAGAAGGTGGGCTTTCGCATTCTGGATACCGTTGCTGCGGCGACGCCCTTGCAACGTCATCAGCTCCTGCTTATCTTCGTAAGGAGTGCTGTGGACAATTTTCCAAGCCTCGTCAGTCCGTCCATGGAACTTCGCTTCGTGTGCGTTTCTGCAGGCAAAATAGAGCCGCGGGAGCACATGCTAAATGAGGCAGACCCGCTGTGGGTGAGGCTGCGAGACGCCCACTTTGCCGCTGCGTCGCTGGCCATCACCGAGCAGCTGGACCATTTTCGAACTGTCAACAACGCAGCCAGCTACAAAAGCGGCGCCGCCGGCGACGCCGGCGAGAGCGGCGCGCTGGACACCAAAGCGATGCGGAGGCTCGTCAATGCGTTGCCTCAGTACAGGCATGCACGTTTTGCCTGGCGCCTGGCCTGCCATTGCTGACGAGGGGGAAGTGAGGGGGAACACTCTGCTGTGCAGAATGCATACTTGGATGGCATTTGATTGATTGAACAATATGGACATGCAAATCTGCATCTGATCAGAGCCGCTCATATGACCAATGCTGCATATGATCAATGCTGCCTCTCGAACAGAAACTCGGTGGTGATGTACAGGGAACAGCTGGCGAAGCTGGCGGTTCACGTGGAGATGGCCTCAAAGCTGTCGGCAGCCATTGATGCGGGGCATCTCACAGACATTGGCGCCCTGGAGCAGGCGCTTGTCTACGGCGACGCCGGCAGCAAGGAGCTGATTGCGCTACTGACAGGCCCGCAGGCGCCGCATCTGCTGCCATCCGACAAGGTTGGGACCCTGTTGGCGAAAACGATGGGTATACCTAATGCCCTGCATCTTTTGATGCCTCGGTAGGCAGACCATATGCAGACAATGAGCAGAGGATCGGCAACTCGTGTCTCGCGGTTTGACATGACTATGTGCCGCGTGTTGCAGCTGCGGCTATTGGTGACATTTGCGGCGTCACATCCAGAGCACATGGATGCCACCAAACAGGTGCTGCTGTTGTGCCGTAACAGAGGTATCCGTCTCTTGCCGCCATACGTTGATGCGCTGTCCGCTGCGCCGTCAGGACTGCTTCCTTGTTTATTTCCCTCGGAAGACTCAGTGACAGCAAGCGGCAACATGTACGGTGCAACGCTGGGATTGCAGGTGCAGTGGCAGAAGCTGAGCAAGTTGCCGCAGCGCGACATGGAGAAGATTGCCAACCTGGAGATGCTGGGCGTCTCGCTGCGCGCCAAGTCCGCCGCGGCCGGCCTCTTTGGCGGCGGCAAGAGGCGGCGCCGCCCGATGCGCAAGGTGCCGTTCGTTGCTGTCCGCCCAAGCACACTACCTGCAGCGCCTTCTGAACGTCTGTCCTCGTTGTCATGTCACCTGGGCATCGATCCCGTGGGGCAGCAGTGGTGGAAATTGCTTCGTGCCTGCTCAAACTCAACATCAGAGGTGCAGAGGTGAAGCACAGCATGTGCGCTGCAAAAAATGCACTCGACAACATGGGATGCATCGATTCAGCGACTATGCTGCCTGATACGATGACATGGCATGTCGCGTTGTTCAGGAGCGGGAACCGGACGAGACGGAGCAGCAATTCACGCTGCAGCGCTTTGTGCCGCTACTGGCGGACGTGCTGGAGGACCTCGTCGCCGGCAAGTTGTCGGCGGACGAGTACATCCATGTCAGCGCGCCGCGGGCCGACGCCAAGCCCGGTGAGGCTCGTTGTGCCTTTGCTGAATTTGAAGGACTGGCGCCTCAACTTGCAGGTTGAGGAGGTGCTGCATTAAGCTGCACCGTGCTGCCGCAGAGAGGTGTGGCGCTTGTCGCAGAGAGCAGCTCAAATTCTCTGATCCTGTGCTGCCGCAGATGGCGCGAATGGCTCTGACAAGGGCATCAAAGCGGTGGCGTCGGTGCGCAGCAACCGCAGCACCTTTGCCTGGAAGCACAAAGCGGCAGCCGGCGGCGGCAAGGCCGCAGCAAAGCCTTCGAGGGTGCGCTTCGACTGCATATCTTGAACAGCCATCTGCATGGCTGTGCACTTGTGCCCAGTAGACATTAACACACAAGTAATACAGGCTCTTCATTCCATGGCTTGCTGCTGCACAGCTGCGCCGTCCAGTCACGAAGCCGATAACACGTGCTGAACTGCCCATCTCTGAACTGTCCATCCCGAACAATGCAGAAGCGTACCATCGTCTTCATCGTGGGCGGCATCGCGCACTCGGAGATGCGGGTGGCGCGCACGCTCGGCAGGAAGTTGAACCGCGACATCATTCTTGGCGGCACCTGCGTCGACACCCCCGCCTCCTTCCTGGAGCACCTGCATCAGCTGTCCAGCCTGGACGGCATCGTTAAGGAAAGGGGGTGATGTCAGCGCCGCACTGCGGGCGCGGCAGTTCCTGTACAATACAACAGCAGACAATAACCAGCTGATAACATATCGGCATTAGCAGGAACCTGATCATCTGATTATGCGCTGATTGACATTGCGAAACGTTACAACGCGGGCACATTGCTCGTCAATCTCAGAAATACTACTAGGGAATTGTCAAGGAAACGCAGCCGATGTAAAAGGATGCGCGCCAGGTGTCATCGCACCGGCACTCTTCGTATAACAAAACCATATTCGTACAGACCAAGGAGGGTTGTTCCTAGCAAAGGCTTGCACTGTGTCTTCGGAGGTGCTTGATGTTATTATCCACGGCGTCCGCAGCCTTCAGACGCCTGTAAGCGGCCTGACAGTGACTGAGCCGCCTCGGCCGCCTGCTTCGCTGAGGCAGCCTCGACGGCGGCAACCTGCTGCGACAGCAGCCGCCGCAGCTGCTGCTCCAGCTGCAGGCAGAGCAGGAAGAGAATGATCTCGGAGATCTGAGCCTGACGGCAGAGTCTCCAAGGAAGCCCCAAGTAGGACTGTACCTTCCCCACCCATAGCAGAGGCTGTTGCACGTTCAGCAGGCAGTCTTACACATTCAGGAGTATGCAAAACGACAGCTCACAGCCGGACAGGCGAACGTGCACCACCTGGGCTTGCAGTCGCTGGCGGTAGATTCCCAGTGCGCGCTCCAGCACGATGGCGGCGGCGGTGCCGACGATGGCGTCCGGCAGCTGCGGGCCCGCCAGCGCCGCCATCGCGCGGCGCGCTGCCAGCGCCGCCCGCGAGGCGGCGCCCGGCTGCAGCTCCTCCACGGCCTGTCGCAGCGGAGCAGCCTGACAGTTCAGCCAATGCAGAAAGTAGGATATGCAGCCAGGTGCGCTGTTGGATGTGCAACGTAGCCCGATGGGCTTTCGACTCCAGTTTTGGGACACTGCATGCCAACCGTGGAGGTGCCTCAGGTGTTTGCACCTGCCGCGCATGGTCTCCCGCCAGCCGCTCGGCCGTCTGCTGCAGCAGGCTGCGCGAGGCCGCGCCGAGCGGCTGGCGCGCCAGCAGCGGCTGTGCCACGGCGGCCAGCGCCGCCTCCGCGCCGGCGGACGCCGCCGCGAGGGCCGTCGCCGCCGCCGCCACCACCAGGTTCGCCGCGACGGCCTCGGTGGTGAAGTTCACAACCGCCCGCAGCCCCACCTGTGAAGAAGGGCAGTTATGGTTTGTTTGTGAAACCCAAAGTCAATTGTGTTCTATCTGAACGATCGAGTATTAGTTTTCAATCTGTCAAAAACCTTCAAGAAGACTGAGCCATCAGCGCCCATCGTGCCCATTCTTGTGCCGGCAGGCCTTATGCCCGATGGAGCTTGGGTGTCCAGGAAGCCAGCTGTGTTTGGCTCTCTGGCGTTTCTGGACCTCGAATGCAAGTCGACACACGCTGGGTGCGCCACCGCAAACGAGGAAGGCTCTCCCAAAGCGAAAGGTTCTAAAAGGTTGCCAGACCGCACCGGCGCGTGCTCGGGGCTGTGCTGCTCCAGGAATGCCTCCTGCAGCCGCCGCTTGCCGACAGCATCCCCCGCAGGCGGTGCAACGGCAGGGCTTGCTGCGCTGGCAAGCAATGCCGGCGGCGCAAACCCGCGGTCGCCGCCGGCGTGGCTGGTCCTCGCAGAGCCGCCAGTGCCCACGGCTGCCTGCATGGTTGGAGGTAGCCATTGCGCCGCTGGACACGCAGCTGTGTTCTATGTTGCGCCACCCGTGAGTCTGAAATACAGACTCCGATGTGCCAGGCTGTGGCAGTCAAATCCTGCACCCAACACACAGCGAAATGCAAACTGCGAATGACGTGCTGGGTTGACAAGCGGAGATGGGACACTTGGAACACGAGCGCCATGCTGTGTCTGGGGGTGATAGAGGCTGGCAGAGGTCGCTGCGCACCTGCAGCGCGGCGCGGCAGGACTGCAGCGGCGGGCAGCACAGCCCCATGAAGCGACCGTCCAGCAGGCCGTCTGCCTGCGCCAGCTGCCGCGCCAGCTCTTCGCCATAAAGACCGGCGGCGCCGGCCGCCGCCGCCGCATTCGTCTGCTGCTCTGGCGCCTGCGGCGGCGGCGGCGGCAGGCGGCCTATGGCGTCGTCGAGCGCGCAGCGCAGGCACAGCGCCGCAGGGCCAAAGGCGGCGTCGCGCGGCTGCAGGGCCGGCGCCCTGCGCTGCGCTTCCAGCTGTCCCGCCACTTGCCTGTGAATGCGGACAGACGTCAGCACCATGGTCCTTGCAGCTGCGTGCTGCATCACGCGACTGTCACCTGCCGGTCTGGGCCTGCTGTGCAGAAGAGGTACCAAAGCTGCGCCGTCATGGAGATTGAGGTCCAATCGCAGCAGGTGGTTGGAACAGACCTGAAGTAGGGGCCGGCCGTCGCAGCGGGGTCGCGCGGCAGAAAGGTCAGGTAGGCGGCCACCCACGGCAGCGTCGCAAGCCGCGCCGGGCCACTGTCCGCTGCTTGTAGCGCTGTCAGCACATCCACCGGGTGGTGTAAGCTGGGCTCCATGGCGCTCACGCCCGCTCCCCCTGGTTCAACAGAAGCCCGGCGTTCGTTCAGCGCAGAGTTGTCGTGGAAAAGCAGCAATGGTGGTGTCACGGGCCGTTCCAGCAGCAAAGCGCTCTGCCATAGGCACTGTGCAGGTGGTGGGCGGACAACGGCTGCTCTAGAATCATCAAATGATTACATACCTTCTCCGTGGCCAAAGCCCAGGTAGCTGAGGAAGCGCGCCAGAGCCGTCGCCTTCAGCAGGTTGACCGCTGCGTTGGCCCGCCACGCCAACGGCTCGCCGCGGTTGGCATCCCGCCCCAGTTCCAGCAGCTTGGCCGCCATAACGCTGCACTTGCACACGCGCCATGTCGTCAGGGGATTGTTTGCTCATGCGAGCTGAGGCAGTATATGGAGCTGCCAGTACAGCTGCTGCAGTTTGTACTATCACGCCTGCGGCGACAGCTCAGGTGACCTTTACATATTTCTTTTACTGGCTGTGAACGCACAGTAGCAGCACATCTTTTGGTTTCCGAGTAACATTACAGTGGATCGTGTCCGTACCTGGTGAGCTGGCGGCCGAGCCGATAGCTGTCTGCGGCATGCAGGAACAGGATGTAGGGCCGCTGCGCCGGGGGAAACAGCGCCGCCAGCTGCACGTCCGACGCAGTGCTTGCCACAGTGCTCTGGATGGCAAACTTGCCTGCGGAACCGACAATCACATGCATGAAATTTCAAGTGAATGATGGCACGACAGTCGTGCACATGACTGTCCATGCATGACTTTAGTGGGACACAGGAGCAGCGCAGCGTTTGCACTTCAAGCCGAATTTCACGCCATATCATCTACGGCGTTGTAAGCGGAAGCGAGAGAGCAAAAGATTTCAAAAGGCTGCGACAACGACGCACATCCTGCGCTGCTGAAAGCAAGGCACACCTGAGGGGCGGGATCCGCGCGTGGGCTTGGCGCCGGTGAAGCGGGACTCTAGGCCCTGAAACTTGGCTAGGCTGCGCTGCGCAAAGCCGGCCAGCTCCGCCTCCACCAGCACCACCCCTGTGGCAGACGCCTGGGCGGCAAGGGAGTTTCGCGTTGACCACATAGCACGCAATTGGTTGCGCCAACAGGACTCCCAGGTCATGCGCAGCTGGACGGGTGACGGCGGCAGAGAAGTGGAGGCATCGGCGGTGCCTGCACATGGCAGCGCGACCGCAAATACTGCGAGGAGTGCTTACCTGCAGCAGCGCTGCGGTGAAGATCTCGGCAAAGGCGCGGAAGTTGTCCGGCAGCAGCAGCTGCAGCAGTGGCTGCGCCCGCTCCCGCATGACCGTAGCCATCTGCTCCAGCCCTGCTGTGCACAGCACTCACCAAGTGATCAAACTGCATCGCGGACAGCTGCCTTTCGAATGAATTCGTCTACCCTGTGATCACAGAAGGATCACGCATGGCGCCGCAACTTATGCTGTGACTGACCCTGTAAGATAAAGAAGTGGCAAATGAAAGCTGTTGCAAGGAGGCTGTAGGAAGCGCACCAGGGTCGGAGCTGATACCAGAGGCAAATGTCGCCGCCAGCGTCGCAGCGTCCGAGCTGGCGAAGGGGTTGCCGGCGTCCGCGGCGGCGCGCATGAGGTCGGACCACAGGTCCCGCACCCTCTCCCGGTTGCTCACCAGGCGCTGTTCCCCCTGCGCAGCGAGCGCAGAGGATCAGAGACGCCAAACCCTGAGACCGCCGGACCGACAAGGCTTGTCATTGGGCGTTAATGACCACGATATGGAAGACAGCTGTCAGATTGTCGGCATGCGCAGAAGCTGTCTCCGTCAGCAGTAGCTCCTGTTCATGTGGGGTCGAAACTTGACAAGGATGCAGGACTCTAATTTCACGTACCATGTTTCGGTTCAAGCGGATGTCTGCAGTCAACGCGGCCAGCCCCATGACTCGACTGGACTCGGGTTCTGGACGTTCGCTCACGGATTGCGAGTTGCAGGAAGCCAGGGCGTCCTGCACAGCAGCAGAATGTGTGTTGCTGTGCATACAACATGAAGGACGCCATCGCGGTGCATCCAACAGAAGACTGGATCCTGCAGAGGCGGCGAGGGTGCTGGCTCCATGCAAGTCCTCTACGCAGGTGGCGCCAGAGGACAGGGAGGACAGGGCACCTGCAGCCGGCCCTGCAGCTCCGCCGCATGCTGTCGCACGGCGGGAGCATCCAGCAGCGCCTCCAGAAGGTCACGCCCAAGAGCCGAGATGAGCCGGCCTGTAGGCGCCAGGGCAATGGCTCAACTCCCAGCTTTCACAGCCACTGCACGTATACCCTCTCAGAGCAGGAACCCCGCGGCTCCATCACAGATGAGTGCAAAGAAAAGCATGTCGGCCAACGCAAAGCGCTGCAATTGTCCTGCAGCTCAACAGCTAGCTGCTGCTGAAGTGTCAGCGCCCCACCTGCTTCCAGCATGGCTGCGCCGGCGAAGGCCGCCGCGACGCGTGTGCAATTCAGCAGCACCGCCTCCTTCACGTCGACGTCGGCAGGCAGCGCCAGCAGCTGCAGCAGCAGGTCCAGCTCCGGCGCCAGCGCGACGGCGGTGCCGCGCCGCAGCGGCCGCCCACACAGGATCCCCAGGCGGCCCGCACGCAGCAGCCGCTCTGCCGCATTTAGGGTTTGGGCTTGCGGCTGCGATGCCGCCGCCGCAGGTGCGCTGCCGCTAGCACTGCTGGGCTGCCCGGTTTGCGCTGCTATGCCAGGCGACATGCTGCTGTCAGCGGCCGCTGCATCAGGAGCGGCTGCTGAGCCGGCCTCCTGTGCATTGGCGGCAGCATCAGCAGCAGCAGCGCTGGTGGCACGCGAGCTGCTCGATTCTGGCTGAGGGGTAGCCAGTGCAGCTGACGCAGCCGTCACCAAGGGCGAGCTGACTGGCGCTCGCGCCGTGGCTGCCTGCCCCCACGCTGCACGATTCGTGTTGGGCTGACTGGACAGCTGGGCCGCCGGCGCCGGCCACGCGCTCATGCCAGAACGCAGCGGTGGCGGCGCGGGTGGAGGCGGCTGCTGCAGCTGCTGGGGGTTGATGCGGCGCGGCGGCTTCAGCGGCTGCTTGCTACCGGCTGCCGCTGGCCTGCCGGCTGACACGCCGTTTGCCGTGTGGCCTGCCTGGCGACCGGCCGCCTGGATGTCTGGCGCTTTGCCGAGCCGTACGTCCAGAGCATTGCCGACAGGACGAGGCGCCTGCCGCCGCTTCTGTGGCGACGTCAATGCTGCCAACGACGTCTGTTTGAACGCCTGCTGGTTTGCACCGCCGGTGTACACGAGCTGCGTGGCGGCTCGGGCCTTGGGGCCGGCGCGGGCGGCGGGCGACCGCTCGGCGAGCCCCGCGCCGGACATGAGGCGCTCCAGGGAGGGGCTGCCGGCGAGCGCTGCGGCGGGATCGCCGGGCAGCGGCGACCCGATGGCAAAGGGGCTGGCCTGGGCCGCTGCGGTGCCAAGGGGCGTGCTCGGCTGGCTGCCTCGCCGCACCGGCGTGACCGCTGCTACCGAGCTGAAGCCGCCGCCGCCGGCGAGTCCGCCGCGCCATGCACCGCCGGCAGGCGTGGCCACAGGCGCATGCTGCTGCACCGGCGTCGGCGCGATGCGCCGGGCGCCGCCCTGCGGCAGCGGTGGAAAGTCGGCGCGATCAGCGGGACCTGGCTGCGCTGCGGCCCTGCGCTGCGCGCCCTGGACGCCTTTCCCGGCCTTGCCGCCGGCTGGCGGAGCTTTTGCTGGTCCATTGGCTGCCGGCTCCCGTGCCGCGGCCGCACGCTGACGCCCTGCCGGCACAGGAGCAGCTTCAGTCCGTCAGACATAGTGCTTGCTTCAACATAGGAAGCGGAGTAACTGCAAAAATCTAGTTGCTCAGACGACCGGCTGAGCTGCATCATGATACCCACCGGCTTCAAGCACCGGCGCGGCTTGGTCCCTGACATGGTCCAGGATGTATGCGCGCAGCTGGGCGGGGGAGAACCTCGTAGCTGGCTTTGGACCCCATGCTTGAGGGGTCTGAAGCGCACTCTGCGATCGCAAGACCTCATCTAGACCCGGTGCATCCGTGTCGGAGTCGGATTCAAGCCATGTGGTCGCTGCCTGGACGTCAACCTCGCCGCGCAACACCGCCTGCAGGTACAGATCCATCTCCAGGCCGCCGAAGGCACCTCTCTACCTAGTAAATTGCTGCGATCAGGCGCTGCACCTTGCAAGACGATGAAAACGCTGCCCGCCCTCGCACGACCCAGCTTTCTCGCCACCTGCGAATGCCCACAGGAAGGGCGAAAGGCTCGCCGGCCATCGGCAAACAGAACGACCTCGCACACAGGTACTTCGCTGCCGCATCTCTGTACTCACCGGTCGTGCTGGCGTCGCCGCTGCTGATCGTTTGCGAACTTCTGCACTACCCATTGAAGTGTAGGCAGCGGCACCAGTGAGGCCAACAGGACCCTTTAATCCATTAGAGTCCAGTTCAGCATGCGTCGCGGTATCACAGATGGGCTGCGATGCCTGAGCCGGGCCCTAGGCCAGACAGAGGCAGCCACCGCCGTCGGCCGCGCCATGTCAGCTCGTGCCGTCAGCTCCAGTTCAGTGGCCCTGCTGCAGCTCAATGGGTCAGACAGCTGCCTCGCAGCCAGCGTGGTGACACCCAGCGCTGCATGCAGCGCCTGGCCCTCTGCGCCAGCGGCGGCGCATCCCTCGACTGCGCCTTTCGCAGCGGCGGCCGCCGCTCAGCGGCAGAGCCGCAGCGCTACGACCAGCACAGGGGCGCAGGCCCAGGTCATCAGGGACGCCGCGAAGCGCTTGCCATTGGCAGGGCGGGCACCGGCGGTGGCCTCGAAGATGCTGCCGGGGATCGTGCACATCCAGAGCACCCGCAACAACACCATCCTCACGCTCACGGACGAGGCCGGCAACACCAAAGCCTGGTGAGCTTTTGTTCACATGCCCGCGGGACCCGCTTGCATTGCTATGCTATGCACAGCATTGTTCGTGACTCCTGCATCTGCTATCGCTATGGCCGATCCGCCCTGAATTCGCCACCCCTGTGCGTCGCAGGGCGTCAGCGGGTGCGCTGGGCTTCAAAAACGCGCGCAAGTGCACCAGCTATGCAGCAGAGGCGGCCGCGGAGAAGCTGGCGGCTGACGCGCGGCGGCTGAACATCGGCCAGGTGCAACTTGGGTGCTGCAAGTGTGTGTGAGGACACCCCTGACGAGGTAGAGACAATACTTTCATTGACAAGCAATGAGCCTTGCCAAAGAACACTTCCACATGCGAACTGAATCTTGCTGCTGGAATCACGTAGGTCCAGCTGCGCGTCAGGGGCCTGGGCCAGGGCAAGCAGTCGTCCATCAAGACGCTGCACGCCAATGGTCTGATCATCACCAGCATCCAGGAGTGCACGCCGCTGCCACATAACGGGTGCCGGCCGCCGAAGAAGCGGCGGATCTGAGCTTCACTTCTGGGCTCGCTGCGATGTTGAGTCGCGGCTGTGGTTTTTCTGCACTTTCTCATAAGGCCCAACCTGATCCAAGCTTATGGTGGTTTTGATAGTCACCATTTGGTGGACATAAGCAAGCGCGGCGAGATGCGGCGAATGTTGGTTTGTAAGTGGCGCATGGTGGCTACAGATATACCATTCAATCGTTGTTGTTTTGCCAACCTGATTAGCCGTGATGGACATGTCCGCGTCAGATCTTTTGAGTGTAGGCTATCCAGATGGCCGTGCCACAGACTGTACAGTAGTCCCCCCCATGTAGCTGCGAACGTGCTCTGCACAACGACAAGGTCAACCGGCTTGCATCAGGCAATTCGCGGTTGACCTGAATTCGACGCATGCACTCCATGGTTCGTGCCAATCCTAGCAAGTACTGAGACACCCAGAACGTGGCTCCACCGCTCCGCACCCGCATTTTGTGTGAACTACATCACTCCTCCTCAGCGTGCTCGTCGCAATGCTCGAAGAGCCCACAGTCACCCCAGGGGAAGGTCTTGCTTCGGATGTGCATGTACGGGTACACCGGCTTGTCCTGCACCAAGGCAAACTCTTGTCAGATTCCCGTGCTGCATTCCGCAGGACCCCTGAAGAAGCAGGATAAGAGGACTAGGCACGGGTGCGATCAGGTGCGGTGCTTCTGCAACGCGATCAGGCGCCTTCCTCCCAGGCTTCAGCGAGGTTTTGAAAGAAACTCACATCATGGTGCTCGTGGCCCTCCTCGTTCAGCAGCGTCCATGCCGCAAAGATGATCGAGCCGGGCACCGCCAGGTAGGTGATCTTCCTGCAGAGGGATCAGTCAGCCTCCTTACGGCCCTGCTGCAAAGCCGCTGCCATGCAGTTCTGCAGCCATGTGTATGACATGTGCCGGGCAGGCGCCGCATCCGCGCACGTCAACGCGCAGTGCTCTGCAGGCATGCTCAAGCATCGACCTTCGTATGACAGCGTTCAGCATGCTACTCACGGATACGAACAACCACAATGGCCTGGCTGCACCTGCTGCAGCGTCTGGTGCAGGGACCTCACCTCCACTTCGCCATCTCTCCCACAGACTCCTCAATCGAGTGCCCACTGGACATCGCGCGGGTCTGGACGCGGGTTGCTGTCGTGCCCAGGCGTGCCAGCTGCCTGCCGGCGCGCAGCGCGGCCTGCATGGTTGCCAAGCTGCGACTGTCTCACGCGCAAATTAGGGGAGAGTTTGACCGCAAACCACACGGTTGCTACCTGCCCTCTCCACCACGGTGCCTCCGGATCAATGCAGAGACCAGAGAGTGGTTCTGGCGACCTAATGCTGGTCTGGCTTGGCCATCCAGCTCGGCGAGCAAGGGGAATGAAGATCATTCACGGGCGACGTTACTCCTTCCACTGCTTCCACAATTTCCTCTTGCGTGAACCCAACCCACAGATCGTCGAGTCTGCACGACGGTCAAAACAGCTTGCACGAACGGCTGAAGTGAGCTTGCTAGCCCTTGTCCACGGCATCCTGGCCCTCGGAACGGAGCTGCCTGAGGACGGCGCCCATTGCCGAATGACGGATGCCGCCGCGGACCCCCGGACCTCTCGTCATCTTCTTGCCGGACGGCGCCGGCTGCTTGGCGGCGGCAGCGGCGCCGCCTGCGGCGAAGACTGTTGCGGCGGCCTTCGCAGGCGGTGCAGCCGCATCGTCTGCTGCGCTTGCCGCGGCATTGCCTGCCGCCAGTGCCGCGCGCGTTTCCGCGGGTGCTGCAGCAGGGCTGCCGCCGGACGCCGCGGCCGCAAGCTCAGCACGGCGCTTCTGCAGCTGCCGAGAGACTTCGCTCCACTCGCTCAGGCCCGGCACTGCCCGACCTGTATCGATGTGTCAGTACAATCTTCTGCTGGTCCCAGGCGTATCTATGCAGTGTGGCGGCAGCTGCTCGTTCACTTACAGCCAACATTGGCCGTTGCCACAAGGTGAGGCTTGCAATCACAGCTCAGGTGCCAGCTAAGCAGCTTAGCCACACCTGGAGCCCCGTTGGCGGCGGGGCGCGGCGGCGGCCCGCCGGTCGCCGGCCGCGGCGGGCCCAGCCCGCCAGGCTTTGCCGCCGGCGGCGTCGCCACGCCGCGGGGCGTCTCGGAGAGCGCACGCGCCCTTGGGGCATCGCCCGCCGCCGCCGCCGCCCAGCCGGCGGGCCGCGCCGGCGGCGGCGGTAGCGCCCGCGGCGAGCGGCCTCGGCTGCCGTGCGCGGGCGTGTGCGTCCCATTCTGCAGCGACGTGGCGCCGCGCGCCGGCGGGCTGCCCGCGGCGGCCCCTGCGGCTGGGCTGTGCTGCGCGGACGGCGAGTCGAAGGACAGCCCGACGGTGATGGCGGCCACCTCCGCCAGGCTGGCAAAGCCGATCGTCAGACTGCCGTTCTCTCCATACTCCGTCGGCGGCTCTGCAGCGGCAACACAGTCCAGCTCAGTGCTTGCGTCCACGCCTGGGTGGGAACATGTCGTCCCCACCAAGGCTTCCCCACCATGTTGGAGCCGGAATGGTGCGGAAAGCTGCGATCAGGAGTGCGCCAGTCCCCTTCAAACTCCACGATCCAGATCCGTCGAGCAGCGTGTTCCGGAGCAAGGTCCACCAGGTCAGGCCAAAACCCCAGCAGCGGACCAAAACGCCAGCAGCGCACCTTCGCCGGCCTCCTCCAGCGCTGCCAGGTACTCGTAATAGTCCATGCCCTCGGCCTGTGCGCGCTCCGTCCATACCGGGTGGAACCCCGGCCGCGGCCACGGCTCCAGGCTGACCTGCCCGCTGGCTGCGTCGTAGGCCATCACCTTGCCCTGCCGGCGCGCCGACAGCTGCGCGCAGTGATCGAAACGTGACCTGTTCACTCTCCAGCACAAACACGTCTCCAGAGGATAGTGACCCTCCCGGTGTCCCATTGCGTTCTGCTGTCCCGTGCTGGCAACCTTTGGTGTCCATGTCCGGGCAGAAGCGAGTCAGTGCTGAGTCGGTTCTGCAAATGATGTTGTGTTTCACCATGGGCATGGGCACGCAGCTGAGCAACCAAAGAGGCCAAGTGCCGATGTTTAAGCATTACAGGTGATGTTCGAACCGCACCTGAGGCGTAAAGTCGTCGCCAATCTCCAGCAGGCGGTAGGCCAGGATGTCGTTGGCCTGCGGCTCACCGGACAGCGGCTGCAGCCGGGACGCGTGCACCAGCGGCAGCGGCCTGGGTCGGTCGTCCGCCTGCAAACCACACAGCCTCGGTGACATACAAGCCCAAATTGGATCGGTACTGAGCAGAAATGGTGAGACGAGTCAGCAAATGAGACGAGGCATGGAAAAAGTCAGACGTAGCATAGGTGATCCAGGATCAGGGCACTCGTGCTCGTAAACAAACGGAAAGAACGGACAGTAGATGCAGTGTTGAATGCCTGCGCAGGTTGGATGGCGATTGCTGACGGCGCGTGCCGCTGGCCGGCGCGCTTCTGCCGCCGCTCCTGCTGCCGGCTGTAGTCCCATGGCTGCGAATTGTACCCGGCTGCAGCGCCCTGAGCCGCCGCATGCTGAGCGGCGTGATGGGCCGCCTGCTGCTGCTGCTGCTGCTGCTGCTGCTGCTGCTGCTGTGAAGCGTCTGCTGCGGCGCCTGCAGCATGCGCCCGGCGTGCATGGGACTCATCGTCCGAGTCGCCAAAGTGGATGTGGCCCTGCTGCGCGGCGGCCGCCGCGGTTGGCGCCCGCTGCGCAGCTGGCGTTGCTGGGTAAGGCTGGGGCTGGGGCTGCGCAGCGGCGATGGGCGCCGGGACGGCTTTGGCAGCCTGACTGCAGATCCAGGCAGACACAGGCGAAGTTTAGTGCGTGCTCGGCCCTGTACTTGTCTGCTGACCAAAACGGAATCAGTCACTGCAAGAGCAGATAGTGTGCATGACCTGTGCATGCATGTGCACATTTGCCAATGCTTTGCCTGGGGCCTGCAGCTGGTGTGGCTGGTGTGGCGGGTGCCGCGCGCGGCGCCGTGCTGTTGGCGCCTGCAGGAGGAGAGGCGCCATTGGCGGTGGGCTTGGAGCCCGGCAGCACGCCCTCACGCCGCAGCCGCCGCTTTATGGCCTTCCGGCGCGCGTTCCTGCTGGGCTTCTTCTGCGCCGCCGGTGCCGCTGCTGCGGCAGGCTTTGCCGGCTCTTCCTCCTCCCCTGTCGTGTTGCGGTGAATGAAGCGTCAGACAAGAGTGGAGGCGGCAGAGCAGCTTGGTCACGGCTGACAGCCAGGTGTTCGGCAATTGGGAACCGCATGTTTCCTATCAAGTCGAGAGAAACTGACCTGAAGAGGACGAGGACCTTCCTGAAGACTCCTCCTCTAAGGACTCCTCTTCTGACGACGACTCCTCAGAGGAAGGCGACTCCTCCGACGAGGAATCGGACACCGCCGCCGCTGCAGGTGCCACTGCAGCCGCCGCCGGCTTCTTGACGGGGCGGGCCTGCTGCGCGGGTGCCGCCGCCTTGCGCTTGCGGCAGGGCTGGCCGCTGGCGGCAGCCGCGGGCGGCGCCGTGATCGCCAGCAGCACCGCGCCGCCCTTGACGCCGGCCTTGGCGGCCACATTTCCAGCAGCCGCCCAGCCCTGGGGCCGGGGCACGCGCTGCACCTTGACCAGGTCGCCGTCGCGGATGACGCCGGCGCCGCTGCCCGGCAGCACCGCAAAGCCGTCCATGACCAGCTGCAGCTCGTCCGCGCTCGCAACGGCGAGGCCGAAGTCCTCGGCGATGGCCGCCGCGAGGTCGCCGGCAGTCGCGAGGCCGGCAGGCGGCTGGAACCTGCAAAGGTGCACATGGATCGTGTGCGTGATACATTGATTGCAGTATGCGCGATTGGCGGCTAGTCGTCATGCGCGCCTGCAATTGCTCTTGAGAGTGGTTGTGGAGCTTTCGATGCAGAGCAATCACTTCTTCTGCATCTACTCACCAGCATCGATGCACTGGGGCCTTCGCTCCGTGTGCTTGCGGCAGCATAGCCTTGGTGAACTCCAGCCGCAGCCGCAGCGGCGCCTCTCCCGAAGCCATGTTCCGAAGCGAAACGCCTGTCGAACTGAGCTGAGTCTTAGACGCGATGCGTCGCAATCATCTGCATGGCTGGTGCTGAGAATGTAATGAAATGCTGCAGACGGCTCAGTGGCTCGGCTGCAGCAGCACACACCATTGCCGATCACTGATGGAAGCACAAGCTGCAGCGCGGCGGCCAGAGACCTGGGTGGATTGGAGGTACGAAAATGTGCAAATGTCAAAGAGGCTGCAGTGTGTTGCAAGGTCGCTCTGGTCGCTGGGATCTGGCAGGCCGTGCACATGAGAGATCGCACAGGTACACTTGCGTCGGCTTGCGCCAAGACATTCAAGCTACACTCTTCGCATTTGCATCACCATCTGCTGTCATCTCAGACCCAGCGCCTGCGGTCGAAACCTAAGTTGGTGCAATCGACACATACGTTTGCGCGTGCAATTTTGCCCGCCAGCTGTGAGGCACGCAGGCTGGGCCATCCGCGTAAGGCATGACGACGGCGCCGACGCTCACAAGCACCGGAGGCCGCTGCGGAGTCACGCTGCCCGCCCGTCGCGGGCTGTCCTCACTGCCGCACGCCGCCGCACGGCTCTCGCGGCACAGCGGACGGAACCAACTAGCGCAGAAGCCGGTGCTCAGGCCAGGCCGATCAATGTCAGGTATAATGTGACTCGACTGTGAACCTGCAGCATGTAATTCACATTGTTTTCTGGGACAGCGCTCATCAACGCGCCTCTGCGTCACGCGCAGTGGACGTCCGAGCGCTCGATGCCGCCATGCCGTTCGACTTTGAGCACAAGGCGCAGGCGCGCCTGGCCAAGGCCAAGCAGCTGACTATCGGCATCGTGGGCTTCGGCACCTTCGGCCAGTTCCTTGCCCGCCGCCTCGTCCAGGCGGGCCACAAGGTGCCGCGCTGTTTGGCTCAGCGGTGCCGCCACCGGTTGTGCACCCTGAGTGCCTCTTGCTTCTCATCACTGCGCTGCTATCGCCGGACAAACGTTGGAATCTGCTCTTTCAGTTGAAGGAGTGCAGCAGCGATGCTGCAGCCAAGATCTTCAAGACGGTCCTGCCGCTGAACATGGCGCGAATTGCGAGTCGCAGGTTATGGCCACATCTAGGGGCGACTATGCCGCAGAGGCGGCGCGCATCGGCGTGCACTTCTGCGGCGACCCGGACGACTTTTGCGAGGAGCACCCGGACGTGGTGATTCTGGCCACGAGCATCACGTCCACGGAGGCGGTCCTCAAGTCGCTGCCGCTGACGCGCCTCAAGCGCAGCACGCTCTTCGTGGACGTGCTCTCCGTGAAGGAGTTTCCCAAAAAGCTGTTTCTCAGCCTGCTGCCGCCGGAGGTGAGCAACGAACCTGTAATGTTCGACAGCAGAGTGCTGTGCTTGCCCAATGCAGCCAGTCGGGCTGGGAAGCGCATTTCTGGAGGATATGATGATATTGTCCTTTACTTTACGGAACCAACAAGATGAGTCCCTGAGCAAGCTCATGTCGGGATGTGCAGGTGGACATCCTCTGCACCCACCCCATGTTTGGGCCAGACAGCGGCAAGGGCAGCTGGGCCGGCCTGAAGTTCATGTATGAAAAGGTCCGCATCGGGTCTGGCGAGCGGCGGCAACGCCGCGTCGACCAATTCTTAGAGGTATGCCTCCCATGCCATGTTCATCTCATCCTGCTGGCGCTTCGCCATCTCAACTCGTACTTACCATGGCATCATCCACTGTGCACAAATTTGCTGCCCAGCGGCTGGTGCGGAGACGAAGCGGCCTTCTGAGGCGCACCTGGTGGCTGCTGTGCACGCAGTTCTTCCAGAACCAGGGGTGTGACATGGAGGAGATGTCGTGCGAGAAGCACGACGAGCTGGCGTCCCGCACGCAGTTCATCACACACACGATCGGCCGAGTGCTCGGCGCCATGGACCTCACGGTGTGGCCCACTGCGCTTGTCGCTCGTCGATGATGCACAACATGGTTTTTCCCTAGCCCATGTCCTAGCAGCTGGTGTCGACACTTGCAAGAAGGAGAGCATGACATCAAGCCATCATGCGCTCCCCGACCCTCTAGGCACCAATGGTACAGATTTTGACCTTAGTAGTCTGTATCGCGGGCGTGCAGGGGACGTCGATCGACACACGCGGCTTCCGGTCGCTGCTGGACCTGGTGGACAACACCAACCACGACTCCTTTGACCTGTACTACGGCCTGTTCATGTACAACCAGGTGAGGGACTGGATTGATGTGGACTCAAAAGCAACATCCTGGTCACCTATGGGGAAAACTGGAAGTCTCATGTGGTGCAATGATTCCTAGCCTGATCTGGCGTCAGAGGAACCCAGCAGGCCGGCGGCATATGCACAGCGTAGCTGAGCTTCAAGGCTTTTTGCCTCGCACAGAACGCGACGGAGGAGCTGGCGCGGCTGGAGCAGTGCTTCGACTACGTGAAGAAGCAGCTGTTCGACCGCATGCACCACACCGTGCGGGCGCAGCTTTTCCACGCCGGGTCACAGCCGCCGCTGCTGGGCGCTGCCAGCGGCATCGGCGCGCCGGCAGCCAGCCCGCCGAAGCTGCTGCCTGAGCAGACCGCTGCTGGAAATGGGGACGGCAGCGGCGGCGGCGACTCGGGCAGCCAGGCGGCCGACGAGCAGAAGCAGCTGCAGCTCAACGGGTCGTCAGGAATCATGTCGCGGCTGTGAGGACATGACGCCGCATTGATGAAGCCGTGATGGACGACGATTGATCTGATGTGGGCGATGCACGCAACATTCTGTGTGATATTTCAATCGGTCCGGATGGGAAATCGATGTGTTTTCAAACGAGCTGGAGCGCTCAGAAACTGATGAAAACCATGTCCCAAACCATGCATGAACAGCAAGATGTTTCATAAAATATTTTCGTGATTCCCAGCTGCATGACTTCTGTCTGCAGTGCTGAACACTCGTCCGCCCCCACTGTCCGTCCACTTCCACGGCCACCACACAACATTGGGCGCATGTCTGCATGTGCCGCAGCAGATCATGATATCGAGCACTTCCATGCTGCCGCTGGCGCTGCCGGAAGCAGTGGCCCACTATTGCTGCCGGCCGGCGCCGCCACTGCCTACGAGGCCTTCCGTATGAGTAGGAAGATGAAGGTGTCCAGTTCCAGGACCTCCAGCTTGCTGGCGTCGCCCACGATCTGCAGCAGCAGCCCGCCAAAAGAGATGGTGACCTCCACCTTTGGCTGGCCTGCCTGCGTCGTATTGCGGAACTTGAAAATTTTGCCGTGCATCACGTACTCGAACTTGTCCGACAGCATTTCCTTCCTGTTGCTGCTGTGCAGCGTCTGCGCGTTCGCAAGTATTCACTCGTCAGTTGAGCAGCCTCGTCCGTCGGCGAATGGCCTGCTGAAGTGCGTCCACCAAGCGATCACAGTGCTCAGATGCGCATGCCGAAAGAGGCAGTGGATCCATCAGCTTGTCCAGGATGAAGACGGGTATGACGCCAGTGCGCAGGCAGTCTCACCGCATCAAAGTGGCCGCTCATGGGGGTTTTGTCGGTGTTAAGCGTCGGCGACAGCGCCAGCAAGAACTTCTCTCCCACCTGTCCACATGAAAATCAGCTGAGCACGCACGTGTCATTCAGGTCGCAACCAGGCGACAGCGAAGCTGGTGCTCACCTCCATGGGGTAGAGGTCCGTGTTGACATCAAGCAGCACGTCCATCTCATACAGGTCGCCCTTGCCCTTGATCCTCGAGACTGCATGCACCCAGCCAACATTTGTGAGCCATCCTTGAAAGGTCTGAGCGGTGTCGAGAGCAGCCAGATCGTCACTCAAGCAGCCTCACCCTTGTCGAACTTCTTGCCGTCTGGATCCTTATCAACGATTTCGAAGATATCTTCGAGCACAATCGCTGATTGCGCAGTGCTCATGGACATGGCGTTCAAATTCTATCTTGCGGCAAGCCTTGTGGCTCTGGCCTCCACGTTGCGACTCTGGGAAGCCTTGTGGCTGCGACTCTCTGCGTCACATCCGGTTGCTTCAGCTTTGCTTGGGCCACATCGGAAAGCTCACACGATTCGTAAAGGTGGTTCCCTGGCTTTGTCAGCGCAGTGCGGCAGATAAAGTGCCGCTTGTTCGTCGCCGAGTCAATGATGGCGGTTCGCAGGTCCGCTGACGCTGAAATGGCCAAGTGCACCTGCCATCGCCGTCGGGGGCCTCCATCCCGGAAGCCGCCAGAAATTAATCCGCGGTGGAGGTGGATGCTTCAGCATGTGCGTGCAAGGAGTGAAAGCAGTACTTGAAGTCGACCGCAATGGAATATCTACTGGACTTCAAAATATCTATGGACTTCGGAATGGAATATCTGTATGGACTTCGGGATATCTGGACTTCGGAATATCTGTATGGACTTCGGAATGGAATATCTATGGACTTCGGAATATCTACTGGACTTCGGCGGCGGGCCATCTAGCGAAGCTGGCAATGTCGTCGTTGCGACATCAGAACCTGTGTCGATCAAATCCATATATGCAGGCTACGTAGCCTGCAGTATACTGCTCAAGCCACTCCCAATGATGCAACCCACTTCAACAATTTCTTCATCGAGCCCAGGTGAACGCAGTGCAGGAGGATTCAGGCCCGCCGCCGCCGCCGCCGTCAATGACCATGACCTAAGGCTGATTACGTATACGTCAGTTACCCCTACACACTCCGTCCAACATACAGTGGAGCGCACGGCTTCCGCCAGGCGCAACGACGCAAGAAAACTCAGAATCTGCGTTCACAATTCCAGAGAACCCACTCCGCGGCGACACCGATGGACGTTTTCGGGTTGCACCTCTGCTTTCGGAACGTCAAGCCGAGAAGCATCGTTGCATCTTCGAAATGGCTCTACAAAACAAAGCTGTCAGGGTACTGAGCCTCGAAGAAAGTCACAAGGAGGACTTCCAAAACATTCAGGTGCGATTCTGTAGGAGCACCCAGACGAACATGTGTGGTGCTCTTCCGATGTAACGTCGATAGCATGCAGCGCTGCCCGCGCTGAAGTGCAATGAAGTCCATCGTGACGTTGTTTAAAGGTGCAAGAAATCGAAGTGCCTACTCCATGTCCAGGCCAGATGCTTGTGCGGGTGCTGTTGCGGCCGGTGCACCCGTATGGTGAGAATCTGATCGATTGTTGTGGCAAGCGTCTGTGGCTGGTCGCTGAAGTCACAAACTAAGGAACACTGTGATGCATCTCTCTAAATACATTTCGCAGATCTTCTGCTGGCGTCAGGCCGGTGGCAAGGCCTGGAACCCTACACACGTGCGCAGACATTGCATCCAACCCGACCTGAGACTGAGCAGAGGCCACAGATGCTAAATGAGCTGCAAGCTCTACATTATTCCTTTATCGCACAAATGAAACTTGAACCTTCACTTTTACCTGCAGTGAGCTGCGAGGCGGTGGGCATCATAAAGGAGAACGGCGCTGGAGCTAGCAACTGCGATCTCCACACTGCCAAATTTGTAATAATCACTCTTTCGTGCAAATTTCCATTCAGACGTAATATCGGGCTGTGTCTGGGACACTCGCAAGGAAGAGCGATCAAAAAGTCATCTCAACAATGTATGTCGTGTGCGCGCAGATTTGCCCCGGGCCAGCGCGTCGCTGCAACTGCTCACTGGGATGACGGCACCTGGCAGCAATGGACAGTGACGTCGGAATCCAAATTGGTGTGCGTGCTGACTATACAACCCTGTTGCTCCTGCTCGTCAGCGCCTGAGCTGTGCCGCAAACCCACAATTTGCTGCATACTGATCTGACGGTTGCTGGTGCCCGAGGTCCTTTCCAGTCTGTCCTGTTATTTGCACTATGCATACGCAGCCATCTTCCGCCATGCTTATTGGAGATGCCTCACTCCGCATCCTCATGCCCTCACACTGCAGATCGCAATATCGGACGGCATCAACGATGAAACGGCTGCGCAGGTAGACTGGCAGGCGCAGTTGTGCAGGTGCTTTCGAACGAGTTCCTTATTCAGTGGGTGGTGCTGCTGCTTGAAAGGAAGCAACGATGCATGCGATGCACACAGACTCATGCGGCTTTGAGTCTGTGCTGGATAGTTTGGTAGGTACAATCCTGCTGCAGTGGTACATCAACCCCGCCACCGTCGTGGGATTGGTGGACGTCGCTGCTGTGCCACAGGTGAAAACTGTATTGATGTGTCTGTATGTGCCGAAGTCTGCACGACCAACCGCCTGATTCTGACATGGACAGCTGCCGACTGCAGGGCAAGTGGCTGCTGCAGAGCGCGGCAGGTGAGCCTGCCGTACGCGTGCTGCTGTGGGACAGTTGCCGAATCTGAGCGCATCCTGCACCCCTCGAGATGCATCATTGCCGCATTCTGCTGTACTACGCTGCACTTTGCAGGCAGCGTGCTGGGGCGGCAGGTGATCCAGTATGGGCGCACCTGGACATCAAGTCCATCTCCGTCGTGCGGCGGCGTGCCCAGGTGCAGGAGCTGTCGGACTTGGGCGCGGACGAGGTCATCGACTCGAGCACCGAGGACATAGTGAAGCGCGTGCGGGAGATCACCGGTGGGCCACCTGCACCCCTCCTCCAACGTTGTGCAAGGCAGCGATGCAGCCTGGTTTCGGCAGCGTCCAGTCAATCTGGTTGGTGTGCATCAGACCTTGGCAGGAACACGCGAATTGCCTCATGGTGTTGCACGCAGGCGGAGAGGGCGCCTGGGTGGGCCTAGACCCTGTGGCAGGTCCGTTCACAAGCAAGGTATGTGCGTTTCTCTGGCCTGGTCAATGCCACAGCAGCATCGAGAGCATGGACAGTCAAGATGCAGCCTGGTGCACTTTGTCATCCTCACAGGTCTGTGCGCCACGGCAGGACTCTGACACGCAGACGCCAGAAACACTACTGCGACAGAACTCTGCTCTGGATGCGCAGATGCTGCAAGCGGTGCTGCCCCGCGGCATGGTGGACTCACCCTCCCTGGCCGGCTTCCGGTTGGGCAACTGGCTGCATGATGACGGCCAGAAAAGGCGCAGGAGCGACTGGCGCTCACCATGCAGCTGCAGGCCGACAAAGTCTCGTGCCCTTCTCAGGCAAGTTGCGCACCTATTGCACACCTGGCAATGCAATGCAAGGAACATCAGCGCCAAAGTTCATTTGGTGCCAAACCAACCGCTGTCGGGAACGGCCTACATGCATGACACGAGGGGAGAAAGACGAACGGATGCATGTTTTTCTTGCCTGCCAGGAGAAATCATGCCATACTGCAGGTGAATCCTACCCGCTGGAGGAGGTGCATGCGGCCGTTGCCGCATCACAGCGGCTGGGTCATGGCGCGAAGGTCTTCCTGCGCGGCTGAAGAATGCTGAGCGGCAGGATGCGAATTGAGTGCCCTCAGGAGACTGCCAATCGGGATGCATTGCACGCAACCACTAATTGTCAACAGTTTATATTGTTTGGCAAGGTGTTTAAAGACGATGCTCAGGCCTGTTGACGACAGCTGTTTTCGCCCTCCATGTACAATCCTGGCAGGGACCTACTTCTCTCGTTTGTGAGCCTCCCCGCATGCTATTCTCCAAGGCAACTCCGATGGATGTCTAGATCCTTCTACACCGATTATTCAACACTACCCGCAAAACACCGCCCAGTGACCTACACACAGGCTACACCCCGCCCGCGGCACGAGCTGCATCTCTGAAGGTACACATGTAGGCGCCGTCCAGGGCGGCGCATTGCCGCTCCGCGTGCTTCAGTGCCTGCGCCATGCGGGACTGCTGCTGTCAGATGAACATCCGGGAGGCATCATGTCTGGCATTGCAGCGTGCGTGTCGCAGATTGCACACGATGGTAGCCGTTTGACAAGGCCAGCAGCTCACTTGCATCGCTACGAAGGAAGGGGAGGAACTCACATGGAGTCAACGCAGCTTCCAGTCAGAACATGTCCATTCCGCTCCGGCCTGCAGTCGCGGCGCGCACCTGGAGGATGGTGCGCCCGCCCAGCAGCTGGTCGTACAGGGCGGCAAAGAACGCCACAGCGTCTGCAGAACTCGGGCTGGGCGTGCCGGCACGGCGAGACACGACAGCGCGCGCCCCGGCCGCCAGCAGCGCGGCGACCAGCTCCGGCGCCAGCGGCGCGGGCGTCACCACCAGCTGCCCCTCCCACGCGCCCGTCATGCCCGCCACCTGGTGCGACACCATGACTGCGCTTGTCAAAGTGCGTGCATGTATCCTCATGCTGGAGCCTGATTGTGGTTGCCACCAGCTACGCGCCACGCGCCTGCCATGCCCGCCACCTGTCGTCAACGGCGGCACGCAGCTGAGGACACTCGCTGAGAAGGTTCCACGCCTGGTTTGAAACCACCAGAGATGTTGCAGGCTGCTTGAGGCACAATTGCCTTCACTGCGTCACAAGCCTGCTGGGTTGCTGGGCGCTCTCTCTTGAAGTGCAGACACAAGGCACCAGCTGCCAGCCGCGGCTGTCCAGGGTGCTGGGCATGATGGCTTTACCTCGGCGGCGGTGAGCAAGGAGGCGGGGCGCGTGCGCAGCAGCAGGAAGGAGGACACCGGGGCGCCGCCCACAAACTGCTGCTGCCGGCCCAGCAGCGTCACGGCATCGCCGCCCGCCTCGAAGGAGGGGCTGCGCGCGCACAGCTGCTCCAGGGTGGCCGCGCCGTTGGCGCTCGCCGCCGCCCGCAGCAGCGCCTGCGCCGCCTCCCCTGTGGATACGCAAAGCCAGCTATTGGTACGACTGCCTTCACAGGTGCTTCCCAGAAGAAGCAACACCACTGGCAGCTTCAAGCTCAAGCTCTGACATCATCTCAGCGGCCTCTGATACAAACAGCTGCAGGCGAGCCAAAGGGCTTTGTTACACGCTGACGGGCGACGCACCCGGCTCGGCGACCGCCTCCACTCGCTGCTGCCAAGCAGTCACAAGGCCGCCGTCCCGCGCATGCATCGCCAGGTGCACGATGCCTACCCTGTCGGCATGCCGCCGCGCCGCCGCCGCGAACGCCGTCGTTGCGTCGGGGAAAGACGGTGCTGCCTTCGCTGCTGCTGCCGCTGCTGCTGTCGCTCTCGGCTCTGCCGTCGCCGCCGCTGCCTCCGCATCCGCGGCTGCGCCGCCGCTGCCCGCCTGTGGTGCAGCAGCCGGCAGCTGTGCTGCCCCCGACTGAGCAGCTGTCGCCGGGTCAGCCGGTGCCTCGCCAGGCGCAGCGGCCACCTCTGCTGCTGCGTCATCCTGCGCGGCGCCTGCCTGACATGCCGCGGGCTGGTTGGCGGGCGACGCCGCGAGGCCCGCGGCCTGGCTGTGCGTGGCGTGTGTCGAGGAGCACAGCCAGCGCGCCACTGCGTCGATGTGCGAGGCGCCGCCCGCGCTGCCGGCCGGCCGGAACGCATGCAGCACCAGCACCTCCCGCCGCAGCCCTAGATTGACATGAAGGCACCGCAAAATTTTATGTTCTGACTCATCAGGGAACCGTCAGCAGGACTCACAGTGCAACACCGTCCGACAGTGGCTGCAGGCTTCCAGACTCGTCACATTGCCAGTGGATAGACAGATGCATCTGTCTGGAGCCAACATCATCGCAGCCAGCCCAGACTCCCAGGCTCCCTCCCTCCTGCCTGGCACAGCTCGCCTTGAAATAGAACAGAACTCACCTAGACGCTCCTGGGAGGGGTCGAAGGCGGTGCCGGAGGCGAGGCGGGAGCACAGCGCGCGCGCGGCGTCGTCAAAGGCGGCGTCCTCCCGCACGATGTACTCGTCGGTGGCAGCCTCCAGCGCCGCCCACTTGTCGGGGTTGATGTCGTCCAGCTCCATGCCGCAGCGCTCGTCCTGCGGGTTGAACCTGCACACATCCAGACATTTCGTGAGAGCTCGAAGTCTGTGAGAGAGCTTCCACATCCACTGCATCCATCAGGTAGTCACATGGCAGCGGCAGATGTCCCGTGATGTCGTCCATCTCGATCCCGCAGCGCTCGTTCAGCGGACTGAACATGCGAGTGTGACTGTGCATTGGAGCTGATGGACATGCTGCGCTCTGGCAGCGTCGGCACATCAGCCAGTACGACAGCACCTGTTCATGACAACGTGGTCGCCTTCCGCCTTTGTTATGACATGAGTCACGGTTGCTGCCTGCCGCTGGAAGATGTCAGCTACCCCACAATGCGTGACTCGCCAGCCGTAGCTGTGCGATGCGGCCAGCAGCAAGATGGTGACTTGTGTGCACACGTCCTCTTGATGACCACGTCGTCATGCAAGCACATCCATGGTGCCTACAAACGTGTACACAGAGTGAACCTGGCGATGTTCGGCACACCTGAAGTAACGCAGGCCAGGCACCAGCGGCGCGAGCGTCGCCAGCGCGCCCGCCACGCGCTCCACGTCCGTCGCTGACTCTATCAACACGCTGCGGCAACCCGACAGACTATCAGAGCTCAAACGCAGGACATCAAGCTGCAGCACCTCAAGCCTTGAATGTAAGGTTGATGAAGCGCATATGCGCAGGCTGCGCCCCTGTTGAGACCTGGAACCCTGTCTGCGAATCTCACCTGCCCGTCTCCAGGTAGGTGCTCAGGCTGCGCTCGCGGCGGGCGGGCGGCGTGGCGCCGCTGCCGAGGCTGACCAGCACGTCGACTGGGGTGTCGGGCCACAGCGCCCGCGCCTCTGCGAGCGCCAGCGCTGCCGGATTATTCGCCGTCGCCGCGCCGTCCTGGAACCTGGGTACCGGGAGCATACGGGTGTGATGACTGCATTAACCATGCAGACAATGAAGGGTTATCTGTGCTCGAGTCCGCCAGAGGTGTTGCGACTTGGCGGCCAGCAAGACGCTTGGAGGGTGCATGCAAGATATGAGCGCGGCGTGGGCAGCCGGCGTGCAGCCGGGCACCAGCCAGCCGACTGTCAGGTAGCAGCTGACTCCTGCACATCAACCTGCAGTCGCTAGATCACTGTGCAGTCGAGAAAGGCGCCACACCTGTCATCGCCGTGCTGGAATTCGTCCAGGTAGTATGGCGCGGCAGAGGACGCCCGCTTGATGCAAATCATTTGTTGACTGTTTCAATCTATAGTTATGTATGGTTGTGAAAATGTGGCATACCTGTTGTCTCCATGCTGGAAGTCGTCCAAGTAGTAAGGCGCCGCAGAGGACGCCCGCACGGCCTGCCACAGCGCGAGGTTGCTGGCGCCAATGGGGCATGCATTGAGGCGCTCGGCGGCGGCCTGCCCGGCGGCGGAGTGCTCGTAGTTGCGCAGCAGGAAGGGCGCCGCTGGAGTCGCGCTCGCTAGCGTCGCCACCACAAAGCACTGCGGCGCAGGCACTATGTCCCAATTTAGCTTTTGTATGGGAAGCTGACGCATGCTTGTCGAAGAGCGTGAAGATCAAGGAGCGCACTCGCGGTGCTGCTGGCTTTACCATGGGTGATGCAACACGTCCTCTGCACAAGCGAGCCCTGCCTCGGGGCAATCCTGAACGTATGGTGGCCGGATGCGTCTGCAATTTGGCATGGCACACTGTGCTGCAAGGCACGTCACCTTGGGGATGTCCAGGCAGGCGGTGTCGATCATGAGGTCGCCCAGCAGGCCCAGCTCTGGTCCAAACTTGCAGTACTCCTTCAGCAACACCTCGAAGATGGCCGCGTCGTGCTTGCAGCCATATCTGAGGCAGGCAATGTGCCGGTAAGGCCGTATCTGACGGATGCAAATGTATGTGACAGATGCAAACGCATGTATATGCAGTGCTGGACATTACAGCCATGCACTGCACGATGGGTGGTGACATGTGCGTCCAGACAGATGCGCCGGTTGTGACATGCTGCCTGACACAAGGTTGAAAGCTGCAGCGTCTGATGGGCTGGAGGCCTTCAGAAGGGGGTGCAGCAACGCACACAGCGACGCGCATGGACTGCTGCCCGCTGCGGTACACCCGCGTGAGCGAGTCACGCCAGCTCTCCACGTCCGCCTTCGTCGTCAGCGGCTTTGCAAAGACCTTGGCTCCCAGCACCCTGCAGTTGAACATTCAATCCATCTGCCAATCAGGACGCAAATCAGATCGATGCTATCGGCATGGCTGCCGCCGATGATGATGCTGATGGTGCATCTGCTTGCCCAGACAAGGCTTCAGACTTCAGTGCAGCAACTGCGCTTCACCAGCTCATCATGACTGTGGTCTCGCATGCCGGCAGCGGCGCACCGGTAGATCTCCTCGCACTCGGGGAGCGGCGCGGAGCGGATAGCGAGCGCGGCGGCCAGGATGCCGCCGGTGGAGGTGCCGCACACCAGGTCGAACAGCTCGTGAATCTTGCGCCCCGTGCGGTCCTGCAGCTGCCACAGCATGCGCAGCGTGGACAGCCCCTGCGGCACAGAAGGCGGGTCAGTGGATCACTGAGCAGTGTCGACCTCCCATGCCGCTGACTGACACTCAGCCTGCCGCCGGACCACACAGTGACACGATGGCCATGAACCGAGGGCGTGTTCGGGGAGCACGAGCAAGGGCAGTTTGGGCAAATTGAAATTGAACGGCGCGCCTTCATGCCGCCGCCGTCCATGGCCAGGATGCGCACGCCGCGGCCGGAGATGGGCGCCCGCCCCACCGCCCGCCGCACCTCCTCGTTGGCGCCTGCAAATGCAGTCCGGAGGTCATCAGGCACTCGCAGGCATGCGGTACGCGTCAGCAACAATGGACACGGCAGCATGTGTGTAGCACATGCGTGTGAGAGTGGGATTGATAAACAGCCAAGCTAGCTGAGAGCCCCTGCATGTCCTTCCTTGCGTATGTCACGCATGTCAAGTCAGAATCAGCACAGTTACGCACCCAGAACGGCAAGCGCGCGGACGGCGGCGTGGCGCACGCGCTGCGGCACTGCGCCCTCTGATGCAAACCGCACCAGCAGCGGCCGCAGACGCGGCTCGGCCCTTCGAAATGCAATACACCGTATTGCACATCCATGGAATATGAATGCTGGCCGCTGGCACTTCGAGACGTTCATTGAATTTGTTTCGATGTGCTGTCGTGCTTGCAGAAAAGCTGTGCTGATGGCGTGAAACAAGTGCAGCGCACCGCAGCGCGTCGCGATTTGGGGTGCAGAAGGCCAGGTTGCCCAGCGACTCCAGCGCCAGCGCCTGCACATCGTGCGCGCCGCTGCACGCCGACTCCTGCGCCGTGGAAAGGACGACCCTTGGCTTGACGTCACGCATGCTTCTAGCAAAGCAGGCGCGTCTCGAACCGTGTACCTTTGACACCTACACCAGCGCGGTCCCCAGAGCAATGACAAGCTGAGACGCTCAACGTGAATGGGGCTACAGTTTCGACATTATGTTCCAGATTCCGTGCTCACCAGGAGCGATGTGAGCATCTCGGGCGTCAGCAGCTGGCTGGCGATGGCGTCGCCCGCGAGCGCTAGACGTGCCAGCTCCCGAAGCCCGCTCACCTGCACCAGTAAGTTTCCTGTGGTTCTGAGCGACAAGGTGCGTGACAGGCCAAGGGAAAAAGAGGTGTTTTGGCTAAGAATAACGCAGCAGTCCCACGCCATGATCCAAGCCTGAGTGCCTCGTAGGACTCTGTCGCAACAGCAAAGCAGAGAATGGAAGGAAAGCTGGCGAACCTGTGAGCGGTGGCGGCGGCTGCTCAGCAGACCTCGCAGCGTGCTGACCACATTGGCGGCCACGATGCTCTGCGCTGTTGCGGGACTGTGCTTCCCCAGCAGACCTGCGCAAGCATGTTGAAGATGCTCAGTGATTAGTAGGATAGTGACAAAGTGCCTGTTTGCACTGAGTGCCGTCGCCTGTGTCGCCTGTGTCGCCTGTGTTCATGCTCAAAGGCTGCTGACCGTCACAACACCTGTCTGAAGATTGCCACAGGCAGTTTGCAACGCACCGATGATTTTACAGGCCTGCTCGACCACGATGTCGCTGTCGCTGAGGCCCATCAACACGATCTGCTGTATCGCACCCTCCAGCTGCAGCCATCATGCCAGCGAATCAACAACTGTGGACCCGTTGACAGCGACCGCGCATGCCAGTTTTTGATGTGGAGGTGACCAGCCAGATGTCTGGCAGTTCCCGTGGAACATTCAGTGCGCCAGGACATCGTGCTGTGTATTGCCAAACCGCAGTTCTCACCGAAGCAATGTAGGCGCAGTTGGTTCCGTCCTCTGCCAATTGCGCTGCAAGACATGGCACACAGCATCAATTGCGACACAATGCACGGTAAATTCCAGCATGACAGCACGTTCTGTCAGGCGGTCAGCAGCCTGCGCAAGGAAGATGCTCACCCAGGGCGCCAGCCAGGAGGGGGTGCGCGGAGCTGTGGCGGAAGATAAGGGCGCACAGCGGCGTCAGCTTGTGCGCGCGCGAGATGTACGACGCCGTCGATATCACCTGCGAAAGCAGGAGACACAGCTGTTCCACCATACGAGTGATACATCAGTAGCGTCATTGGCGCTGACTTCTAGGCTTTCCTGGTCAGCATGCGCCCGGCTCTCTATGCTGAGTGTCCATGTGCTGCTCCACATGGACATGTCGTTCCGTTGATCAGTGAACCATCAGAGCACAGGCATGCTGTACAGCACTCACCTCGACGGTCCAGTTCTCGAAGTCATCGTCTGCGGAGATGCGGGCGTTGGCAAGGGACAGGTGCCGCAGCGAGGCGCACGGCGACAGCTCCGGAAGCAGCTCCAGCGGGTTGCCAAACAGCTGCGCCACACGGACAGAGGGCGTCAGCGAAGGAAGCCCCTGGAACATGATCTTTGAGTCCAAAAAGGCTGCGGCAGTAGACCAACAGCAAGCTGGTGAGTGTTTCAAGGCCGGAGCGATTGCAGATGATCACCTGCAGCGAGCGCAGCGCCGTCGCATGGCGCAGGTCCACCATGGGCGCCGACAGGCGGTTGTTCTCCAGCGACAGCACCTCCAGTCCCGTGCACTCCCGCAGCTCCACTGCAGCAAGGCAGAGATATGGTACTGAGGATCTGAAACCTAGCCTTTGAGTTTGTCTGCATCGAGCTCGATTGGGGCTGCTGGCGAGCCAGACGAGGATAACACTGCACAACCTCAACATGCCTCTGCTGTGCAGCACTGCGTCAGGACAGAAGCTGAGCCAGCGCCCCAATGCTTTTATGTTTCGCAGGTGCACCTGGGAGCGCGGTCAGCAAGTTGTCGTCGGCCTTGAGGGTGTGCAGCCGCTTGAGCGCGCCCAGCTCGTGCGGCAGCGCCGCGATGCGGTTTTGCGACAGCCACAGCTCGCGCAGCCCGGTGAGCCGGCCCACCATGGTGGGCAGCACCGCCAGGCCGCAGCCGGACAGAACCAGGCTGGTCAGGCTCTGCCACCGCGGGAACAGCGTCGTGTCCCACACCTGCAACCAGAAGCTGGCTCGCGCCTCAGCACCCAAGTTTTTCGCTGCGTTTGCACCCCTTCCAGGCCGCGCCTTCCAGCTTGCCGCGTAGAACAGCGCGGTCGCCCACCAGACTTCCCAGGACCAGCGCCCAGCATCTGATCTGCATTTCACGAGACGCATGAGTACCGCTCTTCTCCTATGTCGAGAGACCAAACACTCACCGGAATGAGGCCCTCTGCGCATTTGAGGCGCCACACGTCCTCCAGTGCGCATTCCCTCAGCAGCGCCAGCAGGTGGGGCGCCGCGGTGCCGCTGTTGGCGCCGCCGCGCCTCAGCTCCAGGCTGCGCAGCTTTGGCGGGATGCGCCGCACCGACAGCGACACTGTCGCGCAGGGTTCGGAGGACAGCATCGTCATGGCAGATAGAAGTGACTGCCGTGGTGGTCAGAACAGATGACTGTGCGAGCCTGAGGGGCAGGAATGCAAGATGGCATGAGGAAGTGCTCAACATGCCACCGCATCTTACACGCCATTGCATGACGTGTGCATGGACCCCGCCGCGCTGCACTGTTCGTCATTGTAGCCCACCTGTAATGCCGCCGGACGGCGCGCTGGCGCTGACGATGCCGCCGGGGTCTTCCGGGCTGACTACCCGGAATCGCACGCGCACCTGCTCCTCCACCAGGTCCGCATCCGCCTCGGCACCTGCAGCAGCGACCGCACCGAGCATGAAGCGTACGTAAGACCAGCGCTGTAGCGTCGAATTGTTCTGTACAAAAATCGTGCACAAACGTAACACGCCCGAGCATGGAGGTGATCGATGAATCTGCAAGGACAGCGGGAACCGACCCGCGAGGCGCTGCAGGACAGCGGCCTCCCTGTCGTCGTCCGTCCACGTGATGGACACGCCGTCGTAGTGGCGTCCATCTTCATCGATGATGTGCCTGCTGTACTGCGGCAGAGTCCGGGAGTGCGACTCGGACTTGAATCCCAGGTGCAGCGAGTACGAATCTACTTTTCCCTTTGAAAGCAGCCAAGACATTGCGCCAAGGCCGACTTTGGGCACAAGCAATGCCTTGGAGCCGACTGTGACGTCTGCCGGCTGTGCAAGACGAAAATCTCGCAAATGCAACGGCGAATTGAGCAGGGAAGCTGCCCGACACCAGTCTGACACTGCCTTCCTCAACGTCCAGTGGTCAGCGGCTACGCGGCGGCACATTAAGAAATACAGCCCGTCTATGCACACCGTGAAGCCGCTGGCAGCCTTTACAGGAATGAACAGGGATGACGCATCACGTACACAGCATGCCGCAGAGTTCTGGGTCTTCAGTACCTGTCCCAAGTTTGTTGTAAGAAAAGGAGTGACTTTGTGCTTTGTAATTTGCTTCAAATTAAAGGTGGCCGTGACGGCTGTCCTACAGGGGCGCCACTGGAACTCTCCTTTTGGCAACGATCGCGCCGCTGACAGCAACGCGGACGCACAGCACGTTGAGAAGCAGTGCAATCCGCCACAATTTGTTGTAAGAAAACGAGCGACTTTGCGCTCTGTAAGAAAGATCCAGCCAGAAGGTGGCCGTGACGGCTGTCCGTCACCGGCGGTTCTTACGGTGGCGTCACTGGGACCCTTCTAGCTGGACCTTTCTTACAAGGGGCGTCACTGGCCACCCTTCTAGCTGGATCTTTCTTACAAGGGCGTCACTGGGACCCTTCTAGCTGGACCTTTCTTACAAGGGGCGTCACGGGCCCCCCATGTAAGAAAGCTCCAGCCAAAAGGTGGCCGTGACGGCTGTCCGTCACCGGCACCCTTGCAGCTGGATCTTTCTTACAGGGGCGTCACTGGGGCCCTTCTAGCTGGACCTTTCTTACAAGGGGCGTCACGGGCCCCCCCTTGTCAGAAAGCGCCAGCCAAAAGGTGGCCGTGACGGCTGTCCGTCACCGGCACCCTTGCAGCTGGATCTTTCTTACAGGGGCGTCACT
>JAABUL010000077.1_pt1 | contig 178956 bp, 187 predicted proteins | sample 5559151 | NCBI WGS metagenome assembly JAABUL01 (sample SAMN10711876, study PRJNA513368) | rock metagenome | isolation source: Antarctica rocks | place: Antarctica: Victoria Land, Pudding Butte sud | reverse complement strand
CCACCCCCCGCCCCGAACCAAGAAGGAGCGCAAAGCCCTCTTCACCCAAGTGCGCCGCGAAGTCCACGACCCGGACAGGTTCTTGAGTGGCTGGTTCCGCGGCGCAAAAGTCGAGGACATCGGCCGGGATGATTTGAAGGACTTTATTAACTGGGCTTTCTGGGACGGGAGGGCGGATATGGCGCCGGGGGGTTTTGACGAGGAGGAGTTGGAGTATTATATGGGGAAGGTGGAGACGATGATGCGGAAGCCGTGTAAGGAGGGGAGGGGGGTTGCGAAACCGTTGTGTTTGACTATGGATCCGGTGGTTATGGAGTGTAGGACGTTGTTTTGGTATTTTCTGGTGAGTGAGGTTGGATGTGGGAGTGTTGATAAGGTGAGGGCATGGCTGATCGGTGGTAGATGTTTATACTGGATACGTTCTGTCATGGGCTGCTGCGGGTGCATGGGTTTCGGTACCACAAGACCATTTCTACCAGCCTACGAGTATGGCCACCTCGACCAGCGACCTGGATTGAGCCGGCACGATCGCCAGCGAGTAACATATCATATTGGGTACGCCCGCATACGTCGCAAAGCAGACTGCCTGTACTCTACATCCACGGCATCGGCGTTGGTCTAATCCCCAACGTCGGCTTCCTACACGAACTGGACACCGCACTCAACGGCGAGAACCCAGACGATGGCCAAGTCGGCATCCTCGCAATCGAAATCCTACAAATATCCTCCCGCCTCACAACACCCATGCTGAAGCGAGAAGAGTTTCTACGTCAACTCACCACAATCCTGGACCACAACAACTACGACCGCTTTGTCCTAGCCTCGCACTCCTACGGCTCGGTCGCCAGCACGCACATCATCACGCACCCACCACTCGCAGCCCGCGTCTCCGCATCCCTGTTCATCGATCCCGTCACCATCCTGCTCCATATGCCAGACGTGGCCTACAACTTCACCGTACGCCCACCCCGCCACACGAACGAATGGCAGCTCTGGTACTTCGGCTCTAAAGACCCGAACGTAGCGACGACCCTCGGCCGGCACTTCTTCTGGCACGAGAACCTGCTCTGGCGCGACCACCTTATGTCTCTCATGCAGGGCGGGATGCGGATTACCGCTAGTCTCGCTGCCAAGGATCTGATTGTCGATACTGAGAGTGTTGGCACCTACCTCACTGAGGACCAGGTACCAGACCCGGTGTTGAAGCAGGATGGAGATCGAACGAAGATGGAGTTAGAGATGCCGGAGGCGACGTTAGGCCACTGGAAGCAGCGGGCTTGGAGGGGGACGGGGCTGGATGTGCTGTGGTGGGAGGGGTTGGATCATGCGCAGGTTTTCGACAAGGAGAGTACGAGGGGGAGGCTTGTGGATGTGCTTGTTGAGTATTGTAAGGGTACATGATAGAGTTAGATGGTAATGAGTAATGTATATATTTAATACGACAAGCTGAAGGACATATCTTCGATCTCTCCTAACTGTCACGTCTTGGCAAAATCAGACCCTTGGAACCTCGACTTCCAGGATTCAGGCCGACTGCAGATCGTGGCTTGAAGTACTTCCCTACTAGTACCTACAGACACCTCCCACCATGACCCGATAACATCTCGCTGGCCTCTTGCCACACATCAGCGTCCCGAGGCCAGCATGCCCACACCGGCCACACTCCTTCCTCCCACGACTGTACATCCAACACCACCATGCCGCTCGTCTCCGCACCCTCGCTCAACAGCCGCTTCACCCAGCTGGCCATTGCGGCAGGCTGTCTCGTAGCGATTTTCTGGTTCTTTGCGCCGACGTACAACACCTATGAGCGCCTGAGATACGGGTTTGTGCCGGGCTTCTCTTCTGCACCGGCGACTTCAGCGCCAGGCTCTTCCGCGCCTGAAACACAGCTCGAACACATAATCCCGACGAAACCAAAACCACACCACCCAATCGACGACCTCATCGCCAAAGCCGACGAGGAACTAAACGCCCTCCTAGCGAAAGAAACAACCACGCTCCACGATGCCGCGCACGCCTACCGCGAGAGGCGAGGCCGCCAGCCGCCTCCAGGTTTCGGGGCCTGGTTCGCCTTTGCGCAGAAGAACTCGGCGATTGTTGTTGAAGAGTTCTGGGATCGGATATACGACGACTTGAACCCGTTCTGGGGCGTGCCGGCCAAGCAGATAAGAGAGCAGGCGAGCAATATTGTGTTCAGAATTTCTGTGCGGGGCGGGAAAGTGACGTATCATAGTGATGGGGAGGAAAGGCCGTGGATGGAGCTTTGGACGGACTTGATCAAGAGTATAGTGGAGGAGGTGGAGTGGGAGGTGCCGGATGTGGATGTGCCGATTAATCATATGGATGAGAGTCGCATGGTTGTTGCTTGGGAGGAGATTGATGCTCACATGCGGGAGGGGGAGAAGAATAAGAGGGTTGTGGAGGAGGGGTTGTTGGTTGAGGAGTTTCCGACGCTGGAGGAGATGGATAGGGATGAGGGGAGGGAGAAGTTCGACCCGGAGTGGGTGGGCGGGAAACCGTACTGGCAGGAGGCGGTGACAGGATGTCACCCTGAGAGTCCGGCGCGAAAGGCAGAGGTGGAAGTGGATTTCTCGCTGCCGCCGCCATTGCTGACGGGCTGGCCGCAGGGCAGTTACGAAGGCTACGTGCAGAACTGGACCCTCGCCAAAAGCCCATGCGATAACCCCCACCTCCAAGGTCTGCACGGCACCTTCGTGGAACCGATCTCAATGTCCAACACGAAGAAGTTCTTCCCGATGTTTGGAGGGAGCAAACTCCCCATGAACAACGAGATCCTGCTCCCGGCGGCTATGTACTGGACCGAAGACCCCTTCTACTCCGGCGGCGACGACCACGGCGAAGCCTGGCGTCTCAAGAAATCCGAGATGATCTGGCGTGGTGCGGCGTCGGGAGGGAGGAACACGAAGAAGAACTGGACAAGGTTTCAGAGGCATCGCTTCGTGAGTATGGTCAACGCCACGAGCGTCTACACCGCTGAGACGGACCCGGAGAACGCTGCGCCCAATTTCGCACTGCCGGCGAATAACTCCTACAACCTCGCCGCGCAATCCCCATCCGCAGAGTCAGGCGCCATGAGCGAGTGGGTGGAATCCTGGTCCGACCCCTCCCTCCCTGCAGTAGGTGTAGTGCACCTGCTCTGCCACCCGCTCGAGCCCCCCGAGGAGCCGCGGACGGGTGATAAGAAGCACACGAAAGCTTGCTCGTACACGAATCCATATTTTAGGGTGGAGAAAATGATCCCGATGAAGGAGCAGTACGATTACAAGTACCTGCCGGACATCGACGGGAACTCGTTTAGCGGGCGGTATCGAGGGTTCTTGGGGAGCACGAGTCTGCCGATTAAAGCGACGATTTACGAGGAGTGGCATGATTCGCGGTTGGTGGCGTGGAAGCATTTCGTGCCGATGGATAACTCGTTTGTGGATTTGTACGGGGTTATGGAGTACTTCGTCGGGGTGAAGAAAACTCTCTCTCTGGTGGAAGATTTGGAAGGGGAAGGCGAGATGTTGGTCGAGGGCCACGATGAGCAGGCGAGGGATATTGCGATTGGGGGCAAGCGGTGGGCGGATAAGGTGTTGCGGAGGGAGGATATGCAGGTTTATGTGTTGAGGTTGCTGTTGGAGTATGCGCGGGTGGCGAGTGATGGGCGGGAGGTTATGGGGTGGAGGGAGAACCACTCGAACAGCAGTGGAGCTGCGTTACATAGGGAGGTTTTTTGAGGGCTTTGTGGATATGTACATTGGACGCGTGCTATGATCAAGGAAGTCGATGTTCTTTTGCCTCTGAACGTCTTGATGCTGCTGTACAAGTGCATGCACTCAGATCTATCGTGTCGGTATTGTCGAGAAGCTGTCCCAGTAGGATTTCCGTCTGGCCTCTTCCGAAGCGTTCCCAATGATCAGGAGAGTGGTCGTGCCACTGTACAGCAAGTCGCCAATGCAAGGTTGCGTCACGCTCGAAGCCACGGCCCGCCGGCCTCATCCACTCTCCCATCAACCTTCTTCCCGCGAGCAACTTACCGCTTGTGCTCGTCTCGTGGAACTCTGTCTTTGTTGGTAGCTGGTACCGCTGTACATACTGCGCCCGATCTCTTGGTCGTGTACATAGCATCAAACTTGGAAAGAAGCCACATCGGTTTTGCTCGTACATCGGTCTCTGCGAGCGTTCCTGCGAGATGAGAACGAGCAAGTGAGCAGGAAACGCTTGCCTCCAAGCCACGACATCGACAGATTTGCGATCTCCGAGCCAGGAAGGTGCAGAGCGCTAGTAACGGTGGTCACGTTGGCTTGAGACACTCGCACAACTCTTCGAGAGACCCGGCATTACACTCCGCAATCGCTTTACTTTTGCATCATCATAGCGGAATCAATCAGCCATTGAACAGCACATACCACCACCACCACCACCACCATGTCCCGCCGCTACGATGACCGCTACGACGACCGCCAGAGTGGAGTCTCCCGCCGACCTAGGAACGACCGCGACTACGACGACGAAGTAGATATCGACATCCGCCAATCTCGCTACGACGCACCACCGGCCCGTACAGCAGTGAGGGAGCGGGACGCAGAAACAGTCACGCAGGGACGTCGGGGACCTCGCCAACCAGATTTTCTACGAGAGGACTACGGCCGCAACGCCAATGCTGGACAATTGGTGGTCCGGGAGGAGATAATTGAGGACGACTATGTAGCTAGAGCACCGCAACGACGACGGAGCTTGGAAAGTGTGAGGTCGCGAGCACCGCCTCAGCGGGTGGAGAAGGAGGAGATTATCATTCGTGAGCGTGAGAGGGATAACGTTGGACCGCCTTATCCGAGGAGTGAGCGGGGCTCGTTCTCGGAGAGGGATGAGGTTTATCGTGATCGGCCGAGGTCGAGAGCACCGCCGCAGCAGAATCGAGATGGGTATGAGGAGGAGATTGATATTCGGATTCGGGAGACTGAGCGGGATGATCGGCCACCGCCGCCGAGGAGTAATCTGGGAGGACGGGAGGAGAACCGATTCAGGCGAGGTGATGAGGGACCACCTCCCATGCGCGGAGCTGTTGAGAAGAGGGAGGAGGTGACTTTTATTCGTGAGGAACGAGATCGGCCACCTCCGCCTCGAGAAGTGGAGAGGGAGGAGATTGTCTTCCGGGATACTGTACGATCTCCACCTCCACGAGAACAACCACGAGGGCGTGGCAGAGACGAGGAGATCGATATTGACATTCGAGAGTCTGGCCGAGGACGTGGCATGCGGGAGGAGGAGATTGATATCAACATTCGAGATCGGAGCGCACCACCGCCTCGCCAGCGATCGCAGAGCCGAGGGGTCATGGTCAAAAAAGACCATGAAGAGTGGGTGGTGCGACGGCGCCGCACTCCCTCACCCTCGCCTTCTCCGCCACCTCGCGAGTTCGAGCGCGAGCAGATCATCATCAGGCGCAAGGAGCGCTCTCCAAGTCCCGAACCACTCCCACCACCTCGCGAGCCAAGCCCAGAGCCTCTCCCACCACCTCCAGAGCCAATCTACCGTCCACCCATCATCCAAGAAGTCATAACCCACCACCGCCACATCGATCACGGCATAGAACGCGCTCGCTCACCCACTCCACCACCCGCCCCAGCACCCCCGAGTCCACCAAAGGAAGAAGACCTCGAAATCTCCATCCGACGCCAAGGCACCCGCAACGGCAAAAACTACGACGAAGAAATCACCTTCGAGCGCGACGTCCACGAGACCCCAAACAACCGCCAAGTCAGCTTCCCCGACCGGACCCGCGATTCAGGCCGCGACGTAGGCCGGACTCGTTCTGCGGCACCACCCCAGTCTCGCAGATACGACGACGACGTGAGCAGCGAAGCGGACTACTACAACCGCCGCGTCACCTCCCGCGGCTACCCCGGCGAAGCTTACAACGGCGCCACGAAAGACTGGGGCCTTGTGGACATCCCGCCCGGCACCGAGCGCGTCGAACTAGACGGCGTAGGCGGCGGGAGACAAGAACTCACTTGGAACAGGTACAACGGCGACCGGCGCGGGAAATTCTACACCGGGGATCGCGTGTACGATGAAGGGTTCGGCAATAACGGCCCGCCTGCACCTGCGCCTCTGCCTGCGCCGGTGCCGGAAAGGACACGAAATGAGGACATCAGTATCCATATCTCGAACCAGCGAGGAGGAGGCGAGGACACGACGGCCAACCAGCGGAGGAAGACGCGGGATCGGATGTGGACGGAGGTGGCGAAGGATTTGGTTATCAGGGAGGCGATTGATGAGAAGGGGTATGAGTTTGAGGAGACAGAGGAGTTTTGGTATGTCATGCAGTATTTGCAATACGTAAGTTTACCCTACCTTACCTCAAACCGTGCGCAGGAAGCTAACAAAGCCGCAGGAGGACGTCCTCGCCCTCGTCACCACAACCGAAGATATCCGCCGCCAGCGCCGCGACCGCATCCGCGAACTCCAGTACGAGCGCTCGTCCGATCGGGGGCCGAAGATGCTTCCGCCGCCGGCACCGCAGATCCCGCCACCGCCGTTTGCGGCGCCGTCGAGGGGAAGGTACGATGAGAAGATTTATGAGCGGGATTATTATTACGACCGTGAGAGGAGGGGTGGTGGCGGTGGGGGTGGGGGGTACCGTCAGGGGCGGTAGAATGGTGGTAGAAGGGAATGGGTGAGGGGCTTGAGAGGGAGGGAGGGGGATGGATGACTTATGACTGTTATGAAGGGCATTGATGCGAATGACGAGCAAGCGGGGGAGCGAAGCATTGTTTTGGTTTTGGTTTTCTGGGGGGGTTTGGGGTGGATTGGGTGACCTGTGTAGAGTGGACCTGGGGGGGTGGTATATACAATGCAAGCGGCGGTATGATACATACTCTTGAGATGTCGTGCAGCCTGCCTCGCTACTTTTCGACAAGATCTCTCCCCCTTGCTGGTGAACCTACAAGTCTCCCATGAGTAGCAGCTGGAGGCTTTTTATGACGTCCGGCACTGCAGTGGCGGGAGAGAGAAGACGCCTGGGAGACACCGCCCCTCGATAATGGCTTCGTGGAGGTGTATTGATCATATCGACAGCTTTGTCGCCAGTTGATGTCTACTCCTTCCGCGGAAGCTGAGTCCCCGTCTGAGTAATGCCACATTAACAACCACTGCTTCCAAGGAATCTGGCGTTGAATCGTTTGACCAATAGTGCATCTATATAACAAGCAGAGATAGCCGTGATAGACATCGAAGTTATGTACCAAACGAAGGTCTCAGCACTCACACCCAACACACCAACCTCTCCCAACAACTCACAATCATGCCCGCCACATCCCCAGTCATCCTCATCCTCGGAGCAGGACCACATATCGGCCAAGCAGTCGCTCGCACTTTTACGTCGAAAGGCTACAAAGTCGCTCTCGCTACGCGATCTCTGAATGAGGCGGATAGCACGGATAGCCAACTGAACATCAAGAGCGACTTTGCTAACTCCGACGATGTTGTCAATGCATTCGACAAGGTGAAGAAGGTGTTCGGGATCCCGAGTGTAGTGGTCTACAACGGTAAGTACGCCCTTGTGACTTACCTGACCTCACCTTCTGCCTGCTGACAATCCGCAGTCAGCGCCTCAACCCTCACTCCGCCTAAGGACCCGTTTGCCCTCCCACTGGCCGACTTCAATCGAGATGTATCGATCAACGTCATGAGCGCTTTCGTCGCCGCGCAACAAGCTGCCCTCGGGTTCGCACAGCTCCCTGCTTCTGCTGCGAGGACGTTCATCTACACAGGGAATATCCTGAATGTTGGCATCATCCCGGGATTTCTGGCTCAGGGGGTTGGGAAGTCCGCTGGCGCGCATATGATGTGGGCGGCTTCGGCTGCGTATAAAGACCGGGGGTTTAAGTAAGCTGATTGTTTACTACCTTGGTTTGGAAGGGAAAAGCTAAACTGTTGTAGGAGGTATTATGCCGACGAAAGGAAGCAGGACGGAACGGCCAAGTATAGGGTCGATGGAGAGGCGCATGCGGAGCTCTATTGGGGACTTGCGGAGGAGAAGGTCCAGGGGCCGTGGATGCAGATGTTTGTCCAGGGGGTTGGGTATAAGAGGTTTGATGGTCAATATGGCGTCTAGCCAGCTGAGGTGTTGCTTGAGTGTCTGGCGTCTAGCGTCGCTATTGCGAGTTCAAGCAGTAACGAGGCGGGGGCAAGCCATGAGGAATGAAGCTAGTGTAGCATTCGGTGAGCGTTGATGGCGAACAGATCCGTAGAAGGAGAAGGCAGAAATAGAAGAGGAGAAGAAAGAAGAGTGGAAGTTTACTAAAAATTTAAGGTTTCGCTAGCGTCAAAGTCTCCATTAGAGCGGGACCACCATTCCAGAGCTCAGCAAGCACGCAATGCACATCGTCGAAGACTTGAGTGTGATGGCAATCATCAGTTCATCCTACATCTTGATCGGCCCTTTCACATAACGGCCTCATTGAGGAGCTCGACCCATTGGCCCTCCTTGCCTTCCACCCCCAGCTACTGGACATTCTCCCACCATGTCCGATTCAAAACCAACAGTAGAAAACCTCTTCGCAGGCGCAGAGCACAGGATCAGCTGCTACACCCTCTCCAAGGCGTCTACCATCCCGGACACCCGCATCCACGAGATCGTCAATCTGGCTGTGAAGCACGCCCCTTCATCGTTCAATGTCCAATCTACACGGGCCGTGATCCTCCTGAAGGACCAGCACGATGACCTCTGGAGCATAGCGGACAGTGTCGCCCAGAAAGTCCATCCGGATGCCTACAAAGGACTCTGGAAAATGGTCGCCGGCTTCAAGGCCGCCTACGGAACTGTTTTGTTTTTGGAGGATGAGGTACCTTTGGAGGCGTTGGCCAAGAAGAACCCGATGTTTGGGGAGCTTGTGCCGAGCTGGTCGGACGTTTCTTCGGGCATGTACGTCAAACCGATGGGTGGAAGGGTTCTCTAAGACAGCACCACGCACTGTGCAGCGCTCTGAGCCCTTCAACCCTCCGCCTCCGTCCCCGAGACACTTGCTAACCGTTCCACTCATCACTTTAGGCATCAGGTATATCTGGACTCTCACCTGGTTCAGTATAGCAAAGAAATTGCTGATCGTGATGTAGTATCTCGTATGGACCGCACTCGAATTGGAAGGTCTTGTAGGTTGCGCTATGTTACTCTTCTCTGCTTGGAAAAACGCTGACATGTTCTTGCCGTACAGGGAGCGAATCTACAGCATTTCAACTTTATGGCAGAGTTCTCAGACGAAGTCACGAAACGATGGAACTTGCCAGAGTCTTGGAAGCTAAAGTCCCAGCTTGTCTTTGGCACACCTACTGACGGGCTCGTGAGGAAGTGGGATAGGACATATGCTCCTCTAGAGGATAGAGTTAAGGTGTATAGCTAGACTCCAGACTCTGACCTCACGTTATAGCCAACAGAAGGCAAGTAGAATTGGAAAGGTAAGTATGTGTGCTGAAACTTGATTATGGCTCTTCTGACTACTCGATCTAGGACTGTGAACCTCACGAGCTCGCTGCAGCTTATGGGCTTGATCGCTCAACCTTTTCCCATCATACCTCCGTCATCCATACTCATTCATAGCATCCTCCACAAAGTAATCTCCCAGCGCAGACCATGGCTTCGGATCCTCCATCGACAGCTTCGAAAGGTCCCGGCACCTGCCCACGTCGATATGGATCTCGACGGCCTTCTTCAACTCGCTCAGGTCTTGCTCAAGCGTCTCGAAGGAGTGCACTATTGGACCATCCTCTCCTGCCCACCACAAGTACAAATCCCCAAAACCATTCTTCAGCTCTTCAGCTGCTTCATCCACATCCTGCGCGATCGAGTGGATACGCCAAAGCAGGCGGTTTCGATCTATCGGTCGCACCACCTCCTCCCAGTGGAAGCTCTCCGCGAACGCAGCATCACAGAGTCTACGAGCTGCGATATCGAGGTCTGGGCTGTCACGAACACTGACTGGTAAGTTGCAGTAGACGGTGCTCATCTCTTCGAGAGCGTTGGCTAGAGTCGGCAGACGGGCTCTGTGGCCTTGGAGCTGTTCTGCGGCCCTTTTCCGCTTTGCTTCATATTCTTCGAGCTCCTGGATCTCTTGTGGAGTTAGACTTGCGGGACTTGGACTAGCGATAGTTATGTTGGCCATGGATGCTGTGATTTGCCTGACGTCTTTCTGCATATCCATGGCCTGTTGTTGCGAATTGTGCATTGTGAGAAGCGTGAGTGAGTTTCGGGTCTTGCTGTGAGTTGCGCAAGCAAAGGAAGACGAGCAGATGTGAGATACTAATTTTGGGGTTTGATGGATCGTGTGTATGCAGCAGTTCACAAAAGCACTGGCTACAATGGTATTCAACAGATTGGGTATCGAATCGCGATGTGTCGAGCAAATTCACCAGCAAGATGTGTCGAGCACAAGGCTATTGTATTTTGGGACAAAGCACGAAGAATGGCCATCAAGGAGATTCTCGAGGACAAAGCCATTCTGCTTCTTTCATCTCGATGCATGGGCAGAACACAATAGCATTGACTCGACACCTTGAAGGAATCAGTATGTCTTCCCTCGGGTACTTATGGTACCTCGAGACTACGGAGAAGCAACCCATAGAACGAACCCAGCACAACACCGAGAGAAAAGTTACAGACGAACTACCAACCTCAAAAGACTTCAAGCAGAATCTCAACACACCCAATTCAGACACAACAAACCCCAACACACCACCAGCCAAGCACCAACATGCTTCCAGGCACTTCGAAAGCGTACGCCCCTCTGGCGGATTGCTTGGCGCAAAGATTGAGGCGCGCCGAGAATCGCTTGAGCAAGCTAGAGGCTGAATACCTCGACATAGGCAAGTCATTCTTCGCCCTACCACCGCACTACCTCGACCTGTTTACGAGTCTAGGTCCGACCGGAAATGCTGACAATGCTAGCATCCTGCAACCGGCCATCCGCATCCACAATCAAGAAGATCCCGAGATCTGCAGGTTCCTCAGCAATCTACGAACGACTCGAGATGAGGTACGACAAGCCCTAAGGATCAATCATCTGTTGTCTGCCGAAGCGATGCTGGAGGTTTTGGAAGGCCAAGAAGAAGAGCTCGACCGCCAGATGATCACCGTGGCTTCTAAGCTAGTTGAGTGGCACTCCACGATCACCAATGAGTACGTACCTGAGTCCGTCAATCTATCGCAACTCAACGAGACACACATGGCGCAGTTCAGAGACTGGTTGTCTCGGCTGCCCGACGTTCGCAAAGCTCTCGAGCTTGGAAGTGCGACTCTGGATCAGATCGTCCTTGAGGCAATCTATACGGAGGAGGACAGCATGCTCTTCGACGACGGCGAAGAGACTCTCTGCCCGCCAACTCCAGTCGAGGGACTATCCCCACTGCTGGGACCGACCGCGTTTCCGCCACCGCCAATCGCACGAAACAACACAGTCGCGGACACAATCGACAACTTCATCAACGTCGCGCAGGCCCTCAACAGATCTGAAGGTCGCCGACTGGAAGATCCAACACTGATTGCACCCTGGAACATCGAACAACAGTCCCCAGGAAGCAGTCCCGGAAGTCGTCCCCGAAGCGATGGCACCGAATCAGTTGTCGAGCCTTTGTGCTACGATGGCATTGACGATATGGCTGAGGAAGAGGACGGATACTTTCCGTTCGCGGACGCTCTTGCCTCCATCGAACGGGAACGATCCGGAATACACGAAGCAATGCGAGATCGAAGCGCCGAAGACATCGTAAGGTACGAGGCTAGCATGCGCGTTGGCAACCCGATAGAGGCTATCGAGCTTCGGGAACGCATCATCGAAGGTTTTGAGTGGCCACCAGGTATGGCTCCAAGGCCCAATGCATTTCCGCCAGCTTGGGGGTTTCGCTGAAGACAGGTAAGCAAAGACAGAAGGCGGACCAGAGCGATGCAAGCAAGGTAAGTGACCAGAGGTAAGTGAAGCGAATTTCATTTCTCTTGGGACTAGAATAGATAATGCTTCTGGAGTTGAGGCGTTTATGTGTGCGGATTTCCAATCAACATATTCTTATCCACAATAAGTATCCCATTTTCATATTGTCCACATTCTTACTAGACGCTAACCGCAGCTTGTCATTTCACGCGAAGCCACCAAGAAGTTCCAAATCGACCGTCCATGGTGGGTAGGATTCATGGTGGATAGGATTAACGCAGGGACAGTCGCCTTATGCGCTTCACCTGGATATTCAGGATCGCCATGGGCTTTGAATCAGTAGGACTTGAGACATACATGGATCTTTCCTTGGCGGACGCCAATACTTGTAAGTCAGGAGGGTTTGCCTTGAACTCCAATACATCGTATACATACTAACTTGCACTCCCTTCACCTTTCGTCTTTCTCTAGTTCATCCCATTCTTGTTACTTCTCCTATGTACTCACCCCACAAAAAAATCTTATATCAACACAATGCACGAACCGTATATCATAACATCACCAGAACCGGCAGCCAGGAGATCATCGAGGTCATCATGCATCCATCGTCTAGTGGGCTGGACAAATCCGAAGACGTAGGTCACAGCACGACCATTCTATGCTATACCATCTCGTGGCATCTGCTGACACACTCAATCTCTATAACAGCGTGCTGACGAAGGCGTTGATCATTGCTATTATAAAGGCGAAGATGACGCTAACATCAGTGTTATTCTTCCTTTGCTGGAGTTGCGAGGTATATGGCTTCTGCTTGAGCCGAAGCGTATTACCTTCATCTGAGCATACTTTCATCCCAACCTCTTTACACCAGCAGACAACACACCAGTACGCCGAAACATCCTACCGACCAACCAGCACACCTCCGCCCAACCATCGGACACCACTCGGCTAATTCCATCTCGACAGCCTGCATACAATTGCATTGCGGCCTCCATTCACGTACCGGACGCCTGAAAATGTGTCGAGCTCATTCACCCTCTGGACGTGTCGTTGCCAATTGCATTGTGCCTTTAGGAAGAGTTTAATGCCATTGTTAGACAAACGACACTTTCTGTCTCCCCGACTATATACGATAAGCCGATGCCTCGAAGAACCCATTATCAGAACGTAACATACACACGACAACCTACAAGGTACCGGCTACCTACACAACACTCCCTACGACCCACCAACACCAGACAACAACGAACGACCCTAACCAACAAGCCCACCCCACCTTCAAGATGAAGACGGCACCACTCGCAGAGTGTCTCGCACAGAGGGAGCGGCGGTTCGCGAACGCTTTCGGACAACTCGAAGTCAACTACTTCACCACCGGCAAGAGCTTCTTCGCACTACCCTCCCCTACCCTTGATCCGATCCTCGACTCGTGGCTCGACTATGGTGCCTCCGACACTCCCCTGGCTATTGCCTTCAAGCACGAGTGGGAGACCGACGTGGGCTCAGATATATGCGAGTCTCTGATGAGCATCCGCCAGCTGTGGGCCGAAGTCAAGCACGCACTGCAGCACAGCGACCTACCGTCCGCGGAAACCAAGCTCTCTACCATCGAGGCTAAGGTCGAGGAGCACAAGAGCCAGGTGGCATACGCTGCCGATCTGATCTCCGACCTCTATGCGGCGGCTCACAGCGTCCATCGCGATCTCCAGACTCATCCGCTCGCCAACGACTTGCGCAACATGCAGTCTCAGGCGGCGGACGAGTTCGAGATGTGGGTGTCGTGGCTGCCGTGGAACTATCAAGCTGTCGGAGAAGGTCCAGAGGACACCATGGCACGCCTTGCGTTCGAAGCGATCAACACCAACGAGACAGACATCATCTTCCCACCGGCCGATCTTGGTGAAGAAACGCTCTCGCCCCCAACTGAGGCTGAGCAAGGCTCCGGACACTTCCTCGACGCGTACCTCAGTGACGGTGGGGCGGACCTGGCCATAAGGCTCAAAGAAGCAGGTGGCGAGAGTCGTGAGGGTGGGGATGACCCGGCGGGGAGACTCCTGCAGGTGGTTGAGGAGTCATGAGCCTGGGGGCTTGTGAGGGGGAGAGGCGGGAGATGACTGTGGTTTTCTTTTGTATGGCGATTCAGGCGTCGGTTGATAAACGCATACATCTAGCGACGTTCAGTCTTGGGCTGATTTGTGGGATACTTCATGCGGTACTGGATTCTTGATTTGAGCATAGCGAGCACTACCTACAGAGCTACCTACAGAGCATCATCAATAAGCATATCTTAACCAAAAAAACTGTTCCACCTTTCATATTATCACAATTCCCCGAGAGTGAGACGTACGACAACGTTAAATCTCGTCAGCAGCTTATTCGCTAACGTGATGCCAGCTTTTCGTGCAATAGAATGACCTGTCTCCAGCGCGTGCGCCCACTTCAGCAGTAGAACTCACTTCATCCTTGACGTTTCTCGGCTCTCTGTCCTCAGCCTTCAGTAGTACATCTAGAGCATCGTGGCTGACTGCTACCCCGTCCTGGACGAGGATAACACTTCCTGAGACTTCGCCTTCCACTCGCGGCTGCGAGAGTTCGTCATCGTGAATTGCATCCGACACGACATCTTCCGCCGACACCACAATCCATTGTTCCATTGCCGATCGAAAACTTCACGATGTCTTTGTACTCCACGACACTCACGATACTCGGTCGTTCGGTTTCCATATAACAGGCAGATATCTCTTCCCTTCCATCTGTACACCCAATTACTTTCACAACCATAACCACAACCACGTCTCAAGTAAAATACTGCTTTCGACCAACACCACGACAACCCACACGAACCCGACAGCCAGACTGCCTCACATCAATCACGCCACCTTTGCCAACCTACGCACTCCAACAACCGCAATGAACGGACAACCACAACCCAACTCTTCACCAGGCACAGCCTACCGCAACCTCATGCAAGAGCCATCAAGCTCACATTCGTTGCATCCAGTGTCCAAGGCGATGCCGCACAAGATCTCCCAGATCGGTGCCGCGGCGGTAGTGGCGATGCTTCTACCAGAGACTCCCCGTAGGCAACGGGTTCGAAGTGAGTCGTGTCCTCCGCCTTTCACTGACCGTCGAGCAGATGAGAGCCTGGAGGGTGACTCAGATAGTGGCGTTAAGGTTGGGTCGTCGTCTACACCGTCGAGTGAGGAGGGGATAGGATCGTCTAGGGTGATGACGCTGGGCTCCAGCGCCGTCCTCACAAACATGGACAAGCCAGAATCACCCGCCTCCACCGACGGCGATGTAGAGTCTCACCAAAATTCCGCACATCACATCCCCCTCTTCTCCCCCGTCTCGGGCGACCACACCCCCCTCTTCTCTCCTGTCTCAGGCGACCCCAACTACCTCTTCTTCCTCGCCAAGCACCACCAAACCATCCAGGCTCAACTCCTCGACAACCAAACCACACGCCTCTCCCAACAAACCCACCTCCTCGCCCTCCACCAATACGGCCACACCCTCCACAACCACCTCATCCTCCTAGCAAACCACTACCGCAGCCTAGGCGAAGCCTACCACAACTTCCCACTCCAAGTCCAGCACAGCAGACTCTGCCACCCGAAACTCCGTTCCTTCGCGCAGAAGCACTTTACACTCGCAGGAAGTCGGTTGGAGGTACCGCTGATCGCCCGGTTGAACCACATGCTGATATCGCTGCGCCGAGCGGAAGAAGCGAATGATCGTGGATATGGAGCGGTGAGTACGGTGGAGGCGATGGCGTGGGTGGAGGAGACGCAGAAGCATATCGATGCCGTTTCGGGGGTGTTTTTCAAATGCCAGGAGGCTTTTGTGAGGCTGCGGAGCGCGGTGGAGATTTTGGGGTGGGTGAAGGGGAGCATTCTGGCGGAGTTGAGCGGGCGGCAGGATGTTCGTCGGACGTTGATAGGTGAGAGTAAGGGGAGTGTGGGAAGGCGGAGGATGTTGCGGTGGAGGTGGATGCAGGCGTTGCCGGATGTTTGCTTTGTGTGGATCTGAAGATGGCGAAGGGGGGAAAGAAGGTTACTGAACAGTCTGTTCGGACTTCTGCTGGATGGAGGTCTGATCATGATGTTGCGGTGGTGGGTTTCTGATTTGCTTACGAGAAGGGCGCCTTGTGGTAGAATGAGAGTGTAAGATAGCGAGTGATAGAGAAACAACGAACATGATACCGACCGAAATACTTGTGCCAATTTACAGGGACTGTTCATGTCCCATTCCCGTGTTGACGTCTCTGTCTTGACATTGTGCCAGAGCCAAAGTCCAGGCGTTTTCCAAGACGCTGAACACAAGTAGAGAACCGTGCCTAGGATATAAGACTGTCTTAAGACGTGCCGGGTCTCAGACAATGAAGGTGTCGCCGATGGTGTTGGAAGAGCCTGCAAGACAACGTCAATTCAGAGTTAAACTCATGTAGCTCTCATGTACCAGCACACCACATTTCCACAAGGATATCCATACCCATACGAACCATCGCGTATCCTCATTCATCCTTTTACACAAACTTGATCACCTCCCACGGTATCGCTAGGTATCAACCCAAGACTCTCCAGACACTCGCACTTTCCTAGCTGCGGTGATACATAAGCCATGACGCAAGCACCAGCAGCCGCAGTCGCATCCGCCCCATCTCCGCAGGCCGGAGAGGTGGTAACGCTACCACAGCTCCAGCGGTGGGGAGACATGGATGCCGTCAGTGGCGGAAAATGGCCGTATCGACGGTCCGGACACCTGGAGCGAAGGCGACGCCGCAGATATCGCCTCTTCGTCCATCGAAGCAGATCTCGTTCGTCCCCAGTCCGCGCCGCCGCATCTCGAGTTTGAAGATGGAGTTTGCGTCACTGCAATCGCTGCTCTACCAGCCGGCGCCGGCCTCGGCTACGGAGACGAGGGTTCGCGGTCGGAACCACGATTTCGGTTCTACCTCCACTATCTCGCGCCCATGAAGAAACGGTTGCAAGGTCTCCGACAAGAGGCCAAGGATGTTGGGACTGCGTACCGCGAGCTGGGCGCCAGATACCATGAAATCCCGCTAAGAGTCGGCGCGGACCGGCGGACCTGGCGCGTGACGAGGGCTCTGTTGAGGGAAGGGTTCAATGCTCCGAGGAGCCGTCCTGTGCCGCCTGTGATTGCAATTTTGCACTTGGCCAGGCGATTGATCGAGGAGGCTGATGGGGTGCTTGTTCGATGTCAAACGGCTCTGTACGCCGTAGGCCGTGATGGTGCTGTTGGGTGCGGCGAAGAAGCGGAGAGGAAGATGCAAGAGGTGGTGGAGAGGGTAGGGGAGGGGAGGGAAAGAATGGCTGAGCTGACCGCGGCCTTTGATCAGGTGAAGAAGATGGAGAAGAAAGTTCTGGAGGAGCTCAAGGGTGGGAGAATGGAGAGTCCTCAGAGTTGTGAAGAAAGGCATACGCGTTGGGGGAGGTATAAGGAAGTGTTGCCAGCGTGGTGTTTGGAGGAGTGATGTGTTTTAATGATGAGCGATCCGTACCACAAAGTCATCTGACCTGGCTTCTCGCGGCAGCCTCGTGGTCATGGCACCACAGTAGCAGTATGCAGATATCCTGAAGCAATGCCTCTTGTGCTCCGGAGGCGGCCCATTGACCTGTTGTCTGGCTGCCGTGATCTTCACGATAATTCGTCCGCCAGACTAGTGGGCGCCACGTAGTTGCAACATCACTCGTCCCTGTCGTGAGCTGCTTTGTGAACGTCAACACGAGACCCCGACGATAAGGATGTCACGGAGTAGAAGGGGAAGAAGAGATGAGGTCGTGTTTGGCTGTCTCGCGAAATTGCCGAGGAGGCGGGCCGATTCGCTAACCCTATTTGTAAGACCACCTTGGGTGCATACTTGTTCGAATGATGTACCTCATCGGTTTCTCATACTAATTCTTGCTTCGAAACCTCGGGACCAACGACTGTAATCATCGCTGGACACATCGAACGAGTCTCGGTATGCAATTCGGAATCGATACCATCAACAACGGCGATGGGAAATGGTCAGGCGAGCAAAGGGCTAATATTGGCGGCAGGTGTTCCTTTTGGCACGAGCAAGCACATTCATCGAGGTCGAGAGAAGAGGAATAGATCAAGTGTGGTGGCATCTCCGCTTTGGCTGCTGGAGTATCTCTTAGATGAGGGTATAACATATTCGAGCATTGAAGAAGGAAAGGAGGTGGTGAATTGGCAAGATGGCCACGGCGACTGGTATGTGCTTATTAACACTAAGGAACCAGCGAGACTCGGTCGATACTCGACATGTACAACCGCTGGCATAGTGCGGCCTCGCATATGGAAGTTTGGGATGGAGAGCTAACGATTTGATGGCGTGATAGAGTACGCAAGCCCACCCGGCGGTTTCTCGAGGTCCTCGTCCATGTCGGCCGCACGATCCCCCGATACGGCATCAGCCATCTACCCTGAACGAGCGATCCGTCCACTGCCTAAGAGTCGGCTGAAGGCAAAGCTCTCGCCGGAGCAGGCCTCGCACATCGCATACCCTCCCGAACCACCCCCCATCAGCCCGACACTCATGTTAGCTGGCCAGGAAGGAGCAAATGGCGTTGGAAGTTCTGCGCGGATGACGAACGGCGACGGCGTGCATGGGAGACATCAGCCTCATCACCCGCGCACGCAGCATGGGCACGCGCACAATCATTGCACGTGCGGCGAGGACATTGATAGTGGTGACGAGGAGGTGGAGTTTGATCATCCGGATTATCGATATGCGCCGCCTGCGGTCAATGGGACAGGCGCGGGACAGGATCCAGTGCTTGACAGCGTGCAGCGCAGATTGATGGACACAGTCCGCCCTGCCAAGCCCCCTCCGCCTGCATCAGCGGCGTCCAGCGCGGACGGATATGAGTCATTCGAGAACATGAGCAACAAGAAGAAGCGCAAGATACCGTTGTCTGGGACGCCGAGCATGCATCAGAGCCAGTTGAGCGCGGAGATGGCGAATATGGGGATCAGTGGGCCTGCGAAGATGTCAATGGCGGATGCAGCGCGCTCGCAAGGTGCGGTGCCCAGGGGGCAGCATCACCCGTCGTCGCCGGCATCTTCAGCGGTCAATTCAGGGACGGGTATAAGTGGCGCTGGAAGAGGAAGATATGGACGACAGGTGCGGAGGCCGTTGCAGAGCGCGAGCATGAACCTCATCAATCCCCGCGTGCCTCTGAGACGTCATTCTGCTGGTATGTCACTTCACATCACTTTGAATACACATCACTCACTAACACACATTCCTTTCTTTGGCAGATGCAGGCATTGAGAACACTGGTGGCATTATCTCTCAAGCAATCAAGACTGCTGCAGAACAAGGACCCTTGACACCACAAAAGGGCCAGGAAAACGGGTCACTTCTTCAAGAGGCCGCCTCATCAGTCCCATCAGGCGCGAGAACACAGTTCACTTTCACCATGGAGTCCGAGAGCGGCAACAAAATGGTCGACCAGCAGAGTGCAGCCGCAGCCGCAGCAGCAATGGCCACACCTACACCTCAATCTCGCACCGTCAACGGTCAGCCTCCCGCTCCTGGTCCAGGTGGGAAGGCAATGCCAGGCACAGGTATGCCACTATCACACCCCATCAACTCCCACCATTGCTAACCCTTTCTCCAGCGCCCCGCCAACCCCCTCCCCCACGCGATCCTCTCTCCCCATCCGCACCTCCGAAAACCCGCCCAGTCCGCCGCAGGAGTCTGACCAAACAACTCGCCCTGGCAGCCAAAGAACGCGAAGTCAACCAGCGCTACAACAACTACCACCACCGTCCGACGAAGGACACGATGTGGATCTGCGAGTTCTGCGAGTACGAAAGTATCTTCGGCCAACCGCCTCTCGCGCTCATCCGGCAGTACGAGGCCAAGGATCGGAAGGAGCAGAAGAAGCAGGCGGAGAAACGCCGTTTACTCGAGAAAGCGAAGGCGAAGGGTAGACGGGGAAAGAAGGGTTCTAAGAAGAACAATGCTGCTAACGCGGCGCCTGCTGCGGTGCATGGTGGGCAGGGCCAGGGCTACGATCCAGCGATGCCGCCTCCGTTGGGTCCCGGGGAGGAGGACGAGTACTACGACGACGAAGAGTATGAGGGCGACGAGTATGATGCTATTGGTGGCGGTGGCGGGCACGGGAGGAGAGGCGATACCGGGCAAGAGGAAATCGAGTACGACGACGACGCTTACTACCGCGCCAACCCCGGGGCACATCCTGGAGGTGGTGGAGGACTTCCGCCGTTGAAGGACGATGCCGCGAGGTTTGCTGCTTATCGCAACGGTGCGGCGGCTCCTGCTGGTGGTGGCGGTGGCGGTGGCAGACGGGCGACTTAGTGGGAAGCTTGGACTGGACGCCGGGCTGCACGGTGGTGATTGGGTTGGTTGCGGGCGAGTTGGTATCTGCGGGCGTTGGTGCTTGAGGGGAGTTCTTTTTGTTGGAAGCAGGGAGGATGGGGTTGTAGATATGGGTGTGATTGTGGTTGCATGGTTCTCCGCTCAGTGATTGTTTGGTTGGCGGATGTGAGGAGAGGTTGTACATAGTTGAGTAGGAGATGCGTACGAGATGTGGTGTTACACTTTGGTCGCCTCTCCGTGCTGCTATTACCAATGCCGCCACTGCAGTTGATGAAGATGCGCTGAGGAGACTTCTCTCAACTCGGAGATCATGGTTGGGTTTGATCTTGGTCTTGAGGACGATGCGCTGGCTCTCCGAGCAGCTGCTATCGATGATGGCACTACAGTTGATGGAAACGAGCTATGGGCAGGGATCTGAGTTCAGAGACCGCTGTTGGCTTCTATCAGGGTTTCCGGGAAGATGCGCGCTTCCTCCGAGCTGGCATCAGCAGTGCCGCCGCTACAGTTCTTGACGAAGAGCCGTGGGGGTCAACGTCACTTCAGAGATCAAGGTTGCCTCCTACCATGTTACCGATGACGAGGCGCCGGCTCTCAGTACTGCTATTGGAAATGCTGGCACTACAGTTCACGAATACGAGCTTCAAAAAGAATTTCTGGTTCAGAGATCTTTGTTTGGCTCGAAATCTGAGACTAAGCTGGTCAACTCCATCTCCATGGTCTCAAATCATCAGCCGGCAGTACAGTTCACGAAAATCAAGTTTGGGAAGAAATGTCGGTTCAGAAATCTTTAATTTGGCCCGAAATCTGAGACTAAGCTGGTCAACCTCCTCTCCATGGTCTCAACCAATCAGCCGCCACTACAGTATCTGCAAAACCTTCCCGACGACATCAGGAGGCTGGAGAATGTCAACAACCGACCCCCCAACGCCACAGTGACCTCGACGCCGTGGAGCTGGTTAGTATGGAGCGTCGCAGACCTCTCTTTCGGAGCGAACTGCCCACTTCCGGCGCTGTAGTGGCATGGTCGCCTAATCCGCACAGGAGAAGAGTTGCTTCGTACCGGTAAGGTAGCCGAGCGCAGTGAGAAGCATAATGCGATCGCTCGAGCGTGAACATAAGCAGAGTCCAGTCGCAGGAGGGCGGTCAAAAGTAGAGTCCGGTCGCATGAGGGCGAACAAAAGTAGAGTACGGTGATACTCAGAGCCGCTGGTTCTCTCAGTCGTCCATATAGCTGCTCCACCTCTCCTCCGACGCTGTAGTGGCCGCTTCAGTGTCCGTGCTGGGGAGAACAGTCGGTTTACCCGCCTCCAATACAGCAGAGTGGAGTCTCGAGAGATATTGATCGATCTCACTCGCCGTCATTTCGCCGACATTCAGAGCATATTCCGCCATGTGGATGTCAGCAACTGCGATGGCGTTGACTGCACATGCTAGTGTTTGATCCTGGTATTGGTGTTTGGAACCGAAGGGAGTCAGAATATGGGTGGGAGTGTTGAACTCAAGCTTGCATAAGAACTGAGTCGCCAGCAATGGAGTGTCGTTCACAGCAGCCCTCTGACGGTCGAACAGCACCACCAGATACAACTGGAATGTGCTCAGGTTGTTGAAGTCTGCCGTGAGGATCCGGCAGCGATCCCTGAGCTTCTGCATCGCTTTGGAGAACTCATACTGGATCACTGATTGCTCTAGCTCATCGACACTCTGTTTGGCCTTCTGAAAGAGCTCGCATCCAACGCGGAATAGCCCGTGAATTTGCTGGGAATGAAGATAGTCCTCGAGGAGGTTTCTATGTCGCTGAAGCTCTGCCATATCGAACAAGACATCGAACAGCAGGTCGACTTCTGGCCCGCTCTCGTAGTAGCGTATCTGTACTGCTTGCAACTCATTGTGGAGGCTTTGTACAGCGATGAAAAACTGGCCTACTTTCCAGTGGATAGGCGAGATCGATGCTTCTGTATCACGGGCCATTGTGCTTGATCCAGTCCTGCTTGGGAAGTGTTTGGTGGTATGTACAGTGGTCTTGGCTGGTTTTACAGTTGAAGTGGGTTTGTATGTACTGAAGTAAGTGATAGGGGAAAGAATATGATAGAGGAAATACTGGTTAGTGATGGGGAGTGATGTCTCAATACCTACCCAGCAAGCTCGTTATATCCTCCAGGCGGTTGTTTGCTGCTTGAGCAGCTGGGCCAGCCAGTCAGTTCTATGAGATGCTTGCTTCGTGCACGGGAGAACGTTCTCGTCAACACGATGTGTCGTCACATGTCCACGTCGTGCTGGAAGGATGGGGAAGGTAGCTTGACAGCTGGGAGAAGAGGAGTCAGGGCACATAGGGTGACTGCTATCGAGGTTCTCTCGAACAACATTCTCAGTGAACCATGACAGCCATTCCGCAAATAACACTCGCTGTATTGGTAGCACTCCCAGCTACCAGTAGGAGAGCTGTGCAAACATCCAGTAACTAAAAATCCTCATATTCTCAACTGCTTTCAAACAATGCTGAGGTATCGTATGCATCCCCTGAACCCTGGCAGCCATTTCAACAAATTACACTCGCTGTACTGGCGGCATGCCCAACTACCAGTCGGAGAGCTGGTCAAGCATCCAGCACCTCGAAGTTTTCATTCCAAACAATGGTATGGTATCTTATGCTGTTCTTTTGCCATCTCCTTAAACCATCATAGCCATTTCCGCAAATATCATCTGCTGTACTGGCAGCATCCCCAGTTGTTGATAGGAGAATATGTCAAGCATCCAGCAACGCAAGGTTTTCATTTCGATCAATGCTATAGTATCTTATACTGTTATTTCGCCATCTCGCGAATCGATCGCAGCCAGTTCCGCAAGTATCATTCGCTGTACTCGCAGCATCGCTAGCTATTAATCGGAGAATCTATCAAACATCCAGCACCTCAAAGTCCTCATGATCCAGCTTCGCACACGTGAAGAACTTCGTTGGGTGAGCCTTCACATCGAGGTGGGAGTTGTTTACCATGAAGTCCTGCGAGAATGTCAGCGATCTCCGAAACAAACAAACTTCTCAACACTACTCACCTGCGCAAACGCACGACAATGCTCCTTGATCTGCTCGAGATGGTTCTCAAGCACCACCTGCCCCTTCCCAGTCAACGGAAAGATCCCGTAGAAAGTCCCCAGATCTGGCTTACGCATGTACGCCTGGCCACCTGCGGCAATCAATTCGAAGAACTCAAACCCTTGGTCTTTGTCGTGGTGAGTGCAGTCCATGGTGGTGTTCTGAGCGATGAAGTGGCGGAAGGCGTTGAGAGCCATCCAGGCGAAGATGTCGTTGCTGTATGAGCCACGGCCGATGTTGTCACGGTCCGCCAGGCCGACTGTCATGTGACGGTGAAGGATTTGTGGGTAGTAGGAGAGCATCTTCATCTGCGCCTTCTTGAGGCCATCTTGCAGCATGGTGTACTTGTTCTTCATGAGGTCGAGCACGGGCTGACTGAAGGTGTCGCCGTGAGGGTTCACGAGCTCTTGGATGTTGTCGGTGTGGTATTGGCCGACGGCGTGGATGAGGGCTTCGCGGAAGATGAGGCGTGAGCGGATGCGGGTGGCGAAGAGCAACCATGGCCCTGGCTTGTCGCCGATCGAGCGCTGGAGGAGCTGGCCGTGGGATTGGAGGTCTGCTTCGATGGGTTTGGTGATCATGTGGACCTGGAAGGTGTGTCAGTAGCGCTCAGTGACAGTAGTATTGAGGTAGTGTTCATACCACGGCAAGGTCTGCAGCAACTGCGTGCACGTTGAGCGCGGTGCTAAGCATGTCATCGAGAGTATCGGTCTGGAAGGTGCCCAGGTCGACTGCCTGCCCATACATCGCACCAAGAACTGTAGTGTAGGCCTGCACCAAGAGTCAGCGGACGTCAAGCTGGTAGATGAGTGAAGGAACATACCTCGTGGATGGCGCTGACTTCCATGCCGTTCTCAAGATCCAGGTCGATGCCACGCTTGTCGAGAGGACGGCCTTCACCGTTCATGCGCACTGCCTCGAGCTCTACGGCCAGCTTGCTCCCTGTGGAAGTCATGTGACCATCATCGTCTTCGTTTTCTTGCTTCCCCACGAGATCGAGGCGGTAGCGGATGGTGACGCCTTTCTTGATGGCCTTATTGGTGAGTGGCGGTCCATAGTCATCACGGAGTAGCTCGCGCATCTTTTCGCTATGGCTGCGAAGTGACTGGCTGTGTAGGAAGTACTGTCTGGAGCCGTTGATGATGATGTGGACGTCACCGTCACGGAATCGCGGGAAGCCGTCGTTTGGGTCTGCCATGATGTTGCTACTGTGAGGTGTAAGTGGTTGTGTTCCCCGAGAGATGAAAAGAAGAGATGCCAGCGCAGCAGGCGACAATCTCTTGAGGTGAACGGGTGGTGAAGGGAGATAACTTACAGAGGGACGCGTCGGCGTGTTGGGGGGTGGTGGGGGTGGTGGGGAGGGGGAGGGGGCTGGTGACGATCTTCTCGCCATGTTGATGTTTGTTAGTGGAAGGGAAAAGAAACAGGCGGAACTGTACTGCTGGATGACGCCTTGGCGGCCGAAAAGGGAATCAACGATCTCGCTCGAGCTCGAACCACGGACCGATCGGTAACGTTCAGACGCGCAAAAAGCTGGGCGGCTCGACTTCTTCCCCCAAAGGATAAACCCCTGGGATCAGAGGTCGAGCCGCCAGGTTTTCCAAGAATCTGTCCATCGTATATGAATGATTGATTCAACCTCCCGAAGTTGAGCCGGTCCGTCTTTCAGGACTGTGATTGTGGTTCTGGGTTCACAAGCAACCAACATCCAACAGTAGCTATCCCATGGTTCTAGCTCCGCAGCCACAGCGAGAAGATGCGTGAACTGCTCCGCGACGACTGCAGACATCCACAGCGAAAAGATCCGCGATCTCCTCCGCGATGACTACGGACCCCCCCTCACCAAAAACGCCATACGTTTTGGCCTGCCATGTATTTCGCGTGATCGATCGTTCGTCTCCTTTCTTGAGACTGAACACAAGTAGCTGCGCGGATGGATCACATCGATCCGCTTGAACCGCCTTACGGGCAGAGCCGTCGGTCTACCCAGGGCACACCAATGTTCGTCTAGCTGTACCTCCGTAAAAGAAGATTCGCGAGATTTGACCGGAAGTTCGAACGCTCAACCTCTGCTCGTGAGCAAAAGTTTGAAACTCCTGAACCCATGGCTTACGCCTCGTCTCCATGCAGTGCCTACAGTGAGTCGGTAGGGGATCGCAGGTGGACAAAAGAGTGACAGCTCTGGCTCTCGCCCCGTCAGGAATTCCCGTCGGAGCCAAGCCAGAGCTGTCACTGATGGTCCGAAGTTTGGGAACAGTATTTAAAGGGTCGTGAAGTTCGCCGAAATTCAGCCGGGCGGAGGTGCCCTCTCTCAGTGATCGAGGCAGAGTGCTCCAAGGCTCTTAACAAACGTATGGGCTTCGGTCGTGAACGAATTGTCTTATCACAGCACCGCAACGTGACAGTATTGTGAGCACGATGATGTTGTTCCGCTTTCCCAAGTACGGTTCTGCATTTGCTCAAGGCCCGCCATCATGACCAAAGGCTCATGCTGCTGCCCGTACTGATCAATTGCTGCCCAAGATCTCGTAGCCCGGGCTCCGTTCTCCAAGCTGTCGAGGCAGACGAAGGCATCAAGTCCTTGCTGCTGCTCTGGAGTACGTCTTACGATTCAGAGAGCTGTGCTCAGTCTATGTGTTCTCTGCTTGCAATGCCGGTTCTCTCCAATTGTCCAGTGCACTGCTTGAGCCATTGATCTGCACAAAAAAGAAGTCTTGTACGCAGACCTCCTCCCGTAAGCGGAAGACATTGTTCCTTTCCACCTAATCGAACCCTCGACCTTTAAGCACGGCGGGCGCCAAAAAAAAGTTGTTCACATTAACCAAGTGAGGGTGTGTTCCAAATGTATATGAATCGTGGCCAATTTACGCTCGAGGCGAAGGGGACTGCCAGGCACGATCCTACGACTCACGAGTCGAGTGGTTGTGATACCACTTTGCCAGCCAGCCAGCCTCCTGGTGTCCCCCGGCGAAAGCACTTTTTTTGAGTTGCAATATATCTGCACTCCCCCCTCTGCCGAAGATGAGCCGGTGTTGGACAGCGAATAGCGTTCGGGTATGCTGGTTGGGCCTGGCTTTATGTATCGACCAATGACAACGTTCCCATCCTCCATCGACAGAATGCTCATGGGACACACTGCGACGTGTCGAGGGACGGGCAACGAAGGGACGAGCGCGAGCGGCGAGAGGAGCATGGGTATTGTTCACGTTCAAGGCTGGGGCTGTACCAGCGATATGTCTTGTCCCGCATCATTTTGGGCACGTAGTTGAACGGTATCACTGCATCGGCTGAGCCAAGTCATCACTCGCGTTCGTCGTCCCATATTCTCGCCGCTGGTATGCCACCGATGCTCTCCGTGAATGTACATCTGGTCCTCAATTTGCTCGTTCAACGAGAGAACAGTCATGCCAACTTATTCCGATGCCCAATATTTGATTCTTTCCATCGGACTGGTTCAACAGCGAGGGCGAACTGGTCGATCGAGGTTTTGGCATCGACGTTGCTTGTCCGCAGCTTCTTTCCGGGCTTCCGCACAAGCTCGATCTTGATGAACACCACAACCTCTCCAACATGCCATCTTGGAATCTGCTCGCAAGCATGATGTAGGATCCACGACGATTGATGTCGAAGGCTACGAGAGCGCCATCTTCGCCAAATCCTTTCAACTCCCACCCTCGGCACAAGATGCTCCAGCGCGTTCGAGTAAGCTGCAGCGGGCGGGCGGGTGGTGGGCGGACAAGGGCACTGCGGACTGGTCGCCAGCGCTGTGGACCCAAGAGGCTCGAAACCATCAAACACAAGAGTCGTGGATCTCGCCACCCACAACTACGCCAGCGAAGGTGTAGGACTCAAAGGAAGCGACGTCAGGGAAGAAGCCATCTCCTCATGCCTGCAAAAGTGCCCCTTGCGTGGCCGCGGAATGAACCTTCGGCGAACTTGGCGGCGAACTATGGTGTCGGTGATTTCAATCTCCACCACGGATGGGAAATCTCTCAAGCATTCTCCAGGCGCTATATCGTGGACCATCAGTCAAGGATACGCAGCACAGCGCGTCGTGCAAAAGATGGGATATCAGGGCCACCATGATCACTACAACTCCGAAGCAGGTCGAGAGTAGAACTCCCACAAGCGGCCCCTGTCTGAAGCATCTTACGAACGCGCACGAGATTTCGCTATCATCCATCATCTCAGAGAACAAAGCCTTTGGTCTGGCAGCCTCGTATCGAGGCCCAGGTCAAGCTTCGAACCCCTCCGCGCGCGAAAGCAGTGTTGAGACTCAAGCACCTGACGAGATGCTAATATGCGCTGGTTGAGGCCATTCGTCATCAACTCTGAAGGCTTTGGGATCGAGCGCGATCAGTAGCAGTGTCGATCGGCCCTCGACGGTAAGAAACTCTTCGGCAGCAGAGGAGTGCGACAGGACTGCCGTCTATATCTTGGACTCGGAAAACGGAGCAGCTTCTCGATAATGAGCCTAGGGCATCGTACGCCAGGTAAAGTGGCCCCCGTCGTATGGTAAATGATCTGGCGTCTTCCTGGTACTCAGTCCCGGCATGACTGGGCTACAGCGTTGTCTGCAGGAGCCGCAAACCTCGCTGCTCTCAGGCAAGCCGCTGTAGTCAGTATACTCCCGGCCGTACCACTCATCGCCGGCGAAGAAGCTGTCTGCAGGAGCCGCAGACCTCGCTACTCTCTGGCAACTCCTTTGGCGCCTTCCTGGTGTCGAGTTCCGCCATGACTGGGCCACAGCGTTTTCTGCAGGAGCCGCAAACCTCTCTGCTCTATGGCAAGCCGCTGCAGTCAGTACACTCCTCGCCATAGCATTGGTCCTCGGCTGAGAAGCTGTCTGCAGGAGCTGCAAAACTCGCTGCTCTCCAACAGGCTCCTGTAGTCAGTATACCACTGGTCATACTGCCAGTCTCGACAGTTGGCCGGGCAAGCTGTCTTCAGGAGCCGCGGACCTCGCTGCTCTCTGACAGGCCACGGTGGTAAGTGCACTTTCATCTCTACCGGCAGTCTTGGTCAACGGCCGAACACTTCGTCTGCAGGAGCCGCAGACCTCGCTGCTCTCTGACAAGCCGCGGTAGCCAGTATACTCTTGGCCCTACCACCAATGTCGATGTCCAGCTACCAAGCTGTCTGCAGGAGCCGCAGACCTCGCTGCTCTCGGACCAGCCGCTGCACTCAGTATGTTTCCATCTCTAGTACCCGTCTTGGTCAACGGCTGAGCACGCCGTCTGCAGGAGCCGCAGACCTCACTGCTCTCTGGCAGACGTGCTTCAACCTCGATGAGATGGCTCAGAGCCGGTTGAGGGCCGCTTGTACTGCTCATGGTCCGGTATGCGTCTGCGTACACATCCTGCATACCCGCATCTTAAGCAAGCAGTTTTGGCGCTGGATTCCTTCTATTTGACCTTGGATGGGCATTTCCAAGTCCAGTGTGCCGCCGCTGCTGCTTTCCCACGCATGTATGGCTTCGTGCGGACAGAAAGGCTTCTTTACGATGTCCTCCTGCTGTGTCGCTCTTCAACGAGGTCTGTATACCTCTTGGCCAGCTTTTCGTTGTATGATCTGGTTATGCTTTCTACTGCGTCCAGCCGAATCAGAGTTCGTCTGAGTCGGGGACGGCGAAGCTGCTCATTCGTATGGTTCCGGGCTTTGGCAGCAAGGCTCTTTCTCGTGGGAATATCATTGAGCCAGAGCCGAAGCTGATGGTGTCCGGTCCATTTCTGCCGCAGGGTATCGCTCGCTCGCGCGGCAGTGTAGCAAAGAGGTAATTTTCTGGCCTGAGCAGCATCGTGGCTCTCAAAGGGTGTCTCTGCAGTTTTCGTGTGTCTTCCTGGGCCTAAAGCCCCGAGCGAGGGCCTGAGCAGTATGCTTGGAGTCGAGAGCTGGAGGTTCAAGAGCACCAAAGTAGTGTGGTACTTTGGTACCCAATGGCGATGCCCGCAGTGGTAAGGCTGACCTCCGTCTCAAAAAAGGAAGCCAGCAGCGAGCTTTTGTTTCCTTGGCGAGTCTAATGAGGTTTGCTATCTCTTTCTTATCCTGCCAGTGGCCATGCTGTTGCTGTCGTGCTGTGGATAGAGGTTGATGGCGAGGTGTGTGGATGTTCTGGTCGTCACCTCCGCGGCTGCTGCTCCTTGAAGGGCTGTAGTGGACGTGGCAGCTTCCTGACCATGCTCTTGCTCCTCCTCTTACTGCATTGCGCTGCCGAGACGAGACCCAGGCGGACTGCGGTGGGATTGCTGGTTGTCGTGCACTGCCGCTGGCACAGGCGTGTGGTTTGAGCTGCTGTGTGCGCTGCTCGAAGAGAGGCGGAGGACATTGGCAAAAGAATACCATTGATGGCGATTGTTCTTCATGGCCACAACAAGTTGTCAAGAACTGATTAAGATGCTTCGGGCGGTTGAGCACAACCTTTCCACTCATCGACTTCCGGTTCGAAGCCTCTTGAGTATCACAGCTGAAGCCACGATGGTGGAGGCGTGCAAAGAACCTTCGCTCAATCGACAGCATGTCTTGGCTTGCGAGGTCGCCACCACCGCGAGCTCTTTGAACAAGACGGTAAGGCTCCTCTGAATTTCCAGCTTGAACGTTGCAACTGTGACGGTCATTTTGAGTTTACAGCGGTGGAAGTGCTGCAGCGCAGCTTGACGGACTTCTGCCCTGTCATGAACTACACTGATCACTTGATGCCCGAGCCACCTGGAAGGGTTGGTCTCGCTCTCTACACAAGATGAGGATGTTGACGATGCTTTACACCAGCTGGCCAACGTTCTTTCCATCGCGGGCTGCCGCACCACCGATATCTGCTCAGGCCCCCATCGACCGGCTGAACGAGTGTCCAGCTCTCTCACCAACTGACTGATCATTGCGTCCCACCGCGAAAGCCATAAAATCAAAAGCACCCACACACATATCTTCCGCTTACACAAAAGGTACATCTGGGCTATATTGAGGTAAGAGCTCGCTATCTACGCCCGGTGCGACGATACAGCATATTCGTTCCCTTCTTCCGGTCGTTATATTTACTGAGATATGGCGATCGGCTAAACTCCAGCTGAGATTGAGCACGACATTGTCACACCCCTTTTCACTCGCTGTTCAAGAACCACTAACGAGACTACATTTCGCTTACAGCCATTTCCACAGGGCGTCCCGAGTACTGATCAAACCAGACGGCAGGATGCCATGCACGGATACACTACCTAAGAGATGGCGACGAGCATCTTAATATCAACGGGAGCTCGTGCTCCCCGGCTTTACATTGCCCACGGGAGGAAACCTAATTCGATCGCACAACTCCTTAGCAGCGATATGATCGCAAGTGGCAGTAGTCTTGGTAACTCTCTGACGTCCTCAGCCCACTCGTACTCCTTAGCATACTGCTCGGTTACCCTGCCCCAGCCTTTACGAAGTGCCAAACTGATCTCTGCTGGTTCTTTCAGAGCCACACACCCACTCGTACCACCGTCAGTCGAGCCTCACAAAACCCGCCTCGAGATCTCGTCAACGACGTGGCGCCCTGCTCCGCCTACCACGAGAAGGACTCCTATGCTCCTCACCGATGGGCGATGTTTACCACTAGAATTGTAATAATTCAGGTCTTACCTAACGCGCCACCGTGGGAGATCAACATCGATGGCCGCCATTCAGAAGACTGCAGATTACACCAGAAGGACCGTACGAGCTTTGAGTCATGAACTCTTTCCAGGGCCGGGCGAGGGTCCAAAAGGGCTCCGCGCCCCAACATCTACATGTCTGCGAACCTCATTCACACGCCTGGCAGAAATAAGATATGTGGTTGACTTGCTGAGCGTCGGGGCCATGAAGTGTTGGCTGATGGTACTCATAGTCTGGTATTTAAACCCATAGCGAGCTGGAGTATCATCTGTCGATGTTGCTAGGCCCGAGAGGTATGGAGACGCGATACCTCGTTTGTCGACCACCTTTACGAAGCCATTGGCGGTCATATGGATACGGAGGCAGAAGGTCAATCAATTCATCACTTTCAAGCTATACCTTTAGCGAGAGGCCGAAGCGGTATGGTTTTTCTGGCTTGTTGAAATATCGCACCCGAGTAGCGGTCCACAAGGCAAGTTTGGAAGCTTAAGAATGCTTGTGAAGGCCGTCATTCTAAGCCGTGATTGGTGGCAGTCTCGGGACCCGACCAACTTCCGCCGAGCGAGAAATGTTCGCGTTGCGGCGAGAGACAGCCCTCGGCGACGACAACAATCAACGGCCGTTCCTGCGTTGAAGCCGTGCAATCAATCTCCTGTCGCAAGAACGAATTGCGGTGCTACTTCAAATATGACTCCTCGTCCCTCGAACCAATATCCAATGCCTCACAGTCGTTTTCTATACCAGCACAGTGACCATCACCGCCCATCAAATGGCTGAACACGATCCCAAGGTGGAGACTTCGACAATTGTACCTCCCGAAGATGCCACGACTCACATTTATAATCCCGTTACCAAAACTGAAGAAGTTCACGAAAGACCAACGACTTCTTCATCGAAAGATGATAGCGAACTCGAAAAGCAACAACCCGATGATGATATGCCCAAAGCAGAGCAAGTGCAAAGCACGACGGACTCCATATATCCTGGGCGGGCCCAAACCCTCGGAGTCGTCATCGCCCTCATGCTGTAGGTCTTATTCCCAGAGACCATCCAATTGCTCAAGACACCACTGACCACCCCACCAGCGCCATGTTCCTCGTTGCCCTCGACCGCACTATCATCGCCACCGCCATCCCAAAGATGACAGACGAGTTCCACTCGCTCGATGACATTGGCTGGTACGGCAGCGCCTTCATGCTGACCTCCTGCTGCTCTCAACTGATCATGGGACGGGTCTACACCTTCCACGTACCCAAATACGTCTTCCTGATCTGCGTTTTTGTTTTCGAGGTCGGCTCGGCTGTGTGTGGATCAGCGCCGACGTCGACAGCGTTCATTGTCGGGAGGGCCATTGCTGGGATGGGCGCAGCGGGTATCACTTCGGGTGTGATCATTCTGATCGTTGGAGCGGTTCCGCTGGCGAAGCGGCCGAAGTACCAGGGCATGTTCGGCGCTGTGTTTGGTGTGGCCAGTGTTGTTGGTCCGCTGCTCGGTGTGTCTCAGAGGATCCTTGTGCGATGTAATTTTGCTAACGGTTATCAGGCGGCGTTTTCACCACCAAGGTATCATGGAGATGGTGCTTTTACATCAATTTGCCCCTCGGTGCAATCATTGTGGTGCCCATCTGGTTTCTCCTGAAGACAACCAGCCCCAAGCAGCCGGGTGTAACGATCTGGAAGCAACTCGCACAGCTTGATCTCCTCGGGAACTTCTTCTTGTTGCCAAGTATCATCTGCCTACTCCTTGGGCTCCAGTGGGGTGGAAGTTCTTACAAATGGAGCGATGGTCGCATCATCGCTCTCTTCACCCTCTTCGGCCTGTTTTTCATTGGGTTCGTTCTGGTGCAGGTCTTCATGCAGGCCACGGCGACTATCCCTGCTCGTATGATCAAGAATCGAAGCATTATTGGTGGGCTGTGGTTTACCATCACTCTAGCATCTGCGATGATGTTGCTGGTCTTCGTAAGTCTAAGAAAACCGTGCCGAAGCGAAGATTTCACTAACACTTCCATTAGTACCTCCCAATCTGGTTCCAGGCCATCAAGGGTGTCTCGGCCGTGCAGTCTGGAATTGATACCATCCCGTTGGTTCTCGCTCTTGTCCTTGGAGCCATCTCAACGGGGATACTTACAAGCAAGATAGGCTACTACACCCAGTGGATGTATGCGGCTGCCATCATCATGCCCATTGGCTGCGGCCTCATGATGACGCTCGACCTGGACAGCAGCGAAGGTATCTGGATCGGCCTCCAGATCGTCGCAGGCTTCGGAATCGGCATAGGAATGCAGCAGGCGTCTGTGGCCGCTCAAACGGTCTTGGAGAAGCAAGACGTACCCACTGGCGTGTCGTTGATATTCTTCGGCCAAATGCTGGGCGGGGCGATATTCATCAGCGTAGGCCAGAACATCTTCACGTCAAACCTGGTCACCAGATTAACGGCCCTCAATCACGGTCTGACCCCGGAACAAATCATCAATACTGGTGCGACTGATCTCAGGGACGCATTGCCGGCGAATGAACTTCATGATGTTCTGGTGGAGTACAATCTTGCTCTGCGCCAGGTTTTCCTTGTCGCTACTGTTGTCTCAGCGCTGTCGCTGTTGGGGGCATTGATGATGGAGTGGCGTTCAGTGAAGAAGGGACAGGCCCAAGTGGCGGCAAGCAGGCACTGGGCGAGAAGGCTGTAGAGAAAGAGGCAGCGTAAGAAGCTTGGTGAATGTGATTCAAAGCATTGCGGCAGGCGTTCGTGAAGACGGAAGATACCCAGCCACTCGACTCATTGAAGTTGTACAGATAGCATAGCGAGCATCTCAACAGGTCGTTCCTATATCAATTCCTCGTAGCCATGTCTCGCATATTCACATCCGCAAGAAGAAACATTCAAGCTCAAGGAGGTTCATGGCGCGCTCGGCTGCTGCAGGAATAAGCTCGCTGTCGATCACCTCCGACGCGATCACCTCAGTCGTGACGTCTGATATTGTCATCATCATAATCACCCAGAAGCAGTAATCAGCTCCATTAGAAGGTAGCTCTTCATCACGAGCTCTGGTACAAGATAAGTAAAACAACTTCATCCCTTCAATGTTTTCCGCTCGCACCATTACCCAACGACTGTCAACTACCACACTCAAACGCGTACCATCTCTCGTGCCACCAAGAGCTTTCTCAGTATCAACCATCACAATGGGTAAAGACTCCAAGATGAGCAAGGAGCCGCCGAAGCACAAGATGGTGCACTTCCCTGGCCTCACCTCTGAAGTGCGATCGTTCGGCCAGTTCAGGAAGGTCATGCATACTGGACTCTTCAGCCAGGTGGTTTCGATGGAGATCCCTGTTGGAGGAGACATTGGCAACGAAGTGCATATGGTTGATCAGGTCTTGATCTTCACGAGTGGTGAGGCGAAGGCTATCGTGGCTGGCGAGGAGAAGGTGCATCAATACAAGCCTTGAGATGCGAGAAGGGTTGCTGACCTCTCAACAGAACGTCAAGGCGAACGATGTGATCGTTGTTCCTGCAGGAACAGAGCACCAGTTCATCAACACCCACAAGTCCCAGCCTTTGGAGTTGGTGACGATCTACAGCCCAGCAGAGCACGACCCTCGGACTGTGCACAAGACGAAGGAGGAAGGAGATGAGGAGGAGGATGCCGGAAAAGATGAGGCGCCTAAATGGGCTGAGCAGTCAAAAGAGGCAAATACGAAGAAGGGTTTGGTGAAGGAGGAAGGTGGGCCATATGAGAATGGAGATGATGGGAGGCATAATCGGAAGATTGAGTAGAGGATCTGTAAACGTGAGTGAGAGAACTGAGAGTCAGATGAGTTTCAAAGCGATTGCAAGACTATGAAACGAGCAAGAACAAGCCAATTGAAGAATGTCAGTACTAGTCAATCATGCTTGCGCACGAAGAGATGTTCCCGAACAACAGTGGTGAGCAATGAGCGAAAGCTCGAGCAAAACGGAACGCAGCAAAGTGGTAAGGACCGTGGTGTGGGCGAGAACAGACCTCTCAGCTCCAAAAGCAATCGTGATCAAACAGAACGCAGCAAGATGGTCGGTAAAGACTTTGAGTTGAGTGAGAGCGGTGGTCTCTGCTCGAAAAGCAATGGCGAGCAAGCAAGAACGCAGCAAAGTGGTCAGTAGGGACAGTGATGTGAGCGAGAACGGGTCTCCAACTCCAGAAGCAATCGATGTGCAAGCAAGAACGCAGCAGAGTGGTTGTGATCGGTAAAGACTGTGAGCTCGATGAGAGCAGTGTCGCCGCTCCTGGCGGCGAAGAAGCAATAGTTCATGATCGCATGAAAAGGCAAGCAAAGTGAAGGTGTGGTTGTCGTGGTCGACAGCAAGGAGCAAGAAGTCAGTAAAAGAGTGGACGGAGGTGGACACCTCCAACATCAACGAAACCCATCACCACCAACCTCTACAAGAAGTAGAGAGTTTCACTCAACTCCGAGCAGATTGGAGTCATGGTGAACATGATCTTCTCATCATCGACATCAAGACCTGCACCAATCTCAACGTACTTTAGCGCACGCCTGTTTGCCTTCTGCGTCAAGTACATCATGTCTGGAACAGTCGCATTCTTTAGCAGAGAGTGAAACGTGTGGATCCACATGCTGGCATTCTTTGGCTCTGTAGCCACCTCGCTGGTGTCGAACTTCGAGCTGAAGGCGGACATGATGTGGCCCGATGCCTGGATTTTGGCAGTCTTCACGTCGTTGCGGAAGCGCTTCAACAGTTCCTCGCCGTCTCGAATTTTTGTAGAGCAATGCGTGACCAGATAAGTCTTCCCTCCATTCTGCACATTGCTTTGACGACGACTGTACACCGTCTGCAGCGCGCGGTTGAGCTTGAATGGGTCTGCGAGATCATCGGTGGCACCGATGCGGGTGAGAACGTTGCCTGGACTGGCCTCTTGCTTACAGGTCTCAGATTCGATCCGACCTATTGCGGTTTGAAAGTGCTGCTTTTTGGATTTCTCGTTGGTTGTCACGGGGGTTGCCATACAGTTGACTTCGTCCTTTGCGACGGGCGAAGAACCATCGGCTACGATCGCAGTTGGTTGCTCGACGTAGGTCATGTAGACAGACCTGCGGTTGGAGTACTTAGGTTCTTTTCCGTAGTACGGAAGACTCTCCACCTCTGAGCACATCCGCACACGATCATGGCAGGCGTATCCAGAGCGGAAGTACACAAGATCGTCCGCTTCAGTCATATCAACGCCCGACAGATGATCAGGTTGGTCTTCCTTGCGCCGGAAATGGGTCTCGACGCAGCTCGCAACCTTGGCTTGCAGGGTCGCGTGCAGGAGTGAGATGAGGTGATGAGTGGTGCAGATGGACTCATCTTTCTCATCGCTGGCGGTGAAAGACGTAATGGTGACCAGAAGCTGTTCACCAGCAGCATCGCGCAAGCCTTGTGCATTGACCACGCCATGCAGATCCTGGACGTGGATGCCCATGAGTGTGCCAGTGTACCTCACCTTTTCGTTCCTCCCGTAGTGGTTCACGAACGCCTGGCTTTCCTGGAAGCGAGGGTCGATCTTTCCAGGCACCAGAGCGCGAGCAAAGACATCTCGAACGATTGCACCAGTGAATTTGACCATATCTTCGAAATCTGGTGCATTGCGTGGGAGGGCCCGCTTGAGGACCTCTTTCGCCGTGACGATGCTGCACTGGACACCGAGCGTGGTATCGCACAACTTCCGGAGCGCAAAGTGAATGGCTTGGTTTTCTGTGCCACCGGGAATGGAAGCAATGAGGACTTTCTTGATGCCATCAGTTGTCGAACGAAGCGGTCTTGTCAACAACTCCGCCCAGTCTTCAACCACGTCTTCACCTGGCCGGAACGGCAGAACAACCACTGGCTGGCCCTGCTTGACCATAGCCTCGAGTTGTTGGCCAAAACGTTGTCCGATCTCGTGACGGAAGCGCTTCCAGACTGCCCCTGTCATGATTTGGTGGGTGGCAGCCTCGCTGGCGTTCACACCATCAGGCAGGACAACCACTTCAGCAAAGCAAATCGTGAAAGCTTTGCCGGTATTATCATCGAATGTGTTGCCCCTCGGTGCCAGCTTGCTAGCCTGCTTTGCGGTGTCCTTGACCTTCAGCTGGCGAAGTCGAAACGCTGCATCATCGACAAGGATCGGCGTCAGATGGCTGAAAGGTTGGCCTGGCAGAATCTTGCATGCCTCGGCCGGGAAGTAGAAGTGTCGCATGGTGCCAAAGTCAACGCATGGGAGACCAGGGTAGCGAAGAGGTCGCCCATGCGTCTCGGTGAACATCTCTGCGATGTTCACATTCGCGGGCACAGCGCCGAGCCTTAAAATTGTGATCTGGTCGGGTGTTCGAGCATCGACACCCTGCATCACATGGGGCTTAGCATCTTTGCTGTAGGCACGCACAACCCTGACACCCTTGAGTAGTTCGCTGATGCTCTTCAATGTGGCGGTGTCATTGCTGTCGAAGCTGGTTCTCCCTCCGTAGTACTCGACAATGAAGTCAGACACCTGACCTGCTTTGTAGAAAAGCTGATCGCACTTGTTGCCCTGGATCTGAGCTGAAGTTTCAGGGTCGTCTGTGTCTATGAGAACAAGACTGAGCTTGTAACCCGATCGGCGCTGCACGCCACATCCCAGATCCGTCGACGGTCCGAAGACACGGTTGCCCAGGATCACTGGATCTGTGATACCTTGTTCGTCTTTGTACCAGCTGCTGACCTGAGCCGCAGCCCAAGTGGCCTCAATTTGCCGAAGGTAATCACCCTCTCTCGACGTTGACCAGCAGCCCATGGAAAGCAGATCTTGGATAGTGACTTCGCCGCGCCGAGCAAAGACCAGTCCGATATGCACCACAGACCGAGGGTAGGTGTTGCCAGACGAGACGAATTCGGCCTTCTTGTCATTGAGATGCTTTACAATGGCTTTCGTCTCTCCGCGTTCGACACGAGAAGACGGATCGGCAAACTCTTTCACCTTGTCGACCTTCAGCCACTCTTTCAAAGTCCCTGACGACGCAGAGCCTTTGAAGTTCTTGAACCACTCACCGGAAGGAGCACCTTCAGCCGAGAGGACTGTCTCAACACAAGCAGAGAACTTCCGAGCCCAGTCCTCTTCCGTCTTGGCAACGAGGAAAGTACTCTTGTTGACCTGAATACAATCAACCGCCTCAGTGCTCATGCCCACCTCCTCCTTGAAAGCCTTGATAATCTCATTGCGACCAGGCCCTTCGTACCTCTTGCCATCAATGCCAAGAACCTCGATGTCGTAGCAGTGGTAAGACTTTTGCTGGATCGGCCATGTCAATTCTGGAGACCAAGAGCCGTCAGGATTCTGTGCCATCTTCTTGTCTGACATGTTTGAGAGTCGACTGTCCGCACGTTGTGTGTCCATGAGGCGATGCTAAGTGGTTGTCGAGAGTCCAGTAATCCAGTCACAAGTGTCGAAAGTGTCGAAAGTGTCGAAAGTTGTCGCTAATGTTCTTCTCGTCGTAGCCGCTAATTCCAGAAAAGTCGAAAAGTCGAATGGAGTTCCAGGATCCAGAAGCTGATGTTGTAACTGTGTGCAGAAGGAAGACGGTACTCTGGGGCAGCAGGAGGGAGTACATATACTCTCCCTGAAGAGCCGTGAGGCAGCCAGTGCTTGCTGCGTCCTGAAAGCGCACTGAAAGGCAGAGGATGGAAGAAACATCCGCATTATGCAAATTGGGATTGTGGTGGATGGGAGAAACAGTTGCCTTCTGAAGAGCTCAAAGGTGGATGACGGGAGAAACGTCCGCCTTGTCCTTGTCCCAGTCTTGAAAGGGAGAGAGACCTAGAAAGATCCTGAATGAGGAGTATGAAGGTAGAGAAACATCCACCTTGTGCGGTGATGAAAGGGGGGGGGGGGACTAGGCAATGGCAAAAGCGGCATGCAAGGGATTAAGAACAACACCACCTATTTTCCGCTGTGAGACCAAGAGAAGCCACAAAGGAAGTCTCCTCACCGTTGTAGAACACCAGGCAAACAGATGACTCGAAGCCATCATTCCCGGACTTCGAACAGCAACTTGAGTCGAGTGAGTATGCCAGCTTCACTTCTTCCCCCTGCCCCGAGCATTCAGACTCCTCAACGGATCGATCGCCCTCCCGCCCCGTCCACCCCTCTTCCCACCCCTCCTCACCCCTCTCCTCTCCCTCCCACCCTGTCCCTCCTTCCTCAACCCAACATACCCCACGTCCCTCGCCACCTCCTTCGCCCCTCCCGCCGGCAGAAGATACTCCGGCACATGCCTCAAATGCGGCCTCTGCCGCACCGCATGCGTCAACTCGTTGTCGTGTCTTAAGTGTCTGAGGTCACCAGGGTTCTCCTCGAAATGCCGCTTTAACTTCTCCGAGTTCACAAGCTCATCCCGCAACTCCCGTGTCCGAGCCTCGCGGACGGCGATCCGCGTGACGCTGCGGAGGGCGTCGGCGAACCGGTAGCGGAACGCTTCGAGTTTTTGCATGTCGAAGGCCCATTCCTGGATACTATTCCCCTGAGTGGCGTCAGCGGCGTCGAGCATGGTGCGGATTTGAGTTAGGACAGCTTCGTCGTTCTTGCATTGTTCAATTGATGTAGGTTTGTGCTTTTTGTAGAGTTCTTTTGGGATGTAGAAGCTTAGGGCCATGCCGGTTTGGCCTGCTCGCGCGGTGCGGCCGACGCGGTGAAGGTAGGATTTGGCGGAGGTGGGGAGGTCGAAGTTGAGGACGCAGGAGACGTGGCGGAAGTCGATGCCTCGGGAGAGGGTGTATTCTGAGGATTTCTGCTGTTTGGCAGATGTCTTGTCCGTGGCAGCGGCCGTGCTGGCGTCATTGTCTGGTTCGGCGTCTGCAGTATCGTCCGCGCCTGCCTCTGCCTCTTCCTCCACCTCCTCATCATCCTGCTTCACCTTCCGCCTCTTCTTCCCTCTAACACCATCTTCACCCACGATCTCGCCCTCATCAGCCGCGATGATGATATCATAAACCCCTCTATTGAACTCCTCCACCACATGCACTCTAGAATTCACTGGCAGTTCCGAATTCAGAACACAGCTCCTGATCCCAAACTGCTCTAAAAACAGCTTGACCCGATAGCACCGATCAATGTCTGCCACAAATACAATCACCTTCCCTTTGATCAACTTGAGCTTGAAGATGGCGTAGATGAGGAGGAATTTGTCTTCCTCGGCGGTGCGGACGACGTAGTGGGAGAGCTTGGACTCTTCGGCTGCTTCTTCGGGGGTGAGGTCGAGGATGACTGGAGGTGTGGACGTCGAGTCGGAGCCGGGCTTTGTGCGCGAGAGGAGGGAGGTTAGTATATTGATTTCGGTGTTGAGGGTTGCGGAGATGAGGATAGTTTGGAGGCCCGGTGGGAGGGAGGTGGAAAGGCTGTCCAGATCGGCGGAGTAGCCATAGCTTAGGACCAGGTCGGCTTCGTCGATGACCAGCTGTTTCAAGTCGCCCAGCTTCAGAGTCTCGTCTTTCAACCACTGACTGGCTCGACTGGGTGTAGCGACGACGATATCAGGCTGCTCGGCCAGGCGTGCGCGGGTGACTGCTGGATCTTCTTTGCGGGTCACATTCTCACAGCGGATATCGTGGGCGCAGAAGCTGGTGAAAGTCTTGACGCTGGTAGTGACCTGGTTGGCGAGCTCCTTGGTCGGGACCAGTATCAGGCATGATGTATGTTTCGCAGACTTCGATATGGCCTTGCGCTGGAGAATGCCATGGAGGATGGGAAGAAGGTATGCGAGCGTCTTTCCGGATCCCGTCTTCGATCGAGCGAGTACGTCTTTGCCGCTCAGTACGACGGGTATCGCCTTGGTCTGGACTGATGTCGGCGCAGAGAACTTCTCCCGGTTGACTGCTTGTAACAGGCGGGCATCGAGGCCGAGACTGGTGAAGGTAGGCTTCGGGGGTGCTGTTGCTGTCCCCTCGTCATCCGCGACGACTTCCGGTACATCGTCTGCGTTTAATTTGCGCTTCATATTGGCGATGTATTGTAGAACCTAATAACACGTTCAGTTTGAATTGCTCCAAACTTCAGAAAAGTTCGAGTTCTGCCAGCCTGGCGGTGAGTGGACGTCAATTTAACGTTTTAAGCTAGTAGGCTACCTTAACTCCCGCCTCTGTCAACACCTCACACGAGACATCGAACTCATCCGTAGATCGGAAGCACTCGCACCAGAATGAGGAGTACCCAGAAGATGTCGCTTACTACACAGCGGCGGTACCATGCGATGATATGCTACTGCCCGGATCGACCGGCAGCCGAAGCCAAGGATGAATCATTTTGACTACAATGCCATAACTTCCGTTCTCCACGTAACTTCCGTGTGCGCCGCAACTGCCATTGGAACAAAGCCATCTCCAACGTTTCTATACGAGCCTTGCTGCGACTCTCTCTACCGCGGAATATGACTCAACCAATCGCCCTGGGACTTAGTAACTGCCCAGCCGTGGCCAAGCGTGAGTTATCTTTGGATATAAGTATACACATCAACCCCCAGTCACCAACATCGCACAACCCATCTCACATTGCATACCGAGCGTTCCTCCAGTCTTCCAGACCTACTCACTACCAGCAAATCCCCCGGTCTTCTCGACTCCTTCACTACCAGCAAATCGATGCTCAGCGCTACATCCTCCGCCCTGAACACCAACACTGCCATGCAATCGCCTCCCATGCTCACAACAACGACATACACGTGTAACTCGTGCGAGACATCTTTCCCGGATAGTCAAGCGCAGCGCGATCATATGAAGCAGCCGTGGCAGTAAGTTGACCCAGTCATCCTAGTATTAGAATTGCAGCTGCTGACATCACACTCAGCGTGTACAACCTCAAACGGCGCGTTGCAATGCTCCTCCCCATCTCCCTCGAGGTATTCCACACGCAGGTCGAGAAGGCGGTCGAAGTCAGCTCAGCACCAAGCAGCCCAAACAACAACAGCAGCTCCGACTCCGACGACATGAACATTGAAAACGAGAGCGAGCAACCTGCCTCCCCCTTTGACTGCCTCTTCTGCCCCCAGCATTTCCAGCCTTCCTCCAGCGGCCTCGCCAGCAACCTCTCACACATGCGCCAAACCCACGGCCTCACCATACCAAACCCAGAGCTTGTGACAGACATGGAGAGCTTCCTCGGCTACCTCGCCACACAAATCCACACATGGCACGAGTGCCTCCACTGCGGCGCCACGCGATCCTCCACCCGAAGCATACAAAACCACATGCGGGACTCGGGGCACTGTCGACTGAATTTTGACAAAGAGCCCGAGCTCATCGACTTCTGGGAATATTCTCCCCCCTCGCCACCACCCCAACCCACACCCACCTCCTCCGCGACAGGCATGCGCGCCCTCGACGGCCGAGTCACCGAATCCATCCAACGCACCTCCCCCACCCCATCCAGGGGTCCTTCCAGGGGTCCTCCTAGGGGTCAAGAACTCACGCTCACAACCCCACGCCCAAACCCCGAGGATGTAGCACTCCCAGCCCCTCTCCCACCACGAACATCCACCCGCCAACTCGGCCGCCGAGACGAGATGGCGCTCTTGGGCATCTCGCCCCAACAACGCTCCGCGCTCATGTGCGCGGAGAAGAAGGCGCAGCGGGGCGAGGCAGCAGCGCGGAAGGCGCGGGAGTGGGTGTATGCGAAGGGCGGCAATATGCAGAAGCATGATCAGATGGATTGTTCGCGGGCGGGCAAGTGGGGGAAGCAGGATCATCGGTTGATGCCTAGGTGAAAGGTTCATAATGTGGAGGGTGGTGTGATATTTCAGATGAGTGGCGGGGGTGGAATGTGTAAATAGAATTAACAACTCGAGCAAACAGTATATGCAAAGCTAAGCAGAAGTCGAGCTCAGACAACCATCCAAATCCTTAACTACCCGCCCACTCAATAGTACCGCAACCCAACACGTTCCGCCGTCTCCTCCCCCGTCCCGATAGCCCTGGATCCGCCATCCGCATTCGCCGGTGCAGTCATCGCTGGCGAATGTCTGGAACGTGATGTCGGCGGTACCTACGGCGGCAAGCGCGGCGAGGATGGCGGAGAGGGTGGACTTCATGGTCGTGGAGAGTGGGTAGTTGGAAGCGGGACCAGGAGGTTGACACGACTATATCATCTGCTTATATGCCACCACTGAGGATATGAAGCGATCCATCCAATTTCTGGACACTCCTGGAGGACGTACATACCTTTTCCATCATCGTGAGGAGCGAGAGATCCTGCTCGGCCTCACCCAATCTTCCTCGATGATCAAAGCTGCCCTACTACCACGCCGATTCCACGTTGGGCCCTCTGACCCCGAGATGGAGACAACGACCCCACGACGAGACGGGAGAGGCGGCAGTGGCGAAAAGAATTGAAAATCACGGCATGCTGGCGGCTGCGACCTAGAGTAGAAGAAGGCAAACAGCGAGCAATGCGAATGTTAGGTAGATACAAGCTAGTTTCTCAAACCAACCCCGGAGCTGGATCAAGAGTCTCAGAAGCCGTACTCCTGGGCCGCAGCATCAGCCGTACCATAGCACTGATCACTCTCGTCTCCAGTCCCAATCGCGCCGGACCAGGCGCCCTCCGGGGTGAGCGCTTTGAAGCACGTGTCCACTGGGTTGTAGTTGCCACCTGGCTGCCAGAGTCCCTTGTACCCACACGAGGTCGTGGGGTCGCTCGTCCTCGCTTCACTGATTATCGAGGCGTCCACACCAGTATCGAGCCAAGGGCAATCCGTGTAGTCGACAGAGAAAGTGGTGAAGAATTCCGACCAGTTCTCGCTGCCGGTGATCATCTTGTAGCTTCTGAAGTGGTTCGTTTGGACGCTGTTACAGGCAGTACGGGGTCGGCTTGTGAGATCGCGGATATATCTGTTAGAGTATGGATTTGAGGGTGTTGAACTAATCAGCTGCCATATGGAACGGTGACCGTGGAGGTGTCGCCAGTGCAGTCGTCGCCCAATCATATCTGGAGGGTAGTGTCCGCTGTGGCGACAGCGGCAAGCGTAGCGAGGAGAGCGACTGCGGACTTCATTGTATCGAGGTTGACTGTTCGTGGGGTGGGCGGAAGATGGGTGGCGGCTAAGGTCGACTTGTGGTCTGGCTAGCTATAGCAGGTGCACGAGATGACAGCGATGTTGAAGATTGTGAGGTGGTGACTGCAGATGGGTCGAGGCTCGCCTTTCTTATATGCTGATTTCGATCGTATGTCGCTGGAGACACTCATTTCCTGGCACTGCTCCAGGATGTATTTTTTACCCTTCTTTCACACTGTGTAAATTGCAGAGCGACCAATCCTCTCAGTCCTTGCTCTCTGGACACCGTTAATTCCTTTACTCTAGGGCATTGGTGTTAATAGAACGAGTTTCATCCTCCAGAAAGCTTCCACGATATGCCCTAACCAGAGTCTCCGAAGTCAAGGATGTCGTGAGTCTGCAACGGAATGCTTGAAATCTTTCTTGCGTCTTGTCTTTTCGGAATGAAAGATGTGGCAACTGGCCCAGCAATGCTTGCATGGCCGTAAGGCTTTGTCGTGCCATGGAGAGTGCTGGGGGAAGACGAGGAAGCACTGATAAAACCACAACGATCTGCGGAGTTCGTCCGGACGGCGGTGGCAACGTCCAACGTGATGGTGGAGGGAAATCGTAGCAGTAAAGTAAGAGACGTTCTGGCGCTCATATGTACAGCTATAGGTCTCAGAGATTCTTCGTCGTTGACTCTCGAGCAGCAAGTGATGGCTGCTGACAAGGCGAGAGTCCATCAAGCTTCGCTTGGGTTTGTTTAATGGCCATGCTCTGGTTTTACTGCCACCAGTGCGACGAAGCCGGAGGATTGGCGAATCTCTCACCATGTTATACTCATACGCGGTATATGATCGGGGAGTGGCGAGGGTGGTCAATAGTTCCCATTAAGTTTCGTTCCTGGAGCATGGCTACTCGTGGTGAAGTCAAAGCCAGCGACCTGTTCTCCGTACGACTTCGCCAACACTCTTCCCCGTTCCTGTCTCCATCGACGGTCACTCCATCAAGTATAGATCCATCGGGACGAATTGAAATAAAGAGGATGATGAATGCTGACAAGAGTTTGTCCTTGTGTTCCTTCAGACTACGTCACGTCCCCAGATTCTGAAGCTCACGATGATTTCTGTTGAGAGAGAAGCAATGAGACGTTGATCAAAGCAGTAATAATATCCCTTAGTAACTACACGTTTCCTCGCATCTGTGTCTTTCATACTTCTCTGTTCTTCACTTCAACACCGAAGAACTTTACAACGAGGTAAGCCACTGCACTATCATCGCATTCTTCGTGCATCCATATGCCACTATCTGATCCCCTGGTTGAAACACAACAACAGTAACTACATATCACCAACCACAAAACTGACGCAGCTTCCAGCAGCCGTCACAATGTTCAAACACAACCTCCTCCGCCAGCTCTCAAGAACCTCCACCACCGCCGCCCGTCCTCCGACCCTCCACCGCGCAGCACCAGCTCTCAGATCCTCCTTCACTACCTCCCAATCTCGCCTTGAGAAGCAAGATGATCCCGAGGACTACTCCCACTATACCACCGCCGGTGAACCTGGTGCCTTCAAGCACGAGGGCCAGCACTCCCGAACCGATAATCGAATCCGGGTCGAGTATCCCGAGGAAGCCGACCTGCCGCGTCAACAGCCTGTCCAAGGTCGGGGTGGTTTCCACTTCAAGCGCACGCTCGCGAGCTTCTCGCTTGAGGATAGGGTAGGTGTTGTCACAGGCGGAGCGAGAGGACTGGGATTGGTGATGAGCCAGGCGCTCGTAGTGTCTGGGGCTGACGTTGCTATTGTGGATTTGAACAGTACGTCCCTTACACCATCCGAGATATGAAGGAAGTGAGTGTGTGGACTTGCTGACGCGTGTGGTGATGTACAGAGGACGAAGCACAACACCAAGCAACCATCCTAATGGAAACCTTCAAATCCGAAAACCCCGGCGCCGAAAACATCCCCTCCGTCACCGCCCACTACGCCGACGTCTCCAACCCCGACAGCGTCAACCACGCCCTCGAAGAAATATTGGCTGCCCACGGCAAAATCGACAACCTCGTAACGTCCGCAGGTTTCACAGAGAATTTCGACGCGATCGAGTACCCGTACGACCGGATGCAGAAGTTGTGGGGAGTCAATGTTGACGGAACGTACCTGTTCGCGACAGGGGTAGCGAAGCATCTCATGGCACGGAAGGCGCAGGGCAGTATTGTGATGATTGGGAGCATGAGCGGGGCGATTGTCAATGTGCCGCAGCCGCAGGCGCCGTATAATGCTGCGAAGGCGGCGGTGAGGCATTTGGCGAGTAGTCTGGCGGTGGAGTGGGCGCATGCTGGGATTAGGGTGAATTGCATTTCGCCTGGGTATATGCTTACTGCATTGTAAGTCGGCCATTCCTGGTATGCGGTTTTGATGGTGTGAGCTGACGAAATTGTGTGTGAACAGGACGAAGAAGATCCTCGACGACAACCCGGCGCTGGCGGAGAAGTGGACGAGCTTGATTCCACAGGGTAAGATGGGCCGGCCGGAGGATCTGATGGGCGCGGTGACGTTTTTGTGCAGCGATGCGAGCGGGTACGTTACTGGGGCTGATTTGCGGGTGGATGGTGGATATACTGTCACCTAAGTGAGCAGCGCCAGATTGAGATGACCATGAGTTGGACAATAGAAGAGGTGGCGTGGAAAGCCGTGCAGGAAGAAGAATTTGGCAAGAGCGACCCGAACAAATCTAAACATGGACCCCCAGGACGAGAAAGATGTATGAGTAGCAACCAAGATAGAGATAGAGATCCAGACACTAGATGCTGGACAGACCACCGAACCATGTGCTGCGAAGTCGAAGTTCAGTGGCTGCTGTCGGATGCTGCACTCTCCGTAATCTGCGCATCTAGTGAAGCTGCTGTGAAACTATTGCAGCTATACGTTGACTCTTTCGTATCCATGCTCTACATCATGGTCAGCTCGTCTCGCTGCTGCGCGGATCGTGCTGGTAATCCCGTCCCATCTATACCCAAGCTTTTGCCATACCTCCCACCTGCGCCAAACGCACCATCATGATCATAATATCACACACCTACTCCTCCTTCCTCCACCGCCTCGATAATCATCCTCATCCTCCCCTCGCCTCCGACTCCGACTCCTATCCCTCCTCCTCCGATTCCTCCCACCCGCCCGCGAGTCCCTAGCCCCGTCTCCTCCTTGCACGCGCGCGCGCGCAATATCCCTCCTCATAATCTGCCGCGCAACATCCACAAACACCTCCTGCACGTTCTGCCGCCGTCTCGCACTGGTCTCGTAGTACGGCACATTCCCCCATGCTTGCGAGACAGCGAATGCGCGGGATCGGGAGACGCGGCGATCGTCTTCGAGGTCCGATTTGTTGCCGACGAGGACTATGGGGACGTGCGGGTCGTTTTTGACGTGGACGATTTGTTCGCGGAGCTCGGCGAGTTCTTGGAGGGAGGAGAGGGAGGTGATGGAGAAGACTAGGAGGAAGCCTTGGGCTTCGCGCATGTAGAGTTCTCTGTGGTGGAAGAGTGGTTAGAGGGGAGGGTGGGATGAAGGTGGGGGATGGTGGTTTACCGCATGGAGGCTAAGTGAGGTCAGTGAGGTATATGATAGAAGGCTTAAGGTTAGGAACTCACTAAATTGTTCTGTCCCGGCTGTATCCATGATTTCTAGCATTACATGGCGGCCCTGCGATTGGGATTAGATCTGCCTGCTGGTTCTCAAAGGCAGTGGCTCGAGCATATCCACGCACGTCAACGTTCATCGGCTTCCGGTACGAGTCCTCGATCGTTGGATCATAGCTCTCTATAAAGACTCCTTGCACGAATTGTGCTTCTCACCATCAGCATTTTCTCAAGCTCCAAATCCGCATTGGCATAGCTTTTCTCACCTGTCAAACAACTCTTCCCAACACCACCAGAGCCTATAACTGCTATGTGATATTCTCTGCGCTTCCAGTCAGCTCGGTGCTCATGTATACGGGCCCAATGGTGGATCGGCACCTCTGGTATCCAGCACGCGACATGACCCGGGGCGTGGCCGATGGCGACCGCACATTGACTGGACTGACAAGGGTGGGGCCGGCGTAGAAGGCGATGTTGTGTCCAGTGTCTCAAGACCTTCGAACTAGTCGTAGCTCTTGATTATGGGTTTGGAGCTGCAAATAGCGTTTCGGGGTTCATAGGCCGGTAGATATTGATATCTTTGAAGTGCCGTGGTCCTGGTCACACCACCTCTTGCGAACTCTGGGTCGGCTTGTGGATAGGTTTGAGTAATGCAGGGAAGCGTGAATACGAGAAGTGACAAGTTCGCGAGGCGGATGGGATGGCAGAAAGTAAGGTAACGAAGAGCAGATGCAAACGCCTACCACTCGTGAGACAAGTTGAGAGAAAGATACTGAGACGGCCTTCCCGTGCCCGAGACCGTGGCCGTGGGCATCAGTGTAGATATTAGCTTCTTCCCATGGCCGGGAGGTGAAGTTGGTGTGCAAAGCTTCCGGCAATGGCCCTACCAACTGATGTCAACGCGCCGCCAGACGGCTTTTTCAAAGCTCTGCGTAGCGCTCTGCTGCAAGGTGCAGGCCGTACGGTAGCCGACGAGTGCTAATGCAGTCACTGCAACGCCCGATGCCTGTCTTGCACGCGATGGGTATGCAGTCGGAGCCATTGCCGTGTCCAATGGGCATAAGAGGTGTGGTCTGCAAACGCTGGTTTGGCACAAAAGACGGCGGGAGTGCACCGGGGAGTGGTGATAGTAGGCTGTCGAGAGCTCATCGTGCAGCTGGCAGCCACCAGTGACAGCTGCGCAATGGGAAAAGACAGCAGCTAGCTGCGGATGGGGACCCCCCCGGCGACGGGCCTTCGCGGGTAAAGTACCCAGTGCTGTGGTCCCGGTCTTCCACTTCCCTGCCAACATGACGACGACGGCGACATGGGGGTGTGAAGCCTCCTCATCATTCTCGAAGCATGGAAGCATTTTGGGCAATGTGTGAATTTCAGGAACCGAAGCACCGCCCTTGCAGCAGTTTGCACGGCAGTCGCGGGACTCAGGGAACACCTCGGCATAAACGGTGAGTTTTTCGGCGTTAAAACTCTGCATGTGCATATTGTTCCTGCCTTTGATGGAACTTGCCGTCTTCCGCCCTAACTACTGCACTGCAGACGGTGCCTGTCGGTAACATCGTTCAACTTCCAAGCCGTTTATCAAGCTTGTTGTTGATATCAACCAGACACCACGAGTCGGAGAGGCCGCAACACTCGACGTCCATGATTCGAGACATCGCTTCAGCCGAAGTACTTCTGGCAACCCCGAGACCGCCTAATCAGCCATTGAGGTAACGGCACTTCGTCCGTACGGTCAGCAACGAGATAGTATGGCGGAGCGTCCACTGCAGGACCTTCCTGACATCAGTGAGACTTCTCCCAGGTCTGGAGACCAGGAAGATTCTGCCTCCACGTGGTCGGCATGTAGGGACAACTTTCTTCGACACTCATCACTACCTCACACTGCACTGAATTCAGTGGAGGCCGTCATCCGCTCATAAATCAGCAACGAGATCCAGCAGAACATCTATCATCTAACCGTGTACTATACCAAGCCAGCAGGTCTACTGGCCACTCTTCTTCTTATTGAAGTCGTCGATCGCCGGTCCCAACGCCAGTGTGTTCGCCGGCGCATCCAGATATCCCAGCTTCAGCTCCAACGTCCGCAGCATCTTCCCGTTATTGAACTCTTCATCAGCAAACACCTCCTCAAGCTTCTCGCAGGTGTCAACTGGACCCCAGTACTCGGGTGGGAATGCCAGTCCGAAGGTCTTCGACAAGAGCGAGTAGTCCCACTCGCCGACTTTGTTGTACGAGGCGTCTTTGCCGTGGATCAGGCGCTCGACGGTGTAACCGTCATTATTAAGGATAATGCTGTGCGAAATCAGCTTTGACATACAGCATAGTTGAAGATCACGGACGATAAGTTTACGACTGGAACACTACGAGGAGCTTTTGCATTGTGCCCAGGCTTGATCATGCCTCAAGCAGCAGCCAAGCTATCAGACGAGTTGAAACAATATCAACATCCGAACGCATACGGAGATGCTGCAATGATCAGTACTGATGCTTATCTGACATGCGCAGGTTTGTACTACCCAAGACATCCTTTCATCGTTTCTAAGGTTAACTCAAACCACCACAGCTGCCTATATCGGAGACAAGTCACCCGCAGATCCATTGCTCTCGCCAATCTTCCATCCAAAGCTGTCGCAGCTGCCGTATGTGTATACCACGGCGGCCAACAAAGATCCAGCGCATGACGATGCATATATGCTGCGCCATCGACCTAGAGTGGGAGGCGTCCCGCATGATCTTCACCAGTACGATGGGTATCCGCATTTCTTCCACATCCTTCCGCAGCTCGAGGCGAGTAAGAGGTTCATGTCTGATCTTGCGCAGTCAAATCAAAAGTGTTGTACGTAGATGCCGAACACAACTTCTTCGCCTTCTCGATTTCCTTGGCGCCTTCGCGGTCAATCAGAACGTCTATGCGCTCGGCGGCCTTCTCAAGCAACGAGATGTCCTCAGAAACGTCCTCGCATGTGGCTTTGTTGGTTAGATCTGGGACGCGCACCGACTTGAAGGTAGTGTCCTCGTAGAACAGCACCACTTGCGGTATGGCGTAGAGGTTGAAGTTGTGCTCACATGGACCTACGAGAAGCCTGTCTGGACAAACTTCTTGGATGTAGTCTCTCAACCGCCTGAGCAGCTCTATGCAGCGCCGATTGATTGCCCAGAAATCGAAGTGTGACTGGAATGCTTCCGATTCGATGCCACGCCGTACTAGCTCAAGCAGGTCCAAGGGCGCCAGAAGTTGATGATCGTTCCACTGCTGCACGATTCGTCCCACGTCCTCGGTCGCTGCGGATGATGCTCCCGATATCGCCTTCACTACCTGCTCCACCTCTCGAAGAACCGTTTCGGGTTCCTTCTTGCCCGTGTGTCGTGTACGCATCACTTCCAGCATCAACGTCTTCGGATGCAGAACACGTCCCGATTTCTGACGGGTTTTGAAGCCTTTTCCTTTGGACTGTTCTTTCTTGCGGAACTCGGCGGCCACAGTTGAAGCAGATATACCGAGAGCACGCCACAGCGGGTGTAGGAACATACCAGCGGAAGTAGCCCTGTCGCCGATGAAGATATGTGCTGGTCCATAGAACTCGATGATTGCTTCCAGGTCAGGCCATTCCTTGCGAAGGTAGCCCGCTTGTCGAGCGGCATTGTACAGATGCATGACGGACATCAAACACATCCAGTCGTTGCTGAGGCAAAGTCCAATCTGGTACATGGATTGGTCGATGTTGAAAGCTAGCACTCCACAAAGAACAGGATGATGTTTCAGCAAACAGAAGGGAGTGAGACCGTCCATAACAGGCCGGTTGTCCATCTTCCAACGGTGGGCTGTAACCATGTCCTTGCGCACAGCATCGTCTATGAAGACTTCCATGTGGTGGCATCGCTTCAACGTCTCAGGCCCAGCACGTTCATCGGCTAGCGCCTTCGTGTGAAAATAGTGTGTCTTCAATGCAGCCTGCGCCCTTATACCGCAGTCTCTGAGCTCGTCCCAGGGTCGCGAGATATCGCTGCGAAGCTCGAAAATGATGTCCAGGAATATCTCGCACGCGAAGATGAGCGGGATCGAGATCTTCTGAGTCTCGTAGTACTCAGCAATGTGGGAGGTAAGCTGATCCAAGGGGTTGCTTTTGTCGGTGAACCTCAAGTAGTACTCAACACTGAACAATACCATGTCTGGAATCAAGCGGAGGAGTAGTCGGATTATGGTTGGGGTCGTTCGGGCGGTCGCACCATCTGTGCAGTCATGGACCCAGTCGAAGCCATTATCCTTCCAATGGAAGTCCAGAAACTTTCCAAGCCGGTGCCCCTCGCTCAGGTCCTTTAGTATGGTGTACACCTCTCGTCCGGGTAACAGATGTGCGACGCCATTCTCCTGGACCTCGGTTTGGCCACGACGCAAGATCCGCATATCCGCATGTAACGATGCCGGAGTAAGATCACCGACATTCGGGTCGTTGAGAATCAGATCATACAGCTCCTCGTAGGTCCTGCACCGCGGGAACGCCTCTGTCAGAGCTTTGTGGAGTCGCTCAATGGTGTCGATGGCCACGTTGGTTGTGATGGCTGCTACCTTGAGAGATGTCTTCCCATCACGATAATCGGTCCATAATGCACGCACGTACTGCCGTATCCGGTCGAAGTCCTGGAGGAAACAGGAAGCCGCGAAGATGGTCTCCTCTAAGCTGTCCTGATCCGATTTTGCGAACTCGTATTGTGTTGCTCCGGTGCTGGCGTCTGGTTCGATGGTCGACGAACGCTCGTCGCCATCACCCGAGGAATCGATGGGCTCCTGAAGGTCGAGGTGTACGAATCGATTGTTCTTGGGACGCGTTGATTTTTCTTGCTGATCTGCACTCGTCTCTGCACGACTCACGCACCCTTCTTGGACCTTCGATGTGCCATTTCCAGGCGAAATTCCGCGTAGCGTCTGAAGCACGCGCTTCAGAACGCCCAAGATATGTTGGTGGCCACGATCACTTTTGGAAGCGCCATTCCTTGCGGCCTCAAGTTGGTGGGCCGTAGCACATTCTCTGCGCGCGGTGATAACCCATTCAAGAGCTTGCAGGATCTCTCGAGGGACAGGCGGATGACCCTTAGACTCTGCGATTTTCTTTGCGAGTTGAGGAAGAACGTCGACTGGGACGCGAATTGCTTGTGAGACGAGGTCGGACTTGTTCTTACCGGATTTGGGGGTATACCCCGTAGTGGCCGCAAGGAACCGAACAACCTGCTTAGTACCTCTCTTGTACTGCTTGTACGTGTCGTAATACACGTCTGCGAGCATGTTGAACCACCGAGTACTGATGCAACTAACTTACAGTAGGTGAAAACGAAAGTTCGCGTGGTTTGGTTAGAAGATAAACGGTCTTCTCGAAATTCACTATTTAGATCCATGTAGTCTAGAAGCTGTTTACAGACTAGCCCCGGTTAGTAGCCGAAACTCTCTGAGCTTAAATCATGCCGTCGGGTTCTTTCTTTCGACCTCGACTAGACCACAACGTTGCTTGCCACTCAGGCTTGTGAGCAATAGTCGATGGCCTTCAGGCGGCCGAGGTCTCTATGCCTCTTCTGTCAATGCAGGCAGAGTGTCATCGGGCGGCGGCGTATTTCAAACATAGGCCATCATTCTTCAAAGGCCAAAGTTGATGGACCACTCAGGACCGATGGGTTTTTCTCGGACAACAACCAACTCGATGGAAAGGAGACCAAGGATATAACATCAACCCTCGGTACCCGAGAACTTGACGGCCAAGATCAGCACACTGCAACGCCCGAGGAGGATACTCTTAGCTTCGAGGCCCTTTCGACCTTCCGAGATATGCGTCAGAAGGTTCTCCGCCGCCTAAGGAACCCATGGCCGGATATCGTGCAGTTCCTTCCGCACAACCACAACTACTACCCTGGCAGAAAGCAAGACATTCCACTCCTCGCCGACCTCAGCTTGCCCGAAGCTAACGCCGCTTCGATTCCACACGCCACCTTCCGCTCCTTGATCCTGCAAGAAAAGCTGCACGAAAAACAAATCCGCCGTGTTCTTCGCGCACAGCTCCTCCGCTGCCAATGCCCTAAGGACATCTACCGCATTCTTGCAGTCTGCATGCAAACCAAGTACACATCCCAGAACCTCGCCGTTCTGTGGGAACCACTAATACGCGCTCTGTACCGATGCAGATATACTGTCACAGACCCGGAAGTCCTCAATACTCTCAACGTCATCATCTCTCGTTTGACACTCGCAGGCCTCTATGTATCACCCTATTTCTTCTTCCTCGGTCTGCGGTTCGCAGCTCGTACGCGCAGTGTGAAAGCTATGCAACGCTACCTCCGCCACCTCCGCCAAGCGGGCATTCCATTGCATGCAAACGTCTTTCGTAGCGTCATTGCCAAATTCTCAATCGGCCATCGTGGGCTGGGCGAGATCCGGAACGGGCGATGGCGGCGCAGCGACCTATTACAAGTGCTCAAAGGATTCGACGACTGCACGCGCCTACCACCGGAACAGCAGTACCATCTTGGCTCTTTTTTGGATAGGCATGATTGGCAGTTTCTGCACGGGTGGGTAGCAGTGCTTGCGCGATGTAGAGATTCTGACGGTGTTTGGCACGAATGGGAATTATGGAAGAAAAGCTCAGCACGACTGGATCCGCGGAAGTTAGGCAAAGGTGGCAGAGGGTTCACGACTAGGGGCCGCGGAGACTACTGGTTCGTTGAGCAGATGACGCATTCAGGCGACCTGGAGCGGGCGTGGAAGATTGTGGATGAGAGTCAGTTGGACTTCGCACGTGTAAAAGGCAGAGTAAAGATCAGGCTACTGGATGGGGTCGAGTATGCTACAGCAAGGTCATGGGAGGGCGGGGCGAGGGAGGCGATGGTGGAGAAGTATGATGCTGAGTTGGCTAAGATCGAGAAGGCTTTGGGGATTCAGTGGAGTGCAGCTGGTGGTGGGGACGAAGAAGGCGTGCATGAGCTTGTATGCGATCAGTGGGATGTTCTGGACGAACTTGGCGCCGATGATTGGAAGTTCGAAGAGGACTACGGCTATCCATACGACAGTGGATCTCTTGTCCCGGAGACGGAGGATAGAGAATTGCATCAGGCCGAGGAGCGCGGACGCGTGGGCCAGGATTCCGAAAGCGCGGGATGAATGGTTGGCCAACGACAGATTCGAGGTACGTTTGACCTTCACTCTTGGCTCTGCTTGGAGCAAGTACACCTTTGATGAGAGAAATTGTCCCGTAGGAGCTGTCTGCTGCGGTTGTGCTCTCCGGAGACATAGCCTGGTGGACCGCTCGGGATGACTCGCGACTTCCTCATTCTGCAACACGGAGTGAGGCGGGTGAACGATTAAAGAGAGCACTGAATTGGTGTCAATTCGTGCATACGGCGTTTGATCATGTCGATATGAGCTTCTCGCTAACTTTGTCGTGTCGCAGGGAAGGCAGTGCGCTATCCACCGGCCAGACGAACTTCAAAGGTCTTGCACCTTGATATCCTGGCACCTTAATTCACGCTGCAGCCCGCGATGCGATCTTCGAAGCGCACCCAGCGCCATTCGATTGACGTCATCGTCTGTATCTCTCATCGACCATTCCGTCAGCAGCTTTCGGCGGCTCCAGAGCGGCTCCATGACACCTGGCTGATGAGCGCATCAGCTTCAGCTTGTCGTGCATACCGAGCAATGTATATGCCGCGTATGGCACACTATGCTAGCGGCACAGCCTCGTCCTACTCCATCCTGTATCAGCTTCGCCTTCGAAGTCGAAGAGGAGGACGCAGCTGATCCGCCCTCAAGTCGTAAAACTGATAGCCCACATACTAAAGCCACTTCTCTCAATCAACGATAAACCATCTTCTGACCTCCCCTCTTCTCCATCTTCGCCTGCCGCTTGCTCTGCGCCTCCCCACCCCCTTTACCACCTTCAGCGCCCTCACTCCCACCCGCACCCATCATCCCACTCAACCCGCTCTTCATACCCGTAAACGTCGTGAAAGCCAACCACGCACTATACCCCGGCACGACCACCCACGCCCACCACCCCCGATCCCCCACCAACGCCACCAGCACCACACATGCCCAAGTCCAGTACAGCAGATCCCACATCCATTCCGTCAGGCCCTTAGCTTCGAGATCCTCGCCGGCGCGTTTGAGACTGAAGTCCGGGTTGTGGGTAGGGCGGGAAAGGCGCTCGAGGTAGAATTCTATGACCAAGGAGGGGAAGACGAGGAGGAAGTATGTGAGTAGCGAAAGACGGCGGTGGAGAAAGAAGCGGGAGAGGTGGTAGAGGGTGTGGATTAGAAGGGCGATGAGGTGGGTGCGGTTGAGGGTGGCGGCGTTGCGGACGGCGAGCTGCTTTTGGGATCTCTGGTTGTGGGTCAGTTGTATGTATAGTTAATAGAGGAGAGGGATTCCTTACTTGTGCCATTGTAATATGGACATGTGGTGATCGTGTGGAATGTAGTTGATGAATGGCAAGGTGAGGTCGGAATTTCTAGTCAATTATTTGATTAGGATCGAGATGTGGGTGCTACATGTATCTTTCTCCGCGGGCTACCTGATCTACCGCCTCCCACACCAGAGACAACAGCGCTCTCCACGAGCGCCGCAACGAGTATGTTGATTCCTTCACGACTATGATACGAGCTGTTAGAAGTGAGAAGGTGTGTACCTGGACACGTGGGATCAATGGAACGCATTTCTCGCCGTGCCGCGTGAAGGCACAACCATCATCATGCGTAAAGAGTGGGTCAACAAAGATGGGATCAGCAGAACAGTCAAGAATGATGGGATGAACATTATTGATTAGAACACAACCCTTTCCTACGCCACCATCACATCGACCGCCACGAGCATTTCAAAAACAACCCAATCGCAACAATGTCTGGCTTGAGCGTTCCCCAGCAAGTGTTAGCATCACAGGAATATACTGCTTTGACGAACTGGCTTTCTGGCGAGACCGCAGAGGTTGGCGACGTTCTCGATGATTTTTGCCAGCCTGTGGAAAACAAATTCTTCGATACCCAGAGTGCAGAGGACGCGCAAGGTCTACTATGGTCAGCATGGCAGGCGGTGGTAGGCGAAGCGGCAACGACACCATATACCTCGCAACATCGCCAGAAGTTAGTTGACTTGATGGTGAGCCTGACTTCGCGGCCAACACTTTCGAAAGGAGACTCCACCTGCAAGATAGATGACATGACGGTGTGGAGGGATCTGCCAGTCTTCGGGTGGCAGCTGCGCGAGGCGTGGAATCTTGGTACGTTACAGTCCTTTAATCCCATAGCATTCAACATGCTCGAGATGCTCTTGGCTAATCCCCCCTGATGATACAGCTGTTCCAGGCAGTGGCGACAAACAAAGCAAGGAGCAGTGGGTCAACCTCAACGCCTTCACAGCTTCTCTGGTCTCGGCGCTCCACGAAAAGGCAGAGAGCAGACCTGACTACTCCTTATTCGGCCTTTGGACCATTCGCACTGCCCTGGAAGAACAAGGCGATATTCCTGATGTGTCGGTAGCCGCCGCGGCAGTATGGCTCACCTCCGCTACTCCAGCTCTATGCGCGCTCTCGAAGCAGGATAAGGCCTTCGAAGGCAAGGTCGCTAAACCTGGTTCATCATTCAGCAAGGAGGAATGGAGAGGATTCTCGCAGGCTCGATGGGACGCTTGGCTGCAGAACCTGAAGGATGTGCACATGGCCGTTTCAGATCAGCCGACCGCTGCTCTTGTTAAGCAAGCTGTGCAGGCTATGGAGGACGCTGGCTCAGACTGAGGTCCTGCTAGAGGGCTGGACAAGCTCACCATACGCTCGGGCACGACAGGTGTATGTACGATTACAATGACGACAAGACCCGTGATCACAGTCTTCTCCGCAAGACATTTCATTACTAGTGCTCTCCACATCGTGAGTACAATAAACTTGGGCACAACAGCTTCAGGACCAAGATTCGACGACCACCTGTGCAACCCCAATGCCTGGTCCCACTCGGTTTGTGTCACGATATGAAGTCAATCAAGCACGGTCGTCCGAGTGATAGCCACATGATTCGAAATTCGACCATCAGATGACCACGACTACTTGTGATATGCCCAGCGGTGAACGATGTCGCATGCAGACACGGGCTGCGACTGGCGATCGTCTTCGGCACAGCATTGCATAGGGACGAAGCTGTCGATGTTGCACGACAGCATCAAGATACTCGACCCTTGTGGTTAACACGGGTACGATATCTTCCCAGAGACTCTCCCGGTCGCATACTTCCCAACTACCACATGAACCAGACTGTGCACATCACAACCGACCGACGCGCATCAACAATGCGTCTACCCGCGACGATCCTAGCATTGATCTCTCTCTGGACCACCGCTACCAGCGCCCCACTTCGCCTTCGCATCCCATACAACCCCGGCTCGCTCTATGTCTGCGCAGGCATCGACTGGACCGGCCCATGCACATATCTCTCACACAGCCTGGTACCAACGGCATGTCATAGCATTCCGGCCGACTTTGCGCATGCGGGGAGTATAGGTGGAGATCTGGGGCCTGGTTGTTGGGTCTACGCGTACGCTCGAGCTATCTTTCCAAAGTGGTAGTGCCATGTAAGAGGCTAATATTATGGCATAGCAATGCGGAGTGTCAAGGAAAAAGCGCGGAGGTTACATATCCGGGCACGAGTGACCTCGTCATGTCGCACGGCTGGGCAGGCAAGGTGATGAGCTATGAGTGTTGGTTTCGGTTTGACCCGCCGAAGGTGAAGGAGGTGGTTGAGAAGGGTGTCAAGATCGCGGACTCGGCTGAACTGACCTCAAGATGATGATGAGGAGCAGAAGGGCTAATTAGAAGGGCTAGCAAGTGTCTCGGACCTATGAGCAAGTCGCAGAAGGTCACAAAGGGTCACATAGTGCTTCAAGCTATCTTCGACAACACTGATCCTCTCGCCTTCTGTAGACATGGAACTACCGGCAGCGATAGAGCCTTGAATCATTGCGCAGGAGGGCTAGCAGGTGTCTCGAACTTTTGGTCGACCTAGTAATGTCTCGAGACGTCAGGTAGCACTTGATCATATCTCGGAGAACCTCCTGCCCATCATGAGGAGCAGGCCAACTGATCATCCACAGAGAGGGCAGTTTTGTGTACGTGACGTTTTCTTGAGGAATCGTAACAATCGATTGTCTTGCAGCAGATGACGACCGAATGTATCTGCTACTCTCTACTGCGCGCATCCGTTGTCGTCAGACCACAAGCCAGGTCGAGTATTAGCACAAGGAAGCACATGTAGCATCTGAGGTTGGACGCCGTCCGCCTCTCAACAGCTCGTTCCAGCACCATAAGTTCTCTGCGTGTCCTGGTTCTACGCTCGCCCTTGCGCTCAATACTCTCGACAACTAATCTTCGCCAGTGTACCAATACAAGCGCAGCCATGGAACTCACTCACCATTCTTCTCATACGTCAGCTGCTGTCGCCACTCTGATTATCGTGCTCCAAATGCTCGGTATCGCCAAGGCAGCGCCAACATCTCTCGAGCGTCGAGGCGCCCCAGGTGGAGTCTTCATCTGCCAAGGGCCTAACTGGACCGGTCTATGCTGGTGGATCCAGCCATTGCAGCCAGTTCTGGCACCACCATGGATCTGCGGGACTCCAGCGGGCCCACTCGCGATGATCGACTCGTTCGGGCCAGACCCGGGCGCGCGGTGCACGTTGTTCGAGTAAGTGGCAATCGTATCGCGGTTTCCGGTGGATTATTACAGTGCTAATGGGATTCGATAGCCAACAGTTCTGCTCGGGTAACGAAATCACGTTTGTGGCGCCAGGTTCAAGTGATCTTGCTTCCGAAGGATGGGGCGATGGGAGGGCCAAGAGCTATGCTTGTTGGCTTCCGGACGAGACGACGTCCAATTGGGTCGTGCCGGAGGCCGATATCGACAGGGAGAAGAGCCGCGACGATTCTTTAAAAGCAGCCGGGTGGGCCTGACCAGTGTATAGCGGACTTGAGATACCCAGAGGCAAGAGGACACCAGGCAGCGTATGGAACGAAGTGGCAGTACGGGAGCTCGAGACTTGGCGACGTCGAGGAGAACGATGAACCCTTTCGAACGAAGACCAATTGGTCGTGCTAGCCCGGCTTCTCGTGCATATTGATATACTTTGTTGTAGTTACAGGTAGCATATCGGTATGAGGAATCGTGTCGCGTTTGGGGAACTTTTGACATAGCTGTGTCTTGGACTTAGGTACTGACTCTTGCCAGCTTTCGTGTCTCGAGAAGACTTTCAGTTTCAACGTGCCCTCGAAGCTCCTCTGCGGTCTCTCTCGTAGTCATCATCGTCTAGTGTGGAAGATGAGCGCCGCCGGGAATCCTTCCTTGAGCTCCTTACAGATCTTGACCGCGGTGGCTCAATACGCCTCGGCGCGCGTGATGTCGACCTCGACCGTACTGTACTCGGAGCATATTCGATCTTCCTCGCATGTGACACACGCGAATAGTCTTCATCTGATGAATCTTGCCCCTGGTCTCGCTCCTGCTCCGCTCGCCGCCTGGCAGCCTTTGATCGCTCGAAATCCTTCCTTCGTCGGCGCTCATACTCCTTGTCTTTCTCCTTATCCTTTTCATCCTTCCACATTTCGTACACCTTCTTAATGACTTGAACCAGACCGATCACAATCGCTGCTTTGCCCGCAGTCTCGAATCCCGAACTGCCCTTCTTTTCGTCTTTGCGGCCGTCAGTGTAGGACGAACGCCGTGAGCGCCCGCCATCAGACGATGGAGAGGGCCGTCGTGGTTTTCGATCCCGCCTCAAGCGTCGGTCTTCGGTCACACGTGACGAGTCGTCGCTATCGTAGTGTGGCATGTCGTATCACGGTGGTTGTATCACCGCAGGTGCCTGAGAAGTGAAGATCCAGGAAAGTGACGACGTACTACCTGATATATGGCATAGGCAAATTGGTGAGTCAACAGGCAGCCTCCGCCACTGTTCTATAGAGCATGCCTTGCTGTCCTGCCTCAGTCTGGTGAATACTGACTACGGTGAAATGCGAACTGCGGCGCCATGCGCACTTGGCTTCGGGGCTTAGAGGAACAGGTGAGGTCCGTCTCAGGCATTACCTCTCGTGACTGGTGGCCTGACAACTCTGAGACACCAGAGGAAGCCTTCCGTCATGAATAGTCAGCAAACTATCGTCCTCATCCGACGGAGACCAGTTCGTTCAACAAGCATTGTAGGTCCCAAAGGTACTGTCTGGTTGCTAAAGTCATCTTGTCAGTCATCTCGTATCCTCCTACTTCTCTCAACGTCCTGTTTTTGCCCCTTCAAGAACGAGCAGATGCTCGCGCGTCTAGTCCAATTGACAAGGACTATCCAAGCACCAGCATTTCGCGCCATGTCCACGGCCAGCAGCCTCCCTCCTTCATGGCACTCGGGTCCAGACGATGCTTTCCACGGCAAGATCACCGAAGACGGCCCTTTCAAGCCCGAGAAAGACCGATATCACCTATATGTCGGCCTTTTCTGTCCGTTCGCGCACCGCGCAAATGTCATGCTCCACCTCAAGCAGCTGAACAAGTATGCCGGCATCGAGACGAGCATCGTGAAGCCCTATCCAAAAGGGGATGACAAGGGCTGGCCGGGCTGGCAGTTCAACCTTGAGGACGACAAGGAGGGGTGGTATGAGGGTGCGACTGTCGACAAGCTGTTCGGCAGCAAGTACATGCACGAGCTGTACTTCAAGGCGGACAAGGATTATAAAGGCAGATACAGTGTGCCGGTGCTCTGGGACAAGACGCTGAACACTATGGTCAACAACGAGTCCCTTGAGCTACTAAGAGACCTGCAGACCTCATTCAACAGCCTTTTGCCTAAGAATCTTGCCGAAATCGATTTGTATCCAGAAGACTTAAGAGCAGACATCGACCGTATTGGCGAGTGGATGCAGCGAGATCTCAACACTGGTGTGTACAGAGGTAGGCTGCCGCTTCTCTCTCCCATACTTGACCACTTGTGCTCATATACATCTAGCCGGCTTTGCTCCGGACCAAGAAACTTATGAGAAAAGCCTAACTCCAGTATTCGGCGCTCTCAACAAGCTCGAGAAGATCGCGCACAGCAACGGCGGGCCATACATACTCGGCTCACAGCACACTGAACTCGACGTCCGAGCATACGCCAGCATTGTGAGGTTCGATCCTGTATACGTTCAACACTTCAAGTGCAATCTCGGCATGATCCGGTACTCGTATCCCACGCTCCACAACTGGTTGAAGTACCTGTACTGGGAGCACGATGCGTACAAGGACACCACGGACTTCCGTCACATCAAGGAGAACTACACGAAGAGTCATTACGACATCAACCCGAAGGCTATCACTCCCGTTGGTCCTTGGCCGCACGTTGAAAAGGGGTACGAACTCGACTGGAGCAAAGTCAAGTTTGGAGAAATAGATATGCCCGAGGTTCTCGAGTATGAGAAGAAGTTGGAGTGAACAGCCTCGTGCTAGAACAGGTGTGGCATGGCATAATACCTTTGAAAGGGGCCCAGACAGTGCGATATGACCAGACAACGAAGAACGAAGAAATATGGATTACCTCGATGCCCGATCTCACACTTATCGCTAAGCCTGCCAGCCTTGCATACTCACATTGCACAGCATGATCGAGCTCACGCACGAGCACGTTGCAGTCCACCAGAGCTTATGTGGACATGAAGAACTCCGCAGCTGCTCTACTGTACTACGCAACTCGCTTTCACGGTCCGCCGCACCGTGTGTTCTGGAGTTCTGGTGCACGAACACATACGATGAAGAACGTGTGCTTCCGTGACTGCATGCTCTGATGTGACGAGTTGGCAGTGTCAGGCCACGAAAACTCCAGCAAGAAGGTGCTGCGTTCTCGCCGCATGATGCCAGTGATCCACCATCTTACGCGGCTTGCTGATTCTACGACCGAATCGTCACTAACAGGAAGTTCTTGAGAGTAGTACGTCTCGAGGTCTCTTGTTGGCACCGAGGATCTGATGGCCCAAGATTCGGGCCGTAAGGTTGACTGTGCTGACCCGGTCAGCTCACGATTGATCCCACCCGGTCGGTCGGCTCCATCGCCTCTAATATGCAAGCCACACGATGGGGTTTCGACCGACACACATCTCGCTACTCATCAGGCGCTTGCATATTGTTGCGTTCTCACGTTCTCACGTTCGCACTCAAGCTGACGCTGCATACTGGCTGGCGATTTCGGGCTGCGGAAACATATATCGACTGAGACAGCACAATGCGGCATATGTCATCTGCAAGTCTGCAGATCGGAACGAGAAGTTGCCATCATAATCAACGACGACCGTCCAGGAGATTAACTTTCAGGCAGCGCTGGGGATTGAAAGCTGGGATTCGAAAAATGAATGCAGTGTGAGCACCGCCAAAGATCATGCCTATCTTCGACGCGCCGCGATCAACGATGGATCTAGACACGATACATGCACGTGGCGAATATCACCTTCGGTTGACCAGCCACCACGATATCAAGCAGATGCGGACTTCACTGCCCTCAAGCATGATTCGCCGCCTGTCCTGTACCACGATATGTTCGACTCACGTATCGACCTTCACACGAGCTTTCACGTGGTCGACAGATGCGGTGGCCCCTCGGAAGACACCGGTCATCTTGGTACAACAACTTCAACAACTGCTTCGCGCCTCTGTAGGCAGTCGTACTCAATGGCAGCGACTGTTTGCCGGACCGTTGAACCGTCTCGTCCGATGACTGAAGATGAGTAGATATGTTCAGTCGAGCTCAAGACGGTATATAACCACCCTTCCATCTCCTTGAAACGAGCAGATACAGACCAGACCAGACTTCCATCCTCACATCACCAAGCCAACCATTCCCCAGCACCTCACATCCTCCGATACCCACCATCAAACAACCATGGCCTTCAAGATCGCCCTTCTGGCCGCCGCCGTCGCCGTCTTCTCCAACGCCTCTGCTCTGCCTCAGGGCGGTAGCCAGGGCAGCACCTCCTCGCCGTTGGTCGTCGTCCGAGCCTACTCGGGCGGTGGCTGCACGGGCACCGTTCAGACTCTCACTTTTGGCGCCAACGGCTGCAACGCGCTGCCGGCCGGCGTTCGCAGCGCCAAGGTCATCAACTATGAGGTCGCTGGATGCAACGCGGTCTTCTCTACCACGTACCCAACGTGCCAGCTGCAGGGCACTGCTGGAATCTTGAGTACGTAACGATTGAGTCGATGGTCGGCGTAGAGAGTCATGGTCATAGAGGTGGCTGACATACGAACAGATCAGTGCCAGCAAGCCAACTCGAACTGGAAGAGCCTTTTCGTCCGCTGCCCGGCTGCGTAAGCATGGCTCAACAACAAAGACAGGAGGTGGGAGTGAAGGAGGGAGACACGAGTTGGCTAGCACTTTCAGTTGAATAGGATGACATGTGCGAGTACACTAGAGTTTCTTTTTGTCCCAGTCGCTCCTTAGACTAAAAGCTGCGAAGATAAAACTTTCTGGCCGGAATCAGATCAGCGTCTCGCACGGAACACCCAGGCAGCACATCATAAGAAGGGGCACCATAGTGGCTCCAGGTCTGTTGCGTCTGAGGAGACCCATGTGCAGGATAAGCCTTCTCATGCATGGCAGTCAGCTATTTAACAGGTAGTAGGCCCTTGCAAAATGAAGGGAGGAGAATCTCGAAGTTCTGATGGGAGCCGATGAGGCATTCACGACGACTGTAGGAGCGGGACCCTTAGACGGCGGCTAGGAGAACGATAGCGGCATTACTTACGGGTTTCGAGACGCATCGATGGCCTCTCGAATATGAGGGAAGTAATGTGGCTACTACAGTCGACTTTGAAGCCCCGAAGGCTGGCTCGGTTCTAGGAGTACGATGTCATCGGGACATGCGTGAGGTGTACATGTAATCACTAGTCCGATGCATCTCCAAAACCGTGGTAAATTACCTATAGTTCCAAGCGCCCTATAGTCATATCACTCGAAATGCTGCCTACGAGAACCACAACGCATCCTCGGGTTGTTACCACACCCGTCATGATACTAGCGTATGTAGAAAAAGATTCTGGCCAGACATGTCGATACCTCTCCTCCACGATAACAAGTGTACACCCTCCAGCGGTAACGTGGCGGGTGTAGGGCAGTAGTTGGCACGTGTGGGACCGTTGCGTTAGTACAGGAGAACTCTCTGCCCAACATGGCGCGTTTGGCGGAAGACCAGTTACATCGAACCAAGAACAAGAAGTTGCCATTCCAGGATATTGGCCCTGAGCAAGGAACGACGACACTCAGACGCCCAGCGGGCGCAGGGCACGCCTGTACCTACCTAAAGAGTTGGAGTGAACCAGCATCCAGGTCCATTCCGTGCAAATGGCCAAAGAATATGTCGAACGCTCTGTGACAGTAGGTCAACAACGATCATATTACTGTGCTACCTCACCATGTCTCCATCGTAACGTGCGCCGTATGCCGTGGCTGATGAAGCCTCCCTTCAGCCCATCCGCCCTGCATCTAGCCCGGTAGGGCACTCCAAGACCCATGCAACAGCCCAAAGAAACACCCCGAAATGGCAAACGACTTCCATGTAACTGTCTCCAGAAGGCATCCAGTCCGGCAGATGGCTCAAATATGATCCCAGACATGCACAGCCGTAGGCACCGTAGGCATGTGTTCCGAGATGCGGAAATAACCCATAAGCATGCGCTCTCGCTATGCAGAAACAAACTCCGAGTGGTCCATGGATAAAAACACGCAATCCGCAACACGTTGTCCGTCAGGCTGAATCAGAACAGTCGAGTGTAGCAGAGTCCGGTCGGGCCATATCTAGCTGCGTTGGTGCGCGGCATGGTTACGGCATGACGTCCAAGACAAGAAGCTGGTAGAAGGCTTCGAAAAGTCCAGAGGACGGTCGTGACCTGCGGCGGTAGATGCAAACTCTCCACGGATTGCCGCACAACTTGAAGCTACCTCGGCGAGGATATGGACTGCTCAGGGTCCTCGCGAAAAGATGGATGGAAAGACTACGACACTGGCCTGATCCTAATGCAGCCGGCGACGACGGTTGTCACGGTCCCGGTCATTGTTTGCCGGAGGCGGAGCAGGGCGTCCATAAGTTGGCTCTCCTCTTGTCTCCCTTGGTGGTTCCCTGGCTCCGCCATAGACGGGCTCTGGCGCTTTGTATGGTGCCTGGACTTGTTGAACAGCTGACATGGACACGTCAGTCCGCGAACGAGCGGCTGGGACGTCGGCATACTTACGTCGACCATATTGGTCGTACTGCACCGGCATGGCACCACCATATTGACTGTAGAAGTTAGCAATGGCAATACACTTCGGCCGGCTGTGTGTGCGAACCTTGGGATGGCAGGGTTCTGCATGGTATCTCGAGAGCCGACGGAGGCGGCGGTCGTGGCCGGACTAGGGTAGTACCTGGATGCATCGTAGTCTGACTGGCCGTATCTCGGATCGCGAGGATCTGGACGAAGCTCTCCACGAGGGTCTGCGCGAGGGTCTCCACGGACATCTCCGCGAACGTCTCCCCTGACGGCGCGAGGGTCTCTCTGCGGGTCGGGGGGCTGGCCGTATGGTCCTGGAGGGTACTGCTGCGGCTGCTCCGGTCCTCTGGTTGGTGCCATCACAGACGGCTGTCCGTAACCTGATGTCACTGGCACAAAATATTCACCCTGCCTCACATAGCCGGGCGGTGCATTATCATTGGGCATCATGGGATTGGTAGCATATCTGGGATCCTGTCCGTAGGGCGACGAGACGGGGGCACGACCATAGGCATCCGTCATGGGCTCATCATCTTGGTAGGCAGGTCTGCCGGCTGTTCTACCTCCATCTGGTCTACCGGCGTCTGGGTAACGGTCTCTTCCAGGACCTGGGTATTGTCCATTGTCTGGCTGAGCTGGGTATCCACCACGGGCGGGCGCGGACGGGTGTCCATACCTACCTCGATCGGCATGTGACTGTGTGACAGGTGGGTCGATCTGCATCGCATCGACTTGACCTCTACCAGCCCTGCCGGTGGGAGGCGCACCGTAGGGTCCTTCTGCCATGGAGGGAGAATCCGCGTCACGTCTTCGTACGGACTGAGAAGCATTGCCGCGCTCATACGTCTGGGATCCCACATAAGGCTCTAGAAGCAAGTCAGGTACTGTGATCCCTGACATGTTCGAATCTGGAGTGTTGCTACCTCTTCCGCCTGTCGCGGCCTTCTCTTGTCTCCATCGAGCGGAGTCTGCGCGCAGGTCTGAGATCATGGCCTGTGTTAGGTCGTTAGTAAAAGACCGAGTTAAGAGGGGCGCGACCTGCGCACGGATGTAAGGTTGCGATATGCCCTGATCCAGTATCCTTCTACGCCCTAGGAAAAGTGAGTACAGGTCATCCTCGATCGGACACTCCTTTCTGGGCTGACCTCATTATTCCGCTCTCGTCCTGGTCGCACAGTCGCATCGTTGCCTAGATAACGTTGAATGTCCGCGGATATCACGTGTCGATCGATACCATCTCCCGGGATGAACCACTGGCGCGCAAGCTCCTGTCCGGGCATTGCAGCGGGCGCGTGCAGGTCTTGACAAGGGCAAAGAGCAAAGTCCTGTCCGGTGGATGTAGTATGTCCCAATGGATATAAAGGCAACGCCCTGCAACCTTCCTGGACGCACGATGGAAGTCCTGGCTTCGGAGTCCTGTCCTTGGTACTGGATAGAAACGACCTGGATAAGCAGCCCTGGGCAGGTTTGCAATAGCGTGAAATCCTCTGGCAGTATGTAGCAAGAGTATTCTCGATACAATATGGCTAGGCAAGCACGCAGTCCTTGGATTGAGTCGCAGTCCGAGGGGTTATGGGTGGTAAGGTGATAGGGGTAGGGTGTGAGGTGGAAAGACAGGTTGAAGTTGAAGTTTGCTGAGTGCGGGACACCGTCAAGCGCCGTTTCGCGTGACTCGCTTGTTCGGGTTTAGCTGGACTCGGCAAGCTTGATCTGTCCTTCAATTGGCTGCAGCAGGTTCGATCGATCGACGAGACAACTCTTCAGCTTATCCTTCACCAGGCAGGGAAAAGTGATGGATGTCAGCAACGAAGGCAGGCAGGGGAGCGAAGAAGAAATGTGTGAATTTCGAATCGAATATGACGAGACCGTCGCAGCATTTCCGTGGGTGGCGGCAGCTAGCCTTGCGACGTGGCACGAGAGCCTCGACTTGCTGCCCAACATCCTGCCTAGCGCTGCACGACGAGAGCCAGACGTTTGCGCTGCTGCAGGCTGTTCGTACCCAAGTCTCATGGACGCCGGCATGCTGTAGCCAGTGCCGTTTCATCAGCTTCGCTCAAAACGACCCGCTTGATCCGCGGAAAATCTTGGTGCCATATCGACCGCTGTAGCAGCGTGTCTTGACGTCGAAGACGAGGCGGGTGACCACTTCGGACCTGCATTGCTATACAAAAGCCTCGATGGGTGGCTGGCCTCCACTTTGACTTTCATCTTCAGGGTGGCCTCAGGTCTACATGAACCTGATGAGCACGCTTCATGCACAGCCAAGCTAAACGAGCACTCCAGGACTGCTCGGCCTGCGTGGCCTCGAGCACACTTAAGCACGGCTGGACCTCTTACATCTTGACCGGTCTATATCCTCTCCAATACGCATTGGAGCTGCGGTGCTGCTACACGGCATGAGACAGCTCCTCCTGTTGCATACAGCACGTGGAGAGCTACCATTTGTCGCCTACACGGGATTTCGAGGACCGACTGTTGCATTGCAGGCCACTGGAGAGCACTCTGCTGCAGGAGTACACTATCTCGTCGATAGTTTCTGACAGCACGAGCACCGAAATACGCCCGGGCGTGGTCCACGCAGAAGACCACGTCCAACGGCGTCTGACACCTCCGGCCTCGATCCGACATGACACGGCATCAACATCTAGCATTCGTCCACGTGCTTGCGGTGGAACAGAAACGTCTGCAGCCAACTTCTTTCGTCGGAGACAAGCTCCGCTATCTCAGCTACAGCTTCGCTTCCACAATCTCAGCGACCTTGAAGTTCCACATTGGAGCATGAATATGCACCTCCGTATCGCCCTGCTGCGACTTTACGGCAATCGTAACCTCGTCTTTGGTCAACTTGATCAGCCGGCCTCGTTCTCTATGGCTCTGCCCGCTGTCGGTCGGAAAGAGCTCCACGTTCGCGCCAGATTGGAGGCCAAGCGGGTCCGCATCTACCGAGATATCTTTATCCGAGAACTCGGCACCCAGCACAGCCTTCACGGCGTCCGGACCTTCTAGTCTGACTGGCTTCGGCGCCTGCGATCTCGCTGACTCCAGCTCAGCCATGAACCTCGCCCACCAAGCGTACGTCTTGGGATATATCTCTTCCGAGAACCATTCCTTCGGCGGCGACAGCGAACTGATGCTCCAATCAACGCACCACACGCCTACAGTGAGTCAGCTTCACCACTCTCCTCTCCAGTCCATTGTATCAGTGCTCACCTTCATGATCCGCCATCGTCACACCCTCCGTTCCACCTACCCACCTTCTCCCATCCCCTAACAACGTCTCTAAAATCTCAAAACACTGCCTCACATGCACCAACCCCGCTCCCCTCCTCTCCTTCAAACTCTCCACCATCCCCTTCGGCCCGAAGAAGCCCGCGCGGTCCTTGAGGAACTTCTCGTCCTTGAAGACCGGTAGGTCTGGCGACATGATCGTTGTGGAGTGAACGAATAGACTCGCGTCTGTAACGAATTTGTTCAGCAACGCCGCTAGCCCGGCCGTTTCAGGCGTCGAGAGGCCGGGGTGTTGGGCGGAGGCTGGGAACAGTTGCTCGAGCCGGGCGATGATGGCGCGGGTGTCGAGGTAGACGTCTCGGCCGATGGCCATGGTCGGGGTGCGGCGGTATGCTACGCCCAGGGCTGCGACGGTATGCTACGCCCAGGGCTGCGAGGTCGGGGCGGGGCATGATGGGTGGTTGGATCTGGTATTCCCATCAGCTTTGGAACCTTGGGAGGGGTGATCGTGGGATATTTACACATTCCGCGTATGCGATGCGGCGGAAAGCGAGATACCATGCTACTCGTCTTGCATATGGCGAAGCGTGGTAGTGGAAATATACGATGCCATTGGGTGGGTTGGTTGTTGCCGACATGGTTGCGAACTTGCTTCAGCGCTGAAGAGATGGTCAGATGTGACCCGGCGCCGTCGACAACTGGGGTTTCCGCGATTATTATAGTAATGAAATCGACCAAGGACCTGATCTGAAAGACCGCCAGTCCTTCGCGTTATACTCATGCCCCTCCGTTATGCACCTGCGTGCCGAGGCAGCTCGCATGTGGGGTCTGGCGTTCAAGGCTCTCTAGCAATCTAGAGCATTATTAACCAGGGCGGAAAGAAAGTAGGCAAGTCATCGACATGAATACCGAACCGATAGTGGAAGTGCTCTCCAACACACGATCAAGCACCATGCGGCGTCTCAAAGTATCATCAGCTCGACCGAATGCTCGAGACGCCGTCCAGTCTCTCTATTCTACACTTAAGCGAGAGAGGTTGCACTGTTATGGCACGGAGAAGTACTGCCCTTATGGAAAAATCTGAGATGCATATGGTATAGGTCGACCTATCCAACCATCTCGTGCTCAGCAACAGCGTCATCGAGACGATATCTTGTGATGTACTAGCATATCGAAAAATGGATCCGTCGAGAACCTCGATCTCCTGACCTACCACTGGCTCGAAGAAGTGGCAGTCAAGAATCTCGACAGGCTGGACGACTCTGACGGCTACTGCACGCCGAAATCTCCCCTCGGCGGCTTCATGTCTACGTTGGAGAACAGACAGCGTTGAATTCGTTAGCAGCTCAAGGACGGAGGAAAACCTCACCTCATGCCGAACGTTCCTTGTGCTTCTATACTGCCAGTCCTTTGAGTCGGTAGCCTGGCCTTGTAAGCGATCGTTGGACGAACCATGATCGAAAGTAGGCCAAAGAAGAGAACGGAAGCACCAAGTCTGCTCTCCGGGTATTTATGATACACAGTAGATACATTATAGCAACACTAGATATCTCAGTCGTTCCGCCTAGCAGTTGCAGCTAGCGCGAGCAGCTTTTCACTGCCAGCAACATCCCGAAGCAAAGAGCAATGGTGTAGCTTCGTCTGCACCTTCCCGATGACCGCGATTCATCATGCCAGACCAGCCCGGCCCATGGTGGCGCTTACTTCGCGCTCAGCAATCGGTCCTTTCACCTTCCCCACGTCTCAAATCACGACCCCAGCATCGCCCCGATCGCTTCCTCGTCCACTCCACCAACTCCGCCCATCCCGCCGAAGATATCCTCATCAGCCTCCTTCTTGGGCGGGTTCATCCTTCGCCGCTTCAGCCTCGGATCCCGTGCTTCGCCGCCGTCCGGCAGTTCCGTCGATGCTTGCCTGATGGTCCCTGCTCCGGTTCCAGCGCCATTTGCACTAAAAGACAGGGAGTTGAGAAAGTCGTTTGCTTGCTCTGTCGCCGCAGCAGACGATTTTGGCGGAGAGTTTGGTGATTGTAACGGTAGCGCAGGGGGAGGCTCGAATGCTGGAGACGGTTCGTTGAACTGTGGCGGTTGCTCGTATATCGATTCGGCGCCGGTTGTGGTGGTGAAGGACATCTCTCGCGGGTCTGTGGTGCCGGTGAAAGGGGCTGGGTCGCCAGACATTGTCACATCGTCGTCCGGGCCTTGTTGTGATGGTGGAGTGAATGTTTCGACGTCCGGAGGTGGCGGAGTGAAGTCTTCTGCTTCAGGGGTATCGAGTGCGGTATCTTTGCTGTTTGCAGACTGTGCGAAACCATTGTTGTTGCCTGCAGATGCTGGGGTTGGGATGTCTGGTGATGAAGGAGTAGATAAGCCACGCATGATACCGTCTTCGACTTCTTTCTTCTTCATTTCCACTCCTTCTCGGCGTGTTGCTAGATCTGTCGCCGTAGCTTGATCCTCGGCCAGTTTCGACCGATGAGTCTCGACCAGCTTCTCCAGCCCCTTCAGCACTTCGGTCCTCGCTTTGATACTGGCATCAACCGCCCCTTGCGCAGTCGCCAAGCTTCGCATCAACGCACTCAGTCGCGCCGCGTGCACCGGTGGAGTAGGAACCGTAGCATTTGGGTCCGTCATCTTCGCGAATTCTGTGTTTGCGGTGTTCACAGTCGGCCTCACAGTCGCATCGGCTTTGCTCAGGTCCCCGACCGCTTTCGCCACGCCCTCGAGCTCAGGCGGGACACTGCCGCTCCCTCCACCAAAGAGATTCCCGCCGAGCCTTCCCTTGGAAGCAGTCCCGTTGGCATTTCCACCACCTCTCGCCTTGTCCACCTCCTCGAGCCTGTTGTCGATGCCGTCCAGGATGAGTTTGTCGAAAATGCCGCGTTGCCTCCAGACTTCCACCACCCTCCTTATCTTTCCTTGAACCTCCTGGCTGGCATTCTTGTATGCAGAAGCAGTTCCGTCGGCAATCAGCGGTTCGAATGCGACCATGAAATCCTGCTTGCCACGGGCGCGGGATTGCTGGACGACTTCGTTGGCGAGGTAGATCAGGTTGAGGCGTTTCGCGGTGCTGGAGTCCTGCAGTCGGGAGAGCCAGAGGGAAGCGGTGCGATCGGCGTGTCGTCTGTGGGGATGGCTGTCAGTGGGTGCACAGTTATACGTGAAGCATTGTATGCCATTAGGGATTGAAGTAGGAAGAGAAGGCGGGCATACCGGTGGAACATGATCCATTGCGCGACCGAAACGATACTATCTTGAGTTTCGGTAAGCGATGCGAGCTTGGCCTTGACGGCATCGTCGGTGTATGCCATTGTGCACGAGGATGAAGTGATGTTAGTGCGCGGTGATGTGAGAGTCACGAAGTAGTGATAGGACGGCTTGTCTCGAGAGCCGCAGAAAGAGAATGCGCTAGTCGTACGGCATGATCCGCGACAGCTGGTCCATTGAACGTCAACCTCCTGCACTTTGAATCCTCCAAAATACACGTATACCCTCTTCTTGCGGATTCAACTCACAACCGACCGACTCCAAGACCTATATACGATCAACATCAACTTCAAAGCGTGAGACGAGCGCAGCAGCAGGAGCAAAGGGGAGTGAGCACGAGAAGGGGGTAGCAAGGCATCCAACAGCGACACACAAACACCATGGCCGACCGCTTTCCTTCATTAGACGACTTTGACGCCGGTACATTACCCCATCACCAGCTTCACCTCCACCTCTAACACTCTCCACAGGCCAAACAGAAGTCTCCGGCGCACCCCAAACTTCCACAGACGCACCCTCCGACTTCCTCGCCCGCGAACGCGCCGCCCTCGGCGATGACGCCCAAATGTTCGGCGACAACACCGCCACCGTCGACGACGTAGACGAAGACGACGACGATGACGACCTCCTCGGCGGCGGCGGTGGCGGCTCCCAACCAATCGCAGACATGGACACCAACGGCGACAACGACGACATGATGGGCGACTTCGAAACCTCCTTCCCAGACGTCAACACCCGCAACGAAGGCGTCTCCGCCAGCGGCGGCGGCACAGTCACGGGCTCTACCCTCCCTTACCGCGCCTCCGACAACTATGCCCAATCCGAGGAGGAGCCGGATGTTGTGCGAGAGTGGCGCGAGCGCAGGAACATGGCGCTGGAATCCCTCGACTCGCGCTCAGCGAGCAAGAAGGCGGAGACGGTGAAGGTGGCGCAGGAGTCGGTTGATGAGTTTTATGAGAATTACAATAATCGCAAGGATAAGCAGGTTGCGCAGACGCGGAAGGAGGCGGAGGAGTTTCTGAAGAATCGTGAGGATACTACTTCCGGGGGCACGAGCTGGGAGCGGATCGCGAAGTTGGTGGATTTGAGTGGGAAGGGAGCGGGTGGGGGCGCGAATGGCACGGCTAAGGCGAGGATGAGGGAGGTGTTGTTGGATTTGAGGAAGGATCCGAATGCGCCGGGAGCTGCCGGAGTGTGAGGGGGATGACAGAGGTGGAGGAGATGTGATGGGTAATGGGAATGGCGAACGGTATATGGGTGAGAGCATCTTCGAATAATGAGGCGCATGCCCGGATTCAAGGATTGGCTGGTGGGTGTGTAACGTTGCATAACTGACTGTACGCGCTACAAAGACTTCTAGCAACTTTCGCTAGCTACGCGCTGCCTTCTCTACTACCCGTAGCCTCGATGGCGATTTCTGGCTCAGGTTGGTGACTTTCTTGACGAGACTGAAGTTGTGCTATGGTCCAGAAGGTCAGAGCCCCGGCAAGGCTGTTTCTTAGCTTCACATTGGACATCGTGACACGTCAGAATGAAGGCTCGATCGAGCATTGCGTCGTCCGTGCCTTTATCGTTCTTAAAAGGAACTAATAAGATGCTTTGTAGTGAGACAAAGTGCAACGAGAAACTTGGACCATCGCGATCAAGCTTTTGATAAGGTTCGGCCCGGCGCAGAGTGGAGCACGACACGCTTTGGGCGCGGGCTTAAACCAGAGCTCTGGGAGACCGAACGGAAACAATAACACCGCCGTCTCACCTTCAAGAACATATGGTTTAGCAGACCGGCTCATTCGCTCCGAGGTGCCATCAGCGCACCGAAACATCTACACAGCGACAACACCCAGCGAAGTCGACTACGGAGAGCTTGCTGGAACCCGGAAGTCGATGACGATGGCTACTGGGACGGACATTAGGAGAACGATACGATAGCCCACCTACCTTTCTCAATACCAGGGACTCTGTACTTGGAGAGCATTGGGCGGTTGTGAAAAGTGCGCTAAGGAGCGATGGCGACGCGAGCGCCGCAACTGCTGGTGCGGGCGAAGGCGTGGAATAGTTTGGGGAACGGGGCGCTGTTTACCACGAGAATACGCAATGTGTCAAGAGCAAGCGGCAGTAGTGGTGCGCCAATGGGGAAGGGGTGGACTGGATCAGTCCTGTTCCAACAAGAGAAATTGGCGCAGAGGAGATGTTTGTCGACATTGCGGAGACAGCAGCCCACCCGACCAACAGCAACGACCCTCGACACGGCCAGAATAAAACAGAGATTCCCATTGGCAGTGGCGAGGAGAGTGTTGGGAACGTCCACGCCGGTGAAGCAAGAAACCGCTGCTCTTACGAAAGAGAGCTCGCCAAAAGCCTACCGCGACGAGGTGTCAGAAATCGAGGATCCAGCCGACGAAGACCTGGACGATGATCATAAAAGCTTCAAGCGCTCTGAAAAGGCGGCACAAGCCTCTCAGCTTAATCTCTCCGCTCGACTATCTAGTGAGGGCAAGACTCAGGGTGGGTTTGGCGAGGTATGGCGGTTGATCAAGATCGCCAGTCCTGAGGTGAAGACCCTCAGTCTCGCGTTCGCTTTCTTGCTGGTGGGCAGCAGCATCACAGCCTTGCTACCTTTCTCCATCGGCAAGATCATGGACTCTGCTTCGCAGAACACCGAAATGATACTGGGCTTCACCTTGAACCAGTTCTTTTTCTACCTTGGCTCTGCGCTCGCAATCGGCGCCTGCGCAAACTACGGCCGCATTCTTCTGCTCCGGATTACTGGCGAGCGCATCGTAACTAAGCTCAGAAGTTCACTATACCGCAAGACGTTTGTCCAGAACGCCGAGTTCTTCGATGCCAACCGTGTCGGTGACCTGATCAGTCGACTTGGAAACGACACCATCATCGTTGGCAAAAGCATCACAGTCAATATGAGCGACGGGCTGCGATCGCTAGTCTCTGCGTCTGCAGGTCTGACAATGATGGCGTGGACGTCTGTCAAGCTGACTGGTGTGCTGGCTATCTTCCTGCCTCCTGTCGCCATAGGTGCCTTCTTCTACGGCCGAGCGATTCGCAATCTGAGTCGCCGACAACAGAAGAATCTTGGTACTTTGACAAAGATCGCAGAAGAACGACTAGGGAACGTGCGCACGTCACAGGCATTCGCCGGCGAGCTTCAGGAAGTTGCTCGGTACAACAAACAGACCCGCAAAGTATTCAGTCTTGGCCGCAAGGAAGCATTCCTCGCATCGGCTTTCTTCTCGGCCTCTGGCTTCATGGGAAACATGACCTTCATCGCCCTCCTCTACGTTGGTGGCGGCATGGTGCGGGACGGCATCATGACAGTCGGAGACATGACATCTTTCCTGATGTACGCTGGCTTCGCAGGCTCAAGTTTGTTCGGTTTGAGCAGTTTCTACTCCGAGCTGATGAAGGGTGTCGGCGCAGCATCGAGATTGTTCGAGCTGCAGGACCGCGAACCGACGATCTCGCCCACTCGTGGTGAAGCGATCAGGAGCGCAAGGGGCGCAATCGAGTTCAAAGATGTGTCATTCGCCTACCCCACACGGCCGGCGGTGAACATCTTCAAGAACTTGAACTTCCGTATCGAGCAAGGCAGCAACGTCGCCATCGTGGCTCCCAGTGGAGCTGGAAAGAGTACAGTGGCGAGTCTGCTGCTTCGATTCTATGTCCCGACTGAGGGCACGATCACGATTGCAGGCAACGACATCACGACGATCAATGCGAAGCAACTGCGCCGGAAGATCGGATATGTAGGCCAAGAACCGGTGTTGTTCTCAGGCACTATCGCAGAGAACATTGCTTACGGGCGGCCGACTGCTACGAGGGGCGAGATTACTGCCGCAGCCAGGAGAGCGAATTGTGGCTTTATCAGTGACTTCGTAAGTCTTTCCCCCCGAGAGCACACAAAAATAGACATGCTGACCACTATCAATGCAACAGCCCGATGGTCTCGAAACCTTCGCCGGTGCTCGTGGCACACAACTAAGCGGCGGTCAAAAACAGAGGATCGCAATCGCCAGAGCTTTACTAAAGGACCCCGACATCCTGATCCTCGACGAAGCCACCTCAGCTCTCGACGCGGAGTCAGAAACTCTGGTCAACCAAGCGCTCGGTCGCATGCTGTCGAGCAACAACACAACCATCAGCATCGCCCATCGACTCAGCACAATCCAGCGCAGCGATGTGATCATCGTGCTCGGCGCCGATGGGACAGTCGCGGAGACAGGAAGCTACCGAGACCTGAGCCAGAAGAAGGACGGCGCGTTCGCGAAGTTGATGGAGTGGCAGATGAGCGGCGGCAACGAAGCTGCTATGGCTGCGTCTGCGCCTAAAAAAGACGATGGGCTGAAGGAGGAGGTGGAGGAGGAGATGACTGAGGAGGAGCGGAGGAGGCGGAAATTGGAGGGAGAGCATTCGAGCAAGAGTGTAGATGATGTGGATACGGAGGCCGTCATGGTCGAGGCGGAGGAGAACACAAAACGCTGAATTTAGGGCGTCACTGCGCGAAGTCTGCGCGACGCCATCGAAGTTACGGCGGTTGAGCTGTGTATGTACTCTACTCTTCAATCCTTCGGCCGGGTTGAACAGACCTGTGTTGCTACTACGCTGCTGTGACGTGGTCGCCGCTTCAATGTTCTCCGTTGGCTTCGAATACGTTGGGTCAGAATTCGGTCTGCAGGTGAAGCCAATGGACGGGTTCCAGATCGCTGAGAGCGATCGTCGAGGTCTCAGATGCTCCGAGGTGACGATGCGTCGTCTCACCTTGCCGTGCTTGACACATGTCATCTGATAAGACGTAATCTCTTCCAGCCTGTCTTTTCTGATAGCTGACGCGACCTGTCGGACCACTGGACAGCTCGTAACTCGCACGCCGTTGCGTCGGGAATGCGTCTTTCACATGGAACGTGTTGCTATGCCTCGGCCGCATTCTTGCTGTTGTCGTTGGCCCGACATCTCAGGCGGGTAGAGCGCAATCTTGGTTCGACATCCGCGCATCCAGGCTGCGTTGCCAACGCATCGTCTTCATCCTCTTTCCCGGACCTTACTCGATGATCGTCCCATTGTAGCTCACCGCTGCGCTCAAGCGATGGTTACACTTGGGCTTCGTTGCATCCCAGGCCGTGTTAGCTCCATGCCGCTATCGCCGTCGGCAGGATTGCTGAGCGTGGTATCGGAGCTGAAGTCCTGACTGGTCGGTATACCGGACAAGATGCCGCATCTGCCGTACCAAGACCGAGTCGTTCGCCAGATTGACCTCCATACCGAGCGACGTCTGCTGTGTAACCATACCACAAGCGCACCTAGCCGATAGTCGTCAGATGCGGCGAATAGAAGTTCTCGTTGAAGAGGAAAAGGAAGCAGATTTATCGCTTTGGAGTACCTCGTGATGGATGATGCTGCCTCATGTTGCACGACGTCTGCGTGTGCGAACGTGTCGTTGTTCCATAGATCGTACAGGTCGGCTGCAGGCTTTATATTGACTGGTGAGGCTTCGGCTGCAGGACGAGTAGAAAGCTTCGTTGATCGCGTTGCAGAGTGATAGAAGACATGGTATTGTTCGGCAGTCCAAGGATGATTGCACCGATAGTGGTCGAAAGCAGGGTTGATGCGTGGGGGTAGGGAGTGCGTATGGCAAGGTACGTACCTTCGTACTAAAGGGCCGAATGTAAGCTCCTTAGTGATTGACATTGTGAGGTATGGTTACACAGAGAACGTGATACCATAAACTGTATGAGCAGCGGGCACCGCTCCGAACACGAGACCCAAAAGAGTATCGTAGTCGTAAAGAGAACACGAGATTGGAGAGAAGGCTGCAGAGAAGGCCGCGAGAACAATGGTTGTACCGGGGTGTTGGAAGGCTGTGTTCTGCAGTGAAGCCTGAGCCGGCAACCTTATCTGAACTCCATCAGTAGATTAGAAGTTTGGAAGTTTTTCAAACAGATTGACACCAAACTTACCAGAACAAAGGTACATGATGAAATGGAAAGAAACAACCGTTGCCCTCGCATGATGGTAGACTAGGCACCGAAGACCAAGAAACCAGCATCTCATCGCTATCAAAACTCAAAAAGATAGGATCTACCTCCTGTAGACTTACCATTAGAAACATCCTTCGCCGAGACATGTTCACTTCCCATGCCGCCAGAGACAGTTTTCAGGCCAAATCCGTCCCACGGAGTGCTCGAGATCGAGGCCCTTTTGCGAGAATATTTGCAAAGGCCGTCACACGTTGCTAGCAAGACCGAGTCTGATGTTAGCACGGTCAACTCATTGGAGTGCATCTCGTTCGATCACATGGAAGACTCAGAATGCATGGGGCGGGTGTCCTTGAGTTTCCGCCGCGAAGGTACGTCCATACGATGCCGAGCCTGCTCTCTATCTCGTGCTCGCCTGGTTGATCCATCATCGTTAGTACGTTCTTCAGCAGGGCCATCATCGACGCGACCCCGTTCTGGCAGCGATGCTACCGAAAGCGCGTCGGACCTGTTCGTAGTTCGTGCTTGTCGGTCATAGCGTGACTTGGATAGCCGTTCCTGACCCGTCACCCATTCTTCGGTGGACGGATCTGGCACCGCAACGAAGCACGGAGATGGATCTCTTGACGAGTTCATATTACTGGCTGCGTATGGTCGTGGAACATGCCGAGGGTGACTTAGAAAGAGAGACTCCAGTGTGGGTGACCCTTTTGGGGGCAGAGTAAACACGTCTGGAGACGCGGCCCTTTCTGATTCAGTAGACGACCAGTCACGATACATGTACCCTTTTGAATCACTGTATAAGGGTATCAAGCCCAGGTCTGTGCACTGTTTCCACGTCTCTGCTGCCTTTTCCTGAGCGGCTCGCAAGTCGCGACGCAGTGCACTCTTGTTGCGGCTGAAGTCTTTCAGAGACTGAGTGTCCTCAAGAGTCGAGAGAATGGGCTCGTCGCGCCTGCGCTCGAGCGCATCATCATGGTCGACTTGCATGCTAACGAACCGGTCCTTCAATGCCTCTAACTCGTCCGCAGCATCGTGGTAGGCTTTCAGCAGTGCGGGCACGCCGCTCGATTCGTCGTCTTCGTGCTTCAGGCCGGCCGTAATGAGGTCATCTTCAGCTGGTGGGAATGGGCTCATGAGATCGAATATGTCCACATCGCTGAATTTGTTTTTGATAATGGTTTGTTTGGCTATCACTGTCTCCAACCTTCCTGTATTGAGCTAAAGCTCAGAAGCAATCTGTTCGAGACGTGGTCGGAGAGGAGAGCCGGATTCGAGAGATTTCAAAGCCTCAACTACCGAGGTCTCCATAGTCTTTTCTGCGTCGAGGATAGCGGAAAGTTGTGGGAGAAGTCCTCGTTTCTTACCTTTCTTAGCTGGCTTCTTGCCTGACTTCTTGCTAGGCTTGATGTCCACTTCTTCTGGCTGTGGCACGCCAGCCGGGTCCTGCGACATCTTGTTGTTAATCTGCTGGGACTGGGGAGACAATGAGCCGCGCCGAAGTTCCACGTGCTGTGGGTAGGTTAGGTAAAGGATGTCCGAGTTTTCAACTGGTCTTTTGGTGTTCCTTCAATGGCCAGTACAAGTTGATGAAATGAATTGCCCGGAGTGTGCTCTGCCATGGCTCTTTTGTACTAAAGAGCTGTCCGGATCCTCGATGTTTGCGCTTTGCTGTCACTGACCACTCACCGGTCAGTCATACTGGATGTGTTTGTTTCCCGGATGTTGCTTGCTAGGAGTTGGAGACACACATGCTCGGCAAATTTGACTTCTGACAACCCCTGCTCGCGATCACCGTGGGGATGATGCGAGATTGCCGACTCCGCCTCTTTCATCACACGCACCACATGTTCACTATAGAGAATCCTGCAATAACGAGCCATGCAACACAAATGGCACTCCTGCCATCGAATGGTTGACCAAAGCTCTGGGACTGTCGCCTGACGCCCGATATGTAAGTCACTACCTGTCCTTGTTAGCTATATAAGATGGGAGACATTTCCCATGCTGTTCGCATCGCTTTCTGAGTCTTGCATGAACCTCATGGCACATCAGAAGATCTACTCTGGTGGCCGACACTACGCTAGCCGTCAACGGTATTGGGAAACAAAAGGCTGCTGAGGTAATAGAACAGCGCCTACCAGGTAAGAACGGCCCTGAAATTGCTCATCAGCTTCGACTAACCAGCGAATAGAACCCGCTTGCAAGCCAGGCTCCTGGTTTAGACGATATCGGGTATGCCTCCCCGAAGACAGACGTTGTTCCACCTGATGAGGGGCCTTAGGTGTTCGTGATATACTGGCACGAAAATCTCGGTCGCTCCCCAAACGAAACGAACCTACCAGGAGAGGCATTCGCGAAGCATCGATTTATGATCGTCCTGGGAAAATTTACTAAGCACTGCATCTGCGTGTATGTCTAGTGGTTGTCACTTGCACGGTCGCAAACTAATACGATTTAGACGCATACAGACGTATCAAGGCCAGAGCGTTTCCAAAGACGGTTTGGATCCAGCTCACCACGCTTTCGTTTATATCAAAGACGATCCAGGAAAGCGCCGAGGAATGCAGGACTCTATCGGGGTGGCAGCAGATCCAGGCGGCGAGCTCAACCCTCTTTCCTGCATCAATTATTCCGAACTGTATACAGTACAGTTCAACTCGGTGGTCAGGCCCTTGGGAAACATCGATCCTAGATTTGAGGCCACGTTTGATCAGTCGAGCTGGCAAGTGCTGGGAGACTTCTGCTTTCCCTCGTCAGTTGAGCAACATACAAATGCGCGGTCCCTGAATTCGCAGTTGCAGACCCGTCTTCAGAGAGCGCAGAACCAGAATGAAGAATTGCGGGCCAGGCTTTTGAAAGTGCGAGATCAACTCACAACCGCGCAATCTACGGACGACGATGACGGCGACGACGGCGATGAGGACAATAGTGATGAAGAAGAATGACAGTTGGCGATATAGATGACATCGTATGACTACAACTGACTACATGTAAGCAGCACACACAATTTAAGATGGGCGGACAATTCGGCTGCATCATCACGATCATGAAAACATATGCTAGCTTGTGTGCTTCTACTCGTCACATGAGTCCAGTAGCTACTCCAATGTGAATGCATCACGCCGATTCTTGATCCAGTGCTTTTGAATCTGTGAGCATAGCATGACCCATCAGGTTCGCGATATGCAGTTCGACATGCTATCGTGATATAACTGCCTCCCGTGCCGACCGTGAGCTGTCAAGTTTTCGTACAATCGTAACTACATCTAGACGCCGCTTCATACAGAACATCCCACGAACTTACTGCTGGGCCTCCTGCGATGCCGAAGGAGCACCCATCCACACTCCCGGCTTGTCCCACTCCACATTGTCCAGCCACGACAAGAAATCCACATCATTACCAGTTGGGAAGTACAAGCTCATATCATCAAGCGGCATATTCGAGGAGTCTGCCCCCGGTGGAGGACCAACAATGGGGTTCGGCGACAAGATCTGGTCAAGGACCCGCTTCAAGGCTCGTCGGCCTTGGTTACAGACGAAGAAGTTACCTTCTCCTGGGCCGACGGCAGCAAGGGCAGAGATGAAGACACTTAGGTCTTGTATTGTTTCGGACCGGGGTAGTATGTCGGGGGTGTATTGACGGGACTGCTCCTGTTTGAGGAGCTCGATGGCAAGCACTCCCGCTGCTGGCAGGCCGTGAACGGCCATCTGTACGTACTATTAGCATAGCCAAGCTCATAAAGGCTGCGAGAACTCACCAAATACGTCAAATCACCCTGAAAGTAACTGAAGAAGTCCCGCTTCGACTGCGACAGAAGCACAAGCTGTAATAACCTCCTCGAAATAGGAATGAGATCCTTAGTATCCTTTTGTCTCCGATTGACCAGGGCTCTGAGCAGTAAGAACTCCGTATGCGCCACACCTGCGTGTATGCACAAGGTGAAAAGTGCGTTCGTCTGTCGGCTTGACCTCTCTGTCTGGCTAGACTTGTGCGTTCCAATAGGTAGGCTCTTGTTCTCGTCAAAATAGTCTTCCGGCTGGAGACGCATGAAGTCAGGGAAGCTGTGGTTGATCCTCTCTAGCCTCACACGAATCTGTTCAACGTTTTGCGGCATCATATCGTCGTCACCGGAACCAAGTGCGATCTCTAGAATATCCTCGCGAACACGACAATGTTGGAACCAAACTCGCTGCCACGTCGTCCGATACAGGTTGCCGGTCGTATTCCAGCCGTCCTCGTCGAGGCTGAGAAGGCAAGAAGTGAGCTCCGGGCCTTCGAGAAACAGCTGCTCGTCTGAAAGATCGAGAGGTACATCCATCTTGCAGTACCTATAGGATAGCCGAGGAGGTCGTCCAAGGAAGGAGGCAACTTGCTTGTCTCGTCCATATGCAGATATGAAGACCCTCTTGCGGAGCTCAGCCAGAAAGAACGGAGTTTCAGCATCCACTGGGTTGCCTTGGTGAAAGCCCAAGGCTACAATAGCATCCAGTACCTCTCCGGTTCTCTGCCATGAGATGTAGTCTGCAAGAAGCTGTTAGCCAACCCATCCACTCTCCCTCGAATAGATTATTGACGTACGAGCATCCCCCTTACAAGTCTCCACCAGGACCAGCTCTTCGTACATGAAACAAACATAGATATCGTTCAAGACCTCTGCTTCATAGCTGGAAAGAAGTCAGCCTCTTCTCGAAATCATCAACCGCCTGCCAAGGCGACACTGGGTTGGATCGCAACATGACATCCTCTTCTGGGCACGGAGAACTCACCAGAAACACAAACAAAACTCAGATGCCTTCCGCATGCGATCTGCAAAAGTCTCTCGATCGACAAACTTCTCCCGGACGGAATCGAAGATGTTGTCCCAACAGCTCAGGTTTCCGGCAATGATCCCGACCATTGAGAGGATGACACCAACAACCTCCCACCGCAAGTTTCGTCCAGAAGCCGACCTTGCCCACTCCTGTGCAGTCATCTGTCCGTGGACCTTCATCGGCCTCCTTGTGTTGCGCCAAACAAGCTCCGATAGACTGCGAAGCTGTTCAGGATTGCCGTCTTGCAAAAGTCTCCCAAATTCGGACCACAGCTCATCTATCCATATCCGGTAGGCTGGCTGCATCACCACAATTCCGTCGCAAATATCGTACCAGCGCTGAGTGAAGCGTTGGTAGATTGGAATGTCTCGCAGCATACTCAGCACTTCCGCACCTTGCTGTATCTTCTCCACTGAAACGGGAGGAAGGCTCTGCGCATCCTCAGAGGAGTCGTGAGGCTCAGTAATTACGCTCAAGCTTCCAGCATTTTCGGTAAACACAGCATTGTAAGAGGTTGGGCCCAGAAAGCCCGTCTTGCTGTCTCGAAAGGACATGTGGCTACTGTCGGTTGGGCTTACATACGAGTTGGGATTGCCATTGTCCCCGAACGACGGAGTGCTCATGGCTGGATGTCTCGGGGATGGAAAGACCGAATAGCTCAACGAGGGTGCCGTGGATGAGCGCTGTACTGATACGTCTTTGGAGAGCAGGGGCGTCGCGCTACGCGGTGGGCTTGCTAACCCGTTCTGCTGATCTGAGTTGATGGTCTGAAGTATGCTAGCAGACCTCGGGGTTGGGCGTGAAGGTGGTCGTGAAGGCGGGCTCAAAGGGTTTCCTTGTGGTTCTTGTGATTGACGTGGTTTAGTTAGAGGCGCTGGGTGGTAGATGCATTGGTCAGGTTTGTTGCGCCGAGTACACCGTCCGCACACTGGACTTGCATGGTCACACCGAAGCTTGCCGCGTCGACACTGATTGATGAATATGTCAGTCAGACGCAAGCAAGTGCAAATGATCAGAAGCAACGCACCGGCTCGCAGCTGAATAATTTGCCGTTCCTTCTATAAGAAGGCGTGACGCTCGTGACAGTATGTGTCTCTGGAGATGCAGTAGTAGCCATTGAGGAGCAGTAGGCCCACCGAAATGGACGAGACTAGACTCAATCTCCACGTGGGTTACAGTACAATCAACAGGCCGAGTGAGTCACCAGCTGAGGTGGTTCGACTTCTGCAGAGAGAAGGGCGCACCGCTCCAGCTTTCCAAAGGCGACAAGATACTCGCGTAGCGCAGGCTTCGGAGTGTCGCGTTGATGGCGTTGAAGATCGTGGTCGTTGTAAGAAAGCGCCTGCCTGCCTGCCTAATAAGGTCGGCGCAAGTGCGGCAGCCCAAGAAGAGCCTCCCAAAGTGTCAGGTCTACCGGCGGTAGAATACGGGCGTCGAAAGAGGCAGCAGAATCGGAACGGGACGCGAGATACTGGCGTGAAGACAGGCAGCAGCAGCTTTTCGACAGTTCTGTCTTCCTCTAGGTTGCTTTCTAATGTCGGAATTGGACCACGAAAGCCAAGGACAAAGTCGGGACACACCCCCCCTCCATGTCTCGAACTCCGACTTGGACAGCGACTGAGGTACCTTACACACCTCACTTTTAGGAATCCCGACCCTGGTTAAGACAAGGAAATCGACACGACGTGTATCGAGGTCTCGGAGTCTACTTCCGCACCTGATTGTTTCCAACGATGAAAACCCGTCGAGTCATCTCGGTCACATTGATAGGAACAGCACCGATGAATATTGGCTACGGAGTTCGGGACGACGGGGCTCAGTTCGAATCACCGCCAGGTTCAGCATCGAAGACCGAAAGACTTCCCTCTCGGATCACATCGAGCGAGGAGTACGTTTGTCACGGCGTTCAAAACTCATCGGCGCAGCCTTATCAGCCTTTCGAGGCCAAAGGTTCGGAGAAGTGGCTGGTTTCATCGACTGGTCCGGCCTTCTGGACTTCTCACGAAGCCGAGTCGTATGTGTCTATCTGAGTCACTCTCGACAGCGGACCCAGCTGTAATAGCTGACTGGATGGCTCGAAGGATGTATTGGTTCGCTCATGATCCATGCAGCATCAGCATGATGTTGACCGTATGATGCAGCCGCTTGCTTTGATGAGGTTCCGGACCACTGCGGAGTCATACTCAGTGTTCGAATCCCCAATATATCGCTGCCTGCGCATCGGATGGATTCCACACCACATTGTTAGCACGCCGTACGAGTTGCTCGGAGCTCACGCGTACGCATCTGCCTGTGCTGAGACGGCGTTCAATGGACTCATGACTCCCTGTTCGCACTCGACGATGTACAGTGAGTATATATAAACAGCTCTTGGCTCGTTGGGCTTGTTCTCTTTCTTTCATCATTACCCCAAGCACCACTATCCAACAAGCTTTCGGCTCCTACCTCATCTCGTATCGACATAAGTCAACCTCTACCAGATCAAGTCATCCAGCAAACATCAGCCACCATGGGTTATCAAGATTCCAACTCAGCACAGTCCGAACAACTGCCAGCATACTCCGAAGCCTTGAAAGAAGGTGCCCACGCACCGCAGAGTCTCGAAGAGAAGAAACAACACAAGCCTCAGCTCGCAGAGAAGCAGACTTCCAGCAAAGCGGAAACCACCAAGAAGGTCCTTAAGTTCCTCGTAAATGGACCTTCCGCCGGACAGAATGTCGCAAGGCCCCATCGATATTGGTGAAAGGATGAGAGGCGAGGAGAAGGGACGGATGCCACCACGCAATCTGGATCTCGTGATGAGGTACGAGACTTTTTCATCTTGTCCTAGGCATCTCAGCTGACGCTTCATCAAGGCACGAGTACTGGAATGGCCGCCAGAGTGTATCCTGCTTGTTCATGGCAGGCACACCAGTTATACAGTCGGCCGCGGTTGCTCCAAAAAACAACGTTCCAGGCCAAGCAGAGTCTCCAATGCACCAGCTGTCGGCTTGCTATAAAGCGTTGAGAGGTTGAAATCGTTGGGAAGGACTTGCCATTCTTCCGAGGATCGTGGCTGCGGTACAAGAAGGCAAGTACCTTCGAGGACTAATGGTCGGGAAAGTGTCATTGGAGGAAGTCGAGTTGTTTTCATAGCAAACCTTATCGCTATCGTACATATACACCGTCCTTCATCAAGCACCTGAGAGTATCCTGCGACTACGATTTTACCCTTTCAGCACAGCCATCTACGCCTAAGACACCTAAGAGCACCTACATGAACGGGTCAAGACGAATTCGCATCACCGCGCTCGGCAGCTCCTTCGCCGCCGGACCAGACATCAGACCCGTTGAGCACCTCAATGCAGGCCGCTCATCGCGAAACTATGCCCATCAGCTGGCCCGAAGACTCGATGCCGACTTGACCGACCTCTCAGTCTCCGGCGCTACCCTCCTTCACGTGCTTCGCGACAAGCAAACCGTTGGTGATTCTGTCTTCGAACCTCAGCTACATGGACTCCGGAGTAATACGACCATCGTCACAATGACCTGTGGCGGCAACGACATCGACTACATCGGACGCATGATAGACCAAACGATAGAGTCTCTCCTCAGCCCGCAAGACCCCAGAGTGGTCGCCGCCGCATTCAAACCACCACCTCTATCTCTGGAAGCCCTGGAGCGTCGGCTTGGTGAAGTGCTAGATAAGATCCACACCCTTGCGCCCAAAGCCAAAGTCTACATGGTGCAGTACCTCTCGATCATGGGAAAGGCCACACGACCGTGCCTCGATGTCGTCCTGACCGCCGAGAACGTCCATAAGTTCGATAACGTGGCCCTGCAGCTTGCAAAGAGCTACGATGATGCTGCTGCATCTCGCTCGAAGTGGGTTGAAGTTATCCCCGTGGCGGAGTTCAGTCGGGAGCACGGTTTGGGCTCGCAACATGAGTGGGTGAGAAACTGCACAGTGGATATGCTGGACAAGGACATTGCACCATACCACCCCAATCTCCAGGGTCATACGGCAGTGGCGAACATGTTGTATGAGCGAATCGTTGCTACAAACAAGGCGTCTCGTTTGTGATGGAGAAGGATTGGGGGAAGGCGGTTTGGATGATGTTTCCAGTGTTTTGCCGAGGTTGATCTTGGCGACTTTCTCTCCCTCTTGTATCCAGATTTCAACTCCTTTCTCGTAGACTCACACGTGTATAAAGCAGAGGCCTAGGTCATAACATTGGAGAAGCAGTGTCACCTCACTCCCTCTGTTTGCTGATATGGCACCTCCAGACAATGGAAACGACTACATTGACTTTGCGAAGCTCATCGCTCTGGATAAACTCGACGACACGACTTACCGGAGCAAGGCACTTGCTTTTGGTCCAGCGAATGGCAATAGAACGTACGGAGGACATGTGTACATGCAAGCGTGCTACGCCGCAGCGCAGACAATTCCGAGGGGAATGGCATTACATGTAAGTAACACTCATCGCCTAGCACTCTCACTGGTAGGATATACCTCGCGATTCCATATCCTGTATAGCATGACTTGCAACAACGCTCTTGCTCAATTTGCTTTGGATGCATTTCCGAACCAGCTCGACAGTTCTGACAGCGTTTGTAGAACGTGACGGGCTGGTTCCTGCTTCTCGGCAAGGCCAATGAGCGATTCACGGTGAGACATTGTGCCTTCGATATGTTTGCTCCCTTATTTATGGTGTTCCTTCTCAGTACCGAGTCCGCAAAATACGAGATGGAGGCTACTGTACCCGCTACGTGGACGTGGTACAGGAAAGCGGATCTGTGGTGTGTTTCACATGCATATGTTCGTTCAAGCGTGAGTGCTCGATTCCAAGAGTACTCTTACTCAAGTCATACTGACATATACATAAGGACCGGAGAAGAAATCGATGGCTACCATCGACATTCGGCCTTCTCTTGACCTACGGCAAGAATACGCTGCTGTTCTCGGGGACATGAAGCCAGATGAGCATCAGGAGGTGCCCGGAGTGGATGCACCTTGGTGAGTCAGGTCAATGATCATGGGTAAGGATGTTTACTCACGACGACTGATAGGTATTGGGAATTCCAGAGGAGGAACAACAAGTACACAGACCCTTTTCCTGGCCTGAAACTGCGCAAAGTCGACATGGATCCGTACAACTCTGACAAACCACCCCTGGAAAAGCGCAATCTGAAGTACTACTGCGTGAGAGGCGGCATGCCCTCCGTCGAAGACGACCCTAACATGCACATATGCGCGCACCTATATGCCTCGGACCGCAATAGCTTGTTTGTGATGTAAGTCTCAAGCATCTTGTGCGATTATCACGTTTCTGACTCGTGCATAGTTCGAACAACCTTGGCATCGGGAACGACTACTCACAGATTGCAAGCCTCTCGCATACTGTCATCATGCATGCTGATGGTCCAGAGCTATCAATGGTGGACGCGGGAACGGGAGAACCGATATGGTTTGTACAAGAAGCGTGGACGGGCGGGAGTCGGCACGGCAGGGGGTTGCATCAGAGCCGGATGTGGAGAGAAGACGGACTGCAGATTGCTTCGACTATGCAAGACGGCATGATGAGATTGAAGGTGCATGATGGGGAAGAGAAGGCTGGATGGTCGCCGGAGCTGATGGCGCAGCAGCTGGAAAACTCCTTGCGTAAAGATAGAAGGAAGGGAAAGCTATAGTAGTTGAATTTAGACTCGTTGATGGATCACAGGGCTGACCCACCAAGCAACAGTGTTTGCATATCTATAAGCTCTCTCAAATGGAGTAGGTAATCAGTCTTCGTCGTTTGCTGCTATCCACCCTCATCCTCACTGCCGTCATCGGTCTTTCCCCGCAGTAGTGTATTGTGTATTTTCCATGGATGAGTTGCCTTCAACGAAGCTGCTTCGACTCACACAATGGCCGAGGGCAAGAAGTCGTTCCTTCTCGGGTCAGCTACCTTGGTGGTTTGGGGAGGTGTCACCAGTACTCAAGCCGACGAAGATGCCTTGAACGACTGGTGGACAAACGAACATCTACCTGAACGTCTCTCCATTCCTGGCTTCCTACGAGCTCGTCGCTACGCCTGCCGAGACGACTCGACTAAGTCAACAGAGTATATGACATTCTACGAAGTCTCCAAGCTCGACGTTCTGACCTCTGAGCCATACATGGAAAAGCTCAACAACCCGACACCCGGCACCAAACAGCACCTCCCAACGCTGGCGACGATGAATCGAGCTGCATGTCAGTTGGTACATTCGGAGTCGAGGATTCATCTCAACGGCTGCATGTCTGGGCTGGGTGCTACGGTGGCTTTGCTAGTTCTCTCACTCCCCGCTGGTCTAGAGACTGTCAACATTTGGCAAGGCTTCATCTTCGACGCCTTCGATAAAATGCAGAAGAGTGACAAAAGCATCATGTCACTTCATCTCGTTCGAGAGGATGCAGCCGCAACGCAGCCCGGAAGTACGAGCCAGTCGTACATCAATAGCAATCTGAAGTCGAGTGAGGATCGTGGAATTATCAGATGGGTGATGTTATTGGAGTTTTCGCGGCGGTGGGATGCAACTCATGAGGGCGTACGTGATGTCTTGAAACCTGTTATTGATGAGCTGTCTGGGGCATCAGAGGCGCAAAAAGACGTCACATTCGACATACATGTATATGATTTGATGTGTAGCGTGAACTCATAGACACCATAGGCTTTTGCAGGCAACTAGAAAGCACATAAAAACACTGAACCCTATCGGATTCGAACCGATGGCCTTCCGGAGGCACGGCATAACAAACGAGCATATCATTTGAGGCACTGGAATCGGATGCGCTACCACTGCGCCTTGAACAGGGAACCCTTAGAATGTGTGAGGGACGCTCGATTAGGAGGCTGACTCACCAAGGGATCGCTGTAACAGAACGATAATGTAATGTAGTATGTATACCTACAACATTGCCGCCGGAGAGCTGCCGAGCAGCATCATATGCTACCACATGCAGCCTGCCGGAATCCGGCATGCCGGGACAGCGGTGAGCCAACGAGCGAAGTGAAGTGCGAAGTGCCTTCCTTAGCATACGAAATCGCCAATTGATACATACCGGATACGCCTGATATGCGGGTATCTCGTAAATCATGATTGCTCAGCCATGCCAACACCTTCCACTCACGCCTTCTACCATCACTCTGCTAAGATCTGCCTCGGCTACACCACCTCTGCTCCAGCACATGCAAATCAACAAAGACATCCTCCTTCAGTACTTGTCCCTCGGTCCAAGTGCATCCTTGATGATCCCAAACATCCCATAAACAGTGTCTCCCCAGGTCGGCCTGTGCGGCTTTGGCGGCTTCGGCTTCCGCTCACCTCCCTCGCTGTGCCTGCGGCGGCGTTCCCCCTCATCGTCGGAGTCATCGTTATCATCAGAGTACCTCGGTACCTCGGAATGCCGACGCGGGGCCGGACGTTGAGAATCGCGGCGACCACTACTGTGATGCGAGCGGTGTGAGCGATCCGACCGGCCGGAGCGGTGTGAGTGTGTGCTGGTGGCGCTTGCACGACGAGTGTCTCGTGGAGGCCGCATGTACCCATCTTGATCAACGAACGATGGCCCTGCGTAATTCCGGTTGGCAACACCAGGGGGTGTGTATGGCTGCGACTGTGATGTTGGTGGGCCGGAGTTTGGCATTACAGGGTATCCTGGGTGTAGTTGAGTCTGCGGATGCAGTCTGCCAGGAGAAGTTCCAAAGTAGCCCGGCGAGCTGCCGTAATAATTTGCGTTGACAGGTGGCGTCACACCCATCGACTGACCTGGTGGAGTGCCGAAATATGCTGCATTCGCGACCGGAGGCGTGCCCAGAAATGGCTGTCCTGCGAATGTAGGGCCTCCCTGTTGAACGTAGGCTGGAATCGGCATTGGAGCGGAGGGTTGAGGTGTTGGTGGCTGCAGGTTTCTTGGATTGTCTGGATGATATTTAATGGATGCGCGGGATGTTGCTCGCGAGCGTGATGCGCCGGGTGGCTGCTGCTGGGCTGTTGGCGGCATGTATTGAGCCATGTTGTTTGTTCGCTATAGGGATGGTTTTTGTCGGTTTGAAATGCTTCCGGAGCGAAAGTGGTTTTAAAAAGGTGGCAAGGCTGATGGTATTCGAGTACCTGCACAACGCCGCACAGCCACCTGTCAAACTTGTCAGGTCATATGTTCTCGCATAGACAAGGCTGTGGAAGGCTACACAGGGCAAACTCGGTACCTTAATCGAACTGCGATGAAATCTCGACGACTGTACCTCTTAAGCTTCGTGAGAGAGCATCATGGATGAATCGTAGTGGCAAAGAAGGAGATGGCAGGAAATGTGCACAGAGGAGAGGCTTGCAAGAAAAGAGAACTATTTGGCATTCCCACTCGAGTCTCTATACGGCATGAGCATCAATTTACTTCTGGCAGATCGCGATATCGCATATGTGCTCAGCCTTGCGTACTTGGGGGGGGGGAGAGCAAGGTGAGGTGCGGTTCAGGCTGCTGATCGTCCAATCGCGGGCGGGGAAACCCGGCCAAGGGGGTGACGTAGCACAGAGCGCCAAGGCAAAGTGAACATAAGGTATCGATGCGGGAACATGCATATTAGCCTGCGGCGCATCAACGCAAGCACTGCGTGGTACCGTATTGAGCGCAGGAGCGCATGAAGGAATCCGGGGAGGGTGCTGGGACCGGTGAGAAACGTTGTGGACATCAGGGCTCGCAGACCCCCCGGCAGCCTTGTTAAGATCAGCCAAGGCATATGTGGACCTAGGTACTCACCGCACTCGAGACGTCTCCGTTGCTGGATATGCCTCGTCGTCTCAATATTTCTCTTCTTCGGCACAGGCTTCGCAGTCAACTATTCCATCGTGAGCAGGGTTGCTAGGAGGCAGCTAGAAGAGCGCGGGCATGCTACTGTGTGACGACAGCTATCAGAGCGAAGCTAGCCTTGTACGAAGGCCATGAAATAATGTGCGGATGTGCAGTCGAGGTTGAGAGAATCATCAGACCGCTGTCGAGAGCTGCCACCTCAATTACTCCGTACTACGGAGCAAGGTAGACTACTCGGAGAGATAGATATGTGGCGGGGCGCCATGGATGCCCAGGCCGAAGCAAGGACCTACATCACGTTCACCTCCATCTCTTTCACGACCTGTCGTACGGCAACTACAGACACGGTAATACCAGTGAGAGTGGAATATGGAATCGACGGTTTTGAGACGCGCGCCCTTTGACGTACCACCTATCCAATACCTCACGACACCTCCTAGCGCTACGACAACCTATTCCTGATTTCCAGCCGATCAGAGGACTTCCAGGAGGACTTCTCGTCTCGCGATGCAGGAAGAAGAGGAAAAGCCACCGGAGTATACCCCTAGCTCGGGGTTTCTGATTCCTCTCGCCATCTACGCGATCTACTATGCCATCAAGGAGATTGTTTGAGAGCAAGCACGACAAAAGGGCAACTGAGAGGCCAGAGCGAACATGGTCGGATTGACGTACGTCGTTGCTTATCTCAAAGGCGTAGTAGTAGCCAAATCGCGAGATCGACAAGTCCCTTCCGCCGTGCTGGAGCTCATCAGGAGCACCCACCATGATGAGAACTTCCATGGGAGTTCGTGTCTCAAACGCCACAACCAGGGAGCACATTTGCGGTTGACTGTTCAATACACGACCCTTACGCTCAGGTGGGACAGCCGGCAAACGATTGGATGACCCGAATGCTTCATCAGTTGCACCCGCAGCTCAGCCACCCGTCCAACTTCATAGGTCCTCTCGAGACAGTTCTCGTTTTCTCATACGAATGCTGCACTTCCACTGGGAGACGAACGACTATGGCCCCAAGCACGATGCCATCGATTCCTTTGGCAACTTTCCCACGGATCACAAATGCCAGGCCACCAATTCCAATGGCGACAATCGAGCTCCCGATAGCCTCGCAGCTAGTAATGAACACCACACACGAGACACCTGCGACACTTTCCCTCCGAATACCATAGCTTCCTGGCTTCGACCTACTGGCCCGGCCGAGCCCGAGTCGCAGTCCTAGTCCGTACCGTCGAGCCGTACGTCCAGGCGCTAAAACTCGGAACTCGAACACGGTACAGAGGACGGTACGAATTGTGTAGCGCTGTAGGAAAAGATGTGTGTCGCCGCTGTTGGGCGGGATTAGGACAACAGTCGACGAAGCAAAATCCTGGGAAGCGGTTCGTCGTACTTGGCAATTCACTCCAGCCACGTTTCGTCTCGACCATTGAGCAATTGAAACTCATGTAGCTTCATATAGAATTGTACATCATTCAATAAGTAAACACAGCCCAATCTAGGGTCGCTATGCATGTACTGTACACAACTTGCAGACGCCTCCGAATAGATTGGATATTGACTCGCCGGGTCGGGAAAGCATAGCTGCTTCAGCCCGACGACCTCGTGTTCAAGATCAGCGCCACGATCAACCTATATCACTGTTAGCATTTATCCCATCCCATCATGCCATCGTAGCCACAACTCACCCATAAAGCCCAAGCACCTCCCCAAAAATTAGAATCAGCACCATCCCCACGAAGATCCTCGACTGCTGCATGTAGCTCCGCACTCCCTGTATCATACCCATCATCAGCACCGCCCCATCGATATCTCATTTCTTGTATATAGATATATTGACTCACCGTATCCCCCACCTTCCCGATGGCATACCCAGCCGCCAGCCCCGTCAACCCGACACTCAGCCCACACGCCAAGTGCAGGAAACCTTGGAAGAGGGAGTAGGAGTTGACGGAGGGGGGCTTCATGTTGCCGGCGATGAGGACGGCGACGACGAGGGCGTAGACGGCGATGATTCCGGACATTACTACTGGGATGAGACTCTGAGCGTAGCGAAGAGTGTGTCAGTGATGGCTCTGGTGTATACTTGTGGAGGGGATGGCGGATGGAGGGAGGGGGAGGAGGAAGAGCGTACCTTCATAATAAGGTCCGACCTGAAGGTACCGACACCAGCGATGCCGATGCCGGATTTGGCGGTGCCGTAGGCTGCGCCTATGCCTGTGATTCATTCCTCTCAGTATGTGTTTGTGTATATGTTGGGGGGTATGGGGGTAGTGTTACAGCCAAAGATCATGGCAAAGGCTACACCAGCCATGCCTAGGAAAGGCGCGAACTTGGGGGCGAGGTCATCGGTGAGCTTGGGTAAGTCGGCCATGGTGGAAGAATCCATTGGAGGCAAGAGGGTGGCGGTGGTGTCGTGGTCGCGGGTCGAAGGTGGTCGTTGCGACTGATGGTGGTGTCTGCCTGACGTTCGAGGTGAGGTATTGCTTTCGGGAAAGCCTGCTGCAGGTCGGGATCGCCGCTTCTGCACGTGCTTGGCGGGAGATGGTGGTGGATGCAGATTCGAGGTGTATATGAGTGTACCTAGTTTGCCAGTACGACCAAATGTTAGACGATTGACGTTCTAATCATGCTACTTGCTTCTAATCGTTGCCGGTATATGAGGTAGCACAACAACATCATCGACGACGTCCTTGGCACGCCGATTTCTCGACTTGGTCCTTCGCCCTGTTCCGCCGCTCAGGCCAACCGCATCGTTTCCTGGTATTCTACCTCCACCAAACAACGACGACCCTACCATTGGCCCATACCAAGGCGAGCGCTCCTTCCTCGTTAGCATTGGCGACACATCTATCTCGGCCCGGACAGATTGAGTAGCCGGAGACATCACGCCCAAGCGCGCCAGCAATACCGCATCTCCCACCAGCCGCGATACAGACCAGGGTCCGGCAAATTACCGTCGACCTACACAACTTCGAGGGCAGCGACCCAGGAGCGAGGGCCGGATGTCTGGCGGACACCGTGCCGGAAGAGTAGAAGCATTGCCGCTTGGTGGAGGAGTAATACAATAGCATGGCTCAATACCACGACCAGCAGGGCCGCAACTATGCCCGTGCCCCCAACCACTTCGGTCCGGCCTCTTCCGCCACACGAGAGGACGCCTTCAACAATATCTTCGGTGCAGCACCGCCGGGTCAAGGGCGCAGTCAGACGATGAACAGCGCCACCCCACAGGCACCCCCGGATCGAGCGGCGACAATGTCAGGCATGGGTAGCGGAGGTAGTGGATACATGCCCCGCGCGCCACCGGTACGACCAGGCCAGATGCCTAATGGGTATCCGCAGTCTGGTATGCAGAATGGGCCCAATGGACCTCCACCGCAACAGCAGCCGTATATGAATGGCAACTCGCCTCAACGACGACCACCTCCACCGAACATGCCACAGCCAATCAGGCCGGATCGAGTGCCATATGGACAGCCGCAACGGCTAGACTCGCGTGGACCTCCGCCTCCAGGACAATACGCGCGGTCTTTCCCGCAGAGACCATATCCTCCTTCAGCTGGCCCTCCCCAAGCCGCGCTCAACTCGGATGGTTTCAGGACACAATCTCTAGCCTCGAATCCTCGACAAATGTACCAGCAACATCCACCTGGTCCACAGTATGGCGTGTCGCCTGCTTCAGCTTTCCGACAGCAGCCGTACGTGAACCACCTGGCGCGAACGACAGCACAAGGCAGAGTTGTGCCGGAGAGGACGGGAGATGAGAGAACAATGTCCATGTCATCCTATTCACGAGACGCGGACTATGGACAAACAATGGCTGGCAGGGTGGTGCCAAGACAGCAGCGCGAGTCTACTGACAGCAATGCGACTAGCAATGCGACTGAAAGCACGATGACGAACGGTTATCACCGAATGCCCAATGGAGCCTATCCCGCCGGTCGCGTATCCAGCGCTGGAAGTCAGGACTCGCACACCATGTCCATGGCGTCCACTATCATCTCGCCGACAGTGGAGGTCCAATCCCCAAAAGGCACCCCCATCGGCACACCTCTCGGCGCCACGAGTTCGAACAGTGTCGTCAACTCCGCCACAAGCACGATGGTTGCGCAGAAGCGGCCATCGCTGGTATACGGTGCAATGTTGTCGGCTGTAGCATCAGCTTTCAAGGATCGGATAGCAGTGTCGGAGAAAGAGAAAGACAGTCTGGTGTACAAGAATGCTTTCAGTGGATATGAGGCGGTGGACCTGATCGCGTACATCATCCGCACGTCTGATCGGAACCTCGCCCTCCTACTAGGCCGCTCGCTTGATGCGCAGAAATTCTTCCACGAGGTAGCATATGCACATCGGCTGAGAGACTCTCCCAATGAGATCTACGAGTTCAAAGAGACGCTGAACAATGGTTCGCTAAGCGGCTCAGACGAAGCTCCGGATGTCAATGGCGTCTTCACCCTCCTCACCGAGTGCTATTCGCCGACATGCAGTCGTGATAACCTCTGCTACTCGATAGCATGTCCCCGACGGCTGGAGCAGCAACAACGGTTGAACTTGCGCTTCACGCCTGGGTTGAGGAGGGAGACATCTAGATCCAGCTTGCACGACGAAGTGGGTGACGAGCAGAAGCTGTGGATCAACACCGTCTCGAAGGAGGTCTCGGACAGCGTCAACGATTCGGAGAAGAAGAGGCAGGAGGTTATTTCCGAGCTGATGTATACCGAACGCGACTTCGTCAAGGATCTCGAGTATCTGCGCGACTTCTGGATCAAGCCGCTGCGAACAGCGGATACTTCACCGATTCCAGAGCATCGTCGGGAGAAGTTCATTCGAACTGTGTTCTCGAACTGTCAGGAGGTGCACAGTGTGAACTCTCGTATGGCTGGTGCTCTGACCAGGAGGCAGCAGCAGAATCCGGTTGTGCGCAATATCGGTGACATCTTTGTCGAGTATGTCGCGCAGTTCAGCCTGTTCATCAAGTATGGCTCGAATCAGCTGTTCGGCAAGTTCGAGTTCGAGAAGGAGAAGAGTTCGAACCCTGCTTTTGGGCGATTCGTGGACGAAACGGAGCGTTTGAAGGAATCTCGCAAGCTGGAGTTGAATGGCTACCTCACAAAGCCTACCACACGGTTGGCAAGATATCCGCTGCTGCTGGAGAATGTGCTCAAGAACACTGCAGACGACAACCCAGACAAGCACGACATTCCCAAGGCCATTGTCTCGATCCGTGAGATTCTAGGACGTGTGAATGAAGAATCCGGCAAGGCGGAGAACCACTTCAACCTCATGAATCTGAACGCCCAGCTCAAGTGGGGACAGATACCACACATGGATCTCAAGCTCACCGAAGAAGCACGACAGCTGATCTTCAAGAGCAATCTGAAGAAAGCGCCCACCAATGATGTAGCCGACATCACAGCTTACCTCTTCGACCACGCCGTGCTCCTCGTCCGCGTGAAGACGGTCAACAAGCGGGAAGAGATGAAGGTCTATCGCAAGCCTATCCCGCTCGAACTCCTCCAGATCAAGGAAATGGACACGGTCCTACCGAAACTCGGCATCAGCAAACGGCCCTCCTCTTCCATGATCCCTGGCGTCGGCCGCACTGTCACCGCCAACCGACCCGCCGGTGAGCAAGGCTACCCCATCACCTTTAAAGGTTTGGGCAAGGCTGGCTACGAGCTTACCCTCTTCTGCACCTCCCCGATCCAGCGCGAGAAGTGGATGGAGCATATCCAGACGCAGAAGGATAAAGTCAGCGAGCGGCACAAAATCTTCGCAATGGGAAAGCTGAACGAGGGATACTTCAACGCCACCCGCCGCATAAACTGCTGCCGCCCCATCGACGGTGGTCGCAAACTCGTCGTCGGCACAGACGACGGCGTCTACATTTGCGAAAGCAGGCCGAAAGACGCCTCCTCCCGCCCCAAACGCATGCTCGAGACCAAACTCGTCGCCCAGCTCGAAGTGCTGGAACAGCACTCCATCCTCGTCGTCCTCGCCGACAAAGCCGTCTACACCTTCCCGCTCGAAGCCCTCGATCCCGACGAAGGCGTCGCCGGACCCGCGAAGCGAGGCCGTCGAATTTGCCACGCCAACTACATCAACGCGGGCATGTGCAACGGGCAGACGTTGGTCTGCTGCGTAAAGTCCTCTTCCCTCTCCTCGACCGTGAAGGTGTTCGAGCCCATGGAAACCAAGGGCGTCGGGAAGAAGAAGAGCGGCATCGCGCGCATGCTCGCCTCGGGCCAGGAAGTCCTCAAACCGTACAAAGAATTCTACATCCCCATGGAATCCAACTCGATCCACTTTTTACGATCCAAACTCTGCGTCGGCGGCGCCAAAGGCTTCGAAATCGTCTCCCTGGAAACGCTCGAAACGCAATCCCTGCTCGACCAAGCCGACACCTCGCTCGACTTCGTCGCCCGCCGCGAGAACGTGAAACCCATCTACATCGAGCGCAACACCGCGGAATTTTTGTTGTGTTACAACGATTTCTCCTTCTACGTGAATAAGAACGGGTGGAGAGCGAGGGGGGACTGGAAGATTTTGTGGGAGGGGAGTCCGCAGGCGTTTGCGACGTGGGGGGAGAGGTATATTTTGGCGTTTGAGAGCGAATTTATTGAGATCCGGCAGGCGGATACGGGGGGGTTGGTTTGTATTCAGACGCATCGGAATATTCGGTTTTTGCATCAGAGTACTCGGGAGGTGAGTACATCCTGTCCGGAGAGAGGGGTGGCCCTGCGGTGCCCCTGCGGGGGAGGGAAGGGGTGGGATGATGAGCGGTTGCTGACTTGTGATGTGCAGATTCTGTTTGCGTATGAGGATGAGTTGGGCGAGGACGTGATTGCGAGTTTGGATTTTTGGGGGAGGGGGATGAGTTGAGCGCAGCCCAGGGAGTAAAGACAGACGACAGGACATCAAAATCTACAGATTCGGATCTCGACGGCCTGCACATCGACTTCCACGTAGCGCTCACGCGCGCAACGACGGCGAGAGGACGTTCTGTGAAACGGGCACCAGGCGAGGACAGGGGTAATCCCGGGGCGCTGGAGGATCATGAGTCGATGACGGTAATGGGATGCGATGGTAGCAGATGACATGGCGACAAGGCAAGGAGTGAAGCATGAGGTGTCAGGGCGGGACGAGGGAATGAAGGGGAGATCTGAAGTTCGCATATGAGCTGGGAAAGGAGGAGGGTGGAGGTGTGAGATGATAAGGTGGCCCCTGATCCGTCTGTTCTGATCAATCTGTATTGTTACTGTTTAGATGTATGCTGGTATGGAGGCCGATGTGTAACAAAAGTTCACTTGTTGATGGCTTCCATCGTGAGCTTGACCTTCAAGAGCCTCGACAACTGCCGTCCTCAGGCTGTGGGTGCTGCCATGTGCTGTGAGTAATGGATCTGCTTCTCTTCCCGCATAGCTCGGCGATGCTTTGCAACGTCAAGCACAAGTCCAGAACGGCACCCTGTAGCCCTGAACCAAGTCGGGCTGAAGGAGTGATATGCTCTAACAACCCAGTCATAGGCACTAGATCCTGAGGACCGCTCTTCTGGCTTTCCACTCCCGCGAGCACATGGACGCCGGAAGTGAGGACTTTGCGACTCTCCCGGTGGCGCCACATCACCTCTGGCGCTCAGGGCGGGACGCCGCAGTTTGTACGAAGTCGTCAAGTTCCTCGAAGGCGCCGTTGACTTTGTCGATAATAGCAATCCATGCCTGCGCTTCAGCCCGAGGTGAGAGCTCTTAAAGGCCGCCAAATCTTGCCATTGCCTCCTCCATCCTTCGTAGGATCACATCTCCGGCGGATTTGAAATTGGGGGCCTTCGCCGCATAGGTGATCTCGATAGGACGTTGATGTCTGCGGTCCCCACGCAGAACCACTCGTAAACGTACGGGGAGACCTTGCAGCTTCGTTTCGCCGATGCCGAAGAATTTTGTGATGGTGATTCGTTCGATATGGTGTGTGTGCTTGTGGATGCGATGGAGCCAGGATCCGAGTGAGGCGGTGGCGGAAGGACAGCAATGGCAGGACGCCTCGGTGGCGGTGAAGGAGCCACTGGCGTAGAAGAACGGTGATGCTTCCTCGCGGATCTGACGGCACGTTATAGTGAGTGCTGGCTGCGGCGTCTTGAATGTCGAAGTGAGACTCGATCCGTGCTTGTCGACGGGCCATGGGTCATGTGACGACGACTGCTCTTGGGTGCAGGTCAGGATCTAGATGTTGTTACCAATTTACCTTGCTCAGCAGATGATAGTCAAACTCACAGTCTTCTCACCGAGTGCCCTCTCCATCCTGCGCTCCCCACTCTCCTTACCACCCGAGCGCAATATCAAATTACGAGATCAAGCCGCCAGCTGACGCTGCCTTGCTCTCCATGCTGTGTACCGCTCCCACGTATTCCCAGTCTCCATCTTCACAAGTGCACGCCTCACCTTCTCCACTATGGAGTTCCACTCGTGAGCCGCGAGTCCAGGAGTGCGCTGCCTGAGCCTCATCGACCTGTTGAACATGCTTGCTGTGAGCGCGGTCTCGAGGTCTGATGCTATCCAATTCCGCTTCGCGTTCTCCTTGACTCGACCCACTACGTCCTCCCCAGCCAGCGACGACGGAGAGACGTTGACCACAGGTTGGCCTCCCTTGACAGCGATCGTGATATGTAGCGTAATGGGAATGTAACTGACTCGATCGACGTAGAACAAGGCCGCTGCGAAGGTGAGCTGGCCGAGATGATGTACATCATTGCCGATGAGTTGAAACCAGTGTGGGAGCGCCTTCCAGACCTGAGCACGCAACGACTTCAAGGTCCCAAGATCATTTCCGAAGACGACGAGCGGGGCGGTGGAGTAGAATATCGGCAAGGCTTCCGTTCGGATCTGATGGCACGTGCGCGTGATAGATGGCAGCTTTCGTCGGTGCGTGGTGTTTTTCGGTAACCCATCAGTGGCGTTCGAGACTCCTTTGTCGTTGGTGGCAGGAAGCTCCATTGGCGTGCAGGCTACTATTTTCAGGACGAGCACTCGTCAGCAGCTGTCTCAGATATCTCAGGGGGCGATCTGCTCGTGGCTATACTCACATGTCCATATGTAGTTGCGTAGCTCCGGTGGGAGCTTGAACAGGCGGTTGTCCTGCTCCTGTGGCTTTTGCTTCGATCCCCGAAGCGCCATTGTCTTTTCGCAGGATGTTGGTGTTGGAAAAGGTGATGAGATGCAGAAGTCGAAACAATGTTGTGTTTTGTGACCGCTGCCAAGAGGTTGAAAATTCAAGTATTGACTTACAGCTTTCACATGACTGACCCGCGTACCCGTTCTCGTCCAGTCACTCCCGAAGCTGATATTCACCTATGCCCTGTGCCCTTCAGTCCTCGCTTGACGACTCCCAATACCCTCGTCCCTTCACCCTATTGATGCGTTCAAGATGCCTGCTTCGCTTTCCACACATTGTATCTGTCTGCAGTCTTCCGATCATCGATCTCCGCAACGCCGCAATTGACTCTGTCGACGATTGAGGCCCACTCGTACGCAGCAAATCCGGGCGTGCGCTGCCTCAGTCTCTTCGAGCGACTGAACATGTATAAGGGGAGCAACTCTTCGAGCTCGCGCGCTACCCATCCTTCCAAAGTAAGAACGCCATATTTCTCCGAACTCGCAGACCCCTCCTCGCCCTCCGGCACATATGCGACGTCGAACACAAGCCCCCCTTCCTTGACCGTAAGCTTCACGTAGAGGCTGGGTATGCAACTCGCGCTCGCGTGGATGTGGTAGAGGTATTTGGTGAACGTGACTTGCCCAACGTGGTGCACGTTGCCTCCGATGCGTTTCATCCAGTCGTCGAGCGCCCTCAAGGTGGGAGTGTCATTTCCTACTACATCGAACGGACCGTTCAAGTAGAAGAGCGGTAGGGCTTCGACGCGGATCTCACGGCAGGTTCGAGTAATCGCCGGTCGCGACCTTCTGAATGTGGTATAGTCTGGTTGTCGGTTCAATGCTGGCTTCTGGAGTTCGGTGGTCGATATATCCCGTGGCGTGCATGCTACTAGTTTCCATGAGGAGAACCTGTCAGTAGGTGGCTCGGATCTCTCAATCTGCTCGCGGGGTGGACTTACATGTCCAGATGTAGTTACGTAGCTCCGACGGGAGTTTCAAAAGGTGACAGCCGTCCTCCAGTTCTTTCGATTTCCGGATTGTCATCGTGTTGTGGCACGAGTCTGTAAGCAATAGGGGATGAGACGCAGAAGGTGCTGGCTTTTTGTGATCGCCGCCAAGATGTATCAGCCCGCGGACATTCACTCACAGCTTTCATATGATGAACCTTGGCGTCCGTGGTCCGCCACCCGACCAGCTCAAGTTCAAGCCCATTCATTCTTTGCAGTATGCATAACATGACTTCGTTGTGATCATGTTACTCTTTCGCATATATACATGGATGTCCGGAGGTGGAATAAGGATGAAGAGGGAGTGAACACTTCTTTCGGAAGAGAACTTCGTCTTATACTTAGTAGCATGAACATGAAGTGACAAGCAACAGGTCCCGCATGTCAGTGTTGTGTGTCGACGCTCAACAAAGGAATCGTGAAGCTGAGGAGAACAAACTCGGGTATCTCCATTCTTAGCACCTACATAAAAGAGCTGCAGCACTGCCAGCATGAGCTCCATTATGTTTCCGTTCTTCGGGTGACTGGAGTTGCTCGGCGCGTGATCACTGCCACTATCCCACATCAGATGTGCCTTGCCCCTGCAAAGCTGTCGTCCCAGGAGCACTGTGACTCGAGTCAGCGTTTAGCTCTACCAAAGAGGTAGATACGTCTTACCACTGTTGTTCTACAGGCCGGCTAGAACGATTGACAGCCCAGCTCAATGCCCTTCGATCGGGTTCAGCGCTGCAGAGACGAGATACATCTGTCTAGGGTTTCTTCGCGGTCGAGCTCGACAAGACAGTGCGTCAGCCTCTGGAAGACCGAAATCCGATCGTGAGCAGCCAGACCCGGTGAGCTCCCTCTTAATCTATTCGATCGAGCAAACATGTCTCTTTATAGCAGGCAGCCCTTCAAGCTCTTGTGCAAGCCATGCTATCATTTCCGATATCGAAGTCGCAGAAAGATTTACCACGTCGCATGCAATCTGCCCATTGTGGACTGCAAGCCTTATGGTCAGAGGAAAGCCGCAGAGACTTTCGCTCAGCTTGTTGTGAACCATGATTTGCTCGATGTGGTGTGCGCTTTTTCCAATCGTGGCGAACCAAAACTTGACATCCTTGTCCATACCCGTAGGACGAGAACGAGATACGGTGATGTTATCAGTAGCGTAGAAGATCGGTAAAGCTTCAGCTCGAGTCTGTCGGCAGGTGCGTGTGATTGCAGCCTGGTTCCTGCGGAACGTCGTTGAGCTCTCCACCCCATTGAAGGCAAATTCAAGGCCTTCACGGTAGGTTGGCGAGCTGGAATGGTCTTCAATGGAACTCAAGCAAGTGTCCAGCAGCGGCTTCATAGTTCTGGTGGCAGTCTGAGGAGGTAGCATGCCTGCTCATGTTGCTTCGGTCCTCGAGGAGCCATAACTTAGTTGTGAGTGATGTCGAAAGGTTGGAGTTATGCTAATGTTGGAAGTGCGCATATAACGTGAAGGACGTTGCCAAGCAACGAAATTTGGTCACGAGGCCTTGAGCTCACTTACGGTTTGCTTTCATGTGATGCAGCTGCCTACCGTCGGTGCCACCATCTCACACCTTTTCACTTTCGCAAAGCTATCTCCTCACCCGAGTGCTGCCACGTGATGCCGACGACTGCAACCGGAAAACCATATGCCTCAATCCAAACACCGAGTCCCTGCCATTCGATGAGAACAACCTCACTCCGCATGTGCCTAACTTTCGAAACACCTTCCAAGACCTCTGCACGCAGTAGCTCGGCCTATGGGTCGGACCATCAAGCGCTACCCTGGGCTTCCAGTTGCCTGCGCCTCTCCTCCACTTTGTCGTTCTTGATTGCCCGTATGCAGCTGCCCAAGCGTTCCAGCGTAGCAATCCACTCATGCGGGGCTAAGCCGGGGGATCGCCCTTTCAATCGTCTGGATCTGCTGAAGGCGCACTGCGAAAGGCCGGACGCCAGCTCCTGTGCGCCAGCTTCGTACTGCAGCCAGGTAGCGCGCCCGACATTTTCCTGTTGGATAACGTTTGTGACGTCAAATGTGGGTAGGCCTTCTCGAATCTTCACCGTCAGGCGGACGTAACACCACCAGAAGATCTGCTTTAAGCGTACTTGAATCGTAACCTCCTCGATGTGATGGGCGCTCTTGCCAATGGTACTGAGCCAGTCTTTGACGAGCGGCATAACGAGTCTGTCTGGGAGGGCGAACACAATGAAGGTTCCGGGGGTGTAAAAGATTGGTAGAGCTTCCTTTCGAATCTCACGGCACAAGCGTGTGATAGCTGGTTGGCTCCTGCGGAAGAGAAACCTGCCAGGCCAGTAGTCTTCGATGCCATGTACATCTTCGTATCGAGGAGTGGGTTCTAGCGGGTCGCAAGCAAGTTCCCAAATACGGTTGCGCAATGAGGAGGTAGCAGACCTCAGCTGGTGGATTCGCCTTTCGAGAGGGCATCGTGCTCGTGTGGAGTGATTTGTTGTAGAAGTGGTGAGTGAAGAAGGCGTGCTGTGGAAGTGTTGTATGCTGCTGGAATCGACTGCCAAGGTGTGAAGTCTAGTGGAGGCTTCGATGGTCACGTGGGTTGTTGGGTTGTCGATGATTCACTTGCTACTTGCCTTCACATGATCGAAATTGGCATCCGCACAGGTAGTGTCAGAGTCAGCCCAGCATTCAAAAGAAAGATTCACTTCTCTGGTGTTGCTCGTGAGAAGACTTGCTGAGTCCAACACCTTCTAGCCGATCCTTCTTGAACATGTAAGGCATCGCAGGAACCTGGACCCGGTCTGCTCCTGGGAGCAAGAGCTGAATCGCTCTCCGTCTCTCGCTAGACAAAGCTATGTACGGTGATGAGAGAGCCTGCGGGTCAGCACGATAATGATGTGAGGGAGGTGCACCTGAGTGTCATGATTCCTGGGGGTGAACACTGAACAGCAACATCCTTGCACGACGTCTTCGTCCTCACTCTGACAGACGTGGAGTTTCTTGTCAGAGTGGAGCAAGATGGCACGATATGCAAGTGGTCGAAGCCAGAGATTTTGGTACGACGCGCAGCTCCCTTCCAGAAATAGTAAGTGCATTTTGTGTTGAGCACGCAATGTCCGGATAGTGTTGAGATTAAGTTACGCCACACTATGGCAGATAGGAGCCTCCTGCAAATCACCACCGGCACTCCATCTCGTTCGCCGAAAGATCAAGAACACAAAACAGACGATTGAAAGTCTCCTTTGCGAGGTGACGTTGGACTTGCAGCGGAGGTCCCGCGAGGCTCGGAGGCAGTCCAAATGCTGACCGATGTGTGGTTGCGCGTTCCTGCAAATAGAAAGCTTAGCAGATGCGCATATGATAATACGCGGGTCCTAATCGTGCCGCCGCAGCACGATAAACATCCACTATAACGCTCCATGCAGCAGATCAGACGAGACGAGAAGGAGATTCGTCGAAGCACTTGGTATTAATGAGTATCACGTCCTTGCGCAACACTTCCTGTGACATCCCCAAAAGCTGAAACAAAGCGAGGGAGGAGCCTCGCGGCCACAACGGCTTTGCCCAGACTTCGTTCTTCAACTATTTCCTCTTCTTCCTCTTTCGTCTGCAGTCAGACAGGGCAGCGCTTTGCTCAGGTAGCACACGCGTCCTCGCAAGCTGACCCGGGATCTGCAGCTGCCCCATTCGGTAATCTGGGAGAGGCTGGACGACAAGGTTCACAGCCGTTGGAGGTGGCTTGAAGGTATGCTTGCCTGATCAGTGAGCTGACGTGCGTTCTTCATTATATGCCCCAAATCCTCGCAATGTCTCCACAAACCCTCCCACGGTCGATATACGTCGTTCTCGCAGCCAGTCCTAACCAAGACGCAGTGTACCCACAATAACACAGACCTCGAAGTCCAATATCCCTACCACAGCGGAGACATCTTACGAACCCTCTCTCGATACCGGTAACAGGACGAACCGCCACCCGGATTCTTCACGCTCGCTTCTTTCACGCAAATCATTCAGTGTATACACCAACAGCGAGCTGGATTCGCCTGTACCCATCCTCCGCCGAGCAACCATGCTCACTTTCCGTCGAGCACTGGTTGTCGCCGCCGTCATCCTCACCTGCTTCCTACTACTAAGAAACTCCCATGGTACGCAGCCTGTGAGCCCGAACGTACACAACTCACCCAAGCCGACAGGGACGTTCACAGAGAACAAGGCTATTCAAGATACACCAGCCCAGCAAGCCGCCCACACTGCACCCTCGAAACCGGTCTCGTCGACGCTGAAGTGGAACCAGGATGATGGCGGCAGGGTGGCTCTGGCAAAGACGCCGGTACAGCAGATACCATTGTCCGATCTACAGGCCCAGCCTTTGAGGAAGCAGTTATCCTACTCCTTCCCATACGACTCGGAAGGGAAGTTTCCAGCATATATTTGGCAGACGTGGAAGCATACACCGGCATCTGGAGACTTTGAGGAGGCGTTCAGACAACCAGAGGCGTCCTGGTCGGAACTACACCCAGGCTTTGTGCATGAAGTGGTTACGGACAGTGTAGCACTGCACCTCATTAGACACTTCTACGCCAGCATCCCTGAGGTAGCTGAGGCGTATGAGGCGCTACCGGAGGTGGTCATGAAGGCGGATTTCTTCCGCTACCTGATCTTGCTGGCACGAGGAGGCATCTACACCGACATCGACACCACTGCGCTAAAGTCAGCGGTTGAGTGGGTACCTCCAGAAGTACCGCGAAGCACATACGGCCTAGTGATCGGAATCGAAGCCGATCCTGACCGACCTGACTGGCACGAATGGTACTCCCGCCGGATACAGTTCTGCCAGTGGACTATCCAGAGCAAACCTGGCCATCCAGTGTTGGTAGACATCGTGGCTTCGATCACGGAGGAGACTCTACGGCGAAAGCGGGTTGGCGAGCTAGGTGCGAAACACATGAAGAGTGTCATGGAGTTTACGGGTCCAGCGATCTGGACGGACACGATCTTCCGGTTCTTCAACAACCCGGAGTACTTTGATATGAGCACCAGCAAAGGCAACATCACCTACAAACACTTTACTGGTATTACGCATGCCAAAAAGGTTGGGGATGTGGTGGTACTGCCTATTACGAGTTTCTCGCCAGGCGTGGGTCAGATGGGCGCAGGAGAGGAGGACGATCCGATGGCGTTTGTGAAGCATGCTTTTGAGGGTGAGTGAACACGATCTACGCCGCGATTGTCGGTCTACTGAGGCTAACCCCGCGTAGGTACATGGAAGCCAGAGAACGAGCGCCACATCGGCGAGCAGACCTGATCTCGGAGTTGAGCAATAGCCCAAAGAGGCACTGCTTGAACAATCCAAGCCACGGAAGCGTATCGACTGGGTGGAAAGCCCGACTACGATCTCTGCTCACTGGTCGCGCGCGAGCTCGACCGCCTACGCGTCCCAGCGTGTCTGCCTTCAAATTCAGCGCCCACGCCCAGGCTGTCGATTTTGCGTCGATACTTCCGCCGAGGAGCCTCGAAAGGCCTCCCTGCGGCACAGCGGCCACGCGTCGCTTCCTCGGATGGCTTCGGGTCCTGTACCACTAACTGTCCTGATACCAGGACACTGTTCAGCGCTGTTTGAGAGCGTTCGCTATTCAAGTGCTGAATGGCGCATTTGATTATTTTGTCGTTGTTGTTTAGCAAGCTGAGCGATGCATAGAAAGAGCAGGTTTGGCGCTGGATACGTGGGTTCTTTTCGTCGCGATATACCCACTGCTGAGACAACACTAGCGGAGCATAGCATAGGCATCAGGTAGAGGCGCAGAATAATGAGTATTGATTACATCGCAGTGATTGCGTCGCAGTCATTTCACCTTATTTAAGCTGTTGCCTTTGGTGATGTGTACGAGTGCGCAGCATGTTTCCGTAGAGGCGAAGAGCAATGCTCATATTGGACCCTGCCGGTGTCGTGGATGTGCTTGTGAAATCCCGTTCACTCTGTGCAATCATCTTGTTGTGGCGTGGACAGGGATCGGCATGTGGCCGTTTGAGACATGACTATATCTACACAGTCGTGCTGGATTATACCGTGGAGGTGTGGAAAGCAGCTGCCTGGAGGGGCCACAACAGGCCGCAGGATAACGATGCAGGAGTAAAAGGTTACTGTAGGCATCCCAGACTGGACCTGCGATATACCATGAGACTGCACTACGGACGCCCGGTGCCCATATCTCGGACTGGCTCGAAGACGTGAGGTGCGAATAGAGTACAGTTTCGATAGGCTGTCTCCAATGCGCCGGACGTCCCGATGGAATCCTACAGCAACGCGCACCATGCGCATACCCGGACGAGCCACCTAACAAAACTCTATACCGATGCGAAGAAGAGCGCTCTCACTAGTCTTGAGGTCCAGCCGAATACTACTCAGACTTTCACAGCATTACACCGCAAGTACCGGATTCAGAAGGATCGTCTGATCACGTGGGGGTTATCGTGGAGTGATGATGAGCGAGGTCCTGATGGGAATATCGACGAGAGTGTGGCCCGGGCTGGTCTTACTGAGACTGTCGACAGTGTGCTGAGGAACATCAAGGAGGTTACTGATGAAGCTGAACGGATCAAGGCGGCCAGTGTGCCTGGTGGGGTGGCGAAGGGTGCTGTCGGCGATAGCAAGATCATCCAGCCGGTGCCGTTCGACGAGGCCAGGTATGAAGACTTGCTGAGGGACTTGACGACTTCTATTGATACGCTTTACGACCTGTCACGATCAAGGAAGGCATTGGCGAGAGGCGAGCATCCGACTTTCCAACCACCACCGCCTCCACCCGCGGACGAGAAGCCGAAGTCGAGCAAGTTCGAGTTGGTCACCAGAGATCTGGGTCGAGTGCCGAGTTATGCCTCTTCAGCCCGCACGCTTGTCAATCCGCCGCCACCGTTCAGTCGTCCGACTTTATCGCCATATGCTGGCCTGCCCCCACGGATCGAGGTCTCCGCATTACACCTTCCCGAAGAAGGTCCACCGCCTTATGAGAGCATGGGTGTACCATCCACCACACGCTTGGTGGGCCTATTAGTCCGGTCAAGAGTGTCCGAGGGTATTCGAAATGCTCTCGGGAGCACTGCTTCGGAGGTGCCAGTACTGGTTGAGTTTGCGAACTTCGATCCGACATACCGCGACACTGGCGTTCCTCCACCACTACAACGTTTGGAGCAACTGGCATCCACCTTCCAGCCCATGCGACCGGAGTCGCAGTCCAACTTGAGTCTACTGGGCTACTTCGAGGACTTCCGACAACCTCGTATTGGACTTGTGTACGATCTGCCATACTCAATTCAAAACCGGCTCCAGGGCACATACGAGACTGTCGCGCAACGGCTCGCCCCCATCAGCTTGCTCAAACTCGTCCAGAAGGCGAACAAACCGCAAGCACTGAACAGCGATATCGTCGTCCCTCCGCTGGAAGATCGTTTCTGTATTGCATTGAGACTTGTCGAACAGCTACAAGCTCTGCACTCACGAGAAGTGGCACACGGTAACATCAACAGCAGCAGTGTCATCTTTACGACTACCGAGACTGAGTCGCCTGCTAGTCGACACAAGCAGATGAGATCGCCGCTATGGGCTGCGTTTGATCTGTTCTCGAAGTGTAGTGTCGAAGGCATGACCCGCACCCAGAACCTCAATATCTACAAGCATCCGGAGGACCACCCGCAAAGCCCTGGACGGAGCGTTGGGACTGACATCAAGTTCGATATGTACGGACTGGCTCTGTTACTACTCGAAGTGGGACTATGGACCCCGATAGGCGGATTATACAAAGCCAAGTATTCCCTATCGGACTTCAAGCTACGACTGGAGAAGTTATGGATTCCTAAGCTGGCAGCCAAGTGTGGGTCTGGCTATATGAGAGCTGTACAAGCTTGTGTTGCTGCCGCCGACGATCTTGATCTCAGCCAGAGCACTATCGTCATCGAGAGCGCGTACGAGCTTGTGCTGAGGAACATCCGACAATGCTGCCTGCTGGATGAAAGCATACCAGCGGACCTTGCTTATCCCGTTGACACCTTCCCACAAGCTTTACCCGTCATTGCCAGTGGAAGAGTCAAGAGAAAGCCGTTACCTGGCGACGGTGGCCTACTCGTTCGACAGCAATCCGATACGCTCGAACTACAGCGTAAGCGGTCGATCGAGACAAATGTCTCGGAGGTGTCGTCTCGACTTTCATCACTGCCAAATTTGCCGGCCTTCCTTTCTGAGCAACCGTATATGTCTCCAACGTCTATCGAGCCTGGTATAAGACAACAAACGGCACGAACTCGACCTTCGCGGCTCGAGAGTATCCCACAGGATGATCAATTGGGACCACAGAAGTTCACCAGTCCGCCGTCGTTCAAAGAGTACAAGCAAAGAGTGCTTTTCCTCCAACGAACCTGGAGGGCGCATCTTGCTCGCAGTCAGGAACATGCCGCCCCACCGGTGGTACCGGCCTTTGACCGAGCTGTTGACGACGAAGCAACTGATCAAGTCAACAAGCCAAAGAGGAAAGAGTTCCCACAACTACCACTTCCACAGAGTGTGATCGATGAGTGGCATAATAAGCATTCGATGCAGCTGGCGAAACTTGTCGAGAAGGCACTCAAGGGATCACCGGAGTCTAGTTCCATCGCGTTGACAGCCTACGGCGAGACACCCGAAACAGCTCGACCAACCTTCTTGGTCTGCTGCACATCAACTGCAAAGGTCAGACACGTTCTCAAGCGGCACTTCAAGTTTGATGCGACCATGTGCGATGTGAGGGTCAAAAAGGACGAGATTCGACGTTGCCGCCGACCAAAGGCCGATCAGCCGATCAGCTTCGCTCGCAGAAGTATGGCGTTTCACGACGGCGATGTCTGGGCCAAGGCAGCGAACCCGGACTATCAACCACGACCCATATGTGGCGCCTCGATAGGAGCTTTCAGAGACGACGAACACCTGCCACCAGTATCTTTTGGTGGAGTCATTCTGGTTGATGGTGTTTCATATGGCATGAGTGTACATCACATGCTTGAGGCTGACGATGACGACAATGATGACAGTGATGACAGTGATGATGACGAGTCAGACACATCGAGTGTGAGAAGCTTCGACAACATCTCGATATCTTCGGAGTCTGAAGACGAAAGCACTGTGCGACCACCTTCGACGGTTCCGGAGACACTGACAGGGCCAGATGCGCATAAGGGCGACGCTCCTGGCATCGTACCTGGCGACTACGAAGAGGTACCCATCACTCAGCCAGCTTTGGACGATGCAATCGAACTGGACCTGCACGTTGACGAAGACGATGATGACGACTCCGATTCCGGCATTGACGAAGACCATCTGCTCTCTTACAAGCTCGGACAAGTTCACGCCTCATCTGGACTCAAGCGCACTACGACATCTCTCGAAGGCGGCTTCAGAAGCATCGCGCAATCAATGCCGCAAGAAATTGACTGGGCTCTGTTTGAGCTAGTCCCGCCTCGCATTAGCTCCTACAACGTCGTCCGAGGTGGCGCGAAGTACTGCTCGTTGAGGAATGGCTCATCACCAGACACAAACCCCGTCGACATTCGCAGCAGCTCCGACCTCGCCATGGCCAAGGTACACTGTCTCGGTCGTACTAGCGGACTGGCGAGCGGCGTTATCTCAAGTCAAATGGAACTTGTCAAGATCCACGGCCGCAGTACGTTCTCCGCCAGCTGGACTGTGGACGGCGACTTCGGGGTCGGCGGCGATTCTGGCGCGTGGGTCATAAGCAATGACGATGGCAGAGTCTGTGGGCATGTGTTGGCTTCTCGGCGCGGCAGGACCTACATTTGTCCCATGGATCTACTGCTTGAGGATATCAAGGCGACGCTTGGGGCCACGAGTGTCTCGCTTCCTGGATTCGGGGGCGCGGTGGCTGTGGATGATGCTGAACATCAGGCATTGAGGGATGCTGTCAAGAGAATGCGAATGGGTGACACGGAGAGTGGAGGCGTAGCGCTGCATTCGAGGGCGCCAGCGGGGGAGTCTAGAGGTAGGCAAAGGGCATTTGGATCGGTCGAGAGGTATTGATGAGGCTGCGGGTTAGAGAAGGGTGATACCCATTGTTATTTATTGAACTTAGCGTAGATGGCGACATACAGGATGCTGTTCGAGACGATCTAGATGTTCATTGCACAAGCCTTTTCCAGCATGTTTCGAAAGTAGAAGGTACCTAAGTTTCTGTCTGCCTCATCCCATCTTGGTCGTGCCTTCCCCGCCATCGAGCGCACCAAAATCTCGGAGCAAGTCCAGAACCATCCCTCCACACCCATTGCCGGACCTTCGAACATATCTCGTCGCCGTGTGATATATGCTCACCGGAGATGGCAAACACGCATGCTAGAAGTGGATCGACTGGCTCAGAAGACACGAAGGAGAAGCGTACCCGCAGAGCATGCCTTACGTGTCGGAAGAGGAAATCTGCTTGTCAGCTGTAAGTGTGCGTCTCTTATTATAGACTATCCGGGTTCTACCTATGTGTGCTTGCGAAACTCCCACCTGGTGACCTCGAGCGGCTATTCTGTTTTGTGCTGTCGCGTAGCGACTATTCGGCGACCAGTACATCAGAATGGCTCCAATCACCGATCGCTTCAGAAGCCGACCACAGCTAACGCTTCCAGGCCAATGGTTAACGGCGTAGTCACGACTCCTTGCGCGAGATGCAAGTCGACCGGTCAAGAGTGCGTCATCGGCGGCAGCAATCGTGGTGGTCGACGCGTGCGGCGGAAGACTCTGGACCAGGACACTTCCCAACTCAACACCGAGCCCAGCTTTCTCGAAGAGAGTCTTAACGACATACTGGAGACACCTGCGCCAGGTCCAGACGATGGCACGCTCGGATTCTCAGGTATGGCCGCGCCTAGTGCCATGATGATCGATCCTGCCCTTCAGTCGGGAGATGCTTCGCTCGGAGCAAACCCCTACATAGCGGCCGGCACGAGAGAGTCCTCTACCGGGGTGGGTATCACGTTTAATGACCTGCAAAACCCTTCCGATGCTCTTGGGATCCTGGCACAGATAGCCAGCAACAACGAGAACGCTACCATCTCCTCGTCAAGGCCGAGTGGTGCGATGATCTTTCCGCAGTACGAAGTGGATTATGCACTTGTCAGAAACGGCAAGCTAGCTGTACACAAGATTGCTGATTTGCTGCAGAGGTACAAGCAGTATTATCATCCGTACTTTCCCTTGGTACCAGCGGCTACTCTGGACACGTCCAATCTGGCACGGACTGCCAGAGAGGAGCCACATCTGCTGACGGCTATCCTCGTTGTTGCGTCGAGAGACCTCATAGACGATCCCAATATATTCAGTGCGTGCGCAGAGCATATGCGGTCTCTTGTATCAGCCCTTGCAGCAGGTGGCCCGGGCAATGTTGAGACTGTCGAAGCATTGCTGCTGCTTGCAGAGTGGACACCGTATACTTCCAGGTCTGATGCTGGACATGTGGGCCGTGGTGAGGAAGATCGTGAGGCATGGATGCACGTCGGTACAGCACTTCGCATTGGGTACTACCTTGGCCTGGATCGCTACTCCTTCGCTGTCCGCGGCGATGACGTTAAGGATCCTCAATGGCAGCGGAAACGCTTGGTCTGGACTGCGTGTTATATCAGTGACCGTCAGATTAGCATCCGTCTGGGAAGAGCTTTCTGGTCTCGTGGCCCTGGCCCACTTACCACTTTACGGAAAGAAGACTTTCCAATGCTCGCAGCTGCAGGGCCAGGAGACGAAGACTTCGCTGGAATCTTCCAGGCCACGCTTGAGTTGACTCTCCTGTTCTCAAACGTTCACGATGTCCTCTATTCCAATCCGGGCAACAGCATGCGCAGCCATCTGAGCGGAGGCTACATCAAGTACATTGATGATTTCAGGTCTGCAATATATGGCTGGAAGAGTGTTTGGGGTACCCTGACCTGCTCCGCGAACCTCAAGGCAACGCTCTTAATGAGCTACGACTACTTACGGTTGTACACAAATGCCTTCGCTTTCCACGCAACGGTCAAGCGCGCACTACCTCAAACACAAGGACAGACCGGTCGGCAGACAAGTCAACAATCACTCGGTCGTGTGTTCTACAACAACGTCGGTGCCGTAGGCGATGCTAGATTCATTTATGAGGGATTGGACGCTGCCAAGAGCCTTCTGAGCATGTTCAACACCTTCGTGGACCCGGAGCAGTCATTACGATTCATGCCTCTGCGCTTCTATCTTTACTCCGTCTACTCCGGTGTCTTCTTGTACCGTGCAAGATGTGCTGGGGTTCTGGCAGCTGATGAGGAACAATCCGTCCGCAGCATGGTGCAGGAAACGGTCAACAGGCTTGAACGATCCGGCATTGGCTCGCAACATCCTGGCAGTCGATACTCACAGCTTCTGCGGCTGCTGTGGGATAAAGTTGAACGAAAGGATCGCAAAAGGCAGAACAACTCCACAGCGACGTTAACGAACCCGTACCGGCCTGGCAGCAGTAGCACTGCCGGAGCGAACCCAGCTTCGGATCCGACGCTCACCCAAGACTCGCCAGCTGTGACCGAAATGATGGGTGATTTCTCATGGACCGATCTTGATGCTATTGGTAACTTTGCTGTTAATGGCAATGGAGGAACTATGGCCGTTGCAGACTTCTGGTCGGGGTGAGTTCTGCGATAAATGTGGGATGATGACTAGCCGCTGACTTGACAACAGTTTCTTACCTGCCGACTCGAACAACTTCCTCTTCGACAACCTCACCGATATGGATACTTGGAACGTCGGCTTGTAAGCGATCCTCGCATAGAAATGACGCCGTAAGCGATGGTTTTATCAGTCGCCGCCGATGTCGGCCTTTGACATCTTTCTATCTTCGAGCTCGAAGCTCCAGCTCGCATTGGACTGGATCTCTCATCTTGAAGCGCGATTGTCGTCGACTCCTCGCGAAGACTCAACGAGATGGCTGGATCCCGGGCGGCGCTGCTCATTGGCGAAATCACGCATTGCCGAAACGAGTGGCAGAGTTTGAGTTCGCTGGTGTCTCTCAAGGTACTATTCCATCATATAAGGTAACTTAAACAACGTCGATCCTGACCAATAACAGGAATATGCCTCCGGCACACGAAAGGACTTCATACAGAAGTGCCAGTCTGGCGAGTATGATGATGTTGTTGGAATCTACCGATCGAACGAGTCTACGAGCGTTACCGGACCGTTCGATCGTGAAATGGTACAGGCGCTGCCGAAGAACCTGAGATATATTGCGCATAACGGAGCTGGATATGACAATATCGATGTGCCTGCCTGCACAGAGCGAAAAATATGGATCAGCAGCACTCCGATTGCTGTAAATGATGCTACCGCAGACAGTAAATACATCCTCTACCCACAGCCTTTTTCGGCACTGACTGTAAACAGCTGCCATCTTTCTCATGCTTGGCGCCCTGAAACGTGTTACGATCCCGTTCACTGCCGTTCGTAAAGGAGAGTGGAGAGGCAAAGGCTTCTCCCTAGGCCATGATCCCAAGGGCAAGACCTTCGGTATCTTGGGCATGGGTGGCATCGGGAGAGCTTGTGCCGAGCGAGCGAAACCGTTCGGCATGTCGATACAGTATCATAACCGCAACCAACTGCCATCTGAACAAGAACAAGGCGCAAAGTACGTCTCGTTCGAGGAGCTACTGAAAACCTCAGACGTACTCTCCTTGAACCTTGCGCTCAACGCCAACACGAGACACATCATCTCCACGCCACAGTTTCAGATTATGAAGGACGGAATCGTTATCGTCAACACTGCCCGCGGTCCCATAATCGACGAAGCTGCGCTGGTCAAGGCGATGAAGTCTGGGAAGGTCTCTGCGTGCGGCTTGGATGTGTTCGAAGAGGAGCCGAAGATCCATCCGGGGTTGTTGGAGGATCCGAGTGCAGTGTTGTTGCCGCACATCGGCACGGCGACGTGGGAGACGCAGAGGGGTATGGAGTTGCTTGTGCTGGAAAATTTGAGGAGTGGAATAGAAGGGAAGGGACTGGTGACCGGGGTGCCGGAGCAGAAGAGACAGGAGTGAGTGTGTGTTATCGTTCTATCGAAGCGTTTCCAGGATGAGCTGATCTTGCGTGCTAGGGACATGAAGCAGCGAAGTCGTCTGTAGAAGTCCTCGTGTTTGCCGCCTTCGGCTCTGGAGGATAGGACGTGGACCATGGGCATGGTTGGTGGACATGTTTGAGATGTGCTGCCGAAATTCCTGTCCTGTGCAGATCGACAAACCTAACTTTCACAATGCTTTGATTTTTTGTTGCACGATGGGGCAGATTTGAAGAAGGCGGCACATGTGAGTTATCAAGATGTGTTCTTTCGACTGCCTTACCTGCGAAGATCCAAAAGTTGACGGATGCATTTTCCTTCGCTTCTTGTGAGAGACGGAGTCCACATCATCGCGTGTCCCTCATTTGTTGCATGGGAGATTCAACACTCTAGATTGTGTGCCGGAGGCTGCTCACTCCGAGCTTTTCTCGAGTCGGCAAATCCCTAGCAACAACGATTTGTATGCGCGCTTCTCCGATGAACTTCAAAAAAGGCCCGCCAGCCTAAATCGGTGCTCTTGACATGATCGTCGAAGTTGTAGATAGTTGGCTCTAGAGTTCTTACGAAGTGTCGAAAGGCCTTATAGTGTTCTGTGAAGATGGACGAATTCGATATACACACATCCGCCCTATTCGACCCCAAACGAAAGCAAGTTCGCGAGAACGTTTCAATCACCGTTGATAGCACACGCGGGATTATCATGCGTGTGTACCAGAGGGGCGATGAAGGGGATACCATGGTTTCCAAGAGTGGTGACATTGACTTGAGAGGCAAATTCGTGATGCCTGGTCTGGTCGACGCCCACACGCACGTTTTCCTGCATTCTTATGAGTGAGTCAGGCAGCTTGTGCTTTATCCGGCACTACGATCGGGATTAACATCGTCAACAGCGAATGCGATGCCCTCCGCCAGAAGCGCGACGAAAGCATGACAGAACGCATTGTCCGCGGCGTCAACCACTCCCGTACAGCACTCTTGGCCGGCTACACAACGTACAGAGACCTGGGATCCGAGGGCATGCAAGCATGCGATGCCAACTTACGGGACACCATCGCCCGTGGCTTAACGCCCGGCCCACGACTTTTTGTCGCCACGAAAGTTCTCGCCAGCACTGGTTCATTCGAAGCGCGTACCGAGAACAGCCTCGGAGGTCATTGCGTTCCCTCACAAGCGGACGCTGTGGACGGGCCCGAAGAGTGTCGAAAGGCAGTCGGACGGCGTATCGCTGCTGGAGCAGACGTGATCAAGTTCTTTGCCGACTATCGACGCCGGATCATGCGGTCCCCTCCAGCACAGCAACATCCGTACATAGCCAGTGTGCTGCATCCACCGAGAGAGCCGAATCCGGACTACATGGTCTTTTCGCAAGAAGAGATGAACATGATCGTCAGTGGGGCCAACTTAGCCGGCTGCCCTGCTGTTGCTCACTGCTGTACGCTGGAGGGAGCAATGGCCGCAGTCGAGGCTGGTGTGAAAAGTATAGAGCACGTTTACTTTGCAACGGACGAGCTGTACAGGAAAATGGCGGAGAAGAAAGTCATGTTAGTTCCAACGCTAGCAATTGCTGAGAAGCTGCATGCCAAACGCTTCGACACCATCTTACCTCAGGTTAAGCGAGCTCACGAGCTGGGCGTTCGTTTGGCTTGTGGTGGTGATACCGGCACCTACTCGCATGGCGAGAATGTGAGAGAGCGTGAGTTGATGATCGAAGCTGGAATACCGGTCGCAGATGTCTTGGAGGCTTGCACTGTCGGTGGGTGGGAGGCATGCGGTGGAGATCAGTGTGGCAGAAGGTTTGGGTGGTTTGAAGAGGGCTTGCAAGCTGATATTGTAGCGCTTAGTGGAGATCCACATACGTCGATCGAGGCACTGAGGAAGGTTGATTTCGTGATGAAAGATGGGTTCGTGTGGAAGAGGGATGGCAAGCCATGTAATATGTGATCGCCAAGGAGTTTCGCTGTCCAGAGTGGCCTCTATCATCTATGCACCTTGTACCTCAACGTAAGATCGACATTGCTAGGTCTAACAGAGGTTTCCTAGTGCAGTGGGTGTGGATGTGCTCTACCTTGCTATCGCTTCAATGCCTCGTACGGAAGGCCATTGGTGGCTGCAGCTGCAATCTCCTGAGACCGCTCGAAACAATTCTCCAGCGCAGCTTGGTTCCTGGCTGACAACCTGATCTTGAACTTTGAGGCGATCGCATTCGAATCTGTTGGGTCTTGTTTGTAATCGATGTAGTCAATGTTGGCAGGCATGGTCTTGCTTTCCGTGATTTTGAAGGACACGATGAGGCGGCAGAACGTTGCGTACAGCATGCGGTTGGAGAAGTTGACTGCGGTGCACATACGAACGCCAGCCCCGAATGCGAAGTGGTAAGGTGGTGGGACCTGACAATCTTTTTCGAGCCAACGTTCCGGACGGAACTTGTCAGCGTCTGAGCCGTAGACGGATTTATCTGCGAAACCGTCAGAATCGTTCGACCGTGCAACCTTTTATATGCTTGTACTGACGTTGTAGTATCGCTTGGCAGTTCGTGTAGATCAGGACACCCTTGGGGATGATTGCTCCTTGGTACACGAATTCCTTGTAGGTCTGACGGGCTGGCAATATCTTCAACGGGGGATAGAAGCGCAATGCTTCTTTGACCAGGGCCACCACGTAATGACACTTCTCCTCGCTCAATGTCGAAAGCTTTCTCCTCCGACTCATAAACATTCGTGATTTCCTCGTATGCCTGTTGCTGCATCTGTTGACCTTTTGATCGAGACAATACGCCAAGAGCGATAATGGCTGTTGAGTACACCGTCTCGAAGCCGCCCGACATGAGTCCGCCGAGGATGGTCCTGATATCAACTGAGTGCTAGTCAGCGGCAGAAGCTTGGGATAGGACAGATCCATATGATAACGACTTACGCTCCGTGAGCCCTTCGTTATTGTCACTTAGGAGCATCGTGGCAACAGTCTGTTTCGCGGCAGTCTGTTGTCCAGCACTTTCGCGAGCTCCCTCGAGCATAGTTGCCAACCATTGATCTCGTCTACTGCGGACTTCTCTCGCGGTCTGATTTCGCTTGTTATTGGTTGTGTATCGCAAGTGGGGTATGAAGTCCTGCGCATTAGAGTTGGTCGAGCGGAAACTGTCCAGTGTCAGTTCTAATCCCTGTGACATTGAAAGATCTTATTCGGACCTGGCAATCGTCTTTGCATCAGTGAGAATCTGTAGTAACGTGGGATCATCGACGCTGTTGAACCTTGTGCCATAGCAGAACATAGTCATCACGTTCAAGGCAAGGCGTTGGAGGTAGATTTGCGGTGTAAGCTCGACTTCGCCACAATTACTGTCGTAGTACATTGAAGCGATCACGGCAAAGGTCTCCATCTCCAGCATTGGCCGTAGACGCTGAATGGACGGCGCGGTCGTATAGGACCCGACAACTCGTCGTTGCTTCTTGGTTCTCGTCCCAAGGACTCGTGCCAATCGTTGCAGCTGTTTTGTATCAGCAATACCGCTTCCATTCCTCACCTTGCAGCGCAAGGAATACTAACCTGAGGTCTTAGACAAAACTCCATGAAAAGTATAGAACCGCGGGCGATCCAGGGTGGCCGACTGATTCTTGACCAGGAATTCCTGGGCAGAGTGAAAGTCATTGAGCATGATAGCCCTTCGATGTCCCATCCTGAGCTAGAAGACCGGCCATCCATATCTCTTCGCCCATTCTGCTCCGGTAGAGGCATGATCCCGTCCGAGCTGATATAGATGTCCTGCTAGCAGTTCGCCTCCAGGTATCTCAGGTAGTCCTCGGATGCTGGGAACATCAACGTAGCTAGTCCAAAGATAGAGCCATACAACAGCTGCAAGTACAGCACTTATGATGCATGCTACTTCCAATAAGATCTTCCATTCCACGACTATAGCGAACATGATTCAACAGATTTGGTTCTAAGAAACGATCAGTAGGACAACAACTCTGGGCTGTAAGAATACTGTGAGAAGCTTCGCGAAATCTTCCACCTGCCAGCTATTCCTGCAATTGCCGGAGCGGGCAGTCGAGTGACCTTGCTCATCCCGTGTAACGGTTGTTGTACATGATTAAAGGTGTCGGACAAGTGCGTCGACAGCTGAAAGAGCGCCGTGGAACACCAACAAGCATGTGGAGTCAACCTCGACCAAGCAGCAAGAAGATAGCGCGCCAGGTACGCATGATCTTCCGCGCATGTGTCTCGAATACGGCAATTGGGGTACCGGCATGTGAGATTGAGGCCAGCTCCATATGTCTAGCTCAGGCCAACGAGTCGGGTGCCATTGTGACTTTCAATCTAGTTTTGAAAGTGGCCATCTTCGACTGTAAGACGCCTCACTCTGCCGACACCGAGATGGCGAGCAATCTGCATTCAAGCGCACTCTTTGACATTTCCGGTAGATGGGTCGCTATCACTGGCGCTGGTCAGTACCTGTATCGCCCATTACCAAAGAGGCACCAGGCTGATCTCGACCAGCAAGTGGCATTGGGCGCATGCTTGCGCGCGGTTGCGCTGCCAACAGTGCCAATGCGATATTGATTGATGTTAACGCAGAAGGATTGGAAGCCGTGAAAGCAGAATTGGATGAAATCGCGGCGACTCAATCCGATCTTTCGAAAGTCATTACGTGAGTCTCAAAAGCTCCGGTTGGGGTCGGGGTAGACAAGACTGACACACACCCGAAGCATCCACGGAGATCTGTCCTCTCAGACGGGAGTCCAAGCGATTGTGCACTCCATCAGGTCCTGCTGCACCTCGTTAGATGCTCTGATACACTGCGCCGCGATCCGCATCATGAATGCGGCGCCTTACAAGCCCGGTGACACCCTGAACAAACTGGAGACTGCGACACTATCAGCGCCTTACCAAGGCTGGGAGCTGGCCCATCGATTGAATGTCCTCGCACCTTACTTTCTCACCGCGGGCTTGACGACTTTGCTCGGTGCGGCGGCTGCAAAGGGAGATGGGTGAGGATGTGTGATCTTGTTCTCTTCTCCGGCGAGCGTACACAACCACCAATTTGTCCCCGTATACCAAACGACGAAAGCGGCGGTCGACCATTTGGTACGAATAATGGCAGCCGAGTTTGCCATTTCTACAGTAAGGTTGGCGATTGACGCTACAGAGATGTTTGACTAACATTTACACCAGTTCGTGTCAACGCCATCTCGCCAGGCATTGTACCATCGGCAATGACTGATGATGGCCCGATGTCGAATCTGCACCTAGCGGCCCAAGCGCCTGCCGGGAGAGCTGGTAGTGAGGAAGATATGGTCGGGACGGTGACGTGGTTGATGAGCAAGGCTGGATCTTTCATGGACGGCAAGGTGATACGTGCAGAAGGCGGCCGGCTCCTGATCCTCAAGGGAGTCACGTCGAATTCGGATTGATGAACTCGGTATTGACGGTATATAAAGGTATCGTGAGATCCCGGATATTGGCAGTAATAACACGATATTGGATCACTGAGTCAGTAGTAGCTCACTGGTATTCCGACCACGCACTGTACCTCTGTCTCGGTGGTTTCACCGGGCAAGACCAGCCATTGTATGTGATTGGAATGCCGGCAGGCTCGCACGAACAGAGTTGTTCGGGTTGGAGCGGGCCTTCGGAACTGTAGAGCGTTCGAAGCCGATCGGTTTCCCAACATGGTCTCGTCCGACGTATGTGGATTACCGTATCCGCCAGACGTACTCTTCGTACAGATACCAAAGCAAAGCCATCTTGCGTGGCCAGAACAAACCTAGACTCTGCAACAAGGCCTTGAAAACTATGGAGTCGCTTAGTGAGGTTCATGATACAGCACCTTCATGGAACGGAGTTCCTCAGGTCCGCGCGGAGGGCTCAGCATGGAACATTGGCCTGACCCACGGTCGCCAGATTCCCAGCCGTATCAGAACTTGTATCAAGAACTATGAGCGGCTTTTCCAGGAGACCGCCGAGGCTGACTGGGAAGAGTCGGTCTCACGCGCCATGAAGTATTTGCCCGCCCTAGAACAGAACGAGCCGGATCTGGTCGAGGAGATGAAGGGCATAGCTGCTGGGTCCGGAATGGCATTTGAGGATATCCTGGCTCTCAACCTCCGCAGTGAGATCTCGTTGACCAATTTCTCGGATGGCTGCACGAGCATCGTCACCAAAGATGAGACATCCGGCAACACCTACGTCGCGCAGAACTGGGATTGGGTCGGCGAAGCGGGCATGTCTACGGCCTTCTTTGACATACAGAAGACGGGAGCTCCACGCATTCGGATGTTGGGAGAGGCTGGGATCGTGGCCAAGTTCGGAGTGAATGACTTTGGCGTTGGTATCTGCATGAACGCCATCCGGTGCGGAACGGTCAACTACGCAGCTCTGCCAGTCCACCTCGCTATGAGGCGGGTATTGGAATGCAGGTCTTTCGACGAAGCTTATTCCCTGCTGAGTAAAAAGGGTGTCGCCTCTTGTGTCAACTTCGCGATAGCTGATGCAAGCGGGAGGTTTGCGACCATCGAATGCACGCCAAAGGGCCTTGCACCAATTTTCCCAGAGGCCGGTACATCAGTGACGTTCCACACGAACCACCTCTGGTCGCCAGATATTCCAGCTGGCATCCTTGATCACCCCTCTCGTAACTCTTTCACCAGACTCGAGAGGATCCGAGAGTTGAGTAAAAGCCAGAAGCCGGATGTTGAGAAGATCAGGCTCTGGATGTCGGATGAGCATGGCACGCCCGTGTCCATCTGTCGGTCGACTCCGTCTGGCTCGAAAGGCATCGAGAGGATGGAGACGCTCGCCACGGTGATAATCGACCTGCAGAACTGCAAAGCAGAGGTTTCTCTGGGAAAGCCCAGTCTATCGCCGCCGGTGTTGATCCTTGAGATGAACGACTGAGTGGCGTGAATGAGCCTACCTGGGCCAGGTGGTTACGCTAGCTTTTGGTATGCAATGCACATTGAGCCATGCAGTATGCCTTTCACACCATACCTTCATTCGATTCGCTGTTACGATCGTGCTTGCCATTATTGGGTGTCCAATAGAGGATGTCATTGGGCTATTGGACGAGCTTCATGCTCCACTCGTTCCATTCTGGGGCTGGTCAATGAGGCTCGTGATCGCAGTCCATACTTGCAAATAATGGGGCCCTCCTTTCCAGTGTGGCATGAACCGTGTCAGAGTCTCGTGGCACTGTAGCAATGCTTGGAGATGCGAACTTCCTGGGGACCACTGTTTCATCATGCTCAGCGAGACTGTACAGCCTGCAAGCAGTGGTCTCGAGCATGCTAGCAGAGGAGGAATGAAGCCGTTTGCCGAAGTAGTTGCCTTGTGTGTGTCAGCACTGAGTGCCAATGCAGAGTCGACCACCCGCTGCCTCAGAGTACGCATGCCTCGCGCCATTGACTCCCCTGGTTCTTGAAAGTGGGCGAGGAGGACAAGACGGACATCCAGAACATCTACAAGCGGTATGCTATGTAGAAATTTGTGCTGTGTTGGATCTGATTCGACAGCAAGCTGTTAATTATGCTTGAAGGGTCAACACTCGTGCTGATCGCAACCATGGGAGGAATTCATTAGTCTTGGTTTAAAAAGAATGCGCGTCTCGTGAACAATCATTGATTCAACGTACAAACTCTTCGTTACAGCTTACTAGAAACTGACCCTTCGTGATCAACGCCATCAGTACCCAAAACTTCGTTGTTCGTGCTTGCCAATCGTTCCTCTGTAACCTTGAACACAGACGGAAGGTCGGTATCTTCGAACAACTTCTCGTGCTTGATCATCTGAGCAATGGCTTTTGCCGAAAGAAGGATCAGAGGCATTCCATGCCCTGAGAAACCGGCAAGGATGGTCTGACCGGGCTTTCCTGGCACATGCCCAATATACGGCATAAAGTCGGAGCTCCAGCCCATGACTGCATAGACTTGTCAGCATACGCATACGGATACCGAGCGTGCAGGGGACACGTACTGCCTGTCCATACTTTATCTGTGTAAGCGTTACTGTCTCCCCACCCAACGAAAGTCCTTTGCATCAAGCTATCGAAGTACGTCTTGGCCGGCTCAATCAGGGTGCTGTCGTCAGTGATGTTGTACCAATGGGACTTGTCAGCCCAAAAGGCAGGCTTAGCGCCGCCAACAATGATGCTGCCGTCCGATCGTGGGATGTGGTAGTCGAATAAGCCTTGGCCGTGTCGGATACTGTACGAGTATGGCAGAAACGGCACGCCATCGCCCTCGGGGACCACTATGCGGCTACATATTCCGCGAACAGGTATAATGTGGTCCGTGAACTGCGGCGCGATGTCCTGCGTGTAGCCATTCGTTGCGAACAGCACTTTCTTCGCCGCTATTACTCCTCGGCCTGTCGTGACCAGCCAGCGTCCGTTCGGGAGAGGAGAGTCCGAGATGTGTTTGACGGGAGTATTGGTCTGTAGGTTGGCTCCTTCGTTTACAACGCCTTGGAGCAAATGCGTCACCAGTTTATACAGCCACACATGGCCCGCGGTGAAGGTATAGCAAGACAAGGCGCCTTTGACACCGGACACTCGCTCAGCGTCCTTTGCCTTAGCATGATACACATCGGCGAGGTCAAGTTCTCCCTTTTTAACAAGCTCCGCAAATGCATCGTCGGTTCCCTTCGCTAGCCGTGGATCCAGAGTCGCATCGCAACCCCGTGTGAGAGCAAAGTCACAGTCGATTTGCTCATCCTCGACCAATTTCTTGACAGCGTACACTTGGGAGGCCTCGAAACGGGCTACTTCCGCAGCTGCTTTGACGCCAAACTTCTTGATGTGCTTGGGAAGGTTGAAATAGACATCTGGCTTCAGACGGCCGCCTGCACTAACCTTCAGCGAGTTTCGATCTGACGGCGTTGTACTGACCTACCGTTTCTGCCTGTAGCACCCGAACATGCCTGGCGTGCTTCGAGTATTACGACCGATGGCGGATCCGGATTGTCTTCGCAGATGTAGTGGGCCACTGCCGTTCCCGCATACCCAGCCCCGATGATGACAATGTCGGTTTCTCCGGGCAATTGTGGTGTGCTACGATGTGAGTCTAGAGGGTGAAGCTCCGTTGAAGACATATAAATAGGGTTAATTGAAGGTTGTCATTGGTGCTGCTGTTGCTAAAGAGTTGTGATTCGCTGAGTTGTCATTACAGGCACTTGCCAAGCCTTCTTAGTGCCTGAGGTTCACAGAATCCCCTATATGCTTCCAACCTGCAAATAAAGTCTGTAGGTTAATCGCTAAGAAACTCAGTGTCTTAGTATCTCCCTACTATCATGATATCATCCTCCGGATTGTGTGAACTCTTTACTCTCGCTTATTTACCCTTTAATCTCTCCGCTAATATCCCGAAGCGCGGTACGCTAACGAGTTGTTATCCGTAGTCTACTATAACGAGAATGTACTTAATCTTCTATAACTTCTAGCTGAGTTATAGGCTAAGTAGGGGGTTAGTAAGGATTCATTATAGCTATTAAGTTATTACTAGTACTACTAGATAATAATATCGATACCCCTAGTACTCTTAATATACCTGTCCTAAAGGTAGTAGTAAAGAACGAAGAAGGAGCTTGTTCGCGTACGTTTTCTATATTAATAAATAAGGGTTTAGGCTCGTAGAGGTTATATAAAAGGGTCGTCTCGTCTTTAGGTACTAGATTAGACTTCGTACTGAAGGTAGTATCTCTAACTATACGTTCTCTAATAGGGTACGTATCGAACTCGCCTTCTAACGGATAGAGAGTCTAGAAGTCGATAAGCTTAAGGTTATATTAGACTATATATTACTAAATAGGCTCGAGCGGCTTCCTAACTTACATACTATAAGGGATATAGAAGCGACTATCGACCGCGAGTTCCTAGATCTTATAGTATATACCGAAGTTATATACTAAGTAATTAAGTTTATAGATTTCGTCGAGGCTATCCTAGTCGAGTAGCGGCTCCTAGTAATATAGGTATAAGTCCTAGTTTAGGCGTAGAAGCTTACGGATCTAAGGAGTATTACTAGCGCCTCCTATAGTCGTATTATTACTAGTAGGTTCGTTACCTAATAGTATAGCTACTTCGATAACTTTATCTTCTAATATATTACGAAGCTCCTTACGTACCTCCGCTATGTCTTCGTAGTCGACTAGAGTAGCTTAACGGCTACCCTCTATTACCTTACGAATTATCTCGTCTACTTTAATTTAATACCTCGCGATTTTCGTATGCCTAGGGATTAGCTTCTTAATCTCGGAAAGAGCTCTATTAAGGCTACGGCTCTTAATCCTCTTAACGACCTTATACTTCTTATACGATACGATTACCTTAGCTATTATAGAGTAGATAGCTATATACTTATCTTTAGTCTTATAGTTATCTAGTCTTATCTTCGTATATAGCCGAATAGTAGCCTATTAAGCCTTCTCCTCGCGCTAGGTAGCCCTAGATCCTATCCTAACTAAAGATTACGCTATATTAATAGTAGTCGCTATAACTTTCCTAATACGCTATTACATAACGTCCTTAGCTATAATACCTCTAGATAGATCGAGTACTCCGTTAATAAATTGTAGCGCGAGTAGGTACCCCTTTTAGAAGCGCTTAAGGATGTTCTTAGGCGTTAGGCTATCGCTAGTCTTAGGTTCGAAACGGCCTTTAGCGTTCTAAACTACTAGATTCAACGGTACCTAGTAAAGCTTCTAGAGGTTACTAGTCTTATATATATTGGGCTTCTACTACTTAAGTTTACCGTCTAATTAGTACTAGCGGTAAGGATATTACTAGATCTAGCGAGGTACTCCTAATACGTTAGGGTATATACCCTATATAGTACTAGAGTTCTTTATCTTCCCTCTCTTCGAGATATAGTCGGAGAAGAGGTTATAGAGATAACTATCTATGACCTAGCCTTTACGATTTAGGGTACTATCTAGTAGCTAGTATATTAAGTCGACGAATTCCTATACCTACTTACTATATCGCTCGATAATTTCGTCCTTCTTTATATCTAGCGCTTTATCCTCTTTATTAGTTATAAACCTAGCCCCCTTACCCTTTTGTAGAACTTAGTTAGCGTAGAACTATAATTCGATCTTCTCCCCTTCCTAGTCCTTTAGGCCTTTAACTAAAGCTATATAGGTAACGGGCTCGAATTCGTTAGCAAATAGCTAATCTAGGTTATACTCTGTTAGTAGGTCTAAGGATTCTATAGTATACCTCGCTATCTACTCTATTAGTTCTTTATCCCTCTTCGCCTTCTTCTAAGTCTTAGTAACTAGGCTAGCGGGCTCCTTAGACCCTAGAACTCTCGTAGCCCTCGCGACCTTTATTACTAGTACCTTAGCTACTTTACCTTCCTCCTTTATCCTTACTCTACGCTTCGCTACGGTACGATTCTTATTTAGGCGGATCTATTTAGTACTCTTAGCCTTTACTAGCTTAGGCTTCTTTCTCTAAGGAATACTATTAGATACTATAGGCGCCCTAGATACTACGGGAGCCTTTACTATTACTAGAACAAAGGCTACCTCTAGCCTAGGGTCCTTCGATATTAATTAGGTAGAGTAGCGACCTATTACTAGTATATTTACTAGTACTCCTCCTAAGTTATTATCGTTAAAGTTATTATCTATAGCTATCCTATTTAGGTCGTATACTAGATCTTCCGCTAGCTCGTTCGCTTTACGCTTTCGCTTTTCTTCGTTTATCTAACGACATTTTAGCCTCTCCCCCTATCTTTTATTATACTATTTAATAATTGCCTTTACCTACTCTCCTAGTTCCTTGTCTACCCTAAAGCTATAGGTACCGTTTACGATAAGAGCCTTCGTCTTATCTATCTATCGTAATATATAGGCGAGTAACTATCGTATATAGCCTCCTACGTATAGGTATTATAACTAGGCCTATAGATTTAATAGAGTACTCTTTCGTAAATTAGGCTCCTAGGTCTCGAAGAACTCCTTTCTCCCTCTAGGCTCTCCCCTTACTATATAGTCTAGAGTAGTAATATTGTCCTTTACGGCGCTTAGATATATAGCCTAATTTAGGTTATTACTAATTACTCCTAATTTCTCGTATTCCCTATCCAAAATTATTAGGTAGTTGCTATTTATTACTCCTTAAGCCTAGTCTTCTACTATTAGGTAGGGGGCTACGGGATCTCCGCTTTTTGCCGTATCTACCTCTTTAGGATCGAGTAAATAGTCCTTAAGTATAGGTATAATAACCCTACCGCCGTTTAGAATCCTTAGTATCGGATTAATACGTAGGTCGCGGTCGCGCCTAATCTCGCTAGTATACTTCTAATTGTAATAGTTAGCTAGCTATACGAATTAAGTCGGTAAGCTATTCGCCTTAGCATTCCTTAGCGCTCGTATAACTATAAAGCTTATAGCCGTATATTCTATAAGTAGGTTAGAGCTTTCCTTAGTATTAGCGGCGCGGAAGTCGTAAAGGCTAAGATAAGGCTTTACTCTAGTAATCTAGCCCCTAAGGAAGACTACCGCTATAGTAACGGTAATTATATATTAGTAACCGTAATTAGGGATTTAAAATTTTTAGGTAGTAATAGTCGTAGAGGTATTAGTTCGCCCGTAGCGTAGAGTATTTAGTAGTACTATAACCGTAACCGTAGTAGTAAGAAGTGTAAGGTTAGTACCTTTAGTTCTTAGTAAGTAGTTGTAAGTTAGAGAAATAGTAAAACTATATCGCGTTAGTAAAGCTTCCTTAGGTAATACGTACTAAGCCTTAGTCCCCTTTTTATATATTATAGCGTAGCTTCTAAAGGGTATAGTAACGTAAGTTATTATCTATAACCTAAGGAATAATAACTCTACTCCCTATACGCCTTATATATACTAGCTAATACTCTAGGGGTTATTATCCTATTCCGTTACGTATTTTCCGTACTAAAACTAGGCCTTCTACCTAGAGTTATTATTTTACTATATAGGTAATAACTCTTACCTCCCTAATATGTTACCCTCTCCTAATAGACTAGTTCTACTATAATCCTATAGAAGTCTAGCTATCCTTCTACGTAGGCTAGGCGAATAGTTATTATAGTTCTATTACCGATAATAACTCTTCTTAACGGTAAATTTGACTAAGTCCGTCGTAAAGGTAGGAAGGTAGAGAGGAGGGGTTATTTAGGGCGGTATAGTTTTACAAGAGGGTATAGGTATATTTATTTATATTAACTATAATATATATAGAAGGCTAGTTCGCTATCGTATCGTTTACTCGCTTACTTATTTATTCGCCTCGTCTTAAGATACCTATAGGAAATTCTCTTAAACTTCCCGACCTATCCGATTAGCTATCTTAATATCCTTATATCTACTACCTACTACTTAATTACTATTATTAACAATATTACGGGCAAGGTATATTTTATTCGATTTATCCTAGGGCTACCTCCCTCTATACCCTAAAGGCCTAAAGACGATATTATATATTAATCTTATATAATATCTTTAGGCTTACTTAAGTATACCTCTAAAGGATAATTCGTATTCGATTCGTCCTAGGACTACCTCCCTTTATACCCTAAAGGCCTAAAGACGATATTATATATCGATCTTATATAATATCTTTAGGCTTACTTAAGTATACCTCTAAAGGATAATTCGTAAGATACTTATTCTTACTATTATACCTCCGCCTCTATACTAGGTACTTATCTTATCTCTTACTCTCCTTAATTACTCTTTATTCCTAAAGCTATCCCCTATATACTTCTAGCCAAAGTTGTTACTAGTAACTTTTACTCTAATAACTCTAGCTTATAGAGAGATCGAGCCTTCGACGCTTCTAGTAGTTATCGTTAGCGTTAATACTAAAACGTTCCCTATCCGAAACCTATTACTACTCTTATAGAAGCGATAACTCCTATTATTTACCGCCTACTACGTTAGTAGGGCCTACGGCCTCTTCCTTCTACTTTCGCTAGATAGCTTTAGCCTTCTTAGTATTATCCCTTAATATCTACTAATCGTATCCCTTAGTAATATACTACTACCGCGGGATATATACCTTAAGCTTATTAATATAATAACGTCCGATCTCCTTACTAGTACGGGTATACTCGAGGAATACTAATCTACCGTAATAGGATATCTTAATAATACGGAAAGGCCTATCCTATAGAGGCTTGAGCTTCTAACTACGCTACCCGTTAATAGCTAATCTCCTTAGAAGTACTAAGTTATTTAGCTTTAGAGCTTTCTAATAGGGTAGCCTCCTATCCGCTATCTTACTCTAGTTATTTATCTAAGCTTCGTTATATATCTCCTAACGCTCGTTCGTATCGGTAATATAGTTAACGGGGTTAAGTATCGCCTCTATATCCTAATCTAGGTCCGATAGTACTAGCTTAATAGCGGTAGCCTTTAATATAGGCTCGACCTCCGTTAGTACCCTATAAAGCGGGATATAAAGCTATAAAAGATCTTATTAGGTAAGAAGCCTACTATTCTAATTATACGCTAGTTAAAATCTCTTACGAATAGGGGTACTATTATCGGCTAGTCTTCCGGATTCTCGTAGTCTAGCTATAGAGATTTTTATAGCGCGACTTTTATAAGCTAAATATAGCGCTCTACTAGGCCTATAGACTAAGGGTAATATAGCGGTATAAATACTTACTAAACGTTCGAGCTCTTTAGCTAATCCTAGAAATAATATCTAAAGTAGCTACTATTATCTTAGTATACTACTAGCGGAAAACTATAATAGTTAGATATTATCCTAAAACACCGGATAGTTATAACTAAGTCCGTATTAGTTACTACGGAAGCCTAGTACTTCCGTAAAGCGTAATTAACGCCTATCTAGATATATCGCTCGCTATTTAGGCCTATGTTACGAGTATAATATAGAATACGCGGGTTTAGGGTAAAGTAAGGACTACTCTGTCTTACGGCCTTAGCTAAGACGATAGAGTAGCTAGTTCGCTCTATACTCTACTCTTACTCTATAGAGTAGAGTAGAGGAGTACTATAGAGTAACTTATAATTACTTAGGTATATAGGAACTAAGGATGTCTTCGATATACTTATATTTAACTTATATTATAATCTTACTAAAAGGTCTACAACTATTTATAGTATATTCGAGTTATCTTACCTAAACACCTACTACTACCTACTCTTTAAAGAAGTACTTACGTAATACTACCTTATAGGATCGTAATAGCCTAGCGGTAAAATTGGGCCTAGGTAGTCTTACCTAAATAGGTCTAGAGGCTTATATACTATAATAGGGAGTAGATAACTAGATAGACGGAGCGGCCCCGTAAGTTAGTAGGGGTAGTAAGATCTAATATATTAAATAGTATCGCTAATCCTCCTTAGCTACTAATACTTATAGGTAGCCTTCTACTTTACAATCTCGTCTAAGAAGTATCTATACTCGTCGTATAGCTTAACTAGAGCCCGGATAACTTTATATAGTAGTAGGTACCTCGTAAGGCGTCCTAATCTCTCCTTACGGGCTAGTACTAGGTTCTCTCCCTCTACTAGGACGTACAAAGAGGCTTACCGCTTAATACTTATAAGCTTTAAGCGGTAGGTAATACTATACCGCGATTTAGTATCCGTAATCGTACCCGTTACTTTATACTTAATAGTATCGGAATACTAAGGGTATTTAGACTAGGGTACCTAAATTTTAACGTTATTACTATCTAGTACGTTTATAGTAAAGTCGATCGCTTTAGGTTTAAATTTACGGAGGGTATAGGTATTAGTATACGTAAACCTAGATAGGCTATTAGCGATCTATTTATTAGTTCTAGTAATATAGATAGGCTATAGGTCGAACTCTACGAATTTATACTACTATTACGCGATACGCCTACGTATCTAATTATTCTATAGGATATAGATAAGCGTATCGTAGTCGGTATACTATATAGTCTTATAAGGACTACCCCTAATAAGCTATTCTACCTCTTCTATATATATAAGTCCTACTAGGGCTTCGCGCTTAGTAACGGTATAGTTACGCTACGTATCGTTAAGTCTAAAACTTATAAATATAATTACTATCTATTTATCTTTAGGGACGTCTAAAGCCTTAGTTCTAGGAGGGTACCTCGCTAGGAGCTAAAATAAGTATCTACCTAGTCTAGTATTAGAGGCATTAGTTAATAGATAATACTATAGCGCGTAATTACCTCTATATAGGCCCCTACTTATAGTATCCTTAGTCTTCTAAAAGGCGTACTTAGCTTACTTATTCTAGATAAAGTCTACGATACGGCGTACCCTCTTCTTCTTACCCTCTTCCTTTACTAAATTAGTCCTAATCGCTAACTTTATTATAGTAACTAAATTAGCCCTTTCTAGGATATATAGTAATAGCTATAGTAGCCTATAGTAGAACTTCTTAAGTTTATTAATATTTTAAGGCCGTAGCTAATTCTAAATAGTAGTAGCCTTATTAGCTAAAGGTCTTAGTAAGCCCTCTAAGAGATAGGACCTAAGTACCTATATCTAGTTATCGAAGAAGAAGTATTTAGCTAGGTTAATATTAAGTTTCGCCTATTTAATTCTAGGAAAATAGGACTAATATACAAACTCGAATAACTCGTCGAAGTCCTAGGTAGCCGTAAGATTATTATCTACGAAATAGTCGAATACTATAGGGTCTCTATCTAAGAGCGCTACCTTAGTATACGGCGAAGGGATAGGTCCTACGAAGATGTCCTTAAGCTTAGTATAGGTTTGTCCTAAGCCTATTAAACTCTATCCTATCCGTATATAGCTAAATTGCCTGAAATAGTATATAAAGGCTATCTTATATATATAGTTAGGCTATATTAGTACTACTTAGTACCTGTTAGAGGCATTAGCTTATATATATACGCTATATTAGCTCTAGCTTATATAGTTTCGAATAGGCTCGATCCTCTTAGGAGGGTAGCTATCTTTAATCGTTATATTATTAATTAGATAGTAGGAGTATATAATCCTTAGTTTGTTAGACCCGTACTTACGAGGGAATTTAGTACGCGCGTACTACGGTAATAGTATATATATAAAGATACCTACTTTAATAAGGTCTAGGAACTTCTTCTTCTAGAACTCGATTTCCTCCTAGATAAAGAGCAGGACTTTAGATACCGCTAGCCTAGCCCTCGCGTATATCGGAATCTAGTATATAATTAGATTAGTAGCCTCTAGATTAAAGACGTTATCTACGAAGATATCGAGCTATATTATAAATAGGCGACGCGCTATACTTATCTAGTTAGGCGTAGTAGCTCTCTTACTAATTATACCCGGGTATTTCTCTAATAGCTTATCTACCTTTACTTTTAGCTTAGGCGTTATTATTACTAGCTCCCTTTTTAACTCGTATAGTTAGCGCTCTACGGGAAACCCTATATTATTAAATAAGTATTCCTCTTCCTCCTCGTATCGATTACTATCTAGAGGCTTAGGTAGTTGTCTCTTCTAGCGTTTTAGTTTCGTAGTAGTCGTAGCTTTTAGTAGTATTATTAGGGGCCTACCCGCTATATCCTTACGCCGCTTGTCTTTAGCGACTTACCTAAGTAAACTCCTACTATACTAATCCTTATTATCGGAGCCGTCTAATTCTACTTTAACTTCCTATTCCTCTAGTATACTTAATACGGATATCCTAGGAGGCTAAGTTGTTATCGATAATTTCTAGGATAATAACTCGCGTAGGCCTATACGAGTAGGGCGTATAGTCTACTAATTATCCGAGATATTATAGGATTCTTACGCTATTCGTAGGATGCTACTATAGTTCGTAGCTAGTTAGGAAGACTAGTAAGTATATATTCGGGGCACTAGTAGGGTAATAGTTATCGGTATATTCGCTATAGGTAATAACTCTAGCTCCCTTACCTACGGCGTATAATAAGGTAAACCTAAGGGCTAAGGGTCGGATCCTCTATATACTATAACTAGTCTATATAAAGAGTATCTACCTTTCTATATTCGTACTTAGTATCTAGTATACTATATAGCTATTACGTACTTTCGGTAGTAGGATAAGTATTATAGCTAGTATATATATATCTATTTATTAACGATTATAGTCTTCGCTAAATTAGGATAATAGCTTTTAAGGGTAGCGGTAACTTCGTCTTAAGTAGGCTTTATAAACTCCTCTTAATATATATTATTAGCTTTATAAAGGTAACCCGCGTTCTCGCTTTCGTTATCTAATAGGCCCTATAGATCCTCTCTACTTAGTAGCTAGGACTAGGCTCCTTTAGCCCTAGCTCGCGTCTAAGGATAACTATTATTATCCCTATAATGCTTCTAAGTATATCGCCTCCGTATCCTCGATTGCTCTTCCGATTACTATACTCGTAGTCTCGCTAACTTAACTACTACTATCTCCTTACTTATTCCTCTAGCCTTTAGTTAGTCGCCGTAGTATAGCTAGACCTAGCTAGTATCGCCTACTAACCCTTAGACGCGGCGTACTTTATATTAATTAAGTACTAATATTCTATTAAGTATTATCGATACTAGTTTCTAGTAATTAAAGAAGGGAGTTATTAATAGGTATACTAGCTAATAATAATTTTAATTAAGTTATATTAGGATGTCTACTATTATATTAACTAAAGGACTCGCGAAACGCTATATAATTAATTTATATATCGATAGTAAATTATCCTCCTCTACTAGCTTCTTTATTTCTCTAAATACTTTCTTTCTATATTTACTATCTATAGGGAGGTTAAACTCGTCTACGAGCTCGTTCCGATAATAATTCTATTCTTACTTTACTAATACTAACGGTAATAATAGCGACGTTATACTATCGAGTATAATAGGACGAAGCTCCCTCTCTCCTCCTCTAATTAATCTAGCCCTAACCTATAGTAGTAGGCGCGGACTTAGGTAATTAAATCCTATATCCCCTATACTATAAGGGACCGTAGTAGGCGAAGCTATATACGTAAAGTAGCCTAGTAGTTTAGTATAGTCGGTAATATCTAGGATCGCTATTAACCTCCCTAGTTTCCCGATACGTATCGGTTATAGTTAGCGATATAGCTATCCTTACTCTTATCTTCTCTATTATTACTCTTAGCTAGAGCGGGATAGGCCTATAAGTATTTAATATTAGATACTAGAGCGTACTTACGTATATACTTAGCCTCGCGCTTAGTAAATACTAAAGGCTCGCTCTAGTTAAATAGTAGTTCGGTATAAGGGACTTCGAAAGTTAGCTAGCCTTTACGGATAAAGACTTTCTAGTAAAGGTAGTCTTCGATAATCGCGGCGTCGTATAGGTACTCCCGTCCTAGTAGGATAGAGTATATAGCTCGCTAAATAGCGATCTAAGCTTTTACTAGGATAGGTATACTATAGACGGTAACCGTAATAATATAATACTCCTTAAGCTTAATATAGTCCCTAAAGGTAGAGGAGCTCTCCTTCTAACTATCGAAAGCCCGGTAACGCTAGATATAAAGCTTATCGACTAGATAGCGCGGGATAATATTTAGTATCGAGCCGCTATCGAGGAGGACGTTATTAACGATATATATATATCCTACGGCCTTAGGCGCTTCGTAGGAAACGGCTACCTTAGTATAGAAGTTATATAGCTAAAAGTCTTTAATATCGTCGATAGAGTATAAACGTTTAGTAAAATATACCGTAGCGGCGGTAGTAGTAGTCTTCTTTATACGTAGCCCTCGATCCTAAACTATAGTATATATAAGCTATAAACGTACCCTTAGAGAATAGTTATATAGTATAGCCTAGCTTACTTCTAGAGGTAGTAGGGTGTTCCTTAGATATTCCTACTAGTTTACGTAAACTCCTTCCTAGCTACGAATATACTTTTTAGTCCTAGTACCTTTCGCGGGTACTAATTTCTAGGTATTAGTACCTATAATAGTAGGCTACTTAGGAACTACTTAATCTCCTAGAAGCTCGCTAACGTCTACTATAGTACCTATATTAGCTAGTAGTACCTTAGATAATAATAGTACTAAGTTTAGCGGGTACTCTAATTAAGGTACCTTAGGAATACTAGTAGACTACTAATAGATTTTAGGAGGATCGACTAGCTACTATAGTATAGTAGGGTTGTATTCTATGTCTTCGTCCTAGATCTCGATAATACGAGGCTCTAGGGGGTCCTTAGCTTACCTATATAGTGCTAGTAGTAGGATATAGATCCTACTCGGCTCTTAGGGCTATAATAGAACCTCTAGAGGTAGTAGAGGGACGAACGTACGAGGCTACATCCTAAATTGCTCCGGTAGTACCTAAGGAATCTCTCTAGCTTTATCCTTATCCCTAATCTCCCTTAGGTAGTTAGGGTCGATTAGGAGGCGAATAATAGCTCCCTACTAATTAGTACGGCTACGCGTAGTTACCGTATAAGCCTTATCCTTATTATCCTTTAAGCTTAGCCTATCGGACTAGCGAGGAGGTATATTACGATATGTAATAGAGTAGGCGGAGCTAAAGCTACGCCTAGGCTTAGATCCGTAGCCCTAATTTAGGAAGTAGTAGGCTCGGGTATTATTATCGTTATACCCGTCGTTACCCTAATAGTTAATATTTTCGACGTTCGTTACTTAAGCCTAGCTTCTCGAAGCGTTTTTATTAATACGGCGGTCCCTGTCCTCGTTCGCCTAGCGTTATTAATCGCGCGGGATATCGACTAGGCTAGGCTACTAACGCTACTACCTCGAAGGGCAATCTAGGCTATCTATAAAGTAGCCCTAGCTATTATACCCGTAGTAGGTCTTATCGGGATATATATTAGTACCCCTCTTAATAGGCTTACTAGACTTTACTCCGATATAGTAATTAGGATCGTTTATCCTCGAGTCCAACCTCTAGCCCTATAGTATACGATAGGAAGGCCTTACCTAGCGATTATTAGTGTCTCTATAAGGGAACTATCCGCTATAGTTCGTAGTACTAGAGTTAATATTAGCAGTTTAGTAAGTAGTACCTATATTGTTACGGTATCCTTAATCCTATACTAGCTATAGGTTCGGTTAGGTCGGTAGCTATAGTAGGAACCGCGATATACTTCTAGCGATCTAGCGACCGATAGCCTCGCTAATAGATATTCCTATAGCTAATTACTTCTAAGTCTCGGAGTCCTATATCTAAGCCGTTAATAATAATACTACCTCTTTTAAGTTAGCTCCTCTCCTTATTATATTAACGAGGATAGCGAAGTTAATAGGTCCGCTAGATTCTATATAGCTAGCTTCTAAATAATAGTTTGCTACGTTTGGTTACGAATACCTTTAATAAAGGTTAATACTATAGTAGGACGGAAGTCTTTAGATAGGTTATTATATACTTTCTTCGCCCTTAGAGTATACTCGTACTCCGTCTTATCTTTACCCTAATAAAGGTACTAGAACTCCTTTAAGGTCTATTTACCTATACGAGGAGCTAACTTAGTAAACTTCGCTTTTAGAGCCTCTAGTAGGGAGCTAAAGGTTGTCTTTACTTCCTAGCTAGCCTTATTCTAGAACTAGTACTTAGCTAGGCCTCCTAGGTAGGTAATAATAGTAAAGTATTTAGTATCTTATTATATCTCCTCGTCCTTAAATTCCTTTAAGTCTAAATAAGTAACTAAGCGATACTACTAGTACTATATATCGATATCGTCCGAGCTAGGAAGCTTAGGAGTTTAGCCGCTATAGATAAGTTGTTACTAGTACGGGCTCTAATAACTCTTAAGGTTATAGGTATACGTTTTAGCTCTAGAGGAGGTATAGGCTAAGGGTTAAGTTAGTTAAAGAGGTCTCTAATTAGCGAACCTAAGATAGAAGAGGAATCTATCGACTTTGCTTCTAGTAAGGCCTTTAGTAATATAACTAGCGATACTTTCGATAAAGGAGGCGATCTATTATACTAAACCTTCTAGGTATATCTTACGTACGACGAAGGGTACTCTAATAATAGTAGTAGTAGCGGTAATAGTAGTAATAGCAGCGTCCTTATAATTTAACGTCTTACTAAGAGCGGATTTAAAGGTAGTCGTAATCCGAAGCTAAAGAGTCCTAGAGGCTTAAAGGCTAATAAGCCCTACGTTAGTATATTAATCTCCTTGCCTAAACTAAGGGAGGAGTCCGATATACGGTAGGTATATTCTTACTACCCTTAATCGACGTTACTAGGCGCTAGAGACGAGTCCTCGCTATTTCGATATCTAGAAGCTACGATAGCTATTATCTTAAATAACTAGTAGTTACTAGAGGCTAGTAGGTACTTACGGATTAAGAGTTGTTATCTATAAGGAAATTACTATAAGTAGTACGATAGTAGAGTAGATAGGTAGTAGTCTCGAAGTAAGTCGCTAGTAGCCTTATACTATACTTCTAATAGAAGGGTAATCGGTAATAAAGTCGATAATTGTATTTAAGTAGAAGATAAATAGCGTCGGGGTCCTTAGGTAGAAGTCGCCTCGCGCTACGTAAATAAAAGTAGCTAGGTAAGTATAGGTACTCGTATATGTTCCCGTAGAAGGTCTAGACATCGGTAGTTAGTAGTTGCCGCGATTAGCTAATAGTACTAATAGTAAATATAATAATAGAGTTAATACGGTCTACGGTACGCTTGTCGTATAAGCGCTTACGTATATGTTAACGTCGGCGTAGCGAAGTCGCCGCCCTTAGTAAAGCCTCTAGTTATACTAGGAATCTTAGTAATATAGAGTTGCGTAATAGTATAGTCGTAGTGTAGGTCTAAATAGGTCGCTAGTAACACGTCGCTACGATAAGTATTACATTATAAGAAACACCTTTAATGCCCCGCCTTCGGCTCCAAAATGAAGATATATAAATAGGGTTAATTGAAGGTTGTCATTAGTGCTGCTGTTGCTAAAGAGTTGTGATTCGCTGAGTTGTCATTACAGGCACTTGCCAAGCCTTCTCAGTGCCTGAGGTTCACACCGTTCGCCAGAATGGCAGGGTCGAATTGGGGACCGGGCCTTGGTGGACGACTTGCCATGCTTGTGGCGTGGTAGAAGTGGTGTGCTCCAGCTTCATTACGTCTCTTAAGTCGGCAAGTCGTAGGCCATCGCACGACATCAAGCGATCTGTTTTTAAGAAGAAAGGTCGGCTATCCACGATCTGATCCGGCATCAACGCGGCCTTCTCCGAGCGATCACCCCAACATGAATATCACCATTAGATGTCATTCGAGGATCCATTAGTCGCGTAGCTAAGTTGAAGAGATCTATCAAACGGTAGAGAGACACATGCATTTGAGGGGGCAAATATTATTACCAAATGCTGATCGGTATTCTTGGCAGAGCCTGGATAGATACGTGCGAGGCTACGATAATACCAGCCATATTCTCAAATCCCTTCTCGCAGAAGAAGTCCCATAGCCTCTGCATCTGCCAGATCGTGAGATTTTTAGCCTCGGATTACTTCTTCGTCGAAGCCTCGATGATACCGTCTGCCATCGCCGGCAGATCTGCTGCCACAACATCCATCTCACCGAAGATGTCTGTACACTGTTCCTTCTCCCACACCGAGCACCATGCACCTCGGAATCTGAAGTTGTGTTAGTTGTCCAGTTTCAAGATGTCACATGCAGTTCACGCACCCGACTGCCTTCGCACCAGCAGCATCCCACATATGAGCCGCCGCAAACCACACGTCTAGATCCTTCTGATCAAACTTGTCCAAAATATACTTATACGAAGATGGCTCAGGCTTCCCCACCCCAATAGTATCACAAGACACGAAGTTGTCCTCCGGCATCTCAACACCACCAGCCTTCAAGTAGCCACCAACCCGTGCCGTATCCCCAGCGGTAAGGCACCAGACCGTAAAGCTCGCGTTGCGAAGCTTGCCCCAGCATTCCGCAAGGCTTGGCCGAGCTTTGAGCGATCGATACGACTGTAGGAGGAATTCCAGGTCGTCGTCACTGGCAAACTCGCGAGGCTCCTGGATGCCAGCTTGCAACAGAGTGCGGTAGAAGATGGATCTGAAGATGTCGAAGAACTTGATGTACTTTCCGGAGAGGCTGAGATAGGTGTACTCGCGCTCGCCGGCTTCCATCCAGCAGTAGCCGAACAAACGGGAGCCGATGTTTTGTGCTCGGAATCTGTCGCCTAGACGTTCCTCGATTGCATCAAAGTAATTGTCGTATGAGATGCAGGTTCCTGCAATAGATGGGTTCAGTGGTCATGTGGCAGAAACGTCCTGATATACTTCATATTGGAGAGGCATACCGACAACGTCGAACACGACGTGCTTGTTCTCACCTGGCATAATGACTGCAAGTTAGTCGAGGTATTGCCTTGAGCGTCTAACTCCTGGAGATGTCTATTCTCGACATTGGAAGGCCATCATAGTAATAGCTCAGCTACCATTCCATCTCCCTCGGTTGATCCCGCCAGCGCAGTCCATCACAGCGCTGTCGTCCGAGTCTGCAAAGATGCGGATTTGCCGATAATAGTCGTCAAAACCCGACGCTACCTTAACCTCCGCCAGCGCGAGACGAGCACGCTACGTTAGGCTTTGTATACCTCCTAGCTTATTGACTTAGCTTTTTACCACATACGGTAGTTAAAGCAACAAGCTGGCTGTCCTTAGTAAAAGCTGGCTTATTCGAAAATATTATATACTACGATAAGCTAGCTATAAGCTAGCTTATAGCTTTTCTAACTAAGACCTTCTAGAATAGGTAGTTTAACGATAAGTAACTTTTTACTACTTATCGAGTCCGACTAGTAAAGAAGCCAGATTCTACTCTACGAGGTATATAAGCTTATCTAACCGTAAGCGGGTCCGTGTCGATAAGCAGAGCTGGCTTGTTCGGTTTTGGCTTATAAGCCAGGTGCTGCGAGGTATACCCAAATGGGCTGGTCTCCTTCTAGACGGCTCACCAAGCATTCCATCTGAACGTCCGGCGTCCGAGTCTGCAAAAATGCGGATCTGCCGAGAGGTGTGATGGTGGAAAGCCGACTCTAAACGCGAGACAATCACGCTAAAAGGCATGATCCCGGCAATCCCGGCACGCCCTAAAAGTACTCACCAAAATTTCCTGACTCAATGGTAAGCATGAAATATATGTAGCATGCTGAAGTGGGCAAAATGTCTTGAGCCGGTTCGATCAACACCTCTCTCCTCTCTCATCCACTCGAAGCCGTTTCCAAGTCCTCGATTTACGCCAGCTTACCCTGTAACTTCAATCATGCGACGAGCTTCTGGACGAGACGTACATCCCGTACAGGTGCCAGCCACAGATAGCACACAACCAGCACCTGAGACGAACTTTGGTTCAGACAACTGGGCAGGCTGCCATCCCACAATATCAGAAAATCTTTCCCGGCATGCCGTCGGTTTCGCAGCACCATATGGCGACTCCAGCTTCGATCGGGACATTCAGAAGCGCTTCAGCGAGGTCTTCGAGCGGGAGGTATCGATCTTCATCGTGGGAACCGGAACTGCCGGAAATAGCCTTGCCCTTGCGTCCATAGCAAAGCCGGGCGGTTTTGTGTTTGCCCATCGTGAGGCGCACACTATTGTCGATGAGTGTGGCGCACCAGAGTTCATCTCGAACTCGTTGCGGATATGGCCTGTGGATGGTCAAGATGGGAAGATCGATATCGATGCACTGGATCAAAACGTCAAGCAAGTCTCAAGTCTGGATGTTCATGGTGGTCGTCCGAATGCTGTATGCATCACTCAGCCTACCGAGAGCGGGACGGTGTACTCGCTAGAAGAACTTGATCGGATCGCGGCGATTGCAAAGGAACGCAACCTACCGATTTTGATGGATGGAGCTCGCTTCGCGAACGCACTCGTTTCACTCAAATGCTCACCTGCGGAGATGACATGGAAACGAGGTGTTGACATCTTGTCTTTCGGAGGCACCAAGAACGGCTGTTGGTGCGCTGAGGCGGTTGTGTTTTTCAAGCCGGAACAATCGCTCGATTTTCCCTGGCTTCGCAAACGGGCTGGCCATCTGCTGTCAAAGTCGCGATTTGTGTCTGCGCAGCTGGAAGCATACTTACATAACGACCTGTGGCTCGATATTGCAAGGCATTCGAACCGGCTGGCTGCCTTACTCACCGAGGTCTTCGCTGCGTCTAAGCAGTGTCGTCTATTGAGGACGCCGCAAGCGAACGAGGTGTTTGTCGTTCTCCCGAAGTCCAAGGCTTCGGCGCTGGAGGAGGAAGGTGTGGTATTTCTCGAGTGGCCTGCACCAGCGGGAGTTCATGTTAGCGTGGACGAGCAGGTATGCCGGTTTGTTACGAGTTTTGCAACAACGGAAGGCGATATGGATCGTATGCGAGCGTTACTTCAGTGATGTGGCCATCAGCGTATAATAAGTGTAAAGGATAGAGATAGATATGATAAACGACTAGAAGCAAACGCCTAGCTGTAGAAGCCCTCCCTCTTCTCTTCGGAATGAAGAAGAGCTTCAAGCACTCCTCGTTGACTACTTCGAGACTTGTACCCTCCGGAGGTGTATGATGTTCGCTTCGACAGCATCTAGACCGACAGGTTTGATGGAAACGCGTGTTGCTCTTTCACATGTCGTTCAAGCCGTCTACGGTTACTGCACGCTGCAAGCCATTGCATGAGCTGTAGCTCCGATTCGCGAATCGCAAATCTTCTTGGCGTGACTTCAGGTGGCCTGTCGCCGCACTGCATTTTTCTCAGTGGTTCTTTGAAGAGCTATGGCTGGGATGATCCATCGTGGAGTGCGTCAACGATGCGTGTGCATGCCCTATTCGAGACAGCTACAGCATCGGGCAGGAACTGACGAGTCCTAGCTAGCATACTCGTCTCGTCTCGTCTCGTCTCATCTTCGGCGTGCACGAAGTCACGAGGCTGGTTTCTAGAGCAGAAAACGACAGTGGCCTGCCTCTTTCATCATACAGTACTCTCAAGGACGGTTGTCCGAGGAGAGCGAAGGGGAGAGGCTGGAGAACCGTTACTCGGACGACGTTAGCACACCGTTAGCGCTTTCCGTTGTTGACTTGCCCTTGACTTTTCGCGTCAAACTAACGCAAGTTCCCAGCCTCGCAGCCCAATCGCACATCTACCACCTTGTCCCGCCCTCCCACATTCCACTCTTCCTGCACACACTTCTGCACAATTGCATTGTCGACCCGTCACCACCATAAGAGCTCTCGTCGACGTGCAAGCTGGCTTTATTCGCAGCTTCTCGCCGTTGAGACGCTTCTCGCCCTCTTCAGTGCAAACTGACCAGCTCAGCTTGTCTGTCTTCCGTCTCGCAGAGCAGGAAGACGCGCAAGACGAGCAAAGCTCGCCAGGCTGGATTTCGACGCCCGAGTCCCGTGAGCAGCTCCCATACTACTACCACAGACTGCATGCTAATGTTACCACAGAGTCCCGTTCAGCGTCTTTCCATCCTCCTACAAAAACGAGAAGACTTCGGGATCCACCGAAGTTAAGACTGAAGAACATATCACGGTCCAAGGCGCTGGACGGGAAGGTCAACAAGATCGAACTACCCAGCAAGGCCCTTCCCGTCGAGACGACTACACGCGTCAAGACGTCCGCATCACCGAGGAAGATCGTCGTCGACCAGGCCGTGTGAGGAGAGAAGAAGACATCCGCATCACCCAAGACGACCGATACGTCGACCGCCGCGACACTCGTGTAGAGGTTGACAGAGAGCGGTAAGCAGACTCCCTCCCTCGCACCCTCTCACCGCCCCCACCGCGCCGACACGGCTTGTTTTCGTTGCAACCGTGCCCGTGCACTCCCCGATCGTCTCCTGATCCACCTTGGCAAACACGCTAGCTCGCTAGTGTGTTGTCAACCTGGCAACACGCCTCACTCTTCTCGCTCTCTTCCCTGCACTATCCTGTTTGGCTCTCCCAAACATCCATGTCACTCGATGCTAACGTCTGCATCGTTACACCAGCTATCGTGAGCCTTACCAACGTAACACGAACACCCAGATCGACGTAGAAGACAAGGTCTACGATCGCGAGTACAAATCCCGCTACACTCCAGGTACCCAGATCGAGGTCGACACCCGCATCGACACCGCTGAGAGAGACTTCCGCGACCGCACCGTCCCATTCGCCGAGGACTACCGCTCTTCCCGCGGCTGGCAAGACAAGACCACCTACCCACGAGACGTTCCAGAAGGCTCATACCCAGAACGTAACGTCCGCTTCGACGAGAACGTTCGAGTTTCCGAAGAGACTACCGTAGACGGTGGTAAGCAAAAACGTGATATGGGATATTACGACGAAGACGGGCAGTACCACTCCTTCCGCCACGGTCTCCATCGCGCCGCCGACCGCATCCTGCACCCTATCCACGGCGGTTCGCACGACCACGACCATCACCACCAACACCACTCGCACGACGACCATCGCGAAGACCGTGAGGTTGTCCGTGAAAGAGACGTCAGCGTCGAAGACCGCGAAGTCCAAGTCGGTGCTCCACGCTACTCCGAGTCCCGCGCCATGTATCGCGAAGCTCCCCGTCGGGGCCCTCCCAACACCATCACCATCCCATGCCACTTCATCCGCATTGGTGACATCTTGATCTTGCAAGGCCGTCCCTGCCAGATCATCCGCATCACGACTTCAGCTCAGACTGGTCAGCACCGCTACCTCGGTGTTGACCTGTTCACCAAGCAGCTTAACGAGGAGTCCAGCTTCATCAGCAACCCGAGCCCTTCGGTCGTGGTGCAGAACATGCTTGGTCCAGTCTTCAAGCAATACAGAGTCCTCGACATCCGCGATGACGGCTGTGTGGTCGCCATGACCGAGACCGGTGGTGTGAAGCAGACTCTTCCTGTGTTGGACCAGAGCAACTTGCTTGAGCGCTTGAGCGCGAGCTTCGCCAATGGACGTGGCTCGGTTAGAGTCTTGGTCTTGTCTGATGATGGTAAGTTGTCGTCATCCAGACTCTTTTCCACTTTTGATACTAACAGTTTCTAGGTCGCGAGATGGCTGTCGACTACAAGGTCGTGCACGGCTCCAGGCTGTAAGCGATCTGCCATATCTCATCACCATCACGACATTTTGGAAAAAGGTTGCATAGCGAGTGTGTTTAGAGCGGGTGGGTGGACTTGGACTGTCCTTGTGGTTGGGCTCAATGCTATTATGTGGTTACATTCGTGTATCTACCTTTCAGCATTGCTCGCTGCGGTGGCAAGGTCCTGTGTATAGGCGCAGAGGCACGAGGAGGAGCACATATATAAGAGGGAGTAGGTCAGATTGTGAGTAGGCTTGATAATGATGATGGTTGTCTTTCGATATTTTGATCACCATCCTCTTCACTTCGCTTTCGTTGCACCTACGCTGGTGAGCTCGTCGGTGCTGTATTCATTACAAAGTCTTAAAACTCTTGGTTAATGTGATCAGGACCTAGCGAAGCGACTTTCGCGTTCGAAGCTAGCCGTTTTGGGCAGCTTCGTCCACCACGTTAACCTTCAACCTTTAAACCTACATGAACCGTCTACACATCGATCCACTTGCTACCTATGTCAGTGTACTCGACGCGTTCCACATGTCCTCCCTTTTCCGATCCATACGAATCTGACGTGGTCGCGACCAGCTCGATCTCTTCACCAAAAAGCTCTGCGATCCTCTCGAGTGGCAGGTCCTTGGTCTCAGGCACCATGAAAAATGCCCAAACCAATGCTGTCCCCGAAACGCAGATGAAGACCAGATAGTAGCGCCATCCGATGGTTCTGATAGCCACATGAGTGACGAAAAGCAGAACCAGATCTGTCAGGTCGAGCGCTGCGATGCCCAAGGCTACTCCCTTCGCTCGAAGGTGGTTTGGAAACAGCTCTGGAAGGTATACGACTAATGCGTTGTCGAGAGTCGCAGAGAAGATCCAGATGAAGACGTAGCGGAGACGCGCTGTTAGATGAGTTACGAAGTTGTCGCCGGAAGACTTACAGCATTGCGACCGCTGTGCCCATGGCTGCCATGTTCGGATTCTCGGGAACGGGTGTGGCGAAGAGAGCGATCATCACAGCTACTATTATGAGGCAGAGACAACAAGCTCCGAATCCGAACAAGATGAGAGGACGACGGCCGAACTTGTCCATCAGCCATGCTCCTATGATAGATGTCAGCTAATGATACAAGCGTGCTAGTTCATCGGAGCTTACCAATGAGCGACGCAAAGATGCCGCCGGTGATCCATCCGCAGAGGAGAATAAGTGTTTCTTCGGGATCGAAACCGAGAGTGCTATAGATCAGAGGAGAGAAGTTGTTAATCACAGTCACGCCGGAAGCCTGACCGAGAATGCCGATGAGCATGGCGATGATGGCTCGCTTGCGATATGAGGGCCGGGTGAACATCCCTTTCCAGGACGAGTCCATGGTCTTGTCTTGCTCCGCCTGCAAGCGCATCAATGCCAACTCGATTCGGCCTGAGTCAGCCTCAGCTCTCCCTTTGTGCAGCCTTTCGACAATTTTCTCGGCATCTTCGAAGCGGTCCTGCATCAGTAACCATCGTGGAGATTCCGGAAGGATCGGCAGAAGCAACAGCATTATGACTGGAGGTATAAATGCTAGGCCCAACGGTGTCCTCCACGCCACGGTTGGATTTGAGGCGTGAAAGAAGGCCAGACCCATGTATGATGATAAGGAGTATCCGAGCAGAATCATGACTCCGTTCAGACCGCCGAAGAAACCGCGTAATGTTGGAGGTGCCAATTCCGATGAATAAACTCCTGATACGGGTACGAAAGAAATGGCACCGACTCCCAGAACAAATCTGATGCGATGAACATCCCTGGATTCTGAGCCGCGCAGCACATCACAGTGCCGATAATGCTGAAGACCGAGCAGAACAGGATGCCGGCCTTTCGTCCCCATTTGTCGATTACGTAGCTGGAGGTCAGGACACCGCATACAGCACCAGCCTGTAGCACTATTATCAGCGAGAAGGATTCTCATATTGGAGACATTGACGCACGAAGAACATTGCCGACATTGCTCCCTCGATCGATGATGCATTCTTCGTGGGCTCGAAGGTCTCAGGATCCACCAGTCCCATGTACAGCAGGAACGAAGGCTGTCCCAACGTCGAGCTCACAATGGACACGCAATAGCCAAACGCCAGAGGAGCCAAAGAGATCAAGAAGCAGACGCGCAAGTTGTACCAGGTAAATTGACTCGAGGACTTGGGTGCGACGTGCAGCGGACTGTTCTTCACTTGATTGTCCATGGCGATGGTCTCTGGAAGATTGATGGAGGCCCAGCTGATCCAATGAACGGCTGGCGGAAGCACTGTTATATCTTCTCCACTGGAAACGGGATCGGTGGCGACAGTTCTGTGCGCTTAGATGGCCCAGAACTTCCCCAGCCTACAAGCTCTCGCGTGTGGGACTTTTTGCGGGCATCTGGGGACTTTGATCGTGCGCTTGGCATGTGCGTAGTGGAGAAACAGAGGGCGAGAACGCGATCAGGTGAGTCTCGTCCAAGCGCAACACGGAGATCACGGTTTGCGGGGATCACGGAGACATGATGCTGACTGAAGTGAATCCGCCGTTATGGACCACGATCACGATGAACCATGAACACCAGGGTCTGGTCACTAAAGCTTCTGTACAGCGGAATTCTTCGATGGCTGCTGACTGACTGACAAGGATGTCTAATTGAATGACGCCTGTCTAACTCTTCGACTTTCACGTGCTATGGAGAAGCTGATCGACAAACCATTCCTTCGCAGCTGTAATGGCTGCTGCCTTCGACGATGTGTAAACAGAGAAGTGGTGTCCCTCAACCTCAACCATCGACTTCGGCTCCTGCGCCGCTTTAAACGCTTGCCGCTGACCAGGCACTGGGTCGTCCTTCGCAATGATGAACTGGATGGGCGTGGGAGCCACACGGCTAATCAAGGGAGTGATATCCGTCAACACCGTAGGTGCATAGCTCTGCAGTGTGATCCGCCCGGTGTAGTTTCGAGCCTCTTCTTGGCTCAACGTATCCAGGAACTCATGCTTCGGCTTGTCCCACTCCCTAGCGAACGGAACATAGCTGGCCTCCTCACCCAGATACTGGCGCTTGCGATCTTCGGCGAGTTCTCCATGGAATTGGTCGAGGTCGTCACCATATCCGGCCATGCGTGCGCCAGAAAGCTCCACCCAGTGGATGACCGGTGTCTGTGCGACGACCGCTTTGACTCTCCTGTCGACGGCAGCTGTGGCCAGTACATCCCGGCCTCCCAAGCTGGTACCCCAAAGCCCAATTCGTTCGGGATCGATCTGTTCCAAAGTTGTTGCGTAGGTAAAAGCGTTCTGTAGGTCTCGAAGCCGACCGAGGTGATCGACTTCGTCTCTCGGAAGACCATCGCTGTCACCGAAGTTTCTAGGATCGAACCACAACGATGCGATGCCTGCAGTGGATAGGGCGCTTGCAAGCTCTGGCAAAGTCCACTCTTTCAGTCCACCAAAGCCATGGACCAGAATCGCGAGTGGGTGCCGCCCAATGCCTTCAGGTAAGTCTAGCCATCCTCGAAGACGAAGGCCGTCGGAGAGGAGTTCGATTGATTTCCGCATCTCGTACAATTGGTGTTGCTTTGACCCTATTGTAGAATGAGAAAAGATCACAAGTGTATCACAACATGCTAAGTATACAATTTTAACGGATAGCTCTCATGTTCACACTCTGCAAAGCTCCAGCAGCCATGATTTCCAGTCATCCCGTCGTGCAAGCTTGCTCAAGGTCAAGTCCGCCATCTCCGTGAGGCCTGACTCGAGTCCCGGAGCACTTGCAGACCCAATTTGATGAGATGTCTGCTGACCTGCTGGTCTCCGTGGGTGGCAAGAGTTTGGTAAATTTATCCGCTAGTTGAGCCCGACTTCGAAGTGGTTCACTGCTTGGAGACGTGTAGGCTTCGATGATCGATCATTTCTCCAATACTCCTTAAGAGGCTACCAATTGCACCTCGACGTATCGCAATACTCATTGAGGATAGCTATCCAAGGATTATTTCTTCGACGAACCAGCAAAAAGACATACCAGCCTGTGTATAAAGACCTCAACAATGGACATGAGCAGTACCGAAAGAACAGCCAGAGCTAGTGGTATTGTTCATGTCATCCATCGATTGATTTGTACTTACAGGTATAGGATATCTGTTCACGGAGACTGAGCATAATGACACTTACACCGCCATCGATCCGACGAAGGTCAATATGAATGGCAAGAGAATCCTGGAGACCGGATCTTCTAGAGGACTGGGCCGAGAGATGGCCTTATCGTTCGCAAAAGCTGGTGTCACTGGCATCGCACTACTCGATATGTTGGACGTGGCACCTGTTGCAAAGGAGGTCATTGAAACTGCGGAGGCTACAGGCCATCCGAAGCCCGAAGTCATTCAGCTTTCGACTGATATCACGCAAATTAGAGATGTCCAGAAAGCCGCTGATCTGGTGCGAAGCAATTGGGATAATATTGATATCTTGATCAACAATGCCGGCTATCTGGCTCCGTACGAACCACTCAGTGACTCGGACCCAGAGCTGTGGTGGCGCAATTTCGAGGTGAACGTCAAGGGCGTCTACTTGATGACCCGCACCTTTCTGCCTCTCTTGCTGCAAAGCACAGAGAAGACTATGATCGTACTCTCGAGTGTTGGAGCTCACCACACCCTGCCAGGTGGCTCAGGTCACGAGACCACGAAATTGGCAGTTCTCAAACTCAACAGCTACCTCATGGCAGAGTACGGCAGCAAAGGGTTGCTTGCATACGCTGTGGCTCCTGGAGGTGTCAAGACGGACATGGTAGGGGGCTTTCTACAGGAGTTCCACCATCTATTGTCAGACACTCCGCAGATGGTTGCTGATACAATTGTGTTTCTCACACAAGAACGGCGGGAGTGGCTTGCAGCGCGGTATGTTGATTCACGATGGGACATGCCGGAACTGCTTGCGAAGAAAGACGAGATTGTTGAGCGTGACCTGTTGAAGATGTGCCTGCGAGTGTAGGAAGTACATGCAATGACATTCGAGAGATTTTCTCTTGTTTGCTCGTTTACATCCTGTGTTCGAGCCATCGACAAGATACCAGGCTCAAAGTCACCCTCTCCAAGATCGGATTATGGAAACTGCTGCGCTACCGAACCTGGTTGCCCCTATCGCACCTTCATCACATCAGGATTTCCTTGCGTCCAGCCAGGAGCAATCGAGACCTTCTTCATCCTCCACAACTCGCCCTCGCGCACAATGTCAGCCTTGTAGTGGTTTCCGAACAGGTAGTAGTCCTGATAATCTGGACTGGGCCCTTCTCCGCGTCGAAAGTGCTGCGCTAGCACACAACTCGTAAGCTCTGCCGAATCTCCATCAACAGTGCAGCGAACGTTGGTGGCGCTATGCGTGGTATCGAGTCCCGTGCCGATGGCATCCATGAGAAGTTTGACGACCTCTGTCCTTCCGGATTTCGAGTTGTCGTTCCACCCGATAGCTTTGAACGGCGACATGTCCAGACGTACGTCCTCGGTCATAGAGGACGCCGAAAGCTCAGAGCTGCCATTGTCCAGAGCACAGACGAAGCGAATGACTGCGTCGATTGCGGCCTCTCTGTCGGTAAGTCCTCCAGCGTTCGGCATGTTGGTCTCTATCGGTCGAAAACGGCCGGCTGGTGTTATAGTGATCTCGCAGTCTATACCAATGGAGAAGTAACAGGCTTAGGCAACTTCTCGGAAGGCAGGATGGCGTATCGAGGTACTTACAATCAAGTGTAGCCATTTTCTAAGTCATCAGGGGCCAGCCCAATGCCGGCAAACAACATCTCGGACATGTTTACCGCCATCTCCATTGAAGGCTGTCCAGCCAATGGAACGGCTAACGGAAACCTTCGATGTCCAAGGCAGTCTTCGTACGAAAACCTAGGACAGAGTAAGTAGATGAGTAATACGGTTGGAGACGTGAAGTTGATGAGGCCGCAAACTCCACCTGCTCCGCGATCTCCGTTTCTCGCCGGTTTTTTTGATGGTCTCGGCAGGCCGCTACTTCCATCTCGCCTGAAGGCATTTTTGACCATAATGGAGAACCTACGGAAACGTGCTGTCGGTCTGTTGTGTATGGGATTAGAATCATGCCTGAAGCCCGAGCTGTGAGGAAGCCACTTTCTTGTGGCCCATGCCGGCATCGAAAGTAAGGCCCCATCAACAATATCAGCGGTACTCTATTGACTTCGACTACCAGGCTAAGATGTGACCGAGGCGTGCCAGCATGCACCAATTGTGTTCATCGTGGGGACATTGTTGAGTGCTCCTACAATCCGCGGAACCATCAGATAGATGGAAGACCACCACGCTCGCCTGCTCAGCCTTTAGATCGAAGCGCCCAAGACAAACTGGACCATCTAGAACGACTGGTCGTAGGTCTTCTTGAGGAGAAGCGTGTGGGCGACCAGGTAGCTACTCCTGCAAATACTCTAGACGCCAGCAGCACCGCGGACCATAGTTTTGTGCTTGAGAGCTTTCAGGATGCTGGTCCTCAACATAACACAGAAGCCAGAGCTGTCGCAAGTAATAGCAGTCCGGGAATCAGTCTTTGTGGCAATGACGAGCCACGTCAATCCATAGACGAAGCACGGTGGGCTTCCTTGCTCAACGGAGTGCGTAGGCCTCCGCGAATACAATGGAGCGTGACTGACGGGATATAATAGATCAACGATGTTCGGACATATCTACATGCGCAACATCAACGACACGAAGAACAAGCTAAAGCGATATCTTCCTTGCTCCAGCTATCGTCCGAAGATTCTGGTCCAACGTTGCTATTCGGCAATACGCGAAGCATGAGCAATAGGGAGATACTATCTCATTTACCCTCAAGATATGATTGTGACATTTTAATCGAGAGATACTTCGCTCATCTTTATCCTCCATTGCGTAAGCACTCCCGCGATTGTGTCGTCCAACGGTATAAATGCTAACCCGCTTAGACATCCTTCATAAGCCAGCGTTCAGGAGACAGGTAGGCATAAATCTGCCCTGGTACTATCGCACTTCCGGGACGCTTACGACTCATTGTCCATCAGTACGGTGCGTTCTGGAGAGAGTCTCGTAATACACCTATCGCGTGGGTTGGGCTTTTATTCGGTATACTTAGGATCGCCATGCTCGACTACCTGCGAGAGGGAGACGAGCCTGTACAGTGGCAAGGCAAGTGTCAGGACCTGGCCACCAACTATCGCAATCATTTCACGGACTGCATGATTGCTGCCGACTATCTGCAGCCACAAGACTTCCTGATCGAAGCACTATGTCTGCACCACTATGGAGAATATGTATCCAGTCGAGATGCAAAGTCTAGTGTCTGGGTGCTGGTAGGCTTGATTACAAGGTTGGCAATGCGGATGGGCTACCATCAAACATCGCAGCCTACTTTAGAGTCGACTCCTTTCAAGGTAAAGCTGTCGATCTCCATGCAATAGATATCCTGATCAAACACTGGCTGACCTGAAGATAGGACGAGATGCGGCGACGAGTGTGGGCCTTCATTAGACAAGGCGACATCATGATCTCTTTCCAATTGGGCTTACCGGCTATGGTAGACCTCTCCGACGCTGATCTGAACCTCCCACGAAACATTCATGACGATGATAACTTCGACGAGGACTGCGCCGTGTTGCCTCCAGCACTACCTGAGTCCGTGGCAACCGAAATATCTTTTCTGCTCGCGAAGACCAGACTCGCATTCGGTTTTGCTCGTGCCGCAGCGGAAATCAATCGATCACCGTCTATTAAATGGGAAAGGATACTCGAAATCGATCGCGGGCTGCGACATATATACGATACTATACCCGGCGCCTACAAGCTTGGAGTCTTGTCTCAACAGGACTCCCTGATCATAAGCTCTGCCAAGTTCACGCTGGCCAACATCCACCACAAGTCCTTATGCATTATACACAGCAGATTTCTTGAGCTAGCGCGATCGGACCATAGATACTTGTACTCAAGAAAAGTCTGTCTGAGCTCTGCGATGTCGATACTCCGGATACAGGCCATTCAGGACCAAGACATTCCAGTGGATGGAAAGATCAGAAGCTTGACTAGTTATCAAACCTCTTTGACCATCCACGACTTTCTCCTGGCGGCCGCGATCATCAGCAGCGACTTGTGCTCATGCAATACGCCAGAACCCTCTGTGCATGGGCGAGCGTCAGCATCCGGAATACCGAGCAGAGCCGACATGGTTAGAGCTCTGAGTGTCAGCGCTCAGATATTCGGACGCATGCAAGACCGTAGTAAGGAAGCCTGCAAAGCAGCTGACGTTCTATCAATGCTCGTCGGCAAGCTTGAAGCGACCACAGACGGACCACGCAACGACACGTACCATGCTACAAGGCCAGCTCATATAGAAAAGGCAAGACCACGACAGCGACAGAATCTCTCGTTAACTACGAAAGACACATTGCATTCGAGCGAGCTTCCGCCTGCTGAGATCGACTTCCAGCCAGGAGAGACTGGCTCTCACTCCACGTGGTCCGGGCCTAGATATTGGCCTGTGGAATCCACCCACTCGCAAGCCGACTGGCTCGACGAAGGCGTCGATGCGGGCCTGGTTGGCTTCACCCACGTTTCCGACCCATATGGCGCCGAAGAACCACATCAATGGGACCATTCGATAGCTATGAACGATCCTCTGAGCACTCTGTGGGATCTAAATGCCGATTTCTCCGGCAACTCACTGTAGGATACGAACACCTCTAGAGCATGCCGGACGCAGCGATCACGGGCCCTGAGAACAGGTTCTAGATCCGGGTGATGAAGCTTGCATGATTTGATGATAACGAGGTGCGCAAAGCAAATGCGATCGCTCGTACAAACCGTAGCACTTAGAGCCAATCAACAAATGTGTGCTCTCATGCATTCCTTCCATGTTAGAACTCCCGCTATGTTGGAAGATCCGCTCAAGAACTTGAAAGAAGCGAAACCCACAATCACACAGCAATCCTCACACCTCATCAGTACTCACTCCTCGTCCCCGCACCACCACTCATATACCTCTTCTCCCGCTCCCTTTCCCCCTCCCCGTCCCTCCTCCTCTCCCGCACGAAATCCGCCGGATCACCGGCACTGACTCCGGTCGTCGTAGTCCCCGCCGCACTCGACGGCGCCTCCAGCATCCTCGGCGCGCGTGGCTTAAACTCGTTCTCGCTATCGTCGTCGAACTCGTCGCGGTTCTGGCGATCGTGGGCGCGGTCGTGGCGACGGGCAGCTTTGCGCTCTTGGCGTTCTTCTTCGTAGCGTTCATCTGTAGAGCGAGTGAGCTCGGTCAGCGTATGTCTTAGCAGATCTAGAAAACGAGAAGATGGGTCGATAGTCCATGCGCGACCGCGCTCGGGGCGACGAGGAGGTGTGCGGTTGTTCTCTGGAGCTCCGCCATCTGTTGGAGTTGACGGAGCGGTCCTCGAGCGGTCGATGTGTGGACGTATTGGGGTTGCAGCATGTTGAGTATCTGCACGCCGGTATCCTTCATCGTCGGATGTTGAATCCGAATCCTCGGAATCATGTGAAGTAGTGGCTGAATGAGAGCGGTGATAAGTACCTCTGAGCTCCTTCGTGCGATCAGCGAGCTTCTGAATCTCCTCCTTCGTTAGCACACGCAGCACGATCACACAGTCCAGCCGCTCCTCGAAGCGCTCCTGAGCTTCTTCCAAAGCTTCAGGGTTGACGAGCTTGCGATCGATCTTCGTCCATCGAGCGCCCGGCGGGATGCCCGATTTTGTTGCCTGGTCACGCGTCAGCTCTAGCCTTCTTGAACATCTGATATTAGTACATACATCCTTCAGTGGAGCAACACCTTCTCTCATGCCGCCGTGGTCTGGAAACACAGGAGTGGGCTTCTTCAGTATACCCTTCGGCCTTCGCTCCTCTTCTTCGGTGGGTGGATCTACTATTCTGACACGGTTTTCTTTCCTGTCGCTCATCGAGTTGTCGATGATTTGTGATGGCTCATGGGTCATCGGCTCGTCCAGTATACTTCGCTTCCGAGTGAGTCCTGGGCGAAAGGATGAAGATGGGGCACCTTCGACGCTATCCTCGTAGCCTCCTGGCATGCGTGAAGATGGCGCAGTGTCGTAAGAGGCAGCAGTGCCAACCACAGAAGGGTCACCATTGAGGTTCCGGTCTCGCTCACGTTGCCGCTGTTCTCGCTCACGACGTCTGCGCTCACGATCAGGATCGGCCTCAGGTGCTCTGCTATCAGAACTTCGACCCATTTCGCGCTGGACTTGTTCCATCCGGCGACGGTAGTCCTCGTCCGGATCCATATCAGGTTGGTGTGGTATCTGACCTGGTGCCTTGTCCTCGTGTTGCCGCTCGACTTCACGCTCCTCGGCTCGCTCACGTGGCGGAACGGCGTCCCGGACAGGCGCCGCTGACCTCTGAGGCTCAGGCGCACCCTCAAAAGCGAAACCGAGACCTCGCTCACGCTCCGGAGCACGTGGTGCTTCACGTTCTTCCGAGTATCGTACCCCTTCGTCGCTATGCGTCTCGTGCGAACGTGCGGGACGAGGCGAGAGCCTCTCACGGTCTTGCTCACGTGGTCGTTCGGGACGTCTGTCAGGATCCCGATCTCTCTCACGCTCGCGATCGCGATCACGGTCGTCATTCCGGTTGAGAACCTTACCGACTCCGATAGCAGCGGCACCTGCTGCAAGACCAATACCACCGGCGGCAGCAGCCGAAACGCCAGGCTGGGAGCTTGATTCGTCCTTGAAGGGTACAGCGCCGTCTCTGCCAAGATAATGCTGGTTGCTCGTGCGCCGGAAATGATGGCGTTCAGGTTCAGATGGACGCTCCATCATGCGCTCCCTCTCGCGCTCACGTTCGCGGTCCAGGTCATGCTCCCTGTCACGTTGAGAACGCGGTTCACGATCGCGGTCTTGCTCCTTGTTGTACGACCGGTCGTCGTCTCGTCTTCTATGTTCGTCCCGCCCATCGCGATCTGTCGGTCGGTCCCGCTCTTCGTTCCGGAGTCTTTCCGCTCTCATACGCTCCTGCTTCTCCTGTTCGAGTTTCTGCACTTCGTGGTAATTAAGCTCAGGTGCGGTGTCCCTCCGATGTGGTTCGTAGCCAGAGTCACGGTACTTTTGCGGCTCAACACTCTCGTCACTGCGACGCCCATAGCGATCTTGACTGTCAGCTCTGTCAGCTCTAGTACCATCGGTTCTGATACCGAAGCCTCGTCGCTCAACACTCGGATCCGGTCGTGTGACGCTGCTGCGGCGCTCGTGGCGACGCGATCGGTCCTCGTGGTCGTATTGGTCATATGCTTGACGTTCCGGCTGTCGTCGATCTTCAGATGTGGTACGCGGTGCCACATAGTATTGCTGATCCTTCGGGTCGCCAAATGGTACAGCTTCAGCGGTGAAGCGACCGCGAGAGGGTGACGCGGGTGCACGCGCTCTGGTTGGCGATTGCGGGACCCTTGCTCTATGAGGAGACTGGGGCACGTCGCGTGCTTTCTCCCTCAAGCTTGTTGCTCGTCCAAGTCCATCGTTGACCTTTGCCCACCCTCTCATACTCGGTGGTGGTCCAATCTCCTTGGTCGATCGCCGTGGGTCCAGGTTTGGATCAAGCATGCTGACTGGTCGTTCACGGCTGGCACCGCCTCTGTCAACACTGCCTCGCCTTGGTCGAGTCTGAGGCTCACGCCACCTCGGTTCAGTGTCTCGGAACATGCCAGCAGCGTCCGTGTACGAGTACGCATCGTCGTCCTCGATACTCTTGTCCTTTGACTTTGCAGGGCCATTCATATGGTAGCCTCTCCGTCCTCTGTCATTGTCTCGATCTGAAGCAAGGTTTTTGTAGGGTGCACGCTCTCCGCCGTCGCTCTCCCTTCGACGGTGGTGTCGTCCAGAACCAGTTGGAAGGTCAACATCGGCGACAAGACTGGCTTGCCCGTTGTCGACACTGTACAGCTTCTTGTGCTCGACCTTGCGAGGCTCCTTCGAGGATGCAGGTGTGATATAGTACTCTTTGTCTCGAGTGCTGCTCTTCTGCGGACTGGCTGGACGTGCGAAGTCGGTCTGCACAACTGTAGGTCGACTCCGGCTTGGCAGAGCCGTACTGCTGACTGAGCCACGCTGTGCGTCAACCAGAGACGATCTGCGAGGTCTGCCGGTATACGGGTCGACTCGTTGGTCGGGTCGAGATGTGCTGTTAGAAGCAGCAGGCGGATAGTTGACGAATGTTTGTGTTGAGATTGGGATGACACCACCGCCTGCACTGGTTCTGGGCGACTGGTATGAACTGTTTCTCTCGTATCGGTATGGGTCGGTGAGACTGTCCGAAGCTCGTGCTGGGTTGGCGAGACGCCGGCTACCAGGCGAAAGCTGTCGATTGTACGACATTGTGGGAGAGAGCGGTTTCGGTCCAGGTATCAGAATCGAGAGTGCGGTGAATCGAGGTTGTTTCTGCTTCGTGAAGCCAGTGTTAGCATATCCATGAAACACATTCTGCTGTGGGGCCGTCGTCATCATATCGACTACAGACAGACGGAATTGATGGCACACAGCTGAGGTTCAGACGACATGCTCAAGCGATGAGACGGACGGCGCCCAAGGACATATGTGCTTTCATGCTCCTCGCTCGCCGGTGTGGTGGCATGGATGTCTGGTCTTGCAAAAGGTGCTGTGACTTACCTAGCGTCGCTCTTGCTGCCTGACTGCTAGGAACCCCTCGTATGCATTGCTCGGAAAACTCAGTTCGCGCTGCAGACCTCGTCTTCGCCCCGGTGTATACGTTCAGGTCGAGCGGGCCACTGCTGAAGGCCGAATATGACCGGTGAAATGCCAGCGGGAGAGGTTGCAAGGCCGGCCTGCCGGTGACTCTTGGATCGCTGCAGCTAGCTTCGTAATGTGCCCACCTGATCACCTCGACGGCTGCTCCGGTCTGCAAAGCTGCCCGCTGAAGTCCCGTCGTTCTTTTCGGCGTTGTATCGCTCTCCTGGAGTTGTTGTGTTGAGATAACGGACTGAGGTCCTCAGAACCAATCGCGAGAGAAGCTTTTCCGTTTGGCTGAAGGTTTCGAGGCTCGTGGGAGTTAGTGGATATGCAGCTGCACGATGACTGCTCTTAGCTAAACGTGCAGGTGACAGTGAGCGTCAGTTGGCACCAGAAGTTGCGAGCTCGCAAGGCCGGCAGAAAGGTCCCGCTGTCTGTGTGCGGTCCGCCAGATCGTGTCCCTCCACACTCCTTCTGTGCCCTCCCTTGCGCGGGAGTGATTTGGACCGACGAACGCTTCTGCACGATGACGTTGCGGCGCTCACGTGCGCGGCTCGTTTCCAAACATTCAGCCTTGTTTCAGGTCTGGAACATCATCATCAAACCTCGAGCCATCGGTTTGATCTCATCGAGACCGACCTCGTGGTCTATGGACATGTGATCATGAGATGGGGTCGACGTCAGACTTACCCGTACCTGCCGCTTGTGGCAGGTGCTGGTCGACGCCACCGAGCACCACATCTCAGCCCTCGTGGTAGGAGGTATTACTACGTCTTCTTTGCAACACCGCAGAACAGGAACAGGGCGACAGCGTCGCCGCAGGAACGTGTCAATCGATTTCCTCGGTCTTTAGGCCGGAAGTTACTTCCTCAGTAGTGCAGTGAGTATCACATGGCCTTGATGGCCAGCCGGTCTCAACTCCTTCTGGGCATGTCTACCACCGGACGAGATGAGATCATGTACCACGCACACTCAACTGGATGCTAGACTTTGGAGGGTCGTACATGACCACTTGAATACGGAACGACAATATACGCTGGAATGGAGCCGCGAGTCGGGCTGTGATAACTCCAGAGCCAGCCTGCATCGAAGAAAGGTAAAGGACTGATCACCTCGATATGAGCCGGCTCCACTGTCAGACTTTCGATATCTCTGAAAGCAGGAATGCCTACACGCCGTCTCATCCTCTACTTGACAGTGCTATAATTGATGTGAGTTCGAGAAAGCCCGCGGTTACATCTACCCCACTTCACAGAGGTATAAGCTACGTACTTCTCGTTAATTGCTCCTTCGATGGAGACCAAGTCGACTCGTATCCTCTGAAACTTGCTTGTGTAATAAACATCCACCAAGCTACCTTGTCCAACATGCCCATGATCCACATCCCCTCCTCCCAAGCCGAAGGCGGCAACAGCACCTCCAAAGGCCCCTCCGACAAATTCGTCGGCGACGTCTACCTCGACAAGATCCACTTCGACAAGGCGAACACCATCGCCAACGTGACGTTTACGCCTTGTGCGCGCACGAACTGGCACACGCATGAACACGGGCAATTGATCCGTGTAGTGGCGGGGAGTGGGTGGGTGTGCGATAGAGGCGACAAACCGAAGAGGTTGAGGGTCGGTGATACTGTAAGTTCGGTCCGCACTCTGATTCTGGTTCTGATTTTGATTTTGACTGATTAATCATGGTAGGTGTGGTGTCCGCCTGGAACAGAACATTGGCATGGCGCTGATGATGGAGCGTATATGGTGCATTTTGTCCACGCGCATGGTGACGTGGAGTGGTTGGAACCTGTTTCGGACGAGGAGTATTCGAAGAAGAGCGGGTGATCTCTGCCATTCATGATTGTTCGTATGCTTGTACAGCTATCTGGATTCTCGTTCAATTCCTTTGGTCCTCTCCGATCATTCTGAGACTCGCCGGTAGGCCTCCACATGGCATACCCTCGAACGAAAACTTCGTAGCAGATGTTGCTGTAACCACAGAACTGGCGTCAATGAAATCCGTTCGTCGTATGCATCAGGTTGGGATTTTGATTTTCGCGTTGTCGAGGTATAGCCGCTCCAGACCAGAAGTAACTCGCGTTCGATCAATTCAACCTCGGTGAGATGCTCATCCGGTCTCGAGCGGGGATTTATCCATGGAGTATGTGTGGTTGGTTGGCTTCATGTTGATCACATTCGTGACGCAACCGTCGTAATGGCATTGCTGCTTGCCAGACCTTCGGCACTTCAGCAGCTCCTCCAGACCTCAGACTCACGCAAACAATTCGTCATATATCTTAGCACTGACCCGTCACACCAAACCCTCCTCCCGCTTCCTCGCCGCCTCCCGCCTCCGCACTAGAATCTCGGCATCCCTCAATCGCTCCTCCCACTCAGCCCACTGATCATCCATACCCAGCACTCCGCCTTCATACCACGCCTCCACCACCTTCGCACTCCTCGCACGCAGCTCTGCAACTTCCTTCGCTTGAGCAACGTGCTTGACTCGTGCCTGCTCAACACGAGGCTGAAGATCAATCATCTTCGCAGCAGCAGCCGGATTCGGGATTCTGAAGTCCTGCAGCTGAGTCAAGCGGCTGAACATGGCCTGGTAGAGCTGCGCGTGGGCCAGGACCAGGCTCGCCAGAGAAGTGATCGAGAGAGTGGCTGGGACATCTGAGATGTTGCTCGTGTGGAAGAGCTCCGGGTGTCGCTTTTGGAGTGCGAGAACGTCGCCCACGGACGATGACTTGTTCGCGAGAGACTGTAACGAGCGTTCTAGGTTCCGTAGTCGTGCTGATGCTGATCCAGTGTGTCGGGTGGTACTTGGGGTTTCCTGGTCTCCGTTGTCGCCGTTGAGAAGGAAGTCGAGTCGTTTGAGGCGGGCTTCCAGCATAGGGAGCGTATCTGCCGCTATATCGGTGCTGGAAGCCATAGTAGCATGGCTGTATATTCAGTATAACTCAAATCGGAGAAGACCTCATGTTGTCGTCGATGTCGCGTGAGAGGCGCTTAAATCAAGCTTCTGCTAACGGCCGGCGCACGCCTTCCGAGCCGGCGGTTTCACCTTGGCTTGGCTGAGGACTGAGGACTCCGACGTTCTCGTCTCCCCAAAAAGGTACGAGTGTACGGTGTACACCCTGGAGACCTCGAGCATATACATACATACAACAGACAGCGTGTGACTTCGCCTTGTCTTCCTGAATCTGTTCCTTTAGCGCGCACACATACCGATGACGGCGCCCTAGAGGCATACCGGAAGAGTAAAACCACTTGTCGCCTATCATCCTCTCGCACACCATGGCATCCTACGCCGCCCTCCAAACGACCGAGCGGGACTCGCGCCCGACCTCCAGAGCGTCCAGTAACCGCCGACGAGGGAACCCGAAGCAAGGCGGAACCGGCGGCAACGCATCATGGGCCAGCAGCGTGATAAACCTGGTGAACACTATCGTCGGAGCCGGCGTGCTAGCGATGCCGCATGCGATGAGTAACATGGGAGTAACGCTAGGAACACTCGTTATCCTGTGGTCGGGCTTGACGAGTGGGTTTGGATTATACCTTCAGACTCGGTGTGCGAGATATCTGGATCGAGGATCGGCGAGCTTCTTTGCGCTCAGTCAGATCACATACCCGAATGCGGCGGTGCTGTTTGATGCTGCGATTGCGGTCAAGTGCTTTGGGGTGGGGGTGTCGTATTTGATCATCATTGGGGATCTGATGCCAGGTGTGGTTCTGGGGTTTGCGAGGGATGGTGGAGGGGCTGAGTTCTTGCTTGATAGGAGGTTTTGGATTACTGCTTTCATGTGAGTTGATATCTCCACGGCCTAGCCTATGATGGAGGCTGCGACAGGCTTTGGAGTGCATCGTGCTGACCGCTCCCAGGCTGATTGTGATACCCCTATCATTCTTGCGGAGACTCGACAGTCTAAAGTACACCTCAGTCATTGCGTTGGTTTCGATTGCATATCTCGTGGTTCTGGTCGTCTACCACTTTGGATCTGGCGATACATTGGCGGATCGAGGAGAGGTCCACTGGCTGAGATGGCAGGGTATCGTGCCTACTCTAGCAAGCTTTCCCGTTATTGTATTTGCATATACATGTCATCAGAATGTGAGTCTTCGTCCACCAGTGAGCATCTTAAAGCTTGCTGACACACAACAGATGTTCTCCATCCTCAACGAAATCCGCGACAATAGCCCCTTCCGAACCACCGCCGTCGTCTTCGCCTCGAACGGCGTATCCTCATCGATTTACGTCCTTGTGGCCATTACCGGCTATCTATCCTTCGGCGATGCTGTCTTGGGTAACATCGTTGGGCAATACCGACCTTCAGTATTTTCAACCATCGGCCGTGCAGCCATCGTCATCCTGGTCATGTTCTCTTACCCACTCCAAGTTCACCCATGCCGAGCCTCAGTCGACGCAGTCTCAAAATGGCGACCAGCAACCAAATCGAACCAGGAACTAACACCAGCCTCTGGTAGTCCGAGCAGAGGTAGCCTGCTTCAGCAGCGCAAAGTTCCCATGCGGCCGAAGGCCGAAGACATGAGCGATCTACGATTCGCAGTCATCACGACGCTTATCATCATCCTATCCTACATGGTGGCGATGACAGTCAGCAGCTTGGAGAAAGTCCTCGCATACGTTGGATCAACCGGCTCGACGTCCATCTCCTTCATTCTGCCTGGACTGTTTTACTACAAGATCAGCAGTCCGGACTCGCCACATCATCAGCGGCTACTCAAGGATGAAGATGATAACGACGAGCATAACTCTTCTGGTTCGGAATCCGAGGATGGATCGACATCTTCACGTACTGCTGGAAACTCGTGGCGGGAGAGCTGGGCACAGAGGGTACGAGGAAGGCGGTGGAGAGGAGAGATGCTGCGGACATTGTCACTAGCGTTAGCGTTTTATGGTCTGGCGGTTATGGTGGTTTGTTTGGTGTTGAATACTTTCTTCATTGTTGCACATTGAGGAAGCTAGATAAAATGTATATGGACATCTAAATCACCTATCGTTTCAAACTCTGAGGAGTGCTGCTGTTGACCCAGCGGCTGAGTGTCCTCTCCCTTCACTCTTACAAGCGTAGCCACATGAACCCGATTAACTGATCGCTTGGGTTGTTTCGGTGACGGAAGAACGGATGACAATGGTCAAACGCCACACGTCCGGGGTAAGGTTAAGGTTGTGGAGAGCTCTAGCGCATATCCCAGCCGGTGATCGTCATCGCGTCGACGTGGTGGTCCAGTTGAGATGCCTGTCCGTATCTTTGTATTTGTTGTACAGCCTAGCACCGACGAGCTTCTCCTCTCGAGGTACATGGACCCCTCACAGCGAACTTGAAGCAGGGTCTGCTCAAGAAAGAGTCGAGAGTGACTGTTACTCTGCCGTTGCGATATCTTGAACTCGGACTGATATACGTGAGCCTGTGAACGGTAATTGGCAGTACGACTGAGTAGACGCCATGGCGAACAATATCGCCGACGCAAACGATCGACTGGTATGGTTCATAGTCCTTAATTGATCGGATGTTGCTAAGTGCTTGCCATAGGACACCTTCGAGTACTACCACCTCCTCCAAGAAGGCTCAGGCAATGCTTTCACAGACGGCATCGGACCTGCTCTCCCAGCTTTAGGCCACGCTCTAGCAGGTAGTCTGGCAACAGCAGGTGCAAAAGCGTTCGTCTACCCAATCGAGCTCTGCATCACCAGACTCCAAGTCCAGAAGCAGTTACGAGGCAAAGGCGAAGCAGAGAGCGCGGCGAAAGATGCAGAGACGGAGTATGCTTCATTACTCGATGCGGTGAGGAAAATCTACAAGACTGAAGGCGGGCTGAAAGCATTCTATACCGGCTGTAGCACGGATGTCGGGAAGGGGATGATTGATTCGTTCTTGTTCTTCCTGTCGTACACATTTCTACGAGAGTATGAGAAGAAGCGAACCAGCGGCGGTCTTTCGGTTGGCAAGGAGCTGGGCGTGGGTATCGCTGCGGGTTCCTTCGCCAAATTCTTCACGACACCGATTCAGAACATCGTTACACGACAACAGACAGCTGCGCTCGTTGCAGCCAGAGATCCGTCGTCGTCTGCCTCCCCTGGCGAGAGCGACAAGCTCTCTGTGAGGAACATCGCATCGCAGATCCACTCCGAACGTGGCCTCGCTGGCTTCTGGGCTGGGTATTCCGAATCGGTCATCTTGACTCTCAACCCAGCGATCACCTTCGCGGTGGACAAGTTGCTCAAGCGTCTGCTATCGAAGACTCGAACAGACAAGCCAAGCGCGCAGATGACCTTCCTGGTCGCTGCTCTCTCGAAAGCCATCGCCACCACCATCACGTATCCCGCTATGCTAGCCAAGTCCCGCGCTCAAGCCGTCTCACCGAGAGCTTCTGTCGCTGAGGAAGAAGGTGCAGATACTGGCGGTCCGCCAGAACTGCTGGAGAAGTCGTCGATGCTGAATGCTACGCCCAATCGTCGAAAGGCGAAATCGACGCTCGAGAAGTTGTACTCGATGCTGTTGTCGCAGTACGCGATCTTCGTGTCCCTACGCAAGATATACCGTCTCGAAGGATTGTCAGGACTGTACTCTGGGCTAGAAGGAGAAGTCCTGAAGGGATTCTTACAGCATGGATTGACGATGATGATGAAGGAGAGGGCGCATGTCGGTGTTATTCAGGCTTACTACCTTCTTCTTAAGACTACGCAGAGATGGCCTGAGGACTTCGGAAAGGCGAAAGATGGCGCAGGTCAGGTTGCTGCTGATGCTCAAGATAGGGTCGTCAAGGCCGGAGAGGCGGTGTCGGAGGGTGCGAAGAGGATGGTTGAGAATGCTACTGGTGGTAGCAAGGCTTGATTAAGATTATGTGAGGATGTGCTTCGACCTTGGAGTATTGGGCGCAAACGATGACCTGGCAATCACGGCAGCGATCTATACTCCTCATGTTGTCATGATGTACAAGTTTATGTTTACAAGTTCCATATTCCCATGTCCCAATTACCCACATCCAGACATACAGCTCAATCATTGACCGTACTCGTACAAGTCATCCAAACAACATAAAATCAACAATCGGCAGTACTCGTACAATCTCATATCATAACACGCTGTCAGTACGCTTCCAGAGCAGTCCAGTCGCCATTCAAACAAGCCCCCCACCCAAACCCTCACCCTGCCACCACATCCCCAACCCCCTCTCCTTCCTCTCAACCTCCCTCCCCATCCTCGCCACCTCCTCCAATCTCCCCCTCCACACCGCCGCCTGCGCCTCAAGCTCACTAACCGAACCCTCCAACATCTCCTTCGTCTTACTAATCTCACCCCTCAAACCCGCAGTCCACGCCAGCGTGGCGAATTTCTGTCTCCAGTCCTCTATCTCGATCTCCCTGGCGTGCAGCTGCGCGGTCAAAGTCGCGACGAGCTGCTTGAGTTTCCGTGGTCCGTGGCGGGAGGAGTGTTTGAGAGCGTAGTTGATGTTGTGCGCTAGCTCGAGGGAAGTTTGGAGGTCAGTGAGTTCCGCTTGGTGGTTTGTGTAGAAGTGGCGGAGGGAGTCGAGCTCGGAGTGGACGGCGTTGTAGTCTTCGGCTGGGATCTGGACGGTGGAGTGTTCTTCGGCGATGGTGGCGAGGGGAGTGTCAAAGGAGGAGCGGGTGGGGGAGAACGCTTGGGCGTGCTTCTCCAATGTCGATGGATTGGAAGATACCAGTTTCAAGGGGTGGGGGTCGATAGGGCTCTTAAGCATGAGCTCGTCCCGATCCACGGCTACTGATGCGGTCGGAAGGTGGATAGTCCTTGTAGCCTGCGTGATTGGGAGATGGTGATGTCTGGGATAGCGTGCAGCAGCACGGTCGGCGAGGATGGCTTGTCGAGAGCCACCGCCTGCTGCCAATCGAAATCCGTCTTTACTTGGGCACACAGGAAAACCCGGCGATCCATGTGCGACGTGGACGTATTGGGTAGGAGGGGATATCCTCAGGTCGCAAGGTGCTGCAAGGCCGATTTTGGAGAAGGCTTTCTTGAGGATGCGGGTGAACTTCATGTTGGTTGGTGGTTTCGTTGATTGATTGTGTTTGGAGTATGTGTATGTTTGTTGTTCGACGAGTTTGCAAATGTGGTGTGAAGGTGATGTCTGTCGAACAAGAGCAGTCCTTCACGCTGAGAGATCCTCTCGTATATACAGCATATTAGGCCATATCTCTCGTGTGTCTTTGAAGTATTGAAACGTGTCGCTGCTCTCGAGACCGACTCAGCCATCTTAGCCACCTTGACACCGGTCTTTTCAGATGTTCCGTTGTTCACTGTGCAAGACAGTCAAAAGAAGAGTCCAGGAAGATGATTCGGGGCCATGAGACTTGGTTCAGATATGTACCAATGCTAGGATATAGGATAGAAACGTACCATAGCTTTTCTAGCCGTTGAGGGCTCGTCTCATCGTCATCATCGTGTAATCATCATCTCTGTTCGGCCATCCAAAGTCCATCTCGATGGCTTTGCATCCTTCGGAGCGACGCGCCCTGTGGATTCGATCATTCGAAACCACGACGTTGTATTCAGATTCCAGCCACATTCGGGCCCTCTTTCTCTCGACATCGCGTGCGTCGTTTGTCGGAAGGTCCAAGCACGACGTCTCACCCATGACATCTCGGAGATGTCTCTCGATGCCGACCCTCATCATGCGTTGCGATGCGGAAGTGGCAGTATCCGTTAACGCCTGGATCCCGACCAAGCTAGGAAACCAACCCTGGGAACAACGAACATAGGCCAGATTCTTCCAGTTCGAGGTCAGAACAGATTGAGTAGTCGACGTATTTGCTGTCCAACCATCCGTCAGAGATGGTGACCCAGGCAACATAGACCCACTATGGGCAGCCTTCCTCGTGAGCAATTCCAGTGCTGGGATCCATTCCTGACACCCTTCAAGATCTAGCCATTGCAAACACAAGAAGTGTGCACTCAGTTGCCGTAAGAGCGCGGCGGGCTCGGTCATGTCTTGGTCCAGAGTCGAATAGTAATGCGAGCCACCAGCGGTTACATCAGGGCTGTTTCGGCTGGATACGGTGGCCGTTGCCAGGTTAGGCGTCAGCGTTGGTCGTGGCCAGTACGCTAGAGACAAGTGTGTGACTTGAGATACAGATTTGACCAGCGATAGAAGGTCCCGCCAAGATACCCCTGGACCAGGATGAGACAAGCACAAATGAGTCAATCCCGAGAAGCGAGACACGGATGGCATAGATCGAAGTGCTGTCTCGAATGATATTTCGGCATCCCATGACTCAACGACAGCCTCTTGTAGAACGTGCGAGCTGCCTTCGGGCTCTTTATCGATGATCCGGCCGAGTTTCTTCAAGGTCAAATTGAGATGACCGGTCAGGCCGGCGAGATCCAGCGATGTAATGTTCTCACTCCCCTGCAATACAGCCTCCAGCTGGCGCAAGGTAAGTGCAGATCCATAGAAGCTGATGTACGACAGCAGCTTGAGGCGCAGTCGCATGGGCACCTCCGCGAAAGCATGATAATCGTCGTCGTCGAACAGAAACCATGATTCCGCGATAGCCTTCAATGAAAGGTGTAGCAAGCTCGATGGCCTACTGCCGGCAGTTGTAGCTTCCTGACCAGTCAAGTGTGCAAATCGTTGCAACTGCTTCGGCCTATTGCGATACGCGACATCAGCACTCCGTTTCAGACCTCTCCTGCCACCCCTCAACGACAATGGTGTAGTCCACGACGAAGAGCCAGCCAGCCAGCTCTTAGGCGGTGCAGGGCCAGGCGTCCTCATCCGGTCACGCAGCCGCACACCGACCTTTGGCTTCGGCGGTGCGCTTTCCGGCACAGACAGGATTGACGATACGTCTGGAGGGACTGACCGTTGGCTGACCGATTCCGCCAGTAGACGTTTCTTCGCAGCAGCATCTTTGCCCTCCAGCTTTCGTAGCTCGCTCAGCCGTTCGTTGACGGAGGGGCTGTTGTCGTCGCCATTGTTGGCGGCGGTTTGTTTGCTGGAGGAGGAGCCTTGGAGTTGCTTGATGAAGTTGTGGGCCCGCTTCTTTGGCATCAAGAAGGTGGCGGAAGAGGATGTCCAGTTCAGTCCGGTCCAATGTCCAGAGATGTCCTTATAGCCCTGATCCTGAGGTATGAGTCAAGGTCGAGTCAAGGTTGTTGGGAGGATCGCAAGAGTGGCAAGTGAGAGGGCTGTTCTTGAATGGGTTTAGCGTGCATGCCTTAGGTTGAACTATATTCGAGTTTAGATATAACAACACGGACCTTGGGTTACGGCCAGGGATATCGAAGATGTAGTCCTCTCGAAGTCAAGAGTAGGTCCACAGCCCGACTCAACAAGAATTCACAAAACGATCATGGCACCCGTCACACTCCGACCACCAACCTTCTCAGAGGCAAAACAACCAGCACGCCACGAGAACCCAAGCATCCCGTGGTTGACGGAAGAATGGCACGTCACGCACTCCACCCTACCTATGTGGAAGAGCAAGCGTAATGTACGCATCAAGTATACACCACTTGAGCCGTCTTCTCCGTCCATCTCGAAGGAGAACACCGACCGCTTGGACGACCTAGTCACGTACCAGAGTCTAGACAAGGACAAGCTGTCGACTATCAATGGTATAGACAAGTGCTCAAGCACCGGTGAAAAGCGAGGTGAATGGGACTGGCGCGGGAAGGGCTGGCTGAAGATTGCCGGCAGTCATTGGGAGGTGCTGGGGTGGGGTGAGGAGGGGACGGGTAACAAGTGGATGGTCACTGAATTCGCCAAAACGCTGTTCACGCCGGCTGGGCTTGATGTGTACTCGAAGGACAGAGGTGGGCTTAGGGCGGAGACATTGGAGGACATCAAGAAGGCTCTTACGGAGATTGATGATCCGGATGTGAGGAAATTGGCTAGCGAGATCTTTGAGATCACGGTTGATGGTGCGAGGCAGGACTGAGAGGTGGCGGCGGGGCCATAGGGCATCCGTGGAGGGTCGAACAAGCTCGGTGTGATATGAGGTTGTTGCTCAGCCAGATACCAGTGAAACGGCTGAAGTCCTAGCTTATATACATGTTCGCACGCCTTTGCCATGCCACCCCTCGAGCCTTTCCTTTCCACCACTTTTACCTCGCGTTGCTCCTAATACCAAGTCTTGTGACCAAGCACCATTCGGACCATCATGTACATCGATGCTGCGGTCGCACAATTAGCCTCAGCAACTTCATATGATAGAATGCCGGGTATAGCCTACCAGATGTGGTCGAGATCAGGAGCGCATAGTATGGGTAGAGCATGTACTTCGCTCGTGGGCCCTGTGTGCTATCTTAGCCATTGCTCTCCCATGATTCGCCGTTTCGCGCTCAGCCTGTTCAGCAACCCACCTTATCCCATTGTCTCAGTCCATCGTGTGCCTGGTGGATCTTCTGCCACTTGGGGACATTGTTCTGTCGGTAGAGGCCGGGGAACTGTGGCATGCTGCAGTGACAATGCTGTTAGTCCTTCGCTTCATCCCCTCGCGTAGGCCTGCGAACACGCGGGTCAAGACTGGAGACTTACCCAATTCGCCTGACGAGTGTTGACCGCATCTTGACGCTAGGAGATGTGGTCGTGAAGCTCCTGGTCGTGTTTGAGTGGATCTATTGAGCTGTAGCCAGGAGCTGTCGTTGGTCTCGAGCTGGACGGCGGAAAGATCCGGTGCTTGGCGCTTCAACTTCCGACTCTACATACCTTAACGTGGCGCATTGAAAAGCGCATTTGATCACGGGACATCAACAGTGCTGGCGAGCACTTGATAGGAGGCTAGAGTGCTAGCATGGCGCCAGGCAGAGGTCCCTGGAAAAGAGGCGGACCGCAATGGGCGTAGCATTCGATCGATGGCTGGCAAAACCTTCGACCCTACACTTCTCACGGCAGCTCGTGACACCTTGCAACGCTACAAGATCATCGTACTCGAGGGCACACTGGCATGGAGTACCTGGGAAGCATGCACGAGCTTATGGCAGCGCTGTAGTTGTTAGCGAACGTACTGCCGAGGAGGCTCGCGAGCAACCGTTCTTGAGGCCGCGACCTGTCGTGAGAGCAGGCAGTGAGGCGGTACCTGAAGAAATCAGTCTTCATGTGTTCCTCAAAGCCAGTGTGGGAGCTCTCCGGCGGTGGACACCAGGCGAGCCGTTTCTGGAAACAAAAGACCAAGCCGACGTCAACAACCCAAAGACATTCGGTAAATTGCTCGTGGACAATCATAAACACTTATTCGATTACACTATCTGGGTCGAAATCCTCAACTATCGCAAACGAATACATGGGCATGTTGGCATCCTGGATGTCTGGGAGGGAATGCGACAACGCGATGTGGATCTGCCCTTGAATGGAGCTGAAGCAGACACGCTGTGGAGCGAATTTACCAACGCTGGTGCGCGACATCAAGACAAACACGAGCGAACAGTAGCTTCACCGTTGTCCCAAATGTTCGAGCATGCTCAAGACCTCAAGGACCGCAGAGGCACGTACTATACTTGTCTCTACAAATGCATCGTTGGACGCTGCGTGCACAACATACCCAGGGCAGCTTTTTCATGGCATCAGAAGCTTGTCAAAGCCGGCATGGTGGAGGCTGGAGCCATCGCTGGTATTGCCGGTGATGCCATGTACGCTCCTCCAGCCCATGCCAATGATGCCTTCCGTGCATTTGCCGCCATTTACAAGTCCAGCCAGGAAAGGAATCTGTACGACTCATGTATGGACGTGGTATCCAAGCTGCAAGATGACGCATATGCTCTCCATTGGCACAGACTGTTCATGCAGCACGGAGACGGCCCTAGTCCCGAAATGTTCCAGCGCGAAGATGTGCAAAGGATATTCGAGCGCGATCAAGATGTCTCTCTACCAATGATGAGGCCGAAAAGCGCAGATCTAGGCATGTATATTCCAATGACGAAGTCGAAGCGTGCTGATCGACCGCCCCCAATAACGCGAGCATCGATGAACACCATCGTTGGAGAAGTGTACGGCATCAAGCCCAAGGTCATTAGCGACTCATTCTGTGCGAGACTCCTTGCTACTCACGCATTGTCGTTGGACCTTGTACTGCAGAGCCTGTCGTTCTTCGGGATAGAAAGCCTTGGCCCGATGGCGGCCAGAGAGATGGTCTTAAGGTCAGGCTCGCCTGTACAATTCTCCAATAAGCTGCGGGACCTCAAGCATCTCGGTATCACCATGCAAAAGTCTGCATACGCAAAGCTTGCGACCACACTGGCAGAAGAAGGCAAGGCGGGGCTCTGGTCGGCCTTCGTAGAAAGCGACCAACATCCAGAATCATACGACGATCCGAAAATTCAAGAACAGCTTCTCGCGGCCTTCCTTGAGAGTGGTGACTGGATCAAAGCGCATCTCACTCTCATGGTCCTAACGACAGCAGATAGTGTTACCAAATGTCGCGGTTGGAATCGCGTAATCCAACACTACATTCGGGAGAGAGACCACCGATCCATGTTGGATACGATGCAAAGGATTCGCGATCAAGGGTTGCCACTGACGGTGCGAACGCTCAATTTCCTATGGCTGATCGTCCTTCCACCAAGGCAAGCCGGCAAATCATTTGCCAAAAGACATATCTCCAGCTTGTACGACCCTTTGACTTTCTGCACGAATGCATTCATCTATTCGGCTGAACGTGGCTCGTACGCTCCGTCGAAGATGTGGACTGAGCTACTCAAACGGCATGGAATGGATGACAGGTGGGATGAGCTCAGACGGCTACTATTGTGGATGGTTCACTGGTACTCAGAAACAAACCCAGATTATCGGAAACATTTGTACGCGAAGGGCCACCAGAATCGGAGGCGGCAAAGGTTCCAGCTCTGGACGATGCGACAGATCTTCACCCCAAACTTCGTGAAGGCCATCCTCACCTGGGGCTTCCGACATGGCAGCCGTCGCGGCAAGCTCCACCATGTTCCGACTGATGGAAGTGAACTCGAAGTGAAGGAAACAGAACCGTGGGCTGTGGGCTTGGTGCTGCTGCGGAAGTTGCGCAAACAGGGCTGCTTGATCGCCTCATCACACGTCAAAGACGCATTGGTGTTGCGAATGTGGAGTCTTTTCGGACCAGCGTGGTCATCTCGAGGAATGAACAACGAAGCTAGAAGGATCAACGAGCTTCCGCTCCCGCACTACATCCGCTACGCGAATAAGGTCTGGCCCAACCTTATCAACACTGTAGATCCTAGTGTGCTGGACGAGACAGCACCGAAGCAAGCGACTCTGCTCGTGCAGCTGTTTGGCAGATATCGTTCAACGAACCGCAGAAAGCAGGAGTATGCGGACGTGAGAGCTTGGGCGGAGTCGATTGGCCAAGGAGGCACTGCTCTCGTCTATGAGCCCTATACAACAGGTGCTAAGCAGCGGAAGTGGCGCCGCAGCAGATTCCTCCTCAAGCTGTCTCAACACGGACCAGTCAATGATACCACCTCTGCGACCACTAACCCTCATCCAGAGCATCAATCGCCTGCTGCTCGTTCAGAGAGTTCGCATCCGCCACCCAGTCAGCAATGTACTCCGGAACCACCTTGACCTTGTTGTCATCGTTCGGCACCGGCTCGCCGAGCTGCAGGTACGTCGGCACAACGCCAGTCCAGGTCTTGTCGACGACTTCCGGGTTCTGCAGGTCGGCCTTTTCATCGCTCGGTCCGCCCCTTCGGATCTTCGTCGACGCAGTCTCGATCCGCACTTTTAACACAGCAGTCGAAGTGATCTCCGACTTAGTTGGCGGGTTCCGCGAGTTCTCCCATCGCTCTGGCATGGTGTTGTTTGTAATAACTTTGAGAGCGTACGTGGCCTCCTCCTCATCCGTCACGACGATGCCGTAGCCGAAGACGACCGCAGCGCGGTAATCGCAGCTGTTGTGGAACGGAGCAAGGGACATGACGTAGCCGTCCAGAATCGTACCGCAGACACAGAGAGGGACCTCATTGCCGTCAGTGAGTTTGAACAGGCGAGCAGCGGAAGAGCCGTGGAGGTAGAGATGTTCTTCCTCGTCACCGGGGTACTTGGCCACGGCTCCCAGCATGGGAAGGATAGTGGGAAAGGCTGGACCCTCTTTGAGTGGTGCATTGAAGCTGACGTGCAGGATTGGCGTGGAGTTGATGATGGAGTGGACTGTGTCTTGTTCATGGTGTGCTGTCTATTCTTAGTATCCCTGTGTATATGTGTACAGGCTATTGTGATTCTCACTTCGCTTGTTGAGTCGGACACCCTTGCTGCGCTCGTCTGGGTGGTAGATCGCTCCTGGTGCCATTCTGTGCGGTTTTTGGACGGGGAGTGGCTTGGAAGTCTGCCTGTAGTACGTCGAGCTCTTATATTGTTTGTCGACGGATGTTGCGGTATTGCACAATGCGTCAACACGCCCTTCCAATCAAGGAGGTGCAATTCGTGGTCATCGAGTGGAGCTCGGTCGGATGTACCTGCCCGATTTGGCGGTTCTCAAAAGTTATTCTGTGAAGTAGTTTGGTGACTGCAAAAGATTACACCTTTGTGATAGATCAACCGCCGGCCGAGATCATGCGGAGATGCGGTGAAGCAAAAAGCTGAAATGGAAGGCTTCTGTGAAGCAAATCTGCGCTCGAAAACAACTAGAAACACTGAAAGCCACAGCCATCCTTGATCAAACGTACACCTTGTCCGACGAAAGCACTCATTACAACGAGTAGTCCTTGAGTTCTTCCTGCGTCCAGTTCCAGAGCTTCTCCGCCAGCTCGTCATTCCGAGCCTCATTTTTGAGCTGTCCTTTGATGCCCACAGGCTCGTAATACGTCCCGCTCTCGATCTGTCTCTCGCCTTTGCCTAGCGGAGCAGTTGCAGCCCACTGTTGGTTCCACGCACACTGCTCAGCAGGGATCATGCTGCCGATGGTGGTGACGTATATGAAAGCCCTCTGAGCAAAACTGAGATTGGTCACCAGACCTGTTGCCGAAATACCAGGATGGATTGACACAGATGTGATCGAGGGGTGGCGTTTGGCATAGGCTCGAGCATATAGGATGTTGGCTAGTTTGGATTGGCCGTATCGTCCCCACGTCGCTAGCATTGGAGCGATATCTTCGTGGGTGGTTTTGAGCTTGTCGAAGATGATGCCACCTTTTGGAGCAAATTGATAGCCGAGTGACGTGTTCCACACGATCCGTACGTCGCCGTGTCGTACAGCGGTCGCCTCCATCAAGGGAGTGAGGAGCTTCACTAGCAGAGAGTGACCCACGTGGTTTATACCGAACTGGACTTCGTAACCGTTGCTGGTCAAGCCTGGCGGCAGAGCCATGACCCCTGCGTTGGCGAACAAGACGTCAAGTCGATCGGTTCTGGACAAAACGTCTTGCGCGGCATCTCTCACGGCTTCCAGCGAGACAAGATCGCATTTCACGAAGTCGATAGGCGTGCTGGGAAACTTTGAATTGACCTCCTTGATGAGCTTGTTCGCCGAGGACTGAGAACGGCCAGTGAAGAAGATGTGTCCGGGGTTGTGAGCGGCGAGCGACAATGCTGTTTCGTAGCCTAGCCCGGCAGTCCCACCAGTGATTAGCACCACCCGAGACGAGAGATCAGGGACCTCCTTCGCAGCATTGAACTCAATCTTGGGCATGTTGAGCCTTCGTGTTGGTACGAATTATTATTGAGAAGAAGAGGGAAAAGATTTCGAAGCTTTGAGATGGGCGTGGTGTGATGTGACCCCTTACCTTTGAGCGGCCTCGACGGCCTTATATACTGCCTCGCAGACAGGTTGCCTTGATACGTTGCTGTCACGGATCTCTCCACGGGGGACAATGTGCCACCACAATGCCTTCCATCTATGCCAATGCTGAGCTCTGCAGCCTGGGAAGTCAATGTACAGGTAAGGGTTTAGTAAGGAGCGGCCAGGCGCGGCCGCAGAGAGCATCGGAGCAACTCTTCACCGAGAAATGTCGGTCCATGCTCGCCTTCAATCCATCGATCTCGAGGAATCTCCCAAGCTTTGCCATTCATCGTGGTCAAGCTTGTTGTCGCATGTACGTATGGAATTCTTGATGACTGGGGTGCCCAATGAAGACAACGGCAGTCCAATTTGATCTTTTTGCGTCGTTTTCATACGAGCATACTAAAGTCGTGAACGAACTAAAGTCGTGACAAGACCGGACGTCACTTTTGATAACCGGCTCAATTTCATGTTACCAGTGGCAATGTGCTAAGGTGTGGTCCCTCATTCTCATAAACTACAGGTGACTTGACGACCATCTTCGAGCCAAGCAGGCCATCGAGCTAGGATGAGTCTGGGCCCTTCGAAAGGTCGTGACTACGATTGTCCTCTACCCATAGGAGGCCAAGACGACGCCTGGAAGAACTCAACGATAGGAATTCCTAGCGGATGGCAGACATGTTTACAAGCACACGTGCAAACAGCTGCTTCTTTCTCCTACCCGACGGCGATCTTCTGGGGCGAACAACAGGTCCTACTGTGCAACTCTGCCTGGTTCAACTCTGTGAGCGATATCCAGCAGGGGTCAGCACAGTGTGGTATCCTGAAAGACGACGCAGGCAACGCAGTTAACGCAGCTCTGCGCGGTGGACAGCCTAGGAGAATCGAGAGCAAGCATTTTCTCGAAGATGGCAAGGACCATGTTGTGCTTCTTAGTTGCCTCTTCGGCGAAGGGGACGAAAGCGACAAGGCAGTTGGAGTACTCGCGCAGCTGCTCACCAAGCCGCAGTCAGAACGGGAACCCAGTCGAGATCGTGAAGGTGACCAAGACGATGGCGGTGAGCACCATGTTCTTGATCTGAGCGCCTTGGGTCAAGTCGAGGAAAAGGTACCGCTTGATCAGCATCCCTTCTTCCGTCGCTTCGCCGAGATGCTTCCATCGGGCCTCGCTATTCTGGATCGAACAGCAAATGCTGTTTTCGTCAACCAGCAGTTCTACGACCTCACGACACACCAAGGTGACGACCAGACGTTTAAGTCGTGGCCGCAAAGTATACATCCAGATGACCATGATCGCGTGCTAGAGGCTTATCGCGATGCCTTTGATGGACGTAAGCGATTACGCACAGAGGTACACGATTGCCTTATATCATATCGGAGCAGTTTTCCAGCTGACGAGTGCTACAGTTCAGAGCCTCGGGTCACCAAAATCCGTGGCGTCTACTTCTCCTCACCCCACTGGGCGACGAGAATTTGGGTCACATCAGCCTGCAAGAATATGGTGGCTTTGTCTGTAGCGTGGTCGACATTACTTCCGAGAAGAACATCGAATTCGCGGAGCGTAACGCAGCAAAGGAAGCTAGGCAGCGAAGAGAGCAGCAGGAAAGGTTCATAGATATGGTATGTGTGCTGGACCATCACCTGCATCTCCAAAGTTGGAGACACTTCTCGGTTAGCGTAAGACGTAGCTGACCTGCTTGCTTCGCAGATTTCCCACGAGATTCGTAACCCGCTGTCAGCCATGTAAGCGATCCATGTCCTCTGAAGTATTGTTAGATATCTGCTGACGATGTTCGAAAACGCTAGAGTCCATTGTACCGAAGACATTGGAGAAGCACTCGAAGTCGACGACCCGGGACGTATCAGCGTTGATCAGATCAAGGATTCGCTTGAGACCATCAACCTCTGTTTGCAGCATCAAAGGAATATCGTCGACGACGTACTCTCCTTCAGCAAGCTAGACGCATCAATGCTCTCCTTGTCTCCGAAAGCTAGCCAACCAAGTCGGCATCTCGCAAACACAATGAAGATATTCCAGCCTGAGTTCCGGAAGCAGAAGGTGGAGTACCGTAACATAGTCGACCCAACTTACGAAGAATGTGATGTCCAGCAAGTTATGGCCGATGAAGCTCGGATTGGACAGGTGGTCGTCAACTTGGTTTCCAATGCAAGTTGCCCGGGAAAAAACCCCCTCCTTGTGTTGAATTTTTAAGACACGTGAGGCATGAGCTGATGGCTCCCAGGCTATCAAATTCACAACGCGAGGACATGGAAAGAAGGAGATCCAAGTCAGAATCGCCGCCAGGCAAGTAGCCACTCCGTACTTTTGATCGTGGTGGAGAAAGACTCACCATCATATTGTTGGACATATGCTAAAAGACGTTAGTTACGAGCGGCCATCCTCCTACCCGCCTGACGTCGTCTTCTTTCAGTCGGGAGATTCGGCCTACCGCATAGATCAGACGGGTCAACCCGAATGGGGTGAGTAACGCATCGAAGGTCAATGTTGCGCCGAAACCTTTGCTGAACATACGATCCTCGCTTAGGCGACGGAGAAATGCTATACATCATGGTGGCAGTCAAAGACACCGGTACGTCAGCGCCTAAGTGATGTGTAGAAAGCTGAGCAAGGCTCTCGGACCTACGATCGAACTCTGAAGGTTGCAGAACGCTGCATTTTCTTTGCTCCTGTTCGGAGAATGTTTCTACCCATCACTCCGACGGCTCATACATCCACAGCCTTGCATTATGTGCTGACATCATGAAACAACTACAAAGGCATCGGCATAAGCAAAGAAGGTCAGAAGCAACTGTTCGAGCGATTCCATCAAGCCACGCCCAAGACCGAGCAAAACTACGGTGGCTCCGGGTTAGGCTTGAACATCAGCCGCAAGATCTGCCATTTGCATGGCGGTGAGATAGGTGTCACTTCTAAGGAGGGTTCGGGAAGTACTTTTGGTACGGCATCGGGCGTCACAATGTGCTGATACTCGTACTGATGCGATCTCCTTAGGCTTTTTTTTCAAGGTGAGACGGACTGGGCTGGCGACGCCAGAGTCATCGCCGCAGGGAGGCCATGGCGAACAGAGCGCGGGTGCACATGTGAAGAGCCAGATCACAGCACTCAGCGATCCGTCACCGAACAAGTCGTACACACCACTGGCGGCACTATCGCTTAACACAGTGCCTGGATCATCCACCAAAGCAGGGCACGGAGACAAGCCAGCTGTACCTCAGCAGAGCACATCCGCGCCCGCTAAGAACAACAATCCTCGAAGGCAGCATACTGAGCAAACTGGCTCGCTTGAGGAGACGAGCTCTGAGGACCGCCAAGATGCACCACAGTCGGGTAGACGGACGCATATTCTGCTCGTGGAAGGCAAGCCTCTAGGCAAATACTTTCAACATCTTGCAGACGGTCGCTAACTATTTGCCGCAGATAACATCATCAATGCCAAGCTCATGCGCCGCAGATTCGAAGCCAACTCCTACCAGGTCACCACTGCGAATAACGGCCGAGAAGCGGTGGAAGCGGTCAAGGCAGTAGGTTCGCCCAAAGACATGTATGATATCGTCCTGATGGACGAGAACATGCCCGTGCTGGACGGCAGCAGTGCTACTAAGGAGATTAGAGAATTGGAACGAAACGGCGAAGTCAAGAGGCTACCAATTCTAGGAATTACGGCGAACGTGCGAGAGGAGCAGACGGACGACATGATCGAGGCCGGCATGGACGACGTCGTGAGCAAACCATATAAAACTGAGGATATGGTGAAGCGGATCGAAGACCTTGTCAAGCGATGACATTGACAGATGCCGCAGATGCATTATTAAGTCGCCCGATGTTCTCAGTACCGACATACTCAGAAACATACAGTCGAACAAACTTCCTCATGCTCCGAACGCTGACCAGAATGAAATATCCAAGTCGATGCTCAACTCCATGGAGTTAACGATGCTGCCCTCACCTTGCACACCGAATCCTGCGGTCGACTCGAAACAAAACGTGTAGCAAAAAGTTCCATACATATGGCGAGTTGTTCCTCGTGCTTTCACGTACGGCCATAGGTCTGAGAATATAGAGCTTCCCGTTCGTACTGAGTCTTTTTCGATGCTCAGGAATGGAGGTTGCCCATTGCATAACTAACATTTTGCAGAAGTCCAGGAAAGCAAGGTAAGCACGGTCAAACACCATCAAACAGCAGTTTGCTACGAACATAGCTCGGAGCAAATCGTTGTCAGGTCTCGGGATCGTGGATCGCGTCTTCAGACGGGCGTTGCGCTAACAGAATGTCGTGGTACAGATTCGCAGAACTTAT